>VFQN01000275.1_pt1 | contig 103992 bp, 92 predicted proteins | sample 3512371 | NCBI WGS metagenome assembly VFQN01 (sample SAMN10412370, study PRJNA504923) | tailings metagenome | isolation source: Replicate 2 from Balatoc abandoned mine | place: Philippines: Itogon, Benguet | collected 2017-08-28 | reverse complement strand
GCAGTGGGCAACAGGCAATAGCGAGCGCGCGGTGTGTGGCCCTGGGTCCCGGATATTCGCCTGCGGCGAATTCCGGGATGACAAGTTTTGTCGGGCGGCGCCGCGCTCTCCTGTCATCCCGGCCGAGCGGAGCGAGAGCCGGGACCCAGAGCCAAAAACATTCAGCGTGTCACGTGCTGCCCCTGGGTCCCGGATACGCGCTATCGCGCGTTCCGGGATGACAGCAGCGGGTTTGTGTTCAGGCAGACGGTGCGCGGTGCGAGCGGCACGTGCGCGCGGCGCCGGCTTGCATCTGGTCGAGAAGGGGCGATGATGCGCCACGATCTCCCAAATCCTTATGGAGCCGCCATGAGCTATGAGACGCTGAAGGTCTCCTTCGACGCGGACCGCGTCGGCACCATCACCATGAGCCGGCCGGAAGCGCGCAACGCCATGAACACGCGCATGATGGAGGAGCTGCGCGACTGCTTCGCGGGCTTCTACGTCGATCCCAACGCAGCGGCGTGCCTGATCCTGACGGGCGAAGGCCAGGGCTTCTGCTCGGGCGCGGACCTGAAAGAGCGCAAGGGCATGTCGGACGACACCTGGCGCAAGCAGCATGCGGTGGTCGAGCAGATGGTGCGCGCGCTCATGGACTGCCCGGTGCCGATCGTCGCCGCCGTCAACGGCGCGGCGTTCGCGGGCGGCATGGAGCTGGCGCTGGGCTGCGACTTCATCTACGCGGCGCAGTCGGCGCGCTTTGCGTTGACCGAGGTGACGCTCGGCATCATGCCGGGCGCGGCGGGAACGCAGAACCTGCCGCGTGCGGTGGGCGTGCGCCGCGCCAAGGAGCTGGTGCTGACCGGCATGCCGTTCACCGCGAGCCAGGCTTACGAGTGGGGCATGGTCAACAAGGTGTGCCCCGACGCCGAGCTGATGGGCGAGGTGCTGGCTGTGGCGCGACGCATCGCGGCCAACGCGCCGGTGTCGGCGCGGCAGGCGAAGAAGGCGCTCGACAAGGCCACCGAGCTCGACCGCATGACGGGCTACGCCTTCGAGATCGAGGCGTACAACCGCACAGTCGTCACCGAGGATCGGCAGGAAGGCATCAACGCCTTCAACGAGAAGCGCAAGCCGAAGTACAAGGGGCGGTGAATGTCATCTCGGAATGGCGCATAGATCTGTAAGGCTCACGCAGGAGGATCGACCCATGAGTAGCGAAAAGCAGAACATGGAACTGATGCAGACCTTGGATGATGCCTGGAACAACCAAGATTGGGAGACGTTCGAGAAGCGCCACAAGCACGACACTGTCGTGCGTTGGCCTGCGCAGGCTCCAACGCATGGCATTGAGCGCCATCGCGAGGAGGGCGTTCAGATGTTCAAGACCTTCCCGGACAACCGTGTCGAGAACCGGCCGTACAAGGTCTTCTTCGCGAGCGGCGATTGGACATGCTCCGTCGCCCGTTTCCACGGCACCATGACGGGTGCGATGGTTCTCGCTGGCGGCACCACCATTCCGGCGACGGGAAAGAAGTTTGAGGTCGATTTCTGCACCGTGGCTCGGTGGCATGACGGCCAGATCGTAGAGGAGAACCTTTTCTATGATCAGGTCGGAATGATGCAGCAGCTGGGCCTCAAAGGCTGATGCAGTGCGTAGGTTGGGCCAAGCGCAACGCCGACCCCAACCTACGTGAAGTGCTGTCATCCCGGCAATTGTGCGCCTGCCCCCGGCTCTCGCTGCGCTCGGCCGGGATGACAAAGGGAGCCGCACAACAAGTGACCGCTCGCGGGTCTTGCCGGTCACAATTGCATCCCATCTATGTTGGGGGTTGGCAGCAGAAAGAAGAAGCGGCCATGACCTCACGCAAGGACTTCATCAGCCAGGACTATTTCCGCAATCAGGCCGACGCCATCGCGCGCCTGCGGGCGCAGGGGCCGGCGTTGCAGGTGCACTTTCCCATCATCGGCAAGGTGTGGATCACCACGACCTACGAGGCGACGAGCCGCGTTCTGAAGGACAGCGAGACCTTCACGCTGCGCAAGGCCGACGGCTCGCTCGGCCGCATCGCGTGGTGGCTGCCGCCGTCCATGCGCGCCATGGCGGACAACATGCTGACCATGGACGAGCCTGACCATACGCGCCTGCGCCAGATCGTCGACGAGGCGTTCCGGCGGCGCGCCATCCTCGACATGGAGCCGCGCATCCAGGCCATTGCCGAAGGGTTGGCGGACAAGCTCTTTGCAGATGGCGCGCCGGCCGACGCGATTCAGCGCTATGCACGGCGGCTGCCGCTCGAGGTGATCTGCGAGCTGCTGGGGTTGCCCGAGGATGATCGCTCGGCGTTCACGGCCTGGTCCGCACGCGTCACGCACGTCAAAAACCTCCTGAGCCTGTTCGCGCTGCTTCCGGCCATGGGCGCGATGCGGCGCTATCTCGCCCGGCGCCTCGACATCGTCCGTGCGGAGGGCGGCGAAGGCCTGATCGCGGAGCTGGTGCGCGCGGAGAAGGAAGGCGAGCGCATCAGCCGGGACGAAATGGTGGCGATGGTGTTCCTGCTGCTCGGCGCGGGCACGGAGACAACCGCGCATCTCATCAGCGGTTCGGTGTACGAGCTGGCGCGCAAGCCCGATTTGCGCGACTGGCTGGCCGAGGACTGGGATCGGGCAAACATGGCGGTCGAGGAGTTCCTGCGCTATCTCTCGCCGGTGCAGTTCTCCAAGCCGCGCCACGTGCGCAGGGATGTCGATCTCGGCGGCGTGACGGTGAAGAAGGGCGACCGCATCATGGTGATGGTGGCTGCTGCCAACATGGATCCGGCCGCGAACGCGTGCCCGGAGAGGATGGACCTGGAGCGGCGGCCGAACCGGCATCTGGCCTTCGGCACCGGCATTCACTTCTGCCTCGGTCACCAGCTCGCGCGCATCGAGGGCAGGTGTGCGTTGCAGGCGCTGTTCACGCGCTGGCCGAAGCTGGAGCTGGCGGTGCCGGAAGCGGACATCAAGTGGCTGGAACGGCCTGGGCTCAATGCCATCGCCAGCCTTCCGGTGTCGCCGGGACGGCAGCATCAGCAGGCGCACGCGAGGAAGGAGGCCGCATGATGAGCCATGCGTTGGCAATTGAGTTCTGCAGCCGCATGGTGGCGACCGCGATCAACGCCTTCAACGAGAAGCGCAAGCCGAAGTACAAGGGGCAGTGAACATCGACAAGGCATCGCAACAGCCGGCACAAGATGATGCCTTGTCGCGTTCGACGGGCGCGACGATGACGTCGATCGCGCCGTTCTTCATCGTTGGCGATGTCGAACGATCCCTCGGCTTCTATCGCGACGCTCTCGCATTCGGTGTTGCCTATCTTGCGCCGGACCCTGAGCCATTCTTTGCAATCGTGCGGCGAGACGGTGTGCAACTGTTCCTCAAAGCCATCAGCGACGCGGTGGGGCCGTTGCCGAACAGCCAGCGACATGCTTGGGCGCGCTGGGACGCCTACGTGCACGTGCCCGACCCAGACGCGTTGGCGGCGGAGTTCGCGTCGCGTGGGGTCACCTTCACCGCGCCGCTGGCAGACAACGATGACGGGCTTCGAGGGTTTGAGCTTACAGACCCCGACGGTTACGTATTGTTCTTCGGGCATCCGAAGCAGGAGACGAGCACATGAGCAGCAGTGCCTCCGACGTCGCCATTCCCATCGAGCGCGGCTGGGAGGACATCCGCGAGGGGGTGCGGCGCATTTGCGATCAGTTTCCCAACGACTATTGGGTGCAGAACGATCACGAGGCGGCGTATCCGACCGCGTTCGTCAATGCGCTGACGGGAGCGGGCTATCTGGGCGCGCTGATTCCGGAAGAATACGGCGGCTCGGGGCTTCCCATCAGCGCGGCGTGCGCGGTGCTGGAGACGATCCACGACAGTCCCTGCAACGCCGCGGCGTGCCACGCGCAGATGTACACGATGGGCACGGTGCTCAGACACGGCAACGCGGCGCAGAAGCAGAAATACCTGCCGGGCATTGCCTCGGGCGAGTTGCGGCTGCAGGCGTTCGGCGTCACCGAGCCGACGACGGGGTCCGACACCACGCAGCTCAAGACGCGCGCGGACAAGAAGGGCAACGACCGCTACGTCGTCAACGGCCAGAAGGTGTGGACGAGCCGCGTGCTTCACTCCGACCTGATGCTGCTGCTGGCGCGCACGACGCCGCCGGACCAGGTGCGGAAGCGCTCGGAAGGTCTCTCCGTGTTCCTGGTCGACCTGCGCGAGGCGAAAGGCCAGAACGGCGGCAAGGGCGTGGAGATCCGCAAGATCGACGCCATGCTGAACCACAACACCTGCGAGGTGTTCTTCGACAACCTGGAGGTGCCGGCGGACAACCTGATCGGGGTGGAGGGCCAGGGCTTCAAGTACATCGTCGACAGCATGAACGCGGAGCGCATCCTGATTGCCTCGGAGTCGCTCGGCGATGCGCGCTACTTCATCCGCCGCGCAACTGAGTATGCCAAGGAGCGCGTCGTGTTCGGCCGGCCGATCGGACAGAACCAGGGCGTGCAGTTTCCGATCGCCCGTGCGCACGCGCAGGCGGCGGCGGCCGAGCTGATGGTGAAGAAGGCAGCCGCGCTGTTCGAGGCCGGGCGCGACTGCGGCGCGGAGGCCAACATGGGCAAGATGCTGGCGGCCGACGCGGCCTGGGCGGCGGCGGAGTCGTGCATGCAGACGTTCGGCGGATTTGCCTACGCGCGCGAGTACGGCATCGAGAGGAAGTGGCGCGAGACGCGGCTGTACCAGACGGCGCCGATCTCCACCAACATGATCCTGGCCTACGTGGGCCAGCACGTGCTGGGGATGCCGCGGTCGTATTGATGGTCGGCAATGCGCGCCACAGGGCGAACCATTTGTGGCCCCTGGGTCCCGGCTCTCGCCATGCTCGGCCGGGATGACAAATCAGGGCACGGTCCTCTTGCTGTCATCCCGGAATTCGCTGCAGGCGAATATCCGGGACCCAGGGCAACAGGCGCTGCGCGAAGTCGCTCGGGGAGGAAGGATTTATTGCGGCGGCGGGCGTGTTGCGTCGAAGGCTGGGACGGCGGCGGCGAATTCGTCGAGCCAGGCGACCAGCTTGGGACGGCTCGAGCGCCACGCGCTGCCGAGGCGCAGGTCGAGATAGCCGAGCGCGCAGGCGAGCGTGAGATGGCCGTAATCGGGCGTGCCGCGCCACGCGGGCGGCGCCTTCTCCAGGTAGTCCAGCGCGCGGTCGATCTTGCCCTGCTGGCGCGCCATCCACGGCGCATGCCACTTCTCCTCGGGCCGGAAGCGCTTCTCGTAGACGAGCAGCAGCGCGGCATCGAGGATGCCGTCGGCGAGCGAGCCGAGCGTGAGCGTGCGAATGCGCTCCACGCCGCTCGCCGGAAACAGCACGGGCTGCGGCGCCAGGCTGTCGAGATACTCGCAGATGACGTTGCTGTCGAAGATCGCCGTGCTGCCGTCGATGACGAGGGCGGGAATCTTGGAGAGCGGATTGGCGCTGCTGAGCTCGGGGTTGTCGAGCGGGTTAGTGTCGACGGCGACGGCCTCGATGCGGTCCGACAAGCCTTTCATGATCACCGCCATCCGCACCTTGCGGACGTAGGGCGAGAACGGACTGAACAGCAGCTTCATCATCGGTGCGCTCCTCCACGGGAGCCAACGCCTAGCAAGCCGCGGGCGGGGCGTCGAGGCGCAAACGCGATGGGCAGGCCCTCACGGCGTCCAGGGCTTGCGCTCCTCGACCGGCGCGGCGGCCTCGTCCTTGGCACGGGCGGACCGAATTTCTCGGGCCAGCGCGGCCAGCACATCGTCGACGCCGCGGCGGGAGACGGCCGACAGCACGATCGGCTTGCGGCGGGCGGCGGCCTTGAGCTCGGCGACCTTGGCCGCGATGGTGTCGTCGTCCAAGGCGTCGCACTTGGAAAGCGCCAGCACCTGCTTCTTCTTCTCCAGGCCCGCGCCATAGGCTTTGATCTCGGCGCGCACGGTCTTGTAGTCGGCGGCGATGGTCTCGCTGGTGGCGTCGACCAGATGCAGCAGCACGCGGCAGCGCTCGACGTGGCCGAGGAAGCGCGTGCCCAGACCGGCGCCTTCGTGCGCACCTTCGATCAGGCCCGGAATGTCCGCCAGCACGAAATCGAGGCCGGCCGCGCGCACCACGCCGAGGTTGGGATGGAGCGTGGTGAAGGGATAGTCGGCGATCTTCGGCTTGGCCGCCGTCACCGAGGCCAGGAAGGTCGACTTGCCGGCATTCGGCAGGCCGACGATGCCGGCGTCGGCAATCAGCTTGAGGCGCAGCCAGATCGTCATCTCCTCGGCCGGCTGGCCGGGATTGGCATGGCGCGGCGCACGGTTGCTCGGCGACTTGAAGTGGGCGTTGCCGAAGCCGCCGTTGCCGCCGCGCGCCAGCCGCACGCGCTCGCCGGGTGTCATCAGCTCGGCGATTACGGTCTCCTGGTCCTCGTCCAGCACCTCGGTGCCCGGCGGTACCGGGATCACGACGTCGTCGCCCGCCGGGCCGGAGCGGTTCTTGCCCATGCCGCCGACGCCGCTCTTGGCCGTGAAGTGCTGGCGGTAGCGGTAGTCGATCAGCGTGTTGAGATTGGCGACGCACTCGACCCAGACGTCGCCGCCCTTGCCGCCGTCGCCGCCGTCGGGGCCGCCGTACTCGATGAACTTTTCGCGCCGGAACGACACCGAGCCCGGGCCACCGGCACCCGAGGCGATGTAGATCTTGGCTTGATCGAGAAACTTCATGGGCTCAGTCGTTGGTTGATAGGTTCGCTGACCGATAGCATGGAAACGCCCGCGCGCGACGAAGCGATGCTAGACGGCGCGCCCCGCTATTCTGCCGAGCCAGGCACGCCAGCGCGGCGTGTCGGCCGCCAGATAGGCGTGCACGCCCGGAAGACGTTCCAGCGCGCGCTTGGCATCGAGCCAGTAGGTCACCGCCTCGACATCGTGCCCGCGCGCGGTGCTGATGATCTTGCCGCGCCCGACCGGCTCGAAGCCCAGCTTGCGCAGCACGTTGCCGGACGCCGGGTTGTCGACGAAGTGCGAGGACGTGTAGCCCGGGATGCGCAGGCTGCGCACGCCGTAGCTCATGGCCGCGCTGGTGGCCTCGGTGGCGTAGCCGCGGCCCCACCAGGGCCGTCCGAGCCAGAAGCCGACCTCGGCGGCGCCGGAGTGCCGGCGATAGAAGCCGGTGCCGCCGATGAGCTGGCCGCGCAGCTCCATGGCAAAGCGCACCTCGCCGCGGCCCGGCCGCAGCCAGGCGCGGGCCTGCATTTCGCTGAGGGGGTGGGGGATGTCGCTCGTCATCGAGGCAACCGCCCAGTCGCCGGCAAGCCGCGCGAACTCCGACGCATCCGCGCGCCCGAAGGGGCGCAGCAGCAGCCGCTCTGTCACCAGCCTGGCCATCGGAACGGCTCGCCGTCGTGCTCCCAGCCCGTTGCGCATGACACCCGGTCATGCGGTGCGGCTTCCTCGCGCCGCGCCGGTAGATATTCGGATGTGGGGGTGCCGTCGCGCAAGCGCGACGTGCCTTACTCGGCCGCTACGGGCTTGCCTGTCTTCACCGACACGTACACCCGGCCGTTGCGCTTGGTGGCAAACTCCACCGCGCCGTCGGTCTTGGCGAACAGGGTGTGGTCCGTGCCCATGCCGACGTTGACGCCCGGATGCACCTTGGTGCCGCGCTGGCGCACCAGGATGTTGCCGGCGATCACCTGCTCGCCGCCGTACTTCTTGACGCCGAGACGGCGGCCGGCGGTGTCGCGGCCGTTGCGGGACGAGCCGCCTGCTTTTTTATGTGCCATGGTCCGGGCTCCTCAATGCGTTCCGGCCGCCCTCAGGCGCCGACGATGTCCGTGATGCGCACCAGCGTCTGGTGCTGGCGATGGCCGCGCTTGCGGCGCGAGTTCTTGCGGCGGCGCTTCTTGAAGGCGATCACCTTCGGCGCGCGGCTCTGCTCGACGACCTCGCCGACGACCTTGGCGCCGGACACGAGCGGGGCGCCGACCTTGGCCTTGCCGTCACCGCCGCCGACCATCAGGACTTCTGTGAATTCGACCTTGGAACCCGCCTCGCCGGCCAGTTTCTCGATGGTCACGACGTCCTTGGCGGCAACGCGATACTGCTTGCCACCCGTCTTGATGACCGCGTACATGATTGATTCCTTTGATATTTCGTCATCCCGGGGGAGAAGTTCCCGCGCCGGGGCGGATTTCGGGCGCACTATTAGTGAGAGCCCCCACAAAGTCAACGGCCTACAGCAGGCGCCGCGGCGCACGTCTGGCCGCAGCGGGCTGTGGCCAGACGTTAACAATCGCTCCCGGACGGACGCAGCCGCGATCCCGCGCCGGGCGCATCGCAGCGGCAGCGGACACCTAGAACGGCAAGCTGCCTCGTGCCATCAGCGACCACACGCTGTCGTCGCGGCCGATGCCGCCCAGCTCGCCTTCGACGGACGCACGCATGCCGCCCTCGAAGGTCATCAGCAGCCCAGCCTGCGCGCGCAGAGACCAGCCGTCGCTCAGGCCGAGCTGATCGGGACTGACAGGCAACGCGTCGTCGCTGGAGAAGCGATAATCGGCGAACAGCCCGGCAAATGGCGCGATCGATGTGCCAGGCGAGGACTGCCAGGGATAGACGATCTTGCCGCCCGCGCTGGCACGGCCGGCCGTGAAGTCGCGCGCGGCCTGCGCTGCGCCGAGCGAATCGACCCATGCCTCCTGGCTTTCGCGCAGCCAATACACGCGTGCGGATGGCTCGACGACAAGGGCTCCCATGCGGTGGTTGCCGACCAACCCGGTGGACAGCAGCACGCGGTTGCCGTCAAACGAGCCGGATGCCGCGCCGGCAGACGCATCGTAGGAGAGGCGCGTATAGGCCCCCAGCACGTCCCAGCGCAGATGACGCGTAAGGGCCAAACCCATGTAGGCACCCGCCGTCAGGCCATCGCCTTCGAGCTTGCTGCCGATGCCGCCGAACCTGTGGTCGAAGGTCTCGTATCCGCCGAAGACGCCGACGGCGAGCCCGGGCATGACAAGTCGGCCGACGCCAAACGTGGCATTGATTTGCGATCCGCTGCTCTCCAGGTTGCCGTCTTGGTCCCAGCCGGACGTGGCGACGGAGCCCCAGGCCTTCCAGCCGCGCTGCAGGGACGGCTGCTGCCCGTAAGCAGACGACGACAGCGCACCCAGCCTGCTCATCTGCGCCGTGCCGGCGCCCAGACCGGCTGGCTGATTGATGCTTGCCGGCGGCGCCGCGCTCGGCGCGTACAGCGTCTCGCCGATCGCGCCGTCCACGGCCGACGTGATCGCGGCGCCGGAAATCTGGCCGGCCTTGTAGCTGCCGGCAACCTGAGCCGCGCGCGCGGCGTCGCTGTCCGACATCTTGCCGCTGCCCACGTAGGTGAACGCCCCGGCCGCGGTCGTTGTTGCGAATGTCGATATGGCCACATCAGCCGGGCCCGCCGCGTGCGCTGCGGTCGTGCCGGTGACCGTGCACAGATACACATTGTCACAAGCAAGCGCCGAGGCATTGCCCAGCGGTGCCCCACCAACGGTGACACCCTGGAAGAGTCCAAGGGCGGTGGTTCCAAGCTGAAACGTGACGGTCACCGAAGTTCCGCCGGCGCTCGGCCCACTGTTCGGTGCGATCGATATGAACTGGGGCGGGCCGGCGCTCCAGGCCGGATGTGCGAACAGCAGAGCCACGCTCGCAGACAGCGCCGCGCCTCTGATCAGCCGAAGTACCAACGCCATGCTTTTTGGGGCCCGCACCCGCCTGTTAACGTTTGCTCGCATAGCACTGCTGACCCAGGGGTGGTGTCACGCACGGGACTCGGGCGCGTTGCGCTCACACGACGTCGGCTCTCGCGCCACACAATTGCAACGCCGCAGACACCGGCATGGAGAGGGTTTCAGCCCGCGGCGTCGTGCCGGCGGCCAGCGCGCTGGCCGATGCGACCTGTTCGGCGACCCGGCTTTGCCAATTGCCGGCCGCTTGCGCGGGATTGCCGCTCGGACCGGGCTTGCCCTGCCGGACGGCTTCATCTATCTCACGCGCGCGCCCTGGAGGTTCTATCGATCTCGGGGGCCCGGATCTGCCGATAGGCCCTGCGTGTCCCGGCCAACGGACGCCAGCGGATGATTGATCGGTAAGGTCTTGAAGGTGTTGGCTTGGAGAGGTGGCAGAGCTGGTTGAATGCACCGCACTCGAAATGCGGCATACTCGCAAGGGTATCGGGGGTTCGAATCCCTCCCTCTCCGCCAAGCCGCTCTGCCCCAGCGCCGCTGACGTGCGGCCGGCCAGGCGGTGACCTCGTCGCAAGGCCGCGGCTGTTCCCGACAGTCTTGGGGCACTAGCTGACCGGTACCGCTGCGTATTCACCACCAGGACGCCGCCGATTTGCACGGCCTATCGAGCTGCTGAGGATCTCGGTGAAGGGGCGTTCCTGACCGTGAACGCAATCCTCGCCTATGCGCTCGTCACCAACAAAGCTTTCGCGGTGACCGTTCTGCAGTCCTCTCCCGGCTTCTTCTTCTTTTCGGCGGTTCTCGTGGTGGTGGTGATCCTCGAGCGGCTTTGGCGGAGTTGGCAGCGATAGCGCCAACACATGCTTGCCGCCGCGGCATGCAGCATCCCCGGCCGCGGCGCAATTCATCGCCGGCTTGACGGAGATGGCGCGCGCGATACTTGCGCAACACGCACAATTCAAAGGCACCTTCCAACATTTACTATTGTACTATCTATAGAATAAGCTCGCGGCAGCGACGCAGCCCCTTGCCAGCGAGACCTCGATGCACTCGACCCGCGTTTCCCGTTTCATGGCCTGCCTCTCGGCGCTCGTCCTGGCGGCGTTGGGCGGCGTGACGCCGGCCAAGGCCGAGCTGCCGGCCGGCAACATCATGCTGGTTGTCCCACTCGCCGCCGGCGGCCCGACCGACGGCTTGGCCCGTGTCGTGGCCGACAAGCTCGGTCCGATGCTTCAGCGCACCGTGGTCGTGGAGAACCGGGCCGGTGCCGGCGGAAACATCGGAGGGGCGGCGGTCGCCAGGGCGGAGCCCAACGGCTTGACCCTGCTGTTCACGATCGACTCCTTGCTGACGATCAATCCCCATCTCTATCCTTCGCAGGGGTTCGATGCCGCCAAGGATTTGACGCCGGTCTCCATCGTTGGCCAGTTCACGCTGATGATGTGCGTCAATGCCAACGTGCCGGCCAAGACGTGGCGTGAGCTGGTCGCCTACAGCAAGTCGAAGTCCGTCAACTTCGGCTCGGCCGGCTTCGGAACGCCGCCCCACCTCGCCCTCGAGTATCTCAAGTCCGTGAGCAAGCTGGACGCCGCCCACGTCAGCTTCCGCGGCGCGGCCCCCGCCCTGACGGAGCTGCTCGCCGGCAACGTCGATGGCTCCTTCCTGGTTGCCGGCGCCGTCATCGAGCATGTCAAGAACGGGTCGCTGCGTGCGCTGGCCGTGTCCTCGCCGGAGCGGCTGCCGATCATGCCTGACGTGCCGACCGCCAGCGAGGTCGGCATTCCGGGCTTCGAGGCGCGCTTCACCAACATGCTGATGGTGCCCAGCGCAACGCCTGCCTCCGTTCAGCAGCGCCTGAGCCAGGCTGTCGCCGAGATCGTGCGGCAGCCGGAGGTGCGCGAGCGGTTTGCGGCCTTGGCGACGGACCCCGTCGGCAGCACGCCGCAGGAAGCCGCCGCCCGCGTCGCGCAGGAGCGGGCGCGATGGGGCAAAGTCATCAAGGACGCGGACATCAAGCTTCCCAGATAGCCGGCGGGTAGAACTCCAGTGGGACCATCGCAACCATGAAGGTCGTGCTTCTCGGAACCGGCGGCCCGCGCCCGGATCCGCGCCGGAACGCGTCGACAACCCTGATCCGCTGCGGGGCGGAGAACATCCTGTTCGACGCCGGGCGCGGCGTCGTCGTTCAGCTCGTCAAGGCCGGCGTGCCGCTGACCGCGCTGAACCCTGTGTTCATCACCCACCATCACTTCGATCACATCGGCGATCTCTACGACCTGATGCTGGCCACCTGGCTCGCGGGCCGCAAGGGTCCGCTCAAGATCTACGGCCCGTCGGAGACGACCCGCATCGTCAACGCGCTGATCACCCAGGTCTACGACAAGGACATCTACTGGCGCGACAAGGGTGAGCCGACGCTCGGCGGATGGCCGCCGCTGGAGGTGCAGGATATCTTGCCGGGGCCGGTGGTCGATACCGGCCGCTGGCGGGTGCGGGCAGAGCTCGTCAATCACGGCGACGGCCTGGGCATCCCTGAAAGCTTCATGCCGCGCTGGACCTGCCTCGGCTATCGCTTCGAGGCGGAAGGCAAGACGATCGCCATCAGCGGCGACACCATACCTTGCGCCGGCCTCGACCGGCTGGCGAAAGGCGCGGATGTGCTGGTGCAGTGCTGCTACCTGGCCTCGGAAGAGATCAACAACGAGCATTTCCGCAGGCTGGCACAGCACACCATGGCCTGCGCCGCCGACGTCGGCCGCATCGCGACGCGCGCCGGCGTCAAGACGCTGGTGCTCACCCATCACAAGACCCGCACCGATCAAAGCATGCTGGATCGCATCGCCGAGGAGGTGTCGCGCGACTTCAGCGGCCGCCTCGTCATGGGCGAGGATTTGACCGAGATCGATGTCTAGGCCGCGGACGCGACATCTGCTCGCGTCAGAGTTTGTTCGCACCCCCGCGGCGGCACGTCAGACAGCCGACAGCCTGTAGGCCGTGCCGTAGCGGCCGAAGCCGTGGCTGGTCACGCCGTGGCGCAACGACCCCTGAAAAGCCTGCGGTGGCGCCACCACCGTGACTTTGACGACCGCGGTCTGCTCCGCGTCCACCAGGCCTGCATGGACGGCAGCGGCCGCCAGGCTCGAGTCGCCGGTGTAGATGTCCGTGCCCCAGAGCGGGCCTTCGGAGATGCCGTGCACCCGAAAGTAATAGGTCGCGCCGACCGTGTCGCACAGGTCCGCCATGGTGGGCGGCGCCTCGGCCGCGAGAAAGCCCTGGTCGAGCAGCGCGCGCAACTGACGCTTGGACAACGCACCGCGCCGATCGAAATAGGCAACCAGCTCCTGCACGGCCTTCATGTCAGTCATTCCTCTGCAAGGTGACCACGCGCCCATAAGGCGGGCGGAAGTGCACGCCGGCCTGCTCGGGCAAGACCCACAGCACCCCGTAGGGCATCTCCTCGGGCGGGTAGGCAATGTCGCCGTCGGTGACGATCACGCAGGCTGTGACGTTGGCATCGTCGGCCAAGGCCAGCATGGCGGGCGTCAGATCGCTGCCGCCGTAGCCGCTGACCCGATAGTCGGCAAGCTCGCCTGGTGACAGAACCTCGTCCGACGTCACGGCGGTGTCGCACTGCACCACTCGGATCTGATCGACCGCCACCGCGTCGCAGAAATCGGCGACCGCGCCGAGCACGCGCGGAATCTCGTCGGTCATCGAGCCGGAGGTGTCGAGCACCACGTTGAGCATCCAGGAGTCGCGGCGGCGCCCCGGCAGCACGATATCGCCACGGTCGGCGCCGCGGCGAGAGGGCCTGGAAAAGGTTCGCTCGCCGGGAGCAACCGATTCCATCCACCGCTGCAGGCTCATTTCCCAGGGCGTGCGGTAGAGGCCGCGCAGAGCGCTGACGGCCTGCTGCCCGGCGGCACCGGCATCGGCACCCCTTCCCTTCATGGCATCCATCGCCTTGGCCAGGGCCAGGGCCTTCGCCGCGGTCTCCTGCATGGCCTTTGCACGCGCGGCCTGCTCCGCCGCCGCGTCCGGGAAGAGATCGCGCTCGGTCTTGTCGTCGAGCACGTCACCAGGCTGCGGCTGGTCGCTGCCGGCGCCGAGCGCGCTGCGCAGCGTCACCTGCTCACCCTCGAACACGCGCGACTTCGACGGCATGCGGTCGGCATTCCGGCGCATCTCCAGCACGATCTGCTCGGCGGATTTCTCGCGCGCACCGGGCATGTCGAGCCCACCCGCCGGGATCGAGGTGAAGCCGAGCTCGACACGCAGGATGTCGTTGATGATGTAGTCGTGCGCATAGTTGAACTCGAGCCGCCCGCTGCCCCTGGCACGATCATGGGTGCGCAAGGCGAGGTGCAGCAGCTCGTGCGCCAGCACGAACACCAGCTCGTTGTCCTTCAGCCGCGCGACGAAGGCGGGATTGGCCACCAGCCGGCCGGAGGCGAACACGCCCATGGTCGGCACCCGCGGGTCGATGCTCACGCGCACGGCGGCGGCCAGGCCGGCGAGATGCGGCAGCGGCGCCGTGACAAGGCGCAAGCCGCGCGCGATGCGCTCCAGCGTCGCGCGCTCGGATGCGACGACCGCCGCGGTCACAGCGCCGTCACCTTCTTCAGGAGATCGAACATGGCGCGGTCGGCACCGAGCGCACCCCACTGCTCGACCAGATCGCTGATGACGGTGAGCTGCTGCTCGGGCTGCAGCGCGCGCAGGAAGCGGTTCACCGTGCGCGGCTTGAGATGCGCAAGCTGTCCATCGCGCACGTGCTGACGGACGCAGTTGAGGACGAACCAGCGCGCCGCGTCGGTCTTGGGCAGAAGCTCAGGGTGGACGACGTAGTCCTCGATCGGGCGCATGGCGCCGATCTGCTCCTCGGCGAGCGCACAGAACACCGCCGCGTCCTCCGCCGACAGCCGGCCGAATGCCAGTGCGCGGCGGATCTGGCGGGTGAGGATGCCTGCGCCCTCGGCGAGGTCGAGCGCACGTGACAGCAGCGCCCAGGCGCGCGGCGTCGAGAACGGCACCGGCTCGGCCGGCACCGGCCGCATCAGCGCCTCCGGCATGTACGAGATGAAGTTGCGGATGTCGGCGCGGACGCCGCTCTTCCTGGCCCAGGCCTGCCACTCGTCGCTATCGACACGCAGGTCGAGGATGGTCACGCGGTTGACGAGCGCCGAGCTCATGGAACGCACCAGCGCGCGGTCCTGCATGCGGTTGCCGGCCGCAACCACCCACGTGCCCGCGGGCAGCGCGTGCTCGCCGAGCCGCCGCTCCAGCAGCAGCGAGTAGAACGCCTTCTGCACGTCCGGCGCACAGGCCGGCAGCTCGTCGAGGAACAGGCAGAACGGCTCCGGGTTCTCCGGCAGCAGGATGCGGGGCGGGCAGAACACCGAGCGCTCGCCGACGATGCGCGGGATGCCGCTCACATCCTCGGGCGCGATCTGGGTGCCGAGCAGCGACCGGCACGGCAGGCCCGCCTCCGCGGCCGCCTGCGTGACCATATCGGACTTGCCGACCCCGGGCGGCGACAGGAACAGGAAGCTCTGCTCGTGCGCCATGCATTGGACAAGCTTCTTGGCCTGCCCGAGGGTGATCGCCTCATCATGGGCCGAACGGATGCTGTCCATGGGCGGACCTCCTGCCGAAACAGTGGCGTGATGTAGGGACGACCGGCCGGCGTACCAGACCCGGCGCAACAAAAATTCGCAACGGCGGCGCCGCCCGTTTCGGAATTCGCCGCGGCGCCCGTTCGCCGTTCCCGGCGTGGCTCACTCCACCTTGAAGTCTTTGGGGTTCCAGTCGGGCTTGGGGTAGACGGGGTTCATCTCCTCCAGCGTCGCGCGCACGATGCTGGCGATAGCGGCGTTGCGCGCCCATTTGCGGTCGGCGGGGATCACGTGCCAGGGCGCCCACGACGTCGAGCAGCGCTCGATCATCACCTCGTAGGCGTCCTGGAATTCGTCCCACAGCTTGCGGTCGTCGAGGTCGGAGGGATTGAATTTCCACCGGCTCTGGGGCTCGTCGAGGCGCTCCTGCAGGCGCTCGGCCTGCTCCTCCTTGGAGATGTGCAGCATGAACTTGAGGACCGTCGTGCCGTTTTCGGTCAGCATCTTCTCGAAGGCGTTGATCTGCTCGTAACGCGCCTCGATGGCGTCTGCCGGCGCCAGCTTGCGCACCCGGCCGACGAGCACGTCCTCGTAGTGCGAGCGGTTGAAGATGCCGATGTAGCCGCGCGCCGGGCAGGCCATGTGTGCCCGCCACAGGAAATCGTGAGCCAGTTCCAGCTCGCTCGGCCGCCGGAACGGCGCCACGACCACGCCGAGCGGCCCGGTCTGGTTGAAGACATGGCGGATGGTGCCGTCCTTGCCGGCGGTGTCGGTGCCCTGCAGGACGACCAGGAGCGCCCTTTTTCCCTCGGCGTAGAGCCGGTCCTGCAGATCGTTAATGGCGGCACCGTCCTTGGCGCTCTGCGCCTCTGCCGCCTTGCGCTCGGGAAATGCCGACGCATCGCGCGGATCGCGCTTGCCGAGCTTGGCGCGCTTGCCCGGCTCGATGCGAAACAGGGCGGCCAGGTCCGTTGCCATTTTCTCTCTCCACTCGAAGGACTTGGGTCAAACCCTAGCATGCCCGTGTGACCCCACCAAAAAGGTGCAGGCACAGCGCCCGCGTTAAGCATGTCGTGCCGGATATCCGTTGACCGTTCTCCGCCAGCGGCGCGCGCGACGGCTGCAGATGGCGCACGAGCCGCGGCGGTGCCCACGGCGGGCACATGCTAGCCACGCGACGCTTGCGGCAGAAAGCGGGGGGCATCAACGATGCGGAAGCGGCGCGCCTTCATCACCGGCATCACCGGCCAGGACGGCGCGTATCTCGCGCAGCTCCTGCTCGACAAGGACTACGAGGTGTTCGGCCTCGTCAGGCGATCGAGCACGTCGGAGGTGAACGAATACCGGCTGCACTGGCTCGGCATCGGGGCTGACGTTCACCTGGTCGACGGCGACCTCACCGACTACACATCGCTGGCGCGGCTCATGCGAGCCATCCAGCCGGGCGAGGTCTACAACCTCGCGGCGCAGTCGTTCGTGAAGACCTCGTGGGATCAGCCGCTGCTGACGGGGCGCGTGACCGGGCTCGGCGTCGCCAACGTCCTGGAGGCTGTGCGCCTCGAATGTCCAGCCGCGCGCTTCTACCAGGCATCGTCGTCGGAAATGTTCGGCCTCGTGCAGGAGCCGGTGCAATCGGAACGCACGCCGTTCTACCCGCGCTCGCCCTACGGCGTCGCCAAGCTCTACGGCCACTGGATGACGGTGAACTATCGCGAGAGCTTCAGGATGCACGCCTCGACCGGCATCTTGTTCAACCACGAGTCGCCGCTGCGCGGCATCGAGTTCGTGACGCGCAAGGTGACCGACGGCGTCGCACGTATCAAGTGCGGGCACACGCAAACCCTGCAGCTCGGCAATCTCGACGCCCGGCGCGACTGGGGCCATGCCAGGGACTATGTGCGGGCGATGTGGCTGATGCTGCAGCAGCCGAGGCCCGGCGACTACGTGGTGGCGACGGGCGAGACGCATTCCGTGCGCGACATGTGCCGCATCGCCTTCGCCCACGCCGGCCTCGACATGGCGGCGCACGTGGTGGTCGATCCCCTCCTTCTGCGGCCGGCCGAGGTGGACATCCTGCACGGCAACCCCGCCAAGGCCAGGTCGCATCTGGGCTGGGCGCCGAGCATCAGTTTCGAGGCGCTGATCCGGGAGATGGTCGATGCCGACCTGCAACGTCTCGGCGCCGCGCCGCCGCGCAGGAAGGCGCAGGCGGCATAGGCGCTTCCGGATCTCCAACAGCCTGGCTGCTGTGCCGCGGGCCGGTGTTGGGGCGGATGCGGCATCCCGCGCAAAATCCTCCGACTTTTCAGCGGGGCGCGCGGCGGGCGGCTTGCCATTGCGGCCGCGTGGGGCTATGCGTGCCGCCCAGGCTGCCGCAGTAGCTCAGGGGTAGAGCAACGCATTCGTAATGCGTGGGTCGGGGGTTCAATTCCCTCCTGCGGCACCATTGATTTCAGAGGTTTAAGCGCTTCGCGCTTTCTCTGGTCCGCTTCCGTAGCACATACCTAGCACATGCCGTCGGTAAAACCCCATGGGTGTTTCCTTGCCACCGGGGGGCAAATCACACGAGGGTCCGCGAATAACAGAGTCGGCCCTCACCCATGCCACGCGACAGACAGCTCTCAATTGATCAGGCACAGAAGTTGGCGGAGCAAGCCCTGGGCGAGCGGTGGTGCGAGACATTCGGAAGCCTTCCGCCAACACTAGGGACCAGCGCACCAACCGGGAATAGCCAGCCGCCGTCCTCGCCCATGCCCCGCGACGACAGCATGCTCGACATCAACGAGGTTGTCCGAGTGACGGGCGTATCCAAGAGCACTATCAACAGACACGTGCAAGACGGCCGCTTCCCCAAGTCATTCAAGATCAGCGCCCGACGCAATGGCTACCTAGCGCGCGAAGTCAAAGAGTGGCTGGAGCGTCTGAACGAGCAACGGCACGCAACGCGCAACTGAAGGCGTTGCCGTTTTCCACCCATTGTGGGCCCTGAGAATTTTGCTTTGCGTTCTGAGGGGCAGGGGAGGGGGGGCAGCCCCCCAGAGGGTGGCCTTCGTTAGATATACGGATGGCGGTGTACACCGGCTCGACTTCTACGAAACCGCGGTCGGTTGCCGTTTCCAAATTTTTCCCGGGGACAGTGCTGAGCACTTGCGCTCAAGCGCGTAAGCAGCACGGCGCGGCATACGCAGCCTAGATGCACTAGAGACGCCGGGGGTTGGTGACATTGCCGACCAGCCAACGAACTGTTGCCGCTCCATCACAACCGCATGAATAAGTTTTGCACGTCCCTTCCGTGGCGTGATCAGTGGCCCTAGGGTTCAGCATTCATGGGCGGGGTGATAACAAAATGCGCATTGTTTTTGGCGTCCTTCTGCTGGCTGCACTATCCAGCGCTGCCAACGCGCAGTCGTATTCCGCAGACGTCGCCGTCACATCGCTGAAGCGCTCTGCGGGCAACGCGCCCATTCTTGGAACAACTGCCGGCAGTGGAAACTTGCTGGACGGAGACGATTTCCAGAGCGGTGCCGCCAGAGGCATCGAGGGCGGTATTGCGGTAACGTTCGGGAGAGTTGGTGTTCAGGTCCGTGGGTTCAATTCGGAAGATGACGGACGGAGCCAGTTTACAAATACAGGCATGGGCGGTCAGACATTTTTCTTCGTCGGAACACAGCCGTTCACCCAATCGGTGATCCAGGTCGGCGAGACGATGACGGGGAACTACGAGTCGAAAAGCTTCGGCGCAGAGCTGAACCTTACCTACGCTCTTAGCCCTGCAATCCTTTTGTATGGTGGCCCGCGCTGGATCAGGATCACAGAGGAATTTCGGCTGCATCACCCCTTTGGCAATGACAACTACATCTGGGCAGCGGAGAATGATCTGTTCGGCGTACACGCTGGAGCCCAGTTGGACGTGCTTAAGCTTGCCAGCCCTTCGTACGGTGGACCATTCGGCATCAACACCAAGATTGGCTTGGGAGTGTTTCGCAACTCCACCGACGCGAGCTTTACCGAAAGGATTGACCCGCCCTTTGTTCCGGTTGGCCCTTCGTTCGCATCTGACAGCGCTGTAAGCGCAATGGTGGAAGGTTCTATCGAAGCTAGCTACGCATTCTCTCCAAATGTGAAGCTGTCCGCTGGCTACAAGCTGCTATGGATCAACAACGTCTCTACGGCCATCGGTCAATTGGCGGCGACAGGAAACTATGCTGTCACGCCTCCACTGACAGTTGCGCGGGAAGATGTGCTGTATCACGGTTTCACTGGCCGCTTGTCGATACAGTATTGATCGCTTGCCTTCCCTCTGTTGGCGCCGCTCATTAATCTTGTAGCCCGCGAGCGCCGTCCCACTAGGCGTAGCGGCTTGCCCCATCCGGCGTCACGGGCTCAACTCGCGCCATGGCGCGTCAACGCTTCAAGCCCGGACCAGTGCCTACCCTTGCGCAGATGCGAGCCCACCAACCCTGGCTGTACGTTGATTGCGCGGCGTGGAGATGCCTGCACCGAGCACCGATGGCGCTGGCACCTTTGATCATTAGGTGGGGGCCTGACGCCTCCAGTGATGTCCTGCGGCAGCGTGCGCGGTGTTCGAAGTGCGGGCAGCTTGGCGCGGACCTGATGACGCCGAGCAGCGCTGATCCGCACAGTTTCACTCAGCCTTGGCCGCAGTCGTGGTAACGCGCTCACGCTCTGCCTTGTCGATGGCGACCAGCAGGCGGCACATCTGCGGGCTCAGCTGGATGGCACCGGTCGCGTTGAGTCGCTGACGAACGCCGCGTCCCAAGCTCACGATGACGTGGATGTTTGTCAGCTTACGCCTTAGGTCTTCCACCTGATCCATGCATTGACGACGAACTCAGCCGTCGAACGTTCCGACATGTCTGACGGCTTTCTGGTGCATGGGCATCGCCCGGGAGCCACATATTCTGCTCACGTATAAACTTTGACATATTGCGCTGCTCTTACGAATTTCCGAGCCGATTGGATCACTGCTCAAAGACATATTTTTTAGCTCGTGCTGCGCTCCAGCGCCGGAACGTCTCTCATTCCACATGGGTTGACGAGTACTCAACCCAGGAGACTTATCATGAGCAGCAAGTTCGCAATGGCCGCCATCGCTTCAGTGTTCCTCGCCGCAACCGCTGTGGCGCAGACCGGCACGACCGATCCGAAGACGGGTGTGGGTCCTAACGCTCCCACAGATGCGCAGTGCGCCGCCGGCCACAACGCCGACACTAAGATGACAAAGGCTGACTTCGATGTGGCCTGCGCCAAGATGCGCGAGGCCAAAGAGAAGAAGAGCTAGTCCACCGAAGCCTCTTTTCGCTTCATCCTTGCCCTCGTGCAACTTTGCACGGGGGCTTTTTGCTCCGTGGTCTAAAATGCCAACAAGACGACACGGCAAGGAAGATGTTGGTGGCGGAATTCTTTGATGTGCTCCGTATCCGCGGCAACAAGGCGGATCACCTAGCGTCCAACGCCGGCAGACGCCCGTGCGCGCGCGCTGGGGTGTCAGGCACGCCATGGCGGCCAATGGAGATCTGCAGCACCTAGGCGCGGGGCCTATCTGGCGGCGATGCCGCGTCGTCCGGGGATAGACGATAGCGAAGCAGAGGTAGCCATCACTTCCCTGCCGACTGCTGTCTCGGGAATGGGCAGCCCTCTATTCTCGATTGTCCGTTGCTTCGAAGCTCAGCTTCCGGGGCACGGCGCGCCGGCCGCCGTCCATGCCTGCAGGGTCCGGTAGGCCTCCTCTGCGGACCCCGGTGCCGGCTCGCGACCCGGACCCGGGGCCCAGCCCCAGGCGACGAGCTTGTCGTCGCGGATGTGTGCGGCAACCGCCTCCAAGCTGCGGTTCCCGTTGCGAGCGGGATCCTTTATCTGCGCACAGATCTCAGCGGACGACTTGCCGAACCATGCCATTGAAGCCGGAGCCAGATGCCAGTCATGCGCTCCCGGAGGGCCATGCAAGACCGCAGAATTGTTTTCGAAATGGCACGACGTGCAGCGTAGGCCAGCAGAACCCCGGCCGCCGACGCCACGCTGGATATTGAAGGCGTGCACGCGCTGCTCGGCGCCATAGTGCGAACCGGACCAGCGGGGTCGGTCGTCCTCCACGTGGCAATTGGCGCACCGCGGATGCGAGAAGACAGCGAACAGCTTGTCCCACGCGGCCAGACCATTCGCTGGATCGGCGGCGGCAGGCGGCTTTGCCGGCGGCGGCGCGGCGGGCGTGTCTTGCGCCAGCGCAAGGCCGGCGCAAGCACCAAAGATGGCGGCGAAACTCAGGTAAGTGAGGTTCCTCATGCGAACCTCACCTCGCGCGATAGCGGCAGCGAGCGGATGCGCTTGCCCGTCAGCGCGAAGATTGCGTTGGCGAGCGCCGGCGCGGCGGGGGGCACGCCAACCTCGCCCGCACCGCCCATCTTGTGAAAGCTCTCCAGCACGGCCACTTCAAAACTCGGCGCCTGAAAAATCCGCATCGAATCGAAGTCGTGGAAATTCGACTGCTCGACCCTACCGTTCTTGAAGGTGATCTCCTGGCCCATCGCCGCCGATAGCCCGTAGATGGCGCCGGAAAACGCCTGCGCCTCGATGATGGATGGATCGATGGCCGTGCCCACGTCCAACGCGATCCACATCTTCTCCAGCTTGATCCCGGCTGAAGTATCGGCGATCTGCACGACCTGCGCGCACCAAGACCCGAAGGCGAGGCTGAAGGCGAACCCCTTGGCCTTGCCAGCCGGCAGAGGCTCGCCCCAGTTGGACATCGCCGCGACCTTTTTCACCGCGCCGATCGCTGCCGGATACTTGGCCATCAGCTTCAGCCGCAGGTCCACCGGATCAATTTTGCCTGCCGCCGCGAGCTCATCCATGAAGGCTTCGTGGAAAAATCCATTGTGCGACCAGCCGACGGAACGCCAGAAAGTCACCGGCACGGTGAGCGGCGCCTTGATACCTGTTACGCGATAGTTGGGGATCGTATACGGCTGGTCGTGCGCACCCTGGGTCATCGTGCTGTCCGGACCCGGCACCGACCAGCCCGGAAAAGCGCGGCTGACAATACTGGCAATCGTCGACTGCAAGCCTAGTCGTATGTCGAGCGCGACAGGAAGGCCGTCGTCTCCAAGGCGCGCGCGCATCTCCGCCACCACCGCCGGGCGGTAGCAGTCGCGACGCATGTCTTCCTCGCGCGTCCAGGTGACTTTGACGGGCCGTCCCTCCGTCTCTTTGGCGAGCAGGGTGGCGTAGTACGCAAAGTCCAGCTCACCGCGCCGGCCAAACCCGCCACCCATGGCCGTCGTTTGTACCTGCGTGTTCTCCTGCTTAACCCCCGCCAAGGGCGCGCAAAACGATCGGATCAGGGTCGGCGACTGGTTCGGCGCCCATATGGTCAACTTGCCGTCCTTCACCTGCGCCGTGCAGTTCATCGGCTCCATCGTCGCATGTGCCAGGTACGGCACACGATACTCGGCATCGACGGTTCGTCCCTGCGACGCGCCAGCGAATGCAGCTTCGACATTGCCGTCGTTGCGCGCCACGTCGCCCACGCCGGTAGCCGCCGCATTGGCAATCACGCGCATGAGCGCTTCGCTGTCGGGCGGATACGCCGGAGCGCCCCATTCTACCTCGATCGCCTCGGCGGCCTTGAAGGCCGACCAGGTATTGTCGGCGATGACCCCGAAGCCGCTGCCATAGGCCGAGTCGATGGCAACGATCTTCACCACGCCCGGCATCTTCTGCGCCTTGGACAGATCGAATTTCACCGGCTTGGCATGGAAGACGGGGCTCATTCGCACAGTGGCGTGCAGCATCCCCGGCAGGCGAACGTCGATGCCGAAGATCGGCGCGCCGGTCACCTTGTCCAACATGTCGACGCGCGGCTGCGGCTTGCCGAGCAGTTTCCAAGCCGACTTGTCCTTGAGTTTCAGCTCGCCCGGCGGCTTGAGCTTCGCAGCGTCCGCGGCCACCTCGCCATATGTGACGGTGCGGTTGGAGGCCTGGTGAACGATCGCGCCGTTGCGGGTCGCAAGTTCGCCGACAGGCACATTGAGCTTCGCCGACGCGGCCTGCAGCAGCATCACGCGCGCTGCGGCCCCTGCTTGGCGCATGCGGTCGAAGCCGTCGCGCGTGGCAGCCGAGCCGCCGGTCGCCTGTAGGCCAAGCACCTTGCTGACTGTCGCGAGCGCGTGCCGCGACATCACTGCGATCCGACTGTCGTCGTAGAAGGGGAACGGTCCGGCATCCTCCATCATCGCCGCATTGTAGTAGGCGTAGGAGGCGGGGCCGTACTCGACCTTGACCTTGTCCAGCGTCACATCGAGCTCTTCCGCCACGAACGCGGCGAGCGTTGTCGAGATGCCTTGGCCCATCTCGGCGCGCGGTGCGATGATGGTGATCGTATTGTCCGCGCCGATTTTCACATAGGGATTGAACGTCGACTCACCCTCGGCGAGGCCGTCTTCAAGGGGATTGGGATAGGGCTTATTCACATACCAGTAGCCAACAGCGACTCCGCCGGCGATGGAAGCAGACCCGATCAGAAACGTGCGGCGGGCAATCTTTCCCAAGTTTGCCATGGGTCCTCCTGCTACGCCCGTTTCAGCTTCAGCGCGGCGGCTTTCTTCACTGCCGAGCGGATGCGCGGATAGGTGCCGCAGCGGCAGAGATTGCCGCCCATTGCCAGGTCGATCTGTTCGTCCGTCGGATTTTCGATTTCATTGAGCAGAGCCACCGCGCTCATGATCTGGCCGGCCTGGCAGTATCCACATTGCGCAACCTGCTCTTCAATCCAAGCTTGTTGCACCGGATGCAACTGCCCGTCCTTTGCCAAGCCATCTATCGTAACGATGGCGCCTTTTGCCTGGCCGATGGGCAGCGAGCACGAGCGCACCGGCACGCCGTCGATATGGACTGTACAGGCGCCGCAAGCGGCAATGCCGCAACCAAACTTGGGGCCCATGATGCCGGCAATGTCGCGCAGCGCCCAGAGCAACGGCATTTCTGGATGGGCCTCGATGTCGAGGTCCTTACCGTTGACGTTGAGGAGCATCGAGGACCCTCTGTTGTCGCCCATGGATGGCCGGCGCGTCTCTCTTGAGAGATAAGGCCACGGCGGCACCGGATAGCGGGCGCCGCACACTGACCGACGCCCTATTTCTGAACCTCGGGAGCCGCAACGACCGGCGCGTCACGTCTCGCCGTGCCAGTATAAGGCAGTGCCATGGAGGTATGTCCACGGGCAAAGACGTGGAGCTACGCCCTGCACGCTAGATGGCGAAGGTTACGCCATAGCTTGCTCGCTGCACGCCACCGGCTGCCAGCGCGTCAGTGCAGCAGGTCGCGACGGACCATGGCATGGATGCCCTTGTTGCCATCCACAAGCTGGGTCACGCGCAGATCGCAGGCAAGGCTGCAGAAAACATAAGCCTCTTCGGCACTCCAGCCCTTCATGGAGGCCAGCCAAGTGATCATCTCGCGCAGAGCCTGCTTGGCGGCGTCGTCGAGGTCGGTGTCGAACCCCATGGTCACCAAGTGCGTCGGCGTCTCGGCGCGCGGCACGCGCAAAGTCTTGCCCTTGTGCAACACGAATTCGAACGTGCCCTTGAGACAGGTCTCCAACGCCGTCAGGCACACCTCGCCGTCACCCTGTACGGCATGCCCATCGCCGGTCGAGAAGTTGGCGCCCGGCACGAACACGGGGAAATAGACTGAGGTGCCGGCAAGCAGCTCCTTGTTGTCCATGTTGCCTCCGAACTCGCGCGGCTCCACGGATGAACACAGGCCGTAGTTGGACGGCGGGGCCACCGCCATGATGCCGAAAAACGGACTGAGCGGGATGCTCGGCCCCCACGGCAGCTTCGCCGTCATGGCGCGGCGATCGATCGGGATGATGCGGCAGCGGTACTCCGGAAAGTCCTCGGGCAGCGTGCCGCGCAGCGGCCGGATCAGGTTCCAACCCCAGTCGACGGTCAACTCGATGGACTTTATGCGGACTTCCAGCGAGTCGCCGGGCTCTGCCCCGCGGATTGCGACCGGCCCGGTCAAGATATGAGGGCCGGGAGACGGCCTCAGCTTCTCGCAGATCTCGCGATGGTGCGGCAGCATGATCGAGCTATCGCGGATGTCGGCCGGACCGCCCGATACAGTCTCGATGGTGACCGTGTCACCCGAATCGATGGTGAGGCGCGGCGGGACTTTCGCATCGAGGAAGCCCCAATGCACGGTGGCCGGCGTCGGCCCCAGGGAATGATGCGTCGCCATGGTCCGTTGCTCCTCGCGGTGCTCTCAAGCCGACTTCACACTCGCAACGCCGAGATGCTGGTCGAGTATCTGGGTTTCGGCCGCCAAGGCGGCGGGCGTCCCCTGGAACACGAACCGGCCAGCCGACAGCACATACACGTCGTCTGCGGCCGACAGCGCGAGCTGCAGATTCTGCTCCACGAGCAGGATGGCCTGGCCCAGCGCGCGCAGCCGCTGCATGATCTCCTGCACCTGCAGCACGAGCCGGGGCGAGAGCCCTTCGGATGGCTCGTCCATGAGGATGAGCTCGGGATTGGCCATCAGCGCGCGGCCGATGGCAAGCATCTGCTGCTCCCCGCCGCTCAGCGATCCGCCCGGGTTGTCGATGCGCTCGGCAAGGTGCGGAAACTCGGTCAAGACGGCGTCGAAGTTCCAGCGCTTGTTGGCCTGCGCTGCAGGCTCGCGGGCCGACGAACGTGCGAGCAGGCTGGTTGGCAGCAGCAGGTTCTCGCGCACGCTCAACGATTTGAAGATGCGCCGGCCCTGCGGAACGATGGCAATGCCCTGCTGGGCGATCGCATACGGCGGCAGACCCTGCAGGCTGCGGCCGCGGAACAGAATCTCGCCGCGCCGGGGTGGCGTGAGACCGGCCACCGAGCGCACCAGGGTGGTCTTGCCCATGCCGTTGCGCCCCAGGATCGCGGCGATGCGGCCGCTGGCGATGGACAGGCTGAGGCCCTGCAGGACGTAGCTGTCCCCGTAGTAGGTGTGGATGTCGGAGACGGTGAGCAGCGCTTCAGGCATGGCCAAAATACACATCGCGGACTTTGGAATCGGCCTGGACCTGCGCGGGCGTGCCTTCCGCCATCACCTCGCCGCGGTTCATCACGGTGACGCGGTCGGCGATGCCGAGCGCAACGTCCATGTCGTGCTCGATCATGACCACCGTAATATCGCGCGGAAGCTCCCGAACCATGGCGAAGATGCGCTGCCGCTCGCTGGGTGACAGGCCGGCACAAGGTTCGTCCAGGAACAAAACTTTCGGCTGCGTACCGAGCGCCAGCGCCAGTTCGAGCTGGCGCCGTTCGCCGTAGGACAAAAGATTTACCTGATCTTCGGCGCGCTCCCGGAGGCCGACCGCCGACAATCCCGCCAACACCATGTCGCGCACGGCCGGGAAACCTGACACCGGCCGGCTGACGATCCACTTGCGACGGTCGGTGCCCATGATGGCGAGCGCCATGTTCTCGCTGAGCGTGAGGTCTGTGAACACGTTGGTGATCTGGAACGTGCGACCCATGCCGCGCTTGGTACGCCTGTGCTCCGGCTCGCGTGTCACGTCGTGGCCGTAGAGCTTCACCTCACCCGAGGTCGCCTGCAACGTGCCGGTGATACAGTGGAACAGCGTCGTCTTGCCCGCGCCGTTGGGTCCGATCAGGGCGCGACGCTCACCTGGAGCAACCGCAAGCGTCACACCGTTGACCGCACGCAGGCCGCCAAAGGCCTTGCTCAGGTCGCGCACCTCCACCGCGGCAATTGTCATGCGCGCTCGCTCCCCGCGCCTGCGCGCCGTCCGAGCAGGCGGCTGACGATGCCCATGATGCCCGTCGGCGCCCACAATATGGTGATGATGAAGACCAAGCCCATCACCGCGGCATGGTATTCGAGGAAACTGCTTACCCAGTTGCGCATGCCGAGAATGACGCCGGCTCCGATGAACGGGCCGATGATCGTGCCCGAGCCGCCGACGATGGCCATCAGCGCCACTTCGATGGAGATGTTGAAGGAGGCCGCGACCGGGTTCACGAACCGGTTGTAGTAGACGTAGAGGACGCCGGCCAGGCTTGCGATCACGCCCGAGATGACGAACGCCGCGTACAGATGCGAGGTCGTGCGATAGCCGAGGCTTTGCATGCGGCTCTCGGAACCCTTGATGCCGCGCAGCGACAGCCCGAAGGGCGACCGGATGAGAACGCGGTAGCCCACCGCGCAGGCGATCACGACGGCCAGCACGAAATAGTAGTACGCGACCGGCGATCGCAACGCGACGCCGCCGATTGCGGGCGCAGGCACGTTGGTGATGCCGTTGTCGCCACCCGTGAACGAGGCCCAGCGATAGGCGGCGCCCCAGATGATGTAGCCCATCGCGATGGTGATCAGGATGAAGTAGACCCCGCGCGTGCGCACGGCGGCGCCGTAGAGGAGGGCAAGCAGGGTGCCGGCCAGCAGACCTGCGGGCGCGGCGACAAGCGTCGGCTGCCCGTAGCGCACCTGCAGGATGGCGACGGTATAGGCGGAGACCGCAAAGAACGAGGCGTGGCAGACCGAGAACAGGCCGGCGTGGCCCAGCAGCAGGTCGACCGCCAGCGCCAGCAAGCCGAAGATGAAAATCTGCGTGATAAGGGCCAGCCAAAACGGACCCACCACGAAGGGCGTCACGAGGGCGGCAGCAAGCATCACCAGGGCGAAGGCGATGCGGATGTGATTGGCCTGCACCTCTATCCGCCTCTCCCGAAGATGCCTTGCGGCTTGAACAGCATGAGGATCGCCATCGGCCCGAACAGCACGAAGTAAGAGAAATCGGGGTAGAGCCAGCGGCCGTAGGCATCGAGCAGGCCGACGATGAGGGCGCCGAGCATGGCCCCTTCCAGGCTGCCGAGGCCGCCGAAGATGACGACCACGAGAGCGTAGATCAGGATCTCCCATTCCGCGCCCGGGTAGAGTGTCAGGAAGGCGCCGCCGACGACGCCGGCCATGCCGGCGAGGAAGGTTGCCAGCCCGGACACGATCACGAACAGGCGGTCGATGTTGATGCCCATGGCGCTGACGATCTCGCGGTCATCGACGCCGGCGCGCACCACGGCGCCGATCTGCGTCTTGCGATAGAGCAGCCACAGCGACAGGGCGACCAGCACGCCGATCAGGATGAGAACGAGACGATAGGTGGGATAGACGATGCCGCCCGGCAGCTCGGTGGCGCCGCGCAAGGCCATCGGGGTCGGCACCTTCAGGTTGTCGCCGCCCCACACCTTGAGCGCAACGTCGCCGATGACGAAGGCGATGCCGACCGTGAGCAGCACCTGCGCCAGATGGTTCTCGCCGGTGCGGCTGATCAGGTACCGGTCGATCAGAAAGCCGAGCGGGATGATCGCCAAGCCGCCGCCGAGAACGCCGAGCGCGAAGCTTCCGGTATGACGCGTGATGGAGTAGCCGACATAGCCGCCGAGCAGGTAGTAGGCGCCGTGCGCCATGTTGACGACGCGCATGAGCCCAAACGTCAGCGTGAAGCCGCTGGCGAGCAGGAACAGCAGAGCCGCCAGCGAGATGCCGTTGATCGCCTGGAGGATGGCGTTATGCATGGAGCATCCGGTATCGCGGGGGCGGCGTGCCAGAAGCCCGCCGCCCGATCCGATGACGAGCCGCGACTACCGCTTGTATGGCCCGCGCTTCAGATACTCTTCGGGCGACCAGGTCCAGAACTGCGACACGGCCGGGTACGTCTTGACCGGCACGTTCGTCATGACCTCGCCCATCACCGGGTGCTTGATCTTCTGGATGCGGGACACGTAGACGTTCTGGACCGGATTGTCGTAGGCGTCGAGCTTGACCGGGCCGCGCGGCGCCTTGATCTCCACGGTGCGCATGGCCTTGAGGAAGCCGTCGCGGTCCTCGACCTTGCCACCGATCATGTCGATCGCGGTCTTTGTCCACAGTGCGGCCGTATACCCGGACTCGGCGAACCAGGACGGCAGCCGCTTGTATTTCTTGGCGAACGCCTCGGTGAAGGCCTTGTTCTCCGGCGTGTCGAGACCAGCCGCGTAGTGCAGCGAATTGCCGATCATGCCGACGGCGCGCTCGTCGAGCTGCGGCAGCACATCCTGGTGCATCCAGTAGCCGCCGTAGATCTTGAACTTCTTGTCCATGCCGAAGTTGAACCAGGCTTCGAACAGGCGGACGCGGTCCGCGCCGACGACGACCGCGACAACGGCATCGGAGCCCGGATCGATGGACGAGATGGTGGCGCCGTAATCCTTGGTGCCGATCGGGTTCCAGATGATCTTGGCAACCTTGCCGCCGGCGGCCTTGAAGGTCTCGACGGCGCCGAGCGCCACCTCGTGGCCGAAGGTGTAGTCCTGGGCGATGAAGGTGACGTTGCGGGCGCCGAGCTCCTTATAGAGGTAGTCGCCGAACGGATGGCCCATCTGGCTGGAGGATGTCGCGGTGCGAATGACGGTGGGCGTGCGGTCCCACTGGGTGACGCTGTCGGCACCGGCCGGGTCCATGACGACGGGAATGCCCGTCTCCTTGCTGACCTGCGCGACGGCCGGGCCTTCGTGTCCGCACAGCGGGCCTAGAATGAGGTGCACCTTGTCCTGATGCACCACGCGGCGCGCTTGCGTCAGGGCCTGATCGGGATTGCAGGTGGTGTCTGCCACCACCAGCTCGACCTTGCGGCCGCCGGCCTGGTAGCCGGCCTGTTCCCAGAACAGCTTCAGGCCGTCGTCCATGTCCTTGCCCGGTGCCGCGAGCGGGCCGGTGAGCGGTGCGAGAACGCCGATCTTGATGGAGCCGCCGCTCTGGGCGTGCGCTGCAAGGGATCCGGCAGCGACCATGATGAGCCCTGCGCCGAAGGCACAGAGCAAAGTGTGCTGCTTGCGTTGCTTGGACATGTCTCTCCCCGAAATACTTCTTTTCTCGCCGCTGCTTTTCCGTCGCCTGGCAACGGTGCAATGACTTCAGCAAGCTGTTAGCATGCGGCATTCGGCCTGTACACCAACGCACCGGGAAAGAGCGCCTTGCCGGCTCGGCATCGCCTTGTCCACGATGCAAATTAATCCGTAACCGGAGGGGATATGTCGCGCGATGGGGGCAATACCGACGAGTCGAGGCCGATGCAGTCCGCGGCGGCCGGCACGCGTTTCGGCAAAGCCCAAGGCGGCTCCCGCGCCGAGGACATCTCGCTCATAACCGGCAACGGACGGTTCACGGACGACGTCGTGCTGCCCGGGCAAGCGCACGCGGTGTTCGTACGCTCGACCTTCGGGCATGCCGACATCGTCGCGGTTGAGACGTCTGCCGCTGCAAGCATGCCGGGCGTGCTGGCAATCATCACCGGCCGGGAGCTGGCCGACGCGGGCCTGGGTGCCATCCCGCCGCTGGCGATTTTCACCGGGCGGAACGGCCAGCCCATGGTCTCCGCCAGCATGCCTGTATTGGCGGCCACGCGCGTGCGCTATGTCGGCGAGCCCGTTGCCCTGGTGGTGGCCGAGACCGTTGCCCAGGCGCTGGATGCCGCGGAGGCGGTGGCGGTCGAGTACCGGCAGCTCCCTGCCGTATCCGATGTAACGCGCGCGATGGCGCCGGATGCACCGCAGCTCTGGCCGGAGGCGCCCGGCAACGTCGTTCTCGAGTGGGAGGAAGGCGACGCCGCTGCCGCCGACGCGGCGTTCGCACGCGCTGCGCATGTTGCGCGCGTGCGCCTGCTCGATACGCGCCTTGCACCTAGTGCCATGGAGCCGCGCGCCGCGCTCGCCACCTACGACCCCGAGGCCGGACGCTATACACTCATCGCCCCGACCCAGGGCGTCGCCGTGGTGCGCAAGATCCTGACCGAGGCCGTGTTCAAAGTGCCGGCCGAAACGATCAGGGTGCTGACGCACGACGTCGGCGGCGGCTTCGGCATGAAGGTGCAGACCTACCCCGAATATGCCGCGTTGCTGTATGCGGCCCGGCGCGCAGGGCGCGCGGTGAAATGGACCGCCACGCGCCTCGAAAGCTTCCTGGCCGATACGCACGGCCGCGACGGTGTGCTTGAAGGCGAGCTGGCACTCGACGCCGACGGCCGCTTCCTTGCCTTGCGCGCGCGCACGTACGTCGGTGTCGGCGCCTACACGACGACCTACGTGGCGATCATCACGACCTGGAACACGAAGAACTGTCTGTCCAGCGTCTACAGGTTTCCCGCAATCTACTTCCATACCGACGTGGTGGTCACGAATGCGGCGCCGATGGGACCTTATCGCGGAGCCGGACGCCCCGAGGCGCTCTATCTTATAGAAAGCCTCATCGACCGGGCGGCGCGCGCCATGAGCATCGACCGCGCCGATCTGCGGCGGCGCAACATGATCGCGCCCAGCGCCCTGCCGTACAAGACGCCCAACGGCCCGATCTACGACAGCGGCGAGTTCGCGAACGTGCTCGACAGAGCGCTGGCGAAAGCCGGATGGAGCACGTTTGCGGAGCGCCGCGCGGCATCCGAGCGTGAAGGCAAGTTGCGCGGCATCGGCATCGGCTGCTTCCTGGAGGTTGCGGGGGGCATCCTGGAGGAAAGCGTAGACCTGCGCTTCGAGCCGGATGGCAAGGTCGCGCTGCGCACGGGGGCGCAGGCGATGGGCCAAGGGCATCTGTCGACCTTCGTGCCGCTGGTCGCCAAGCGTCTCGGCATCGACCCGGGCGCCGTGCGTCTGGTGGAAGGCGACAGTGACGAAGTGCCGGTTGGCACACCCAGCGTTGCCTCGCGCTCGATCATGATGGCCGGCAGCGCCACCGCGCTTGCCTGCGACCAGGCGATCGAGAAGGGCAAGGCCGGCGCGGCCTATGTCCTCGATGCGAGCGTCGGCGATGTCGCGTTCAACGACGGCATGTTTTCCGTGCGCGGGACCAATCGCACCATGCCGATCCTCGACCTGGCCCGGCGCATGCGCAGCAAGGACCTGCCGGAAGCGCTTGCCGGCGGCCTCGACAACATAGCCAAGTTCGTGTCCCCGCAGATGAGCTTTCCCAACGGCTGTCACATCTGCGAGGTCGAGATCGACCCCGAGACCGGAGCTGTCAGCGTCGTCGGCTACACTGCGGTGGACGATGTCGGCACCATGCTGCACGAGACGATCGTGGAGGGCCAGATCCACGGCGGCGTGGCGCAGGGCCTGGGCCAGGTCCTCGGCGAGCACGTGATCTATGACGGCGACGGGCAGCTGCTGACGGCCTCGTTTATGGACTACGTGATGCCGCGCGCCGCCGACCTGCCGGCGCTGTCGGTGCATCATCACGTGGTGCCCTGCACGACCAACCCGCTTGGTGTGAAGGGCGCTGGTGAGTCCGGCGTCGCGGGGGCGCTACCCTCCGGCGTCAGCGCCGTGCTCGACGCCTTGGCCTCGCGAGGCATTGCCCATCTCGATCTGCCACTGTCGCCGCAGCGCGTCTGGGCTGCCTTGCACAGCGCCACGAACAAACCGCCGCACGGCCGCACGAACGAGTGACGGGCCGATCCTCGGAGTTTGCGTTGGCGCCGGCATCGCCGCATCCCTTTTGCGGCGCCATGAAATCAACGGCTTAGATCAAGCCAGCACGCAGCAGAGTTTCGCCTTGGCGTCATGGCGCTTCACGCGCATCGGCGCCGTGCGCCTGGCAGCGCTCGGCGGCGTTTGGAACCGCCGCCTGGTCTGACGACTTGTCGTCACCGTTCCCGTTCCCATCTAGAGACCGGATCACCGGTTCAAGGAGTCTGACCGATGAAGACGACTTCCCGCGCCTCACTCGCCGTCATAGCCCTGGCGGCGGTGTCCCTGCCCGCCCTCTCGCAAAGCTCGAACGGCGGCATCGAGTTTGCCTTCATGCCACGCACCATGGAGGTGTCGCTGTTGAACGAGGGCGGCAAGTACGTCGCCATCGACCTGAAGCACATCGCCCAGGGCGAGAAGTGCCGCATGGACAAGGATGCCACCATCGCGCGCGTGGGCGACGGCGCGGCTGGCATGGTGCGGGTGCGCTACGCCGCGGCGCAGATCAGCTCGGGCGGCTGTCCGTTCCTGACCATGTTCGATCTGCCGGCTGCCGACTACGCCCAGGCGCGCGCCGCCTTTGTCGAAAGCAAGGATGCGGCCTGGAAGAAAGTCGACGAGATCAAGAAGGATCTCGGCGACAAGTGGGAAGACCTGACCGGCAAAAAGAGCTGACGCTCCCCTTGTCATGCAGCGGCGCGGAGATTCTTCCGCGCCGCTTTTTTTGCCAGGCCAGCGACCTGCTCATGCGGCCCGCCGGCGCGCCTACCCCTAGCGCTTTTGAAGCAGGGATCTCATCTGCGCGATCTCCTCACGCTGCGACTTGATGATCTCCGCGCACAGCCTCTTGATCTCCGGATCGGAGAGCCTCGCCCCTTCGCACATCAGGATGGCGCCGGAGTGATGTGGGATCATGGAGCGCAGGAACTGCCGGTCGCCGACGGGCACCTGATAGCGGATGGCGGCGAAACTCAAGAGGAACACGAGTATCGAGCCGGCATAGAGCATCGTGTTCAGACTGGCGTTCGCATACATGGCGCGCATGGTGAGCAGCATGATCACGACCATCGGAGCCGCCATCATGAGCGCCATGTAGACCTGGTTGATGTTGTTGTAGAAGCTCTGCAGCGTGTCGATCATGGCGTACATGCTGAGGTACATCACGACCGCACTGAGGGCGGTGGACAAACCGAGCATCCAGTAGTGGTGGTTTGTCATGTCCTTGCCGTGCTTTTGTTCCATAGTGCTGTCGACCTCCATTGCCTGCCGAGCCAACGTCACGGCACGATCTTCCGTTCCCTGTCAAATCGAGTTCGCACGGCAGAAGGCTGCGATGTGGTGGGCGGCGAAGACGTGGCGTTCGAAGACGCGGCGAAACGAGACGCGCCGCCCACGTCAGCGCGGACGATGTGCGCGCGGCGGGCCCGTCCGGCGGGAGCGACACCGGGCTCCCGTTCGTTGGACCGATCCCGCGGGATGGCGAACTGTCGCGCCGCGCTTGGCTATGGCGGCAACGGCTTCACGATCGCCATGATTGCGGCGCAGATGATAGCGGACCGCGCGCGGGCGAACCCACCCGGACGCGGATTTGTTCTATTTTTCCGAGAGTTGAGGCGTCCCGCGGAAGGGACTTTTCAACGCAGTGACATACGAGCCGGAACCAAGCAGGTTCTGGAGTGTTCTTCCGAAAAACCAATCTGACCGGCCGGGAATTCTCAGTGGCGTACCGTGGTGAGTTTGCGTGGCGGCCCGACGAGGCGCGCTGGATACGCGTTGCCGGGCTGAGCGGACTGGTGCTGGGGGTGTGGGCCCTAGGCTTCTTCTTCGGGCGGGTTTCGGCGTGGCTGGTGCCGGTGGCGAGCAGCCAGACGGTCATGGTCGAGCGCATACACGTGCGGCCGCTGGCAATCCCGAGCGACGCGCCGCCGAGCAAGATGTCGGAAGCGCCCGCACAGCCGCCCATGCTGCGCGCGGGAACCATCACCCTGGCCTCGGACCTGGCCGACGGCGGACAAGCGCCGGGCAAGGAACAGATCGCCAGGCCGGGTGCAGAGCCCCAGCGCTTGAAGGCGCTGCCGGTGGCCGGCAGTCGCCGGGATGCGCTGCCGGACGGGCGACGCGCCTACGCCGGCGGCGATTTCGACGACGACGCGCTGCGCGCCTGCGAGCGGCGCTTCGTCTCGTTCCGCCGCAGCGACGGGACCTACCAGCCCTTCAACCGCGCGACGCGCGAGCGCTGCCCGTTCCTGCGCTGAGGCGGGACTCAATCCCTCGCGGCTGAGCGCTTGTTTCCTGGTAGGCTGAGGCGATCCGACAGCGATCTCGGGAGCCTCCGATGGAATTCGGCCACGAGCACGAGAGCATCCGCCGCAGCGTCACGGCCTTCATCGAGGCCGAGATCAACCCGCACGTCGATGCGTGGGAAGCGGCCGGGATATTTCCGGCCCACGACGTGTTCCGGAAGATGGGCGAGCGAGGCTTTCTCGGCATCAACAAGCCGACCGAGTACGGCGGCTTGGGGCTCGACTACTCCTACCAGCTGGTGTTCCTGGAGGCGCTCGGCCATATCCGCGCCGGCGGCGTCACCATGGCGATCGGCCTGCAGACCGACATGGCGACGCCGGCGCTCGCCCGCTTCGGCTCGGAGGAGCTGTGCCGCGAGTTTCTAGTTCCCGCAATCAAGGGCGAATACGTCACCTGCCTCGGCGTGTCGGAGGTGGGTGCGGGCTCCGACGTCGCCTCGATCAAGACCACCGCCAGGAAGGATGGCGGGGACTATGTCATCAACGGCGGCAAGATGTGGACGACGAGCGGCACCCAGGCAGACTGGATGTGTCTCTTGGCGAACACGTCAGAAGGCCAGGCGCACAAGAACAAGTCGCTGATCTGCCTGCCGATGAAGACCAAGGGCGTGCAGGTGGCGCGCAAGCTCGACAAGATGGGCATGCACTGCTCCGACACGGCGCAGATTTTCTTCGAGGATGTGCGCGTACCGCAGCGTTACCGCATCGGCGAGGAGGGCGCGGGCTTCACCTACCAGATGCAGCAGTTCCAGGAGGAGCGGCTGTACGCGGCCGCCTCCGGCCTCGTCACCAAGGAGCGCATGATCGAGGAGACGATCGCCTACACGCGCCAGCGCGCGGCGTTCGGCAAGCCGATCCTTGACAACCAGGTGGTGCACTTCCGGCTGGCGGAGCTGAAGACCGAGGTCGAGATGCTGCGCGCCATCACCTACCGCGCCGCCGCGCTGATGCTGAAGGGCGAGGACGTCACCATGCTGGCGTCGATGGCCAAGCTCAGATCGGGGCGGCTGTCGCGCGAGATCTCCGACGCGTGCCTGCAATACTGGGGCGGCATGGGCTTCATGAACGAGACGTGGATCAGCCGCGCCTACCGCGACACGCGGCTCGGCTCCATTGGCGGCGGCGCAGACGAGGTGATGCTGTCCATCATCTGCAAGCACATGGGCACCCTGCCGGGCAGGGGCCGGGACTAGTGTCCCGATTCCGAAGTTCGCCATACCTTGCAGCCAGCGTCCCGAGCCAACTTCGGAATCATAAGGGACACTAGAATTGTAGACTTGCTAGTGTGATTCAGATCGAGAAATTCGCTCCGAACCGCGCTGAACATGCCGGCGAATTTCTCGATCATCACACTAGCTCGCGGCCGCTATTTCGGCGGCTGCACCAGCTCGACGCGGACATCGCCCGGCGCGCGCAGGAAGGCAAAGCGCGGGCCGTTGGGGACTTGCGAGGGGCCCTCGACCAGGCGCGCACCCAGTTTTTCCAGGCGCGCAATATCGGCCTCGATGTCGGCCGTCTCAATGCCGAAATGCTCCAGGCCGAAGCGCGGCGCGGCATCGGCCGGCGCCAGCGTCTCGCCGGTGCGCGGATCGGAGATGGCCAGCACCATGCCGCCGTCCTCGGTCTGGCAGCGGATGAAACGGTCGCCGAACACGCGGGTCTCGTCGCTGATGATCTTGCAGTTGAAGGCCTTCACCCACCACTCCGCCGCCTTCTCGGGCTCGGGCGACTTGATATGGATGTGATTGATGCGAAAGGTCATGGGGTTCCTTTTTGCTCCTTGGGCCGTCGCTCATAGCGTGACCGGCAAGGCAGAGACAAGCCTCGGCATGCCGCGGGGCTTCGTCAGCCGAGCATGTTGGTGTCGCCGCACACGGAGATCGCCTGGCCGGAGATGGTCTTGGCGCGGGGCGAGGCGGTGAAGACGACCATGTCGGCGAGCTGCTGGGGCGTCACGTATTCCTTGACCGAGACGTTGCGGAACAGCTCGGCCTCCTTCTCCTTGAACGACACGCCGCCCTGCTGGGCCTTGGCCTCGATCACGCGGCGGATGCGGTCGCCGGCGACGAGACCGGGCAGCAGCGCGTTGACGCGGATGCCGAAAGGCCCCAGCTCGATGGCGATCGACTTGGTGAAGCCGACCACGCCCCACTTCGCCGCCGCGTAAGCGGAGCGCAGCGGGAAGCCGTGCTTCCCGGCCTGCGAGGAGAGATTCATGATGCTGGGATTCTGCGAGCCCTTGAGGTGCGGCACGGCGAGGCGCACGCAGTTGAACTGGCCGGTGATGTCGATGGCGAGGCAGCGGTCCCAGTCCTCCGGGTTGATCTCCTCGACCTTGCCGGTCGGGCCGGCGATGCCAGCGTTGTTGACGAGGCAGTCGAGGCCGCCGAGCGCCTTCAGCGCGTTGTCGAACAGCTTGGCGACCTGGGCGCGGTCGGAGACATCGCAGACGGATTGCGTGAGGGCGGGATCGCTTTTCCTGGCGGCGGTGAGCGCCGCCTCGTCGACGTCGCAGATATGGACCTTGGCGCCCTCGCGCACGAACGCACGCGCAATCTCGAGGCCGATGCCCGCCGCACCCGCGGTAACCAGCACGCGCAGATCCTTGATGCCGAGATCCATGGTGTCCTCCCTCTCCCTCGCAAGCGGGAGCCTATCATCTCACGGTGCGCGTGCTAGCCTCTGCGCGAAGAACGCAAACGGCGGAGGACGCGCATGCCTACGGTGGGGATCATCGGAACCGGACTGATCGGGCGGGCGTGGGCAAATGTGTTTGCGCGCGGCGGATGGGACGTGCGGCTGTGGGACCCGGATGCCGCGACGCTGGCCGGTGCGCCCAGGCAGATCGCGGAGGCGCTGCAGGACGTGGCGCGGCACGGGCTGGCGAAGGACCCGGCGGCGGCGGCGAAGCGCATCGGCGTGGCTGCCTCGCTGGAAGATGCGGTGCGCGACGTTGAGTTCGTGCAGGAGAACGGGCCGGAGCGCGTCGAGGCGAAGCTGGAGATTTTTGCCAGGCTCGATGCGGCGGCACCGGCGTCGGCCATTCTTGCCTCGTCATCGTCGGCGATTGTTGCTTCGCGCTTCACGGAAAAACTCAAGGGCCGGGCGCGCTGCCTGATCGCGCACCCGGTGAACCCGCCGCATGTGGTGCCAATCGTGGAGCTGTGCGGGGCGCCATGGACGTCGCCGGAGACGGTGACGCGGGCGCGGGCGATCTACGAGGAGGTCGGCCAGGTGCCGATCGAGGTGAAACGGGAGATCGACGGCTTCATCCTCAACCGCATGCAGGCGGTGCTGCTGTCGGAGGCCATGCGCCTGGTGGGCGAAGGCTTCGTGTCGGCGGAGGACCTGGATAAGACGATCCGCGACGGGCTCGGCCTCAGGTGGGCCTTCATGGGGCCGTTCGAGACCATCGAGCTGAACGCGCCGCAGGGCACGCCCGACTACTGCGCGCGCTACGGCGAGACGCTGTTCAAGCTCTCCTCGCGCCCGGTGACGCCGGACGTGTGGGGCAAGGAGAACGTGGCGCGCGCGGTGGAGAGCTGGGGCAAGGCGCCGTCGAGCGAGGCGATCCTGAAGAAGCAGCGCTGGCGCGACGACCGCATCGCGGCGCTGGTGGCGCACAAGCGCGCGCAGCCGAAGGCGGAGTGAACGCGCGTCTGTCATTCCGGCACGCGTTGCCGGGACCAGCATCCCATAAGCGTCAGAGCAAGCTGATGGATGGATCCCGGGGACAAGCCCCGGGATGACAAGATGAGGTTGGGGTTCAGCAAGAGTTGTCTCCCGGCTGAGCGCAGCGAGAGCCGGGACCCAGGGCGACGAGGACGGCGGTCGCTGCAAGGCGAAGTGGCGCTTCGGTAGCGGGGATCGGCACCGCCACTACGGGTTTCCATCCGGTTCCCCTCCCCCTTGCGGGGAGGGGTTAGGGGTGGGGTCTCTAAACCGCAGCGGTCGAGGCTGCAGTCCCCCACCCGGCGCTTCGCGCCACCCTCCCCGCAAGGGGGAGGGAAAAACTTGTTGCGCGCGGCTACCCCTCACCCCAGCCCACGCTCCGCAGACGAGGGATGGATGAGGCTGCAGCGTCCCTGCCCCGGGTGACGACGGTGGTCCAGCGATCGCGTTCGCTCTCTGTTGTCGGTGTCGACGCTGGCGGGCACAAGCGGTTCTGATCCAGAGCGGCAGGTGCGGCCTGGAACCGCGCGTCGTTGTTGCCCCTCTGCTGCGGTGCTGCATGTCCTACGATGGGTGATGCGTCGCGCAGGGGAGAACGCCCGTGCCAAGCAGCAGCGATTGCCATGATCCCGTCCGCCGGGATTTCATCGTGCAGGCGGCGCTCTCGTATGCAGGTGTGGGAAGCGCGGTGGCCCTATGGCCCTTCCTCCACCAGATGAACCCGCACAGCGCCACACCCGCACTGAACATCACGGAAGTCGACCTGGCGCCGATCGGCCCCGGTGAGGCGATAACAGTGATGTGGAAGGGAAACCCGGTCATCGTGCGGCATCGCACCGTCGAGGAAGTCCTCCGCGCGCGCGCCGTGTCTGTGCACGTGCTGCACGACACGTTGGCACGCAACGATGCGCTGCCCAAGCGCGCACTGGCGACGGACGACAACAGGACCAAGCACGGACATGAGCAATGGCTGGTGGTGATCGGCCTCTGCACGCACCTGGGATGCCGCCTGCAGCCCGCCACAGTCACCGGCGCCGACGATGACGAGGGCTGGTTCTGCCCGTGCCATGCGGCGCGGTTCGACGTGTCGGGGCGCGTACGCGGCGGTCCGGCGCGCACCAACCTGGCGGTGCCGCCCTACCGGTTCCTCTCACCGTCGAGGATCAGCATCGGCTAGCCGGCTGCGCACGGACGCAGCTAAAGCGTGCCCGCCAGCCCCAGCTCCGTCACGACCTTGCTCCAGCGGTCGCGCTCGCTCTTGATGTACTTGTCGATGTCGGCGATCGAGCGCGGGGCAAGCGGCATCAGGCCGACGTCGCTGACGCGCTTCTGGAACGCCGGGTCGGCGGTGATCTTGGTCATGGCGGCGTGCAGGCGATCGACGATCGGGCGCGGCGTGGCGGACGGCGCCATCAGCACGTGCCAGGAGACGGCCTCGAAGCCCGGCAGCCCGAGCGCCTCGGCCAGCGTCGGCACCTGCGGTAGCGCGGGATGGCGGGTGGAGGCGGTGATGCCGAGCGCCTTGATCTTGCCGTCCTGGATCAGCGTCAGCGCCGCGCCGGTCTCGGAGAACGAGGAGACGACGTGGCCGCCGACGATGTCGGTGGCGATCTGCGGCGGGCTGCGGTAGGGCACGTGCGCGGCCTTGAAGTTGTGGTCGCGCTTCAAGGTCTCCATGGTGAGGTACTGCAGCGTGCCGGCACCGGTGGTGGCGTAGGTGATGGGATCGGCGGCCGCTTGCGCCTTCTTGATGAAGTCCTTGGCGGTCTCGGCGCCAAAGGCGGGGTTGGTGATCAGCACGAACGGCGACTGCGCGTAGAGCGCGATCGGCACGAAGTCCTTCTCGGCGTCGTAGTTGACCTTCTTGTAGAGCGTCGGGTTGACGGCCATCACCGGCGAGGAGGCGACGACGAGCGTGTGCCCGTCGGGCGCGGCGCGGGCCACGTTCTGCGCCGCAAGCATCAGCGCGGCGCCAGGCTGGTTCTCGACCACCACCGGCTTGCCGAGCGATTTACTCAGCTCCTCGCCATAGATGCGCACCACCACGTCCATGCCGCTGCCGGCGGCGAGCGGCACCACGATGTGCACGTTGCGGGAGGGGAAGTCCTGGGCCAGCGCGGGGGACCCTTGCGCCACCATATACAGCGCCAGTGCGCAGGCGAATGCGGCTCTGGCGAGCCCGGACAACGCAATCATCATTCCCTCCCCGAGCGGTCGCGCGTGCGCTTCAAAGCTGCCGCGGACTCCTTTGCGGCCGGACGGCCGCCAACGAACGATAGGCTTGGGCGACCGGCAGTGCAATGGCGCCCGAAGCGAGCGCGCATACCTGCCCTCACCCGGTTCGTTGCGCTGAAGGCTGGATACCGGGGACAAGCCCCGGTATGACAACTGCAACTGACGTTCAGGCGGACAACGACCGGACCAGCGAGGAGACGCATCCATGGCGAAGAAGCGCAAAGTCATCATCACCTGTGCCGTCACCGGCTCGATCCACACGCCGTCGATGTCGCCGCACCTGCCGATCACGGCGAGCGAGATTGCGGACGCGGCCATCGGCGCGGCGGAGGCGGGCGCGGCGGTGGTGCACCTGCATGCGCGCGATCCCAAGGATGGGCGGCCCGATCAGTCGCCGGAGGCGTTCGCGCCGTTCCTGAAGGTGATCAAGCAGCGCTCCAACTGCGTGGTGAACATCACCACCGGTGGTGCGCCGACCATGGCCATCGAGGAGCGCGTGCGGCCGGCGGCAACCTTCAAGCCGGAGGTGGCGAGCCTCAACATGGGCTCCATGAACTTCGGACTGTACCCGATGCTGGAGCGGCAGAAGGAGTTCAAGCACGACTGGGAGAAGCCCTATCTGGAAGGCTCGCGCGAGCGCATCTTCAAGAACACGTTCGCCGACATCGAGTACATCCTGACGACGTGCGCCAACAACGGCACGCGCTTCGAGATCGAGTGCTACGACATCGGCCACCTCTACACGCTGCGCCACTTCGCCGACCGCGGCGTGGTGAAGCCGCCGTTCTTCGTGCAGTCGGTGTTCGGCATCCTCGGCGGCATCGGCCCGCATCCCGAGGACGTGCTGCAGATGAAGCGCACGGCCGACCGGCTGTTCGGCGACGAGTATCACTGGAGCGTGCTGGGCGCGGGCCGCAACCAGATGACGATCGCGGCCATGTCGCTCGCCATGGGCGGCAACGTGCGTGTCGGCATGGAGGACTCGCTGTGGCTGGGCGCCGGCCAGCTCGCCAAGAGCAATGCGGAACAGGTGACCAAGGTGCGCCAGATCATCGAGGGCCTGGGCCTCGACGTCGCCAAGCCGGACGAGGCGCGCGAGATCCTGCAGCTCAAGGGCGGCGACAAGGTCGGGTTCTGAGCGGGCGCCCTTTGCCGAGCTATACGCGATCCACGCGCGCGGCGTAGCAGCCGGGCGCCGCGTAGTGGATATGCAGGAACTGCGCAGCGCGGCTGGAGAATTGCTTGCCGATTGCGCTCTCCAACTCGCGACCGTCAACGAGATCGAAGGCCACCATCATGCCATTGCTGTCGAAGGCGCGCACGGCAAGCGTGCGCGTGCGCAGTTGCTCCGGAACCTCGCCAGCCCTGTCATAGGTCGTGTCGCCCTTACGCACATAAATGGCAAACCGCATACGATAGGGCGAGTCGACGGGCAGGTGCTCGTAGTTGACGAGCAATAGTTCGTCGCCAGCTTTCGCGTCTTCCAGGCTGACGCGGCAGGGATAGCCCGGCCTGCGATCGTCGGCGATGCGGCGCACGGCGCCGCGCTGCGCCAGCTCCTCGTCCGACAGCGCGAACAGATGATCGAAGTTGTCTGCGGACAGACCTTGAATGCGAAAGCTCATGAGCCTCTCCTGTGCTATCAGGAGAGGCTAAGCTTGGAGCGAAGTCAGATCGACCCGTTTCCTGCGCGCTCGCCAACCACAGGTTTTGGCGGCGGGGATAGCGAATTGCGTTTCATGATGTATGCAGACGAATGATGATTTTTGCGCGCATCTGTGATCCAATGCGCGGGCCTCGGAGATGAGAGCGCGGGTTCCTGCAGAACCGCCTCTCAGTGCAGGAGCCGGGGGCTGCAGTCCGGCAACCTCGTCCGGCATGGTGGACAGACCATCCAAGCGTCGGAAGTGGGGACCGGATGCGGCGAAGCCGGGTCCGATACGCCGCTCCGGCATGGTGCCCTGACCAGGCAAGCGCCGGAGACGGCCCGGACATGGCCGAGCAGGGCGCCCATTTGCGCCCAACACCGGATAAAGGTCGCACGGTCCCCGGGCGCGAGCCGCGGACGCCCTGCTCCTCCTTCTATCCGTGCAAACCTCGGGCGCGATGCGCCGCGAGGGCGTTGGTGCGTGCGGCCGCCCCTCACCCCGGCCCTCTCCCCGTAAGCGGGGAGAGGGAGAAAGTGTGTTCGGCCTACTTCGCGAGCAAGGCCGCGATCTCCTTCTCGGCCGCCTTGACGCTCAGGACGCCGTCGAGATGACCACGCCTGCCGTCGAGGACGAAGGTTTCCACCGGCGCACCATTCGCCTTGATCGCCTCGGCCGTTCGCTTGACGCTGTCGGCGGGGAAGAAGGCGTCGGTCGGGCTATAGATGATGAGGGCGGGTGCCTTCATCGCTTTCAGACGTTCCGCGGCGCCCTCGCCGAACAGCTGGTTGGCGCGCACGAGGTAGATGAGGCTGTTGGCGTCGGACGTCTTGGCACGTCCGGCACCGGCGGCTTCGAGCGCGGCGTCGACCGCGTAGCCATTGGAAAGAGATTTGAGCGGGCTCTCACCCTCCTTCGCCCACTTGGCGCCGAAGGTGGCGGTGGCCCAGGCGTGCGTCTGCGAATGCAGCGTCACGAGCTTCAATGCCTGTGCGAGACCGGCGAGCGGCGGCTCCTTGCCGTAGTAGTCGCCGCCATTCCATTTCGGATCGAGCTTGATCGGCGCGGCCCAGATGTCGCCCCAGCCGACGAGACCGGCGTCGGCCTCGGCGGAGGCGATCACCGGCATGATGCGGCCGACCATGTCGGGATAGGCGCCGGCCCACTCGTAGGTTTGCAGGCCGCCCATGGAGGCGCCGCCGACCATGTGCAGCTTCTTGATGCCGAGGCTGTCGACGAGTTTTTTCTGCACCTCGATGAAGTCGCGCATGCTGACGACCGGGAAGTTCATGCCGTAGGGCTTGCCGGTGTCGGGGTCGATGGTGGCGGGGCCGGTCGTGACGGTCGGCTCGACGGCGTTGAGGTTGGCGAGCGTGTCGCTCGAGAAGACGAAGTACTTGTTGGTGTCGATCGCCTTGCCGGGGCCGATGATGGCGTCCCAATAGCCCGCAACCTTCTCGGCTTCGTTGTATTTACCGGCCGCGTGCGAGTTGCCGGAGAAGAAGTGGCAGATGAGGATGGCGTTCGATTTGTCGGCGTTGAGCGTGCCGTAGCTCTCCCATCCAACCTTCACGCTCTTGAGCGTGCGGCCCGACTGCGTGGTGAACGACGGCAGCTCGAACACCTGCTTCTTGGTGATGAGATCCTGGGCTTGGGCCGGCAGCAGACACAGCGCCATCAATCCGGCGGCAGCAAAAGCGCGACGCAGCATGGGTGGTTTCCTCGGGGTCCTTTGACGTGCCGCGAGGCGTGTACACCGCGGCGCAACAAGCTTGAAATCGGAAGACGGCTGAACAGCGGCATACATCGCACGCGCTGTTGCGGGCGGGCAACGATCCACAGGCGTCCGCGTCGCCCCGTGGAATCGGGCCCCGATTCCGTTGACACCCATATGAGCCCATGCGATCCCATCCATGCCCAGTCCAACGCCGTCACGCGCCTCCTGAGGCAATCGCAGCGCGAAGGTGAAGGACTGGGCCAGTTTGTTTTGAAAATCAGATGGTTGGGTGAACAGCGTCGGGTGGGGCTCACAAACGGGGATGGACCGCTTTGTCTCGACGTACATCAATAAGATCGACGCCAAGGGCCGGGTCTCCGTGCCTGCCCCCTTCCGCACCATTCTCGACCGCAACGGCTATGCCGGCGGCATCTACTGCTACCCCTCGCTCGATGCTCCGGCGCTCGATGCTGGCGGCAAGGCGCTGGCGGACAACATCGATCGGATCCTCGATAGCCTGCCGGATTACTCGGATGAGCGAGACGAGCTGTCCGTCGCGCTCTACGGTGACGTCGTCACGCTCACCATCGACCAGGACGGACGCATCGTGCTTCCTGAAGCGCTTCGCGCGCACGCCGGCATTTCAAGCCACGTCGCTTTCGTTGGCCTCGGCCAGAAATTCCAGATGTGGGAGCCCAAGCGCTTCGAAGAGCGTCGCGCGCGGGCACGCAAGAAAGTGCAAGACCACCGCAAACTGTTTGACGCGGGGCGCCGCCACTCGGGGGAGGGCGGCGAGAGCGGAGCACGGGAATGACGGCGCGCAGCGGACCGCCCACGGCCAAGGGCGGACGCAGAGGGACGCAGCGCCACATTCCCGTGCTACTTCCCGAAGTGCTGGCGGCGCTGACGCCGCAGACGGGCGAACGCTTCATTGACGGCACATTCGGCGCGGGGGGTTATACCTCCGCGCTTCTCGATGCAGCACCAGAAGTGCGCGTTCTCGCTATCGACCGCGATCCGACCGCGGTGGCGGCGGGGCAATCGCTGGCCGGCGCATCCGGCGGCCGGCTGAGCCTCGTCAACGGCACCTTCGGCACTCTCGATGAAATCGCGCACAGGCAGGGCTTCGCGCCGGCCGACGGCGTCGTGCTCGATATCGGCGTCTCCTCCATGCAGCTCGACGAGGCCGACCGCGGGTTCTCGTTCCAGAGCGACGGACCGCTCGACATGCGCATGTCGGTGAGCGGGCCGAGCGCCGCCGACGTGATCAACACCGAGGACGATTCGCGGCTGGCCGACATCTTTTTTCATTTGGGAGAAGAACGCCGCTCGCGGGCCGTCGCGCGTGCCATCGGCAAGCAGCGCATCGAGAAACCCTTCACGCGCACGTCGGAACTGGCGGAGCTGGCAGAGCGCGTGCTGGGGCGGGAGAAGATTGCGGGACGGCATGCGGCCACGCGCATCTTCCAGGCCCTGCGCATCTATGTGAACGACGAGCTTGGAGAGCTGGCCAAGGCACTGGCCGCGGCCGAGCAAATCCTGAAACCGGGCGGGCGGCTCGCGGTCGTCACCTTTCATTCGCTGGAGGACGGCATCGTCAAAGCCTTCCTGCGCACGCGCTCGGAGACCGCGAGGCAGGGCTCGCGGCATCTGCCACAGGCCGAATCGCCGGGGTTGGCCCCGAGCTTCAGCGTCAGCGTGCGACGGCCGATCGCCCCGGGCGAGACGGAAACCGCCGACAATCCCCGCGCGCGGTCGGCCAAGCTAAGATGGGCGATCAGGACCGAGGCACCGCCCTGGCCAACCGATGCTGAACCGGAGTTTCCGCGCCTCGACGGGGTTTGACGCCCCTGCCCAAGCGCAATATCACCGGACCATACCGGACGGGGCGGGATCGATTCGGCCCGCACAAGAAGAGCCGGGCTTCGAGGCGCAATGAAACTCAACGAGCTGCTGGGCCCGGAGATCGATGCGCCACCCGCGCGGGGCGACGTCGCCATTCTCGGTCTCACGGCCGACAGCCGCGCCGTTCAACCAGGCTGGCTGTTCGCGGCGCTGCCCGGCAGCAAGGCGGACGGCAACACGTTCATTGCCGACGCGGTGGCCAAGGGCGCCGCGGCGGTGCTCGCCAAGCGCGGTACGCCGGCCCCCGCGCCATCCGCTGTTCTACTGACCGCCGCCGAGCCGCGCCGCGGGCTGGCGCTGATGGCGGCCCGCTTCTTTCCCGCGCAGCCGGCAACGACGGTGGCGGTGACGGGCACCAGCGGCAAGACATCGGTGGCGGAGTTCACGCGGCAAATCTTTGCCGCGTTGGGGCATACGGCGGCCTCGCTCGGCACCATCGGCATCGTCAAGGCGGACGACGCCAGCTACGGCGGGCTGACGACGCCCGATCCGGTGGCGCTGCACAAGACGCTCGCCGGGCTTGCCGGCGAAGGCATCACGCATCTGGCGTTCGAGGCGTCCTCGCACGGGCTCGACCAGTATCGCCTCGACGGCGTGCGGCTGAGGGCGGCCGCGTTCACCAATCTCGGGCGCGACCATCTCGACTATCACCCGACGATGGAGGCCTATCTCGCGGCCAAGCTGCGCCTGTTCTCCGCGCTGCTGCCGAAGGACGGCACGGCCGTCGTCAACGCCGACGCGGAGCAGGTGGCGCAGGTGATCGCGGCGGCGGGCGGGCGCAAGGTGCTCACCGTCGGCCGGGCGGGCGGGACATTGAAGCTCGTTGATCTTGCGCGTGATGGCTTTGCGCAGCGCCTGCGCGTCGCCTGCGGCGGGCGCGAGATGGACGTGCGACTGCCGCTGCTCGGCGCGTATCAGGCAGAGAATGCGTTAATCGCGGCGGGGCTCGCCATCGCCGTGGGCGAGAACAGCGATGCCGCGCTGAAGGCCATCGAGCGGCTCACCGGCGTGCCGGGGCGGCTGGAGGTGATGGGCCTCATTCGCGGCGGTCTCGCCGTGATCGACTACGCGCACAAGCCGGAGGCGCTGGAGGCGGCCCTGAGAGCGTTGCGGCCGTTCGCGCGCGGGCGGCTGGTGTGCGTGTTCGGCTGCGGCGGCGACAGGGATAGGGGCAAGCGGCCGATCATGGGAAAGATCGCAACCCGGCTGGCGGACTCGGTGATCGTCACGGACGATAATCCGCGCAGCGAGGACGCGGCGCAGATCAGGGCGGAGATCCTGGCGGCAGCCCCGGGCGCGCGCGAGATCGGCGACCGCGCGGAGGCGATTCAAGCCGGCGCGCGGCTGCTCGGCGCCGGCGACGTGCTGGTGGTAGCCGGCAAGGGACACGAGACGGGGCAGATCGTCGGCACCACGGTGCTGCCGTTTTCCGACCATGACGTGGTGCGCGCATTGCTGACGGAGGCCAGGCCACAATGAGCGAAGCCCTGTGGGACTGGAGCGAGCTTGTCGCGGCTGCCGAGGGCAAGGAAACCGGCACGCCCGGCGCGCCCATCACCGGCGTGTCGATCGACACGCGTACGCTGCAGCCGGGCGACCTGTTCGTTGCGCTGCAGGCGGAGCGCGACGGCCACGATTTCGTCGGCGAGGCCTTCAAGGCCGGTGCCGCGGCGGCGCTCGTGTCGAAAGGCTACCGCAAGGCGAAGGGCGACGGCGCCCTGATCCGCGTCGAGGACTCGCTTGCAGGCCTGCAGGCCATTGCGCGCGCCGCGCGCGTGCGCAGCAGCGCGCGCATCGTCGCCGTGACGGGCAGCGCCGGCAAGACCGGCACCAAGGAGATGCTGCGGCTGACGCTGTCGGAGGTCGGGCCCACGCACGCGTCGGAGAAATCCTACAACAACCACTGGGGCGTGCCGCTGACGCTGGCGCGCATGCCCAAGGGCGCGCAATACGGCGTGTTCGAGATCGGCATGAACCACGCCGGCGAGATCACGCCGCTGACCGAAATGGTGCGCCCGCACGCGGTTGTCATCACCACGGTGGAGCCGGTGCACCTGGAATACTTCGGCACGGTGGAGGCCATCGCCGAAGCCAAGGCGGAGATACTCAAGGGCCTGGTGCCCGGCGGCGCGGCCGTCCTGCCGCGGGACAACGCGCACTTTGCGCTGCTCAAGGAGCGCGCGGACGCGGTCGGCGCCAAGGTGGTCAGCTTCGGCTATGCGGACAATGCCGAGGTGCGCGCCATCCAGATCAACCTGGAAGCGGGCGGCTCCTCTGTGATCGCCGGCGTCGGCTCGCGCCGTTTTCCCTACCGGGTCGGCGTGCCGGGCGAGCACTACGTGAAGAACTCGCTGGCCGTGCTGGCGGCGCTTGGCGCACTCGGGGCCGACCCCATGCGCGCGCTACCGGGGCTGTTGCGCGCCGCGGCGGCGCCTGGACGCGGCCAGCGCAGCGTACTCTCCGGCGACGAGGGCCGCATTCTGCTGATCGACGAAAGCTACAACGCCAACCCCGCGTCGATGCGGGCCGCCTTGGCGGCGATGGCCACCACGCCGCGCACCGAGTATGCGCGGCGCATCGTGGCGCTGGGCGACATGCTCGAACTGGGCGCCGCCTCCGCCGATCTGCACAAGGGCCTCAAGGAATCCGTTGACGCGGCGGGCATCGATCTGGTTTTTGCCAGCGGTCCGAACATGAAGGCGCTGTTCGACGATCTGAAACCGGCGCAGCAGGGCTCGTGGGCACCAGATTCGGCCACACTCGTGCCGCTACTTCTCAACGCTGTGCGTGGGGGAGATGCCGTGATGGTGAAGGGATCGCTTGCCAGCCGCATGGCGCCGGTCGTGGAGGCGCTGAAAGCGCGCTTCGCGAAGGCCGGCGCTTGAAGAACGGGCTGCGGCTGCGGAGGGAATGAATGCTTTATGAGCTGGTGAGCCTGAGCGACCAGATCAACGCGCTCAACGTCTTCCGCTACATCACCTTCCGCACCGGCGGCGCCATCATGACGGCGCTGCTGTTCGTGTTCCTGTTCGGCCCAGCCATCATCGACGTGTTGCGCATCAAGCAGGGCAAGGGCCAGCCGATCCGCGAGGACGGGCCGCAGACGCATTTCGCCAAGCGCGGCACGCCCACCATGGGCGGCCTGATGATCCTGTCCGGCATCGTGGTGGCGACGCTGCTGTGGGCCAACCTGCGCAACCCCTATGTGTGGGTGGTGCTGTTCGTGACGTTGGCGTTCGGCGCCATCGGCTTCTACGACGACTATCTGAAGGTGACGAAGGCGGCGACCAAGGGTTTCTCAGGCAAATCGCGGCTGGGGTCGGAGATTCTGGTGGCAGGCTTGGCTGCGTTCGCCGTGATGCAGGCGGGCAGCTCGGAGCTGTCGTCCTCGCTGACGGTGCCGTTCTTCAAGAACGTGATCATCCCGCTCGGCGTCCTGTTCGTCCTGGTCGGCGTGTTCGTGATCGTGGGCGCGGGCAACGCCGTCAATCTCACGGACGGCCTCGACGGCCTCGCCATCGTGCCGGTGATGATCGCGGCGGCGACCTTCGGGCTGATCGCCTATCTGACGGGCAACACGCGCTTTGCCACCTACCTGCAGATCCACTACGTGCAGGGCGCGGGCGAGCTGGCCATCATCTGCGGCGCCATCATCGGCGCCGGCCTCGGCTTCCTGTGGTTCAACGCGCCGCCGGCCATGATCTTCATGGGCGATACCGGCTCGCTGGCGCTCGGCGGCGCGCTCGGCGCCATCGCCGTCGCCACCAAGCACGAGATCGTGCTGGCGATCGTGGGCGGCCTGTTCGTGCTGGAGACGCTGTCGGTCATCATCCAGGTCGCCTCGTTCAAGCTGACGGGCAAGCGCGTGTTCCGCATGGCGCCGCTGCATCATCACTTCGAGCAGAAGGGCTGGAAGGAATCGACGGTGGTGGTGCGCTTCTGGATCATCTCCGTGGTGCTGGCGCTGGTCGGGCTCGCCACGCTGAAGTTGCGCTGATGCGCGGCCCGGCTCTGCCCGGACCCACGGCTTGCGCTAAGATGGGCAGATGATTCCCGTTACAACCTTCCCGGGTCAGACCGTTGCCGTGTTCGGGCTGGGCCTGTCGGGGCTCGCGGCCTGCCGCGCGCTTGCCGCGGGCGGCGCGAACGTGGTGGCAGCCGACGACGGGGCCGCGGGCATCGAAGCCGCCAAGAAGGCCGGGTTCACGGTCGAGGATTTGCGCAACGCCGACTGGAGCCGCTTCGCGGCGCTGGTGCTGGCGCCGGGCGTGCCGCTCACGCATCCCAAGCCGCACTGGACGGTGGCGCGCGCCAGGGCCGCGCGCGTGGAGATCATCGGCGACGTCGAGCTGTTCTGCCGCGAGCGGGCGCGGCACGCACCCGATGCACCGTTCGTCGCCATCACCGGCACCAACGGCAAGTCGACGACGACGGCGCTGACCGCGCACCTGCTGCGCGCGGCCGGCCGCGACGCGCAGATGGGCGGCAACATCGGCACGGCCATCTTAGCTCTCGAACCGCCGTCCGACGAGCGCGCGCACGTGATCGAGATGTCGTCCTACCAGATCGAGCTGACGCCGAGCCTCGATCCCACGGTGGGCATCCTGCTCAACATCTCACCGGACCACCTCGACCGCCATGGCACCATGGCGCACTACGCGGAACTGAAGGCGCGGCTGCCGGAGTCCGCGCAGCGGCCTGTCATCGGCGAGGACGACGAGGAGTGCCGCGAGATCATCGAGCGGCTGCGGCTCGCCAACCGGAGCTGGGTCGACATCGTCTCCGCGCGCGAACGCGTCGGGCACGGCTGGTACGCCAACGGCACCGAGCTCATCAGCCGCGCGCCGTGGGCGGGCATCCTCGGTCCGTTCGCCGATCTCGCGGGCATCGGCTCGCTGCGCGGGCGGCACAACATCCAGAACGCACTTGCCGCGAGCGCGGCGGCGATGATCCTCGGCCTGGCGCCGGAGGAAGTGGCGGCGGGACTCAAGACGTTTCCGGGCCTGGCCCACCGCATGGAGGAGATCGGCCGCGCCGGCGCGACGCTGTTCATCAACGACAGCAAGGCGACCAATGCCGACAGCGCGGCGACCGCGCTCGCCTCGTTTGCGGGCGACATCTACTGGATTCTCGGCGGCAAGCCGAAGGAAGGCGGCATCCAACCGCTCGTCACTTATTTTCCGCGCGTCACGAAGGCCTACCTGATTGGCGAGGCGACCGAAGACTTTGCCGCCACGCTGCAGGGCAAGGTGGATTTCGCGCGCTGCGGCACGCTCGACCGTGCGGTGCAGGACGCCGCGCGCGATGCGCAGGCAAGCGGCGCGCGCGAGCCTGTCGTGCTGCTGTCGCCGGCCTGCGCCTCGTTCGACCAGTACCGCAACTTCGAGGTGCGCGGGGATGCGTTCCGCGCGCTGGTGACGGCGCTGCCGGGCATCGCGCTGCGCAGCGCGGCGGCGCCATGACGACATCGAGTTCCAGCCCCGTTGTCATGCTCGCTGCCGGCGGCACGGGCGGGCATCTGTTTCCCGCCTTCGCGCTCGCCGAGGAACTGGGCCGGCGCGGCCTCACGGTCGACCTCATCACCGACATGCGCGGCGACCGCTACGGCATGGATTTTCCCGCACGCACCATCCATCGCGTGCCGTCGGCGACGCCTGCGGGCCGCTCGCCGATCCAGGCGGCGAAGGCGTTCGCGCAACTCGGACGCGGCGTGGCCGCGTCTCTGGGAATTATCGGACGCAGCAAGGCGCGCGCGGTGGTGGGCTTCGGCGGCTACCCGTCGTTCCCGCCCCTTGTCGCCGCGCGGCTGCGCGGCGTGCCGACGCTGCTGCACGAGCAGAACGCCGTGCTCGGCCGCGCCAACCGCGCGCTGGCGGGGTACGTGACGGCGGTCGCCACCTCATTTGCCGAGACGAAGTTGCTAACCGGCAAGGCCCTGGCGAAGGCGCGCCTCACCGGCAACCCGGTGCGCGACACCGTCGTCGACTGGGCGGCGGAGGCCTACCGCACGCCGTCGCCGGGCGGGCCGGTGTCGCTGGTCGTGTTCGGCGGCAGCCAGGGCGCGCGCTTCTTTTCCGACTCGGTGCCGCCGGCCATCGCGCTGCTGCCGGAGGCCATGCGCGGCCGCCTGTTCATCGTGCAGCAGTGCCGCGAGGAGGACCTGACCCGCGTCGAGGCGGCCTACCAGGCCCTTGGCGTGCGCGCGCACCTGCAAACGTTCTTCGCCAACCTGCCCGAGGAAATGGCACGCGCCCAGCTCGTGATCGGCCGCTCGGGGGCTTCCACCGTTGCCGAGCTGACGGTGCTCGGCCGCCCGTCGATCCTGGTGCCGCTGCCGCACGCGCTCGACAACGACCAGCTCAACAACGCCCGCCAGCTCGCAGCCGCCGGCGGCGGCTGGTGCCTGGAGCAGAAAGACATTACGCCCCAGTCTCTTGCAGACACCCTGGCCGATCTTCTAAATGCGCCCGACATGCTGTCTCGGGCCGCCGAGGCCGCCAAAGCTCAAGGCCGCCCTGATGCGGTCATGCGGCTCGCCGATGTTGTGGACGAGCTGATAGGCCGAAGGCCGCGAAGCGCTTAAACAGGAAGGCGGCGGGACGGGACCGCCGACCCCGGGGGACGAACACCACATGCAAATGCCCCTCAACATGGGCCCGATACATATTCTCGGCATCGGCGGCATCGGCATGAGCGCCATCGCCGAGATCATGCACGCCAAGGGCTACACGGTTCAGGGCAGCGACCAGAAGGAAAACGCCAACGTCCGCCGGCTGCGCAAGAAGGGCGTGCGCGTATTCGTGGGCCACGATCCCGTCAACCTGGTGGGCGCGCGCTACGTGGTGATTTCAACGGCGGTGAAGGCCGGCAACCCGGAGCTGGAGGCGGCCCGCGCCAAGGGCCTGCCGGTCATCCGCCGCGCCGAGATCCTGGCCGAGCTGATGCGGCTCTATTCGACCGTCTCCGTCACCGGCACGCACGGCAAGACGACGACCACCTCACTGCTGGCACACGTGTTCAACGATGCGGGCTTCGACCCCACCGTCATCACCGGCGGCATCATCAACGAGTGGGGCTCCAACGCGCGCCACGGCGAGGGAAGCTGGATGATCGTCGAGGCCGACGAGTCCGACGGCACCTTCGTCAAGATCCCGAGCCAGATCGGCATCGTCACCAACATCGACCCGGAGCACCTCGACTACTTCAAGACAGTCGACAACATGCATCGCGAGTTCGAGGCCTTCTTCCGCAACATTCCCTTCTACGGGCTGGCGGTGGCCTGCATCGACCATCCGGTGGTGTGCGAGATCATCGACCGGCTGCAGCTGCGCCGCGACGGCCGCCGGCTCTTGACCTACGGCACCGCAAGCACCGCCGACCTGGTGCTGAAAAGCGCGCGCGTGGACGCCGGCATGACGGTGTTCGACGCGGAGCTGGGCCCGCGCGTGATCGGCGGCCGCCGCTCCCTGCGCGACTGGAAAGTGCCGCTGCTCGGCCAGCACAACGCCCTCAACGCCCTTGCCGCGATTGCGGCGGCGTCGGAGGCCGGCATTCCCGATGCCGCCATCAAGAAGGCGCTGGGCTCGTTCTCGGGCGTGAAGCGGCGCTTCCAGCTCACAGGCACGTGGAACGGCATCGCCGTCTACGACGACTATGGGCACCATCCCGTCGAGATCAACGCCGTGCTGCGCGCGGCGCGGTCTGGCGCACATGGCAACGTCATCGCCGTGGTCGAGCCGCATCGCTACACGCGCGTGCGCGACCTGTTCGACGAGTTCGCCGCGTGCTTTGCCGATGCGGACAGCGTGATCGTCACGCCGCTCTATTCGGCCGGCGAGGCGCCGATCGACGGCGTCAGCCACGTCACGCTGGCGGAAGCCATCCGCAGCACCGGACATGCGAGCGTCGCCGCGGTCGATGCCGTGGGCGACATCGTGCCCCTGCTGCGCCGCATCAGCGCGCCGGGCGACATGGTGGTGTGCCTCGGCGCCGGCAACAGCACGGACTGGGCGCATGCGCTGCCCGAGTGGCTGGCGCAGGAACCGATGCGGGTTGGAGGGCGCGCGTGAGGTTTCCCGACCTCGTTCCTGACTTGAAGGCCGCCCTTCCCGCGTTGCGCGGCCGCCTGACGGCCAACCAGTCGCTCGCCGACATCACCTGGTTTCGCGTCGGCGGCCCGGCGCAGCTGCTCTTTTCGCCGGCGGATGCCGACGACCTCGCCTACTTCCGCGCAGGCATCCCGGCCGACCTGCCCGTCGTCGTGATCGGCCTGGGCTCCAACCTGCTGGTGCGCGACGGCGGCGTGCCGGGCGTCGTCATCCGCCTCGGCCGCGGCTTTGCCGACATCAAGACAGAGCCGGGGCATCGCCTTCGCTGCGGCACGGCCGTGCCGGACGTGAAGCTGGCGCGCGCGGCAGCCGATGCCGGCATTGCCGGCCTCGCCTTCTATCGCGGCATTCCGGGCTCGGTCGGCGGCGCCTTGCGCATGAACGGCGGCGCGCACGGCACCGAGACCAAGGACGTGCTGATCGAGGCACGCGCCGTCGATCCGCAGGGAAAGCAGCACACGCTGTCGCTCGCCGACATGGCGTTCACGTACCGGCACAGCGGCGTGCCGCCGGACTGGATCTTCACCGAAGCGCTGTTCCAGGGCACGCCGGGCGACCCGGCCGACATCCTGAAACAGATGCACGAGGTGGCCGAGTATCGCGAGGCCAACCAGCCCATCAAGGACCGCACCGGCGGCTCCACCTTCAAGAACCCGCCCGGCACCAGCGCCTGGAAGCTGATCGACGCCGCCGGCTGCCGCGGCTTCAGGATCGGCGGCGCCAAGGTGTCGGAGCTGCACTGCAATTTCCTCATCAACGAGGGCGGCGCAACGGCCGAGGACATCGAGCGCCTCGGCGAGACCGTGCGTGCACGCGTGAGGAAGGCGAGCGGCATCACCCTGCAGTGGGAAATCGTGCGCCTGGGTCTCGGCCTCGAGGGACGGCCGACAGGCGAAGCGTTAGCGGAGATGGCAGTCGGATGAGTTCTTCCGCCGGGTCGCGCAAGTTGCATCACGTCGCCGTCCTGATGGGCGGCCTGTCGGCGGAACGCGAGGTCAGCCTCAACTCCGGCAAGGCCTGTGCGGGCGCCTTGGAAACCGCGGGCTACCGCGTGACCAAGATCGACGCCGGCCGCGACCTCGCCGACCAGCTCAAGGCCGCAAAGCCCGACGTCGTCTTCAACGCCCTGCACGGGCGCTGGGGCGAGGACGGCTGCGTGCAAGGGCTGCTGGAGCTGCTCGCCATTCCCTATACGCACTCGGGCGTGCTGGCCTCGGCGATTGCCATGCACAAGGAGCGAGCCAAGGAAGTCATGCGCGCCGCCGGCGTCCCGGTGCCGGCCGGGCGGGTCGTCAGCCGCCGCGAGGCTGCGAAATCGCATGTGCTGCCGCGACCCTATGTGTTGAAGCCGGTGTCGGAGGGCTCCAGCGTCGGCGTGTTCATCGTGCGCGAGGATCACGCGCACCCGCCCCAGCAGCTCAACGATCCGGGCTGGCAGCACGGCGACCTGCTGCTGGCGGAGCCGTTCATCCCGGGGCGCGAGCTCACCTGCGCGGTGATGGGCGAGCGGGCCCTCGGCGTCACCGAGATCGTGCCGGCCGAAGCACTCGCCTTCTATAATTATGAGGCCAAGTACGCCGAAGGCGGCTCGCGCCACGTGGTTCCGGCGCCGGTTTCATCAAATGTTTACCAATTGGTGCAGAAGCTCGCCTTAACGGCTCATAAAGCATTGGGCTGCCGGGGTGTGTCGCGCGCCGACTTCCGGTTCGACGACACGCCAGGCGGGACGGGCGAGGTACTGTGCCTGGAAGTGAACACGCAACCGGGCATGACGGCGACGTCGCTGGTGCCGGAGCTTGCGCAGCACGACGGGCTCTCCTTTGCCGACCTCGTGAGCTGGATGGTCGAGGACGCGAGTTGCAACAGGTAGAGACCGGGCCTGATTTCGCCCCGCCGGCGGGTCGTCCGCGGGCAGGCAGGCCGGCTCTCGCAAACGCCCCACACCTGGCGGCGCAAAGCTTCTCGCCTTCCCGAGAGTGTTTGACGGCGGCTGACGAATCACCACGCATCTAGGGAGCAGTTGCTCGCAAAGGGGCCACTGAGGACCGTCATGAGCATGAAGAGCTTCGCCGATATGAAGCCCCGCATCGTCGTTGTCGGGGTCGGCGGCGGCGGCGGCAACGCCATCAACAACATGATTTCCGCTGGGCTGACCGGCGTCAGGTTCATCGCCGCCAACACCGACGCGCAGGCGCTGTCGGTGTCCAGCGCAGAGACCCGGCTGCAGCTGGGCGCCAAGCTGACGGACGGCATCGGCGCGGGCGCCAAGCACGAGATCGGCGAGGCGGCGGCCGAGGAAGCGCTGGAGGAGATCCGCGGGGCGCTGGCCGGCGCGCACATGGTGTTCATCGCCGCCGGCATGGGCGGCGGCACGGGAACCGGCGCTGCGCCCGTAATTGCCCGCGTGGCAAAGGAATTCGGCATTCTAACGGTGGCGGTGGTGACCAAGCCGTTCCTGTTCGAAGGCAAGAAGCGCATGAAGGTTGCAGAGGCCGGCATTGCCGAGCTGAAGCGCCACGTCGACACGCTGATCGTCATTCCCAACCAGAACCTGTTCAACGTCGCCAACGACCGCACGGCCTTTGCCGAGGCGTTCGTGCTGGCCGACCAGGTGCTTTATTCGGGCGTCGCCTGCATCGTCGACCTGGTGGTCAAGGAAGGCCTCATCAACCTCGACCTCGCCGACGTGAGGACCGTGCTGAGCGGCATGGGCACCGCCATGATGGGCACGGGCGAGGCCTCCGGCGAGCAGCGCGCGATCGTGGCCGCCAAGGAGGCCATCTACAATCCGCTGCTCGACGACGTGACGCTGCGCGGCGCCAAGAGCATGCTGCTCGCCATCAGCGGCGGCAGCGACCTGACGCTGTTTGAAGTGCACGATGCCGTCGACTGCGTGCGCCAGGAGCTCGATGTCGACGCCAACGTGATCTTCGGCGCGACGCTCGACGACCACCTGGCGGGGCGCATTCGCGTCTCCATCGTCGCCTCGGGCATGGCGCGGGAGGACGTTGCACGCGCAACGGCGCGCGGTGCCCAGGGCGATACGGACTTCCGCCGCCGGCTTTCGGAGGCGATGGGCAACCTGCCGCCGAGCACCGAGGAGGAGCCGTTGCCGGCACAACAAGCGGCCGGCGCGCGGCGCCAGCATCCCTCCGTCGAGGACTTTCCGCCGGTGGCACAGCGCGAGTATTGGGCGAAGTCGGAGACTGCTCGCAGAGCAGCCGCGCCTCAGGCCGAGGAACCGCAGCGCCGTCCGGGCCTACTCGAACGGCTGACGGGCCGCCGTCCGGCGGTTACAAATCCGGAGTCCAGGTTGGATCGGCAAGGGGCGCTGAAAAGAGGCGAAACGTCGGCAGAAGACACTGACGCGCCGGTCTTTTTCGCACGCGGCCCACGCAAGTAAATGGCGATCCCGGGGCATGACTGAGGCGAAACGGTAACACGACGTAAGAAACCGTGATTTGTCCCCATTCGGGACTGCAGCGTATCGTTTGATTCACACTTAACGGGGACGTCGGCCACTGGAGGAAGATTAATAAGACTTAACAACACGTTGGCTGACTGACGGGAAGTGATCGGGGGCTTGGGAGATTCGGTTAACGGGGCCGGGACTTCCAGCCGTTGGGGGATCGAGGGACGTCGGAAATGTCGAAGCGATTTATCGGGTCGCGACAGACTACGATTGGCCGTGAAATCGAGCTTACGGGAACGGGGGTCCACAGTGGCGCCAGCGTTTCCCTGGTGCTCCACCCGGCCGAGGCGGACACGGGCTACCGGTTTCTGGTCAGCAAACGTGGCCGGATCGTCGCCGAAATCCCGGCGCACGTCGATTACGTGAAGAATCTCACGCTCTGCACCGTCCTCGGGGACGATACGGGCGTCACCATCAGCACCGTCGAGCACCTTCTGGCCGCGCTCCGGGGCATGAACATCGACAACTGCTACATCGAGGTCGATGCCCGCGAAATTCCGATCATGGACGGCAGCGCCGCAGCCTTCGTGGCCGCCATCGACGGCGTCGGCATCCGCGAGCTGCAGAAACCGCGCAAGTTCATCAAGGTTCTCAAGCCGATCCGCGTGCAGGAGAACGACTGCTGGGGCGAGCTGAAGCCGCACTCCAGCTTCCATCTGGACGTCGAGATCGATTTCGAGACGCCGCTGATCGGCAACCAGCGCCTGTCGCTGGAGATGAGCTCCGGCGTGTTCCGCAACGAGGTCTCCCGCGCCCGCACGTTCGGCTTCATGCGCGACGTGGAAAACCTCTGGAAGGCCGGGCTGGCCCTCGGCGCCTCGCTGGACAACACCGTGGCGCTGGCCGAGGACCGGGTGATGAACCCCGAAGGGCTGCGCTACCCGCAGGAATTCGTGCGCCACAAGATGCTGGACGCCGTCGGCGACCTGGCCCTGGCCGGCGCTCCGATCCTGGGCTCCTACCGCTCCGTGCGCGGCGGCCACCGGCTCAACGCCTACGTCCTGCAGAAACTGCTGGGCGACGCGGAAGCCTGGACCATCGTGCGCGCCCCCTCCGTGCGCGAGAGCACGCCGGTGGATCTCTCGGTGGGCGTGGCGGCCGTCAACTACGCGGCCGACCGGACCTGATCAGGCCATCATAATTTCGCGCCATTATTGACGGACCGTGGCGCGCGGACGGCGAATCTGCTGTTAACGATCTGGACGACGGCGGGGTATGTATGCGTTCTGTTGCGGTGGAGACGCCGCAGCGGGCTGTCGCGATCAAAGTCAACCGGCGCTAGAACCGGGGCTGAAAGCAGGGAAAACGGGCGTATGGCGCTCTGGACAATCAAGCCGGCACTCAGCCTGCGCACCGGGATGCAATGGCTCTCGGTCGTCGCCCTGGTGATCGCCGCCGGATGCTCGTCGAGCAACGACGCCGCCAAGAAGGCGCTGAACCCCGATCCGCCCGACAAGATGTATGCCCAGGCCGACGCCCTGCTCAACAAGGGCTCCTACTCGTCGGCGGCAAAGGCCTTCGAGGACATCGACCGCGATCACCCGTACGCGCCCGAAGCGCGGCGCGCGATGGTGATGGCGTCTTACGCCTACTACAAGGCCGGCAAATATCCGGAGGCGCAGGCCGCCGGCAAGCGCTACACGGTCATGCATCCGGGCACGAAGGATGCCGCCCTCGCCCACCACATCGTGGCGTCCTCCAACTTCGACGAGATCAACGACCCGCATCGCGACCAGACCGCCACCCGCAAGGCGCTGGTGGAGCTGAAACTGCTGGTGCAGCGCTATCCCGACAGCCCCTACGGGCAGCAGGCGCTCAACCGCATCCGCATCGCCGAGGACATCCTGGCCGCGTCCGAGATGAACGTCGGGCGCTACTATCTGGAGCGCAAGAACTTCGTCGGCGCCATCAACCGCTTCAAGACCGTGGTGGCCGAGTACCAGACGACGCCGCAGGTGGAGGAAGCCCTCTACCGCATCACCGAAGCCAACATGACGCTCGGCATCGTGCCGGAGGCGCAGGCCGCCGCGGCCGTGCTCGGGCACAACTACCCAAGCTCGCAATGGTACCAGCGGGCCCACGCGCTGCTGAAGTCCGGCGGCGTCAGCCCCAACATCGGCAGCGGCAACTGGTTCACCAAGACGCTCAAGGGGCTCACGCCCGGCAGCAAGGCGCAGCCGCAGCCGGCCGTGCAGCCGAAGGCGCCCGACCCGGGCCTGCCGTCGCCCGACGCCATGCCGCCGCCGAAGGACTGGGGCCCCACCGTCAGCCGCCCGGGCCGCCCGCCCATGGGGCTGACGCGCACCACCGCACAATAACGCTCGCACCGATCTGAAAGCTGGCAATACCGCCCTGCGGAAGGCAGTCTTGTCGCATGACCGCGCGCACCCACACCAAACCCGTCGCCAAGCTGACCGAGGCGGACGCCAAGCGCGAGCTTGCCGATCTCGCGGCCGAGATCGCAAGGCACGACGCCCTCTACTATCGCCAGGACGCGCCGGAAATCACGGACGCCGATTACGACGCACTGCGGCTGCGCAACGCCGCCATCGAGGACCGGTTTCCGCACCTGCGCCGGCCGGACAGCCCGTCGGCGCGCGTCGGGGCCGCGCCTGTGGAGGCCTTCGGCAAGGTGCGCCATGCCGTGCCGATGCTTTCCCTCAACAATGCCTTCGCCGACGAGGAGGTGGCCGACTTCCTGGCGCGCGTGCGCCGCTTCCTCAACCTGAAGGAGGACGACGCCGTCGAGATCGTCGCCGAGCCCAAGATCGACGGGCTGTCGATCTCGCTCACCTACGAGGACGGCCGCCTGGTGCTGGGCGCCACGCGCGGCGACGGCAGCGAAGGCGAGAACGTCACCGCCAACGTGATGACGATCCGGCAGATCCCGCACCGCCTCAAGGGCCGCTCGGTGCCCGAACGCATCGAGCTGCGCGGCGAGATCTATCTGCCGCACGCCGATTTCAAGAAGCTCAACGAGGACCAGGCCGCCGCCGGCGGCAAGGTGTTCGCCAACCCGCGCAACGCCGCCGCGGGCTCGCTGCGCCAGCTCGATGCCTCGATCACCGCCAGGCGGCCGCTGCGCTTCTTCGCCTACGCCTGGGGCGAGGCCAGCACGGTGCCCGCGCCGACGCAGCTCGGCATGCTGGAGGCGATGAAGAGCTGGGGCCTGCCCACCAATCCGCTCACGCGCGTGGTGAGTGGCGCCGAGAAGATCCTGGCCTACTACGCCGACATCGGCCACAAGCGCGCCGCGCTCGGCTACGACATCGACGGTGTGGTCTACAAGGTCAATCGCCTCGACTGGCAGGAGCGGCTCGGCTTCGTCTCGCGCGCGCCGCGCTGGGCCATCGCCCACAAGTTCCCCGCCGAGGAAGTGACGACCAAGCTCCTCGACATCGAGATCCAGGTCGGCCGCACCGGCGCGCTGACGCCGGCCGCCAAGCTGGAGCCGGTCACCGTCGGCGGCGTGGTGGTCTCCAACGCCACCCTGCACAACGAGGACGAGATCGCCCGCAAGGACATCCGCATCGGCGACACCGTGATCGTGCGCCGCGCCGGCGACGTCATCCCGCAGGTGATGGGCGTGGTGCTCGACAAGCGGCCGAAAAATGCCAAGCCGTTCAAGATGCCCGACACCTGCCCGGCCTGCGGCAGCCACGCCGTGCGCGAGGCCGACGAGAAGACCGGCCGCACCGACGTCGTGCGCCGCTGCACCGGCGGCCTCATCTGCCCGGCGCAGGCCAAGGAGCGTCTGAAGCACTTCGTGTCGCGCAATGCCTTCGACATCGAGGGGCTCGGCGAGAAGCAGATCGAGCTGTTCTACGACGAGGGCCGCATCATGCGGCCGGCCGACATCTTCACGCTCAAGGCGCGCAACGCCAAGCTGCCCGAGGATCAGCGCCTCGAGAACAAGAAGGGCTTCGGCGCCAAGTCGATCGAGAACCTGTTCAAGGCCATCGACGCCCGCCGCAAGATCTCGCTCGACCGCTTCGTGTACGCGCTCGGCATCCGCCACATCGGCGAGACCACGGCGCGCGACCTCGCCAAGGCGCTCAAAACCTTCGATGCCCTGCGCACCGCCGCGCGGGCGGCGGCCAAGGGCGGCAAGGACAGCGACGCCTACCAAGAGCTCGACAACATCGAGGGCATCGGCGAGACGGTGGTCGACGCGCTGACCGATTTCTTCGGCGAGGCCCACAACCTGGAGGCGCTCGGCGATCTCCTGAAGGAGGTGACGCCGGAGACCTTCACGCACACGGCGGCCAAGGACTCGCCCGTCACCGACAAGACCGTCGTGTTCACCGGTACGCTGGAAAAGATGACCCGCCCCGAGGCCAAGGCCCTGGCCGAACGCCTCGGCGCCAAGGTGGCCGGCTCGGTCTCCAAGAAAACCGACTACGTGATCGCGGGCGCCGATGCCGGTTCCAAGCTCGCCAAGGCGCGCGAGGCAGGTGTCACCGTTCTGACAGAAGACGAGTGGCTGGCCCTCATCGGCCGCACCTGAAACGGAAAACGGGCGCCGCGAACGGCGCCCGTCCTCGTTCTGTGGTCCCCGACGCCGTTAGGCGACGTGAGCCTCAACCTGCTTGGCCGAGGTGCCGTTGCCGATCGCAATGCTGCGCGGCTTCAGGCGCTCCGGAACGTTGCGCACGAGGTCGATGTGGAGCAGGCCGTCTTTGAGGTCGGCGCCCTTCACCTCGACGTGGTCGGCGAGCTGGAAGCGCCGCTCGAACGACCGGGCTGCGATGCCGCGGTGCAGGAACTGGCGCTCCTTGTCCTCGGCTTTCTTGGCACCGGTCACGGTCAGGCCCTGCTCCTTCACTTCCACGTTGATCTCGTCCTGGCCGAAGCCCGCGACGGCCATCGTGATGCGATACTCGGTCTCGCCGAGCCGCTCGATGTTGTAGGGCGGGTAGGCCGGGGTGTTCTCATCGAACCCCGTGACGGAATCCAACAGATTGAACAGGCGGTCGAAGCCGACGGTGGAACGATAGAGGGGGGTGAAGTCGATCGGTCGCATGACAAGTCCTCCTTATGAAGCGACGAGTGCCATCTGCCCGGGCCCTTGCGGAGCCAGGAAACTCACCTGCCCGAATGGGCCAGGCAGCGCTGGTGCGCACCCTTGAGCGGCGTGCGCTGTGCAAGAGTTAGGGGCCGTGCGTGCCGGTTCAAGGGGGCGGTCCCGGCGCCGCGCCGCGAAAGTAAAGTTCCCCGCCCCTCAAACCCTTGGCCAACACTTCGCCACCATCGCGGCGTTCTACTTCGCCGCCCGGCCGGCAACGGCGGGCGGAGCTTTGGCAAACCGGAGGGCGGGTTATGAGAAGCTGGGTGATGGCAGGAGCCTTGATGGCCGCCTTGGTGGCGCAGCCGGCAATGGCCGCCGATTTCGGGGGCGATGACGAGGATAGGCCCCGCTACGGATACAAATCCCCACCGCCGTCCTATCAGGATGACGACGATGACGACGACCGCTACCGCCGTTACGCGCGGCCGCGCGTCGAGCCGCGCGCGGACGTGTACCGCTACGGCAGCCGCACGTGCGCGACGAGCGACGAGGTGCGCCACAGTCTCAGCCGCCGCGGCTGGCGGGATTTCCATGGCGGCGAGCAGCACGGCAACGTGGTCACGCTGCGCGCCCGGCGCCCGATGGGCCGCCTGTTCGAGCTGACGCTCGACCGCTGCTCGGGCGATATCGTCGAACGGCGGCCGCTGGAGCCCGGCTTCTTCCGCCGCTTCGCCGAGCGCCACCACCGCTACTACGAGCGCGACTACGACGACCGCCGCTGGAACTGGCCGCGCTAGCGCCATCCGGCCGTCGGACTGCAACGAGGCCCCGCGCCCTTTCGCGGGGTCTTTTGTTTTTCTCCTGGGATGAGCGGTCCGCCGTGCCTGTCTCGATGCGCCCCGCGCTGCTATAGAGCCGGCATCGGAGCCTGACGTACGGGCAGGGGCGGACATGGACCTCTTTGCACTGGCCAAGAACCCGGTTCCCAGCGGGGCCGTCACCGGCGCCTTCAAGGGCTATCGCGGCGTGAACCTGCGCTTCGCGCGCTGGGAGCCGACACGCGAGCCGCGGCGCGGCACCGTGTGCCTGTTTCCGGGCCGCGGCGAATTCATCGAGAAGTACTTCGAGGTCGTCTCCGACCTGCGCCGGCGCGGCTTCACCGTCGCCACCATGGACTGGCGCGGCCAGGGCGGCTCCGACCGCCTGCTGCTGAACCCGAACAAAGGCCATGTCCGCAGCTTTGCCGACTTCGACAAGGATCTCGCGCGCTTCATGACCGAGATCGTGCTGCCCGCGTGCCCGCCGCCCTATGTCGCGCTGGCGCATTCGATGGGCGGCCACATCCTGCTGCGCAACGCGCTGATGCCGGGCACCTGGTTCGAGCGCATGGTGCTGTCGGCACCCATGATCGCCATCGCCGAGAAACGGCTCGGTGTCGCCCCGCCGTTGGCGCGTGCTGCGGCCGAGATCCTGGGCGGCGTCGGCGCCGGCTCCCTCTACGTCTTCGGCGGCAACGGCACCCCGATCGAGCTGGCGCCCTACGAGGACAATCCCCTCACCACCGACCGCGACCGCTATCTGCGCAACGCCGCCGTCCTGCAGGCGGCGCCGCGGCTCGGCCTCGGCTCGCCGACCATCGCCTGGCTGCGGGCGGCGCTGCGCTCGTGCGCGCGGCTCGCCAAGCCCGACTACCCGTTGCGCGCACAGGTGCCGCTGCTGCTGTTCGCGGCGGGCATGGACACGATCGTCTCGACCACGGCCATCGAGGAGTTTGCGGTGCGCCTGAAGATCGGCTCGCACGTGCTGCTGCCGCAGGCACGCCATGAAATCCTGCAGGAAACGGACGCCGTGCGCCGCGACTTCTGGGCCGCGTTCGACGCCTACCTCGGCGTCAATGCCGCGGCGGCCTAGGGTCCCGATTCCGAAGCATGCTGGCGTATTTTTCGACTAGCTGCCGCGCAACACGGCCATCGCCTCGGCGTGCACGCGCTTGTCGCCGGCGGCAATGATGCGCCCGCCGCCGGTGGCCGGGCCGCCGTCCCAGGTCGTCACCAGTCCGCCCGCGCCCTCGACGATGGGGATCAGGGCCGCAATGTCATGCGGCTTCAGCCCGACCTCCACCACCAGGTCCATGTAGCCGGCTGCCACCAGGCAGTAGCCGTAGCAGTCGCCGCCATAGCGCGTGAGGCGCACCGCCTTGGTCAGGCGCGCGAACGCGGTGGCGTCGGTGCGCGCCGCGAACAGATCGGGATGCGTGGTGCCGAGCGCGGCCTCGCTGAGACCCGCGCAGGCGCGCGTCTTGAGCTTCCTGACCTTGCCCGTGGCATCGCGCAGGGAGGCCTTTCCGCGGCCGCCCCAGAAGCGCTCGCGCGTGTAGGGCTGGTCCATGAAACCGAGGATCGGCTGCCCGTCCTCAAGCAGGCCGATGAGCGTGCCCCACAGCGGGTTGCCGGTGATGAAGGCGCGCGTGCCGTCGATGGGATCGAGCACCCAGGTGTAGGGGCTCGCGCCCGGCCGCTCGGGATACTCCTCGCCGACGATGCCGTGTGAGGGAAAGGTCGCGGCGATGGCCTTGCGCATCACCCGCTCGGCCGCGCGATCTGCGGCGGTCACGGGGTCGAACCCGGCCTGCCCCAGCTTGTTGTCGACGCTGATCCGGCGCCGGAAGTAGGGCAGGATGGCGCGGCCCGCCAGGTCGGCGAAGGCGTGCCCGGCCTGCTCCAGCCGCTGTGCGCTCGGTTTGCTCCGCGGTGTCACGATACCTTCCATGTCGCGCAAAGGTCAGCTCCGGCAGGGCTCTTGCTTCGCCGCAGGTGAGCCGTGCCATGCGCCGTCAAAACTCGCCAGTCAGCTCCATAGACAGCTTCGCGAAAAGCTCAGTTGCGGGGCCGCAACATACACCCGGAATACCGGTCGCCCTCCGGTTTGGGCATTGCACAGCACACCGAACAATCCCATATCGAACGTGCAACCTGCGGGTGACAGTTCCTGCATCGTTGCAGCCCACCTTGGGCGTTTCCTCCCTAGACTTGGGCCGTTCTCGCGAGCGGCCCCTTTCTTTAGCGGCGCCTCCCGGCACCGGCCGCGACGGGACTTAGGTCAGCATCCATGACCTATGCGATGACCGGGCTTCTGCAATGCAATAAGAATCGCTTGCCAATTGTGCGGCGCACCTTTAAATTCCCCTCTGCAAGGCCGGAGACGGTCTTGTTGCCCTCCTTGGGCGTTTCCTCCCTAGACTTGGGCCGATCGGTACCCCCGAGCGGCCCTTTTTTCTTTTCTGGCGGCAGACTGTTAGTGGTCTGCGCGACATTCCGCGCTGCATGCGGGGTCAGATGCCGCCGACCACCCCGATCATGACGGTTCCGGGCCCCTTCAGAATTTTTGCGATGCAATAATACAGTTTTCGCTATTCGGCCGCCGCCCGGCCCTCCAGCAGCACCGGCAGGGCGTCGAAAATCCGCTTCGCCATGTCGGAAAGCGTGCGGCTCAGCTTGGGAAAACCCCGGTTCTTCGTAAAGCTCGGCTCGTCCAGGTAGAGCGCCCGATTGATCTCGATCTGCAGGGCGTGCACCCCGTGGCCCGGACTTCCGTAGTGCTCGGTGATGAATCCGCCGGCATAAGGCCGGTTCACCTGCACCTCGAAGCCACCCCGCTGCAGCACCTCGCGCATGAAGCGCGTGAGCTTGGCGTCGCACGACGCCCCGAAGCGGTCGCCCAGCACGAAATGCGGCCGCCCGCCGGAGGGATAGCCGATCGACGCCGACGGCATCGAATGGCAATCGATCAAAACGGCGACGCCAAAACGCCGGCGCGTCGCTTCCAGCAATTCGGCAAGGGCGCCGTGGAACGGCGCGTACAGCCGCTCGATGCGCTCGAACGCGGCGCCGATCGGCAGGCGCGCACGATAGATCTCCTCGGTGTCGGCAACCACCCGCGCGATCGTCCCCAGGCCGCCGACGACACGCGCAGATTGCGTATTGGCGAATGCCGGCAACCGGCCATCGAACAGCTCGGGATCGAGCTCATACGGTTCGCGATTGACGTCGAGGTAGGCACGGGGAAAGCGGGCTGCGATCAGCGGTGCGCCCAGGCCCACCACCGGCTCGAACAGCTCATCCACGAAGCAGTCCTCGGACTTGCGCAATGTCATTGCATCGAGCCGCGAGGACTCCAGGAACGCCTTCGGATAAATTCTGCCCGAATGCGGCGAACAGAACACCACAGGCGTCAGCTGCTCGTCCGGCTTGTACAGCGTGAACGGCGGCGACAGCTCAGCCAGGATCGAAGCGCGTTCGCTCTCAGACATTTGGTCGGCGATTTCCGAAGATTTGAAGGCCCGCAGTGCACGGCAAGGCGGGCACTCTGCCAAGCGCCGCGGCCCCTGTCCATGCGCCGAGAGACGCATAACACAAACAATCCCTTCATTGCCCGTTTACCAAATTAGCGCCAGATTTGCCTGGCAACCGCGCTCAGTGATCTAACGTTGGGATCATCGCCGCCTCACGCCGTCGTTAACCCGGACCAGCGATCGCAATGACTGCTAAACCATCCCGCGTGCCGGCCCTGCGCATCCTGCTGGCTGAGGACGACGAGTCCATGCGCGGCTTCATCGAGCGCGCGCTGATCAAGGCGGGCTACGAGGTGGCGAGCTTCGCCAACGGCAAGGAAGCCTACGCGCGCCTGCAGGAGGAGCCCTTCACGCTCCTGCTTACCGACATCGTCATGCCGCAGATGGACGGCATCGAGCTTGCGCGCCGGGCCAGCGAGATCGACCCCAAGTTGAAGATCATGTTCATCACCGGCTTCGCGGCGGTGACGCTCAACACCGACAGCAAGGTGGTCAAGGACGCCCGCGTCCTCTCCAAACCGTTCCACCTCAAGGACCTCGTGCGCGAGGTCGACCGGCTTCTCGCCGTCCGCCTGTAACGCGCCCCCGCCTCCCGCCCGCTAGCGCTCGATCACGAGCGTGGCGCCCACGAACGGGTGCGCGAACATGCGCAGGTAGAACAGCGGCTGGTCGTTGAGCGTGAACGCCCGCACGTCCATGACAAAACCGGCGCCGCCTTTCGACGGACCGAGGGCGGAGGTCACGCGCTCCGGCCAGCTCTGAAAGTCGATCTCCTGCTCGACGCGCACGGTCGGCAGCATCAGCCGGTCGGCGATGGCCTGCCGCACGTTGCGGGACAGGCTTTCGGGCGCATCCTTGGCAAGCCTGTCGTAGGCCTCGCTCGCAAGCACGAACTCGCTGAATACATCGAAGCGCCCGCCCACATTGATGATGCGATCGATGCGCGCGAGCTTGCGGCGGCGGCCGAAGAACCGGACATGATGGTCGTCGGCGGCGATGCGGCGCACCGACAGCAGGTGGATGTAGAGCGGCAGCATCTGGCCGTCGCGGTCATGAAAGCGCACGAAGCGGGAGTCGATGGTCTTGTTTTCCTGGGCGACGAAGGTGCCGCGCCCATGCTCGCGCACGACGATGCCGCGATGCTCGAGATCCGTCAGCGCCTTCTGCACGGTGCCGACGCTGACCCCGAACCTGGCCGTCAGGCCGCGCTCCGAGTCGATGCGGTCGCCCGGTTGCAGCTTGCCGCTGACGATGCTGTCGATGATCTCGTCGGCGATGGCTTCCGTCTTGGTGCGGCGCCCGTTCCTGTCGTCATCCTTGGTCATGCCGCGCCTGCGAGACACCCTCTTGTGCTGCCGTGGCCCCGAAGCTAGTCCAACATGCTCCTGCCGAACAGAGGACCTTTCCCGTCAACTGCTATATAGCACTTGCGCTGCGATCTGAACGGCACTAGCCTTAAAATAACGATCAAGTACGGGGAAGCGCCGGATATGGGGATGCCTGCTATAGAGCAGACGACGTCGTGCGGCCTGCGTGCCGCCGGTCTGCCTGCGTGGCCGTGCCCCCATGTCTAACGCGCAAACCCAGCGCTACGCGTTGCCCGCGGTCACCGCATGGTGCTCGGCCGTTCTGGAGCGCGCTGGCGTCCCGGGAGACGCCGCAAACGTGACGGCCGGTGTCCTGGTGCGCACCGACGCGCGCGGGTTCCGCACGCACGGCCTGATGCGGCTGCGCAGCTACCTTGAGAAGCTGGCCTCCGGCGAGGTCGCCAGAACCGCCGAGCTCAAGACCGAGATCAACGGCAGTTATGGCGTCGTCGAAGCGCACGCGGCGCTGGGCCAGGTTGCCGGCACGGCCGCGGTCGACCGCGCCGTGGAGGCCACGGCCGCGCAGCCTCTCATCGGTCTCATGTTGCGCGACACAGGCCATCTGGGTGCGCTGGGCATCCTTGCGCTGCGGGCGGCCGAAGCCGGGCGCGTCGCGCTCGTGCTGCAGGCGACGCCGCCCATCATCGCCATGCCGGGCGCCAGCGGCCCGATGCTCGGCAACAATCCTTTCGCCATCGCCGCGCCGCGCAGCAACGGTCCCCCGATCGTGGTCGACATGGCCTGCTCGGTGGCAGCCCGCGGCAACATTCTGCGCGCGGCGCGCACCGGCGAGCCTATCCCCGAGGGCTGGGCGGTGGATGAAGCCGGAAGCCCGACGACGGACGCCGCCGCGGCACTGAAGGGATCGCTGCTCCCGTTCGCGGGCCACAAGGGTTTGGGCGTCTCCATCATCGTCGAGCTGCTGGCGGGCAGCCTCTCCGGCCGGCCGTTCGAATCGACCATGAACAAGGGCGGTCAGGTGCGCAGCGCCTCGGGGCACCTGAACGCGCTGTTCCTCGTCTTCAACCCCGACCTGATGATCGGCCGCGCGGCCTACGACGCACACGTGACGGCATGGACCGGCCACTACAAATCGGCCGGTGGAGAGGCACGCATCCCCGGCGAGCGCGCGCATGACGCAGAAACCAAGGCTGCAGCCGAGGGCCTTCCGTTGCCGGCAGACATCACGGACGACCTGAGGCAGCTCGGCCGCGAGCACAGCCTGCCGTTCCCCGAGGCCACCGGATGACAGAAATCCAAGACGAGGAGACCCCATGCTGAGAGCCATCGTTCTCCATCCAAACGACAACGTCGCGACCCTCATCGATACGGGGCGCGCCGCCGAGCCCGTGCAGCTCACGGGCGAGGCAAGCAACAAGATCGAGCTCAGGGCCGACGTCCCCTTCGGCCACAAGTGCGCCGTTCGCGCCATCGCCAAGGGCGCTGAGATCTTGAAATACGGGCAGGTGATCGGGCGGGCGACTTCGGACATTCGGCCGGGCGACCACGTGCATGTGCAGAACGTCGAGGCACTTCGCGGTCGCGGCGATATCGAGGAGGGCCGCTGATGCAGACGTTTATTGGCTACGAGCGCGCGGACGGGTCGGTCGGCACCCGCAACGTGGTCGCCATTGCCTCTGTCATGGACAATTCCAATCCGGTCGCCCGTGCGGTGGCGTCCGCCGTCAGCGGCACGGTGCTGTTACCTGGGCTGTACCTGCGCGGCCAGCTCGGCCGCGACCGTGAGATCACGCTCAACGTGATGGCGGGGCTGTGCCTCAATCCTAATGTGGCCGGCGTCGTGGTGATCGGGCTGGAGCCCATCACCACCGGAGAGCTGGTGGCGCGCATTGCAAAATCCGGCAAGCCGGTCGAGTTCGTCAATGTGCAGCCCGCCGGCGGCACCATCAACGCCATCGCCGAGGGCACGCGCATGGCCGCCCGCATGGTGCGCGAGGTCTCGAAGATCCGGTCGCGCGAGCATCCCATCTCCAAGCTGCGGGTCGGCGTGGAGTGTGGCGGCTCCGACACCACCTCGGGCCTGTCGTCCAATCCCGCCGTCGGCATCGTGGCGGACCGGATCGTGGCGGCCGGCGGCCAGGTGATCATCTCCGAGACGTCGGAGTTCTTCGGCGCCGAGCATCTGTTCGCGCAGCGCGCCAAGGATGCCGCAACCAAGAAGCGGTTCCTGCACGAGATTGCCGCGCTGGAGAAGGAGATCGTCGACCAGGGCATCGATCTGCGCGGCAGCAACCCCTCGCAGGACAACATCCGCGGCGGCCTCACAACCATCGAGGAGAAGGCGCTGGGCGCGATGGCAAAGGCCGGCAAAAGCCCGCTGGTCGGGGTATTGAGCTACGGCGAGCAGCCGAAGGCGGCGGGGCTGCATTTCATGGCAGCGCCGGCACCCGCCGTCGAGAACCTGACCGCGCTTGCCGCGGGCGGGTGCCAGATGGTCGTGTTCTCCACCGGCGTCGGCAACCCGATCGGACACCCGGTGAGCACCATCATCAAGGTCACCGGCAATCGCAACACGGCCGAGACGTTCGCCGACAACATCGACTACGAGGTGACCGGCATCCTGGAGCGCAACGAGCGCATCGAGGACGCAGGCAACCGCCTCTTCGCCTATGTGCTTTCGGTCGCGTCTGGGGAACTCACCTCATCGGAGGTGCTCGACGTGCGCGAGACGATCATCAGCCGCTTCGGCATGTCGATGTGATCAAGCGGGCTCCGAACAGCGGAGCCCGCCAACACCAATTTGGGAGAAACGTCATGGTTCAACGGGGCAAACGCCTGCTGAAATGGAGCGGCTGCGCGGCCGCGCTGCTCGCTGCGGCCGCCGTCTCTGCAACGGCCGCACGCGCTCAGGACAAAGAGGTCGCGCTCCGCTGCGCGCCGTTCGGCTCGATCATGTATGTCATGGGCAACGCCGTCCAGGACATGACGCGGCAAGGCCTCCAGGGGATCAAGGTGATCAACTCGGAGGGCCCGGGTTCGACGGCCGTGACCGTGAACATGCTCAAGCAGGAGCAGTGGCGCTCCTCGATCGGCTGCACGAGCCTGCTCGACTATGCCTACGCCGAGAGCGGCGTAGCGCCGTTCTTCGAGAAGCCCATCCCCGATGTGCGCAAGCAGGTGAAAGTTCTCTTCAACGGCTTCTATGGCGCCATCGGCATCCTTTCGACCGATCCGGCCGTCAAGTCGGCGAAGGACCTCGACGGCAAGCGGCTGGCGCTCGGCAAGATCAGCCAGGCACACTGGGGCGGCTTGCCCAAGCTGTTCTTCAAGGCCGGCCTGCCGAATGTGAAGGTGAACATGGAGTTCATGGGCACCGATCCGTCGCATGACGCGATGGCGGAGGGCCGCGTCCAGTCCGTGATCACGCAGCTTGTGGTTTCACCGGACGGCTCGCGGGCCTTCAAGCCTGGCGTGGTGACGCAGCTCTTTGCCTCGGGCCGCAAGATCCATCTGGTCGGCTTCGACGACGAAGACTTCAAGAAGGCGGCGGCTGCCGGCGCGCCGTTCCGCGCCATCGAGATCGGTCCGAAAGCCGTTCCCGAGGCCGAGGCTTCCGGCACCGTGAAGTGGGTGTTCTCGCCGGCCGCGCTTGGCGTGCACAAGGATTTCCCCGAGGACCTCGCCTACAGGATTACCAAGTTCGTGATCGAGAAGGCCGGCAAGTTCGCCGAATACGATGCGATGCTGAATGTCATTGCCTCGCGCGAGGGTCTGCTCGGCGATTGGACCGAGGCCGATCTCCATCCCGGTGCCGCCCGCGCCTTCAAGGAAACCGGACCCCTGAAGTAGCCGCCAGCATCGCGACCGTCTCCCCACCGGCCCCAACGCACCGGGCCGGTGCAAGGCTCGGCGAAAGGTATCACCGTGAAACGAACGGGTGACTGGATTGTCGGCGGGCTGGCGTTTCTCGCCGCGGTCTATCACTTCGCCTACGCATTCTGGCGGCCGTGGACGGTCGGCGAGCACGCCATCCTGCACGTGGGGATCGTCTGCCTGCTCGTGGCGCTCCAGCAGGCACAGAACACCGGCCTCGTGCGGCGCTGGCTGTCGATCTTTGCCCTGCTGCTGGCAGTGGCAGCCACGCCATATCTTTTCGTCAATGCCGACGACATCGACATCCGTTTCGGCATCGGCCTGACGACCGGGCAAATGATCGCCGGCGTCGCCATCATCGTGGCGGCCATCGTGTTGTGCTGGCTCGAATGGGGTGGCGTGGTTGCCGGCTTCGGCATTGCGAGCCTCGCCTACTTCTTCTTCGGCAGCTATCTGCCCGGCCCGCTCGCGGCCTCGGCGCACCCCTCGTTCGACTACGCGATGACGTTTCTCATCTCGAACGGTGCTTCCGGCATATTTGGACAGGTGACGCCGATCTCCGCCAACGTCATCTTCCTTTTCATGATCTTCGGCGCGCTGCTCGAGACCACGGGCGTCACCCGGCTGTTCTTCGAACTTGGCAACTGGTTCAGCCGCTTCATGCGCGGCGGCGCCGCCGCCGGCGCGGTGGTCTCCAGCTCCCTGCTCGGCACCGTGACGGGGGCGACGGTCGCCAACGTCGCCATTGCCGGCGCATTCACGATTCCCTCCATGAAGAAGCAGGGCTTCAAGCCCGAGGACGCAGGCGGGATCGAAACCATCGCTTCCTGCGGCGGGCAGATTCTTCCGCCCGTCATGGGTGTCGGCGCCTTCGTCATGGCGGCAAACCTCGGCGTGCCCTACATCGAGGTGGCGGCAATGGCGCTGATTCCCGCCGTCCTCTACTACGCCTCGGTCTTCATCGGCGTCGTCTTCCTCGTGCGCAGGAACAACATCCAGCGCATCGTCGAGCCTGTCGATGGCTCGGCCATCCGCGCAGAGCTCCTGCCCTTCCTGGTCCCTCTCACCGTCCTCACCGTGCTTCTGCTTCAGGCCTACTCGCCGACCACCGCCGTGATCTTCGCAATTGCCTCGATCTGCGCGGTAACGCTCCTCCGGCCGACGACATGGCGCAGCTCCGAGAACTTGAAGAACGCATTCTTGCGAATCGGCGCGGGGCTGATCAGCGGGGCCCGGCAAGGTGCCGCGCTCGGCGTGGTCATGGCCGTCACCTCGCTGTTGGCCCAATCGCTCATCACCACCGCCATGGCACCCAAGTTCGCAAGCGCGGTGGCAGTGCTCGTTGGCGGCAACATGCTGTTCGGCCTGGTCCTGGTGATGATCGCCGCGCTGGTGCTCGGCATCGGCCTGCCAACGGTGGCGGCCTACATCATGGTTGCCATCATGCTGGTGCCGGCGCTGACCCGCATCGGCGTCGCCGCCGAAGCCGCGCACATGTTCGCGTTCTACTTCGCGGTGTTCGCGGCCGTCACGCCGCCCGCGGCCGAAGCGGCCCAGGTGGCGAGCCGCATCGCCAACGCCGGCTTCTGGCAGACCTGCGCGGCGTCCATGCGGCTCATGGTCGGCCCGGTCCTGATCCCCTTCATTTTCGTGTATCACGCGGCCTTGCTCGGGTTCACGCAATCGCCAATCGACCTGATTGTTCCGATCGCGGCCTGGGCCATAGGTACTGTTGCACTCAGCGCCCTCGCCCAGCGCCACGGGGTCACGCAGGCGACAGTGTTCGACCTGGCACTGTTTCTCGCCGCCTCGGTGCTCGTCGCCCTGTCGATCGTCCGCAACGAGGCCGTGTGGCTCGTCGCGGCGGGCCTGGTCCTGGTCGCGACGTTCGCCCTGCAGTCGATGCGCTACAGAAGCGCGCCGTCCCCGAGCAGCCCCGTACGCTAGCCGAAACGCTTGCGATCCTCAGGGCGTTGCGGGAAACTCCAGTCGCGGAGGTTGCTTTCAGAAGACGCCGACTTGGCGGCTGCGACCGACCGGGAGAAATCATGCGTCTTGAGCAAGTCAGCCTGCCCGGTGAGGTTTTGCTCGTAAAGTTGACGGGCGCCCTGGATATTGCCGGGGCAGGCGAGATCGAAACCCCGCTGCATACCCTCTCCGGAAAGCACAGCAAGCTCATCGTCGATCTTGCGGGCGTCACCTTCCTGGCGTCCGTCGGCATTCGCGTGCTGCTGAAGGCGGCGCGGGCGATCCGGGGCAACAAGGGCGTACTCGTCGTCTTTGCTCCGACGGACGAAGCACAGCGCGTCCTTCGTTCCACCGGGATCGACACCATCATTCCTGTTGTCGCGGATCAGGCCGCCGCGATTGCAGAGTGCAATAGATGAGGCTTGCTGATCGCATCAGCCTCGTCCCCACGCCTGCAGACGTGTCTCGGTTCAACGCATGGTTTGATGAGAAGTGCTCCCGTGCCGGCATCGCCAAGACGCTGGCTGCGGACCTCAAGCTGTGTGTCAACGAGGTGCTTGCGAACGCGATCAGCTATGGCTTCCGGGGGATCGCGAAGCCTTGGATGACGGTTCGCATTCAACTCGACAAATCGCGCGCAAGCGCAACCATCATCGACAACGGGACTTATTTCGACCTCAGGGGCTGGCGCGTTCAGCAAGACCGCGACCTCATGACCGGCGAGCCGGGCGGGTTCGGGATCGCGTTGATCAAAGAGCGCGCCAAGCACATCGACTATTCGCGCTTTTGCGGCCGCAATCACCTGCGCATCACGTGCGAGCTGGCTGCCCCTTGTACCGCAGGGCCACACACGTGATGTCGTCGGACTGCTCGGTTCCGGCCGAGAAGCGCGCGACCTCGTCGCTCAAAAATCGAACCATATCCGACGCGCTCGTGTGCGGCTGCTCCACCAGCGTTCTCATCACGCGCTCCGACGTGAACACGTGCCCATCGGCGTTGAAGGCCTCGGTAATGCCGTCGGTCAGGAGCAGAAGCGTATCGCCTGGTGCGAGCGTGCGGGTCGCGGTCGGGTAAGCCACGGCATCCACCAGCCCAACGGCTGGCCCCATAAAACCCAGCGATTCACTACCTGCTGCGCGACCGAGAAGCAGCGCGTCATCGTGCCCGGCGCTCGAGAACGCAAGCACGCCCGATTGCAGATCGAGTACGGCGTAAAAGAGCGTCACGAACATCGTCTCGGTGTTGTCCCGCGCGAGGATGTCATTGACCTTGGAGAGGACGGCCCCCGGCTCGCCGCCTTCGAAGGCCATGGCGCGAAGCACCGTGCGCGACACACTCATGAAAAGCGCTGCGGGCACGCCCTTCCCGGAAACGTCTCCAATGGCCAGCGCGAGTTTGCTGTCGCCGATCAGGAAGTAATCGTAGAAGTCGCCCCCGACCTCCTTGGCGGGTTGCATGATCGCGAACACCTCGAAGGTGTGATCCATAGGCCCGGATGGGCTTTCCTTCGGAAGAAAGGTGCGCTGGATCTGCGCCGCCGCTTCCATCTCCCTGGCGATGCGATGGAGCGCTGCCCGGCCACGGTTCCGCTCGTCCTCCGCTTCGTAGTAGAGGTAACCCGTGCCGAAGACATAAGCGGCCGAACTCGTCATGATCGGCAGCACCGCATCGAGCAGAAGCCCTTGCGAGAAGGCCCACAGGCTGCCGAGTGCAAGGAGGCAAATACTGGCAAAGCCGGCGACCGCCGATACGCGCGCGCCCCACCGGTAGACCATGTAGCCTAGGAGCAGGGCAGCAATCACGGTCAGGATGATCTCCATCCCCAGCGCATAGTCGGGACGAATCAGGAGACGGCCCGAAACCAGTTGCTCGATGGCCTGCGCGTTGATCTCGACCCCGGAAATGACGGGGTCCAGCGGCGTCGCGCGCAAATCGAGCAGGCCGGGCGCGCTCGTCCCGATGATCGCAATTCGTCCGGCAAGTGCGGAGGGTTGCACATTGCCGTGCAAAATATCGGCGGCTGAAACTGTCCGCCTTGGATCGTGCCGGGTGAAGTGAAGCCAGAGCTGGCCGTCCCGATCGGTGGGGATCACAGCCTGCCCGATGGCGATCGTCGTGATCCCGCGGTTCCCGGAAAAGCCGCCGTCGCCTGCGGACCGGACGCGGATCGTTGACGCTCCCAGATAGACACGAAGGGTTTCGGCCGACAGGGACGGATACAGTCTGTCCGCGACACCCACCAGGACTGGAATGCGACGCAGGATCTGATCCTGATCCGGGAACCAGTTCAAGGCACCGATCCCGGTGGCGACCTGCGTGAAAAGCGGCAGGTTGCTGGATGCGCCGGCAAAACTCGGCACAAACCTCTGGACGTTCTCGCCGATGGTCGCAAAGCCCGCTTTGGCCTTTGGGGGAGCGTCAACGGATTGTGAAGCCCCGATGATGCCGAGCACTGTGGGGTGGCGGGCGATGGATCTCGCAAAGCTATCGTCGGCGGTACCTGCCTGCATCACCTTGTCGAGGAGCGGCTTCATATCAGGCGCGTTGCGGACGGCCTGGGAAAGGTGGTCGAGCGGTCCGGCCGACGGCTCCGGAAAGACCATATCGAACACGACAACTTTTGCGCCTGCAGCAAACAGCTGGTCGACGAGGCGGGCAAGCACGTCGCGGCGCCACGGCCAGGTGCCGAACGCCTTGATCGACCGCTCGTCGATATCGACGATGCGTACCGGATAGGCCGGGTCCGGTGATCGCGGCAGCACTTGCTGGAGGATGTCGAAACCCAGGAGCCTAAGCCGTGCAACGAAGCTGGGGTCGATCTGGCGGACAAAGATGCAGGCCGCCACAACGCCGAGAATAATCAGGCAGTATACGGTTCTGACGCTCAAACGTCCGGCGCCAGAAAGCCCATTGCGCAGCATGCTATCGATAATGGCCCGTGCAAATTGCCAGGTGCATGATACATTCTGCCCAACACTGAGGGGAATTCAAACTTCGGATAGCCACATGTCAGTTTCGGTCCGACCTGCAGCGCGTCGCGGTGGGATGGGTGGTTTTGTGCTTGCTGCAACGCTGTTTCTCCTCCCGGCTAGCGCAGCGTGGGCACAAGAAGCGGCACCGGAAATCGGCACCGCCGTCCTGATCAAGCGAGAGGTTGTCGCCACTCTTGGCAGCAACAAGCGCGACCTTCGAGAGGGCTTGCGCGTACATCGCACCGAGTACCTGCAAACGGGCGATCAAGCCCAGGCGGAACTCAGGCTCGATGACCAAACCAAACTGGCGCTGGGTCCCAACGCGGACCTGAAACTCGATGAGTTTGTCGTAGGCAAGTCGGGTGGCGTCACCACGATTGGGGTCAACTTCGCCAAGGGCACCTTCCGCTTCATCACAGGTTCCCAGAAGAAGGATGCTTACGTGATCGAGACGCCATCCGCGACGATCGGCGTTCGAGGCACCGTATTTGACGTCTACGTGGACGGCTTGGGGGACACCCTGGTGCTGCTTCATCAAGGCGAGGTCAGGATCTGCAGCAAGACCAGAACCTGCCGCCGGCACAACTCGGTGGGGCGCATCATTCACGCGACACCGGCAGGCGTTTTGTCCGCACCAATTAAATTCTCCACGAAACTGATTCCTGGCCTTACCGGGGTGGGAACGGCGTTTCCATTCGTTGGCAAGGCGCTGCGGATAGATCCCGTCCGGCGCCTCAGGGCCGCAGCGATCGTCGACGAGCCCGTAACCAAGGCAGGGGAGACGGTTACCAAGGGGGCACGCGACGTTGGCAAGACCATCCGAAAGGTCGTTCCGTTCTAGCTGAATGGTGCTAGGTAATTTCCGGCAGGTGATCTCATGCTTGTTTTGCGGCGTCTCCAAAGGTTGGCCTAGGGTCGCGCCGGATGCATGAGTTGCCCGCCTTGTCGTGATCCCCGATCGCTACAGCCATCCGGCCTCCCTTCCTCTCGCACGCCATTCGCAAGCAGGAGACTGACGTGGAGACGAAGGATCCCCCTTCAGCAGCCGCTTTGATGCAAAACACCGCGTCGGCTTGGCTGAAGTCACTGCAGGATCGCATAAGTAAGCTGCCGCCGGCGGCACGCGAGCGGTTTGGGTTTGCCGATAGCCACCCGGTCAACAAGCCGGCCAACCTGGTCTATGGCGTGGAGGACATCCCACCCACACCCGTCAGGTGGTTCAGCGCCATCCAACAGGTTGCGATCACCTCGATTTACTTGATCTACCCGCTGATCGTGATCCGCCAGGCCCAACTCGACATCGGAACGACCATCAGCATTCTCCAGGTTGGCTGCCTTGTTCTCGGCATGGCGTCGCTGCTGCAGGCCCTTCCGAAAGGTCCGGTTGGTAGCCGGCTGCTCGCACCGTCCAGCTTCACCGGGCTCTATCTTGCCTCCTCGCTCGCCGCGGTGAAGACCGGGGGCATGCCCCTGGTGTGGGGGATGACAATCGCCGCCGGTGTTTTCGAGATGCTCCTGTCGACGGTCTGGCGGCGCCTGAGAGCGTTCGTTCCACCCGAGTCAGCGGGCCTTATCGTGTTCTTCATTGGCAGCATTATCGCCCTTGCTGCGTGTCACATGCTGCTGTCGGAAGGACCGGCGGGGAGAACGGCCACACATGAATGGCTCATTGCCGGCAGCGCGATCGCATTGATGATTGCGATCCACGTCTGGAGCAAAAGCCGGCTGAAAATCTACTGCGTCGTCATCGGTATGTTGTTTGGGTTTCTGATGTCGATCGCCGCGGGCCTCGTGACCTACGCCGATCTGCGCCCCATTCTGGCGCTGCCCTTGATTGCGATGCCGAGCGTCACCCATGTCTCATTGGCTTTCGACTGGTCGTTGCTGGTCCCCTTCGCCATCACAGGATTGGCGGCAGCCATGAGCACCACGGCGGTGCTGACAACCTACCAGAAGGCGGTCGACGCGGACTGGGTCCGTCCGGACATGTCGTCTATCGGTCGCGGCGTCCTCGGCGACGGCATCTCCACCACATTCTCTGGGTTGCTCGGCACCTTTGGCGTGACCGTTTCCAACGCCAACGCGGGGCTCGTGGCGGCAACCGGGGTGGCCAGCCGGAGAATTGCCTTCGCCTTTGCGATCATTTTGGCGTTGGTGGCGTTGCAGCCCAGGCTGCTCGGCATTCTCACCCTCATGCCGAAACCAGTGATGGCCGCGGCCATGCTGTTCATCTCCGCCTTCATCATGATCAGCGGCATCCAGATCATCACCATGCGCGTTCTCGACGGCCGCCGCACCTTGGTGATCGGCATGGGCCTGACGACGTTCTTCGCTGCCACCGTCTATCAATCGGCGTTCGCGGGCGCGCCGCAGTGGGCGCAGCCGATCGTCGCTACCCCGCTGGTCCTCGCGACCTTGGTGACGTTGGGCCTGAACCTTGTATTCCGCATCGGCATAAAGCGGCGTGTATCGATGACGATCGATGCCTCGGCCCCGGCCCTGCGCGATGTGACGACCTTCATTGAGCAGAGTGCCGGGTCCTGGGGCGCACGGCGCGATATCTCTAACAAGCTGGAGTTCGCGGTCCAGCAGACGCTGGAAGCCGTCGTCGCCTACTGCGCCGCCAAGGGGCCGATCACGATCAATCTGAGCTTCGACGAGTTCGTGATTGGCGCGGATATTATGTACACCGGCGCGGCGATGGAGTTTCCAGACCAACCTCCCGGCAAGGAGGAGCTGCTCGACTCGGAGGACGGCTATCCACGCCTGGCCGGCTTCCTGGTGCGACAGTATACGGATCGGCGCATGGCCATCAAAGGCGGTGTCCGGCTGCAATTCGATCACTAGCCAGCCCCCACCTCTATTCAGCCGTCGATGAGCGCACCCACCGCGACAAATCGGCTCTGGTTCCGGAGCAAGATCTGCACAAATCGATCGTTCCCAGTGGGCTTGTCGGATGTCGCTCGGGCCTGCGCCTCTGGCCCCATGCGGTACGTCCGCGGGCTTGACGATAGGGCGCAAAACAGAGAAAAGAGCCCACCGACAAAGACTTTGGGGCGCGTAGCTCAGCGGTAGAGCACTACCTTGACATGGTAGGGGTCACAGGTTCGATCCCTGTCGCGCCCACCATTGGAATAAGGGACCTTTTCGCCCTTTCCGCCGCGGCTGTCTTTCGCGCCTTGGGGTTCACCGAACCGGAACGGTGTTCAATGATGGTGATCGGCAGCACTGCTGCATTCACCACATCCTCAGTCATGCGAGCTCGCGCCTTGGCGTAAATCTCCTCTGTCGTGCGCACATTGCGGTGCCCAAGTGCACGAGAGATCTTCTGCATGTCGACCCCTCCGTTCAGAGCGCGCGTTGCCAACATGTGGCGGCACGCATGGAGACCTACGTAGCGCGGCAAACCGGCACGAACAGCGGCGCGCTTCACCGCTTTCTTCACATCTCCGGCGCGCTGCCCGTGGTACTCGATCACGAATCTGGAGCGGGCCCACTCTTGCGCCTCGGTCAGCGCGACCAGGAGCAAATCACTGATGTGGACAACTGCTCGCCCCTTCCGGTGGCTGCTGTCAAGGATGGAGGCTCTCGGCCCAGCCTTAAAGTCAATTATGCGGTTGACGAGGTCGACTGCGTCCCAGCGCAATTCTTCGATCGCCTCCTTCCGGGCGCCAGTTGTAATGGCAATGATCAGTGTCAATCGCACGTGTGGCTCGCGGCACTCGGCGCACCAACGGATGAGGTCATCGTCCGTAAGCGCCGGATCACGAGACTCGCCCTTTGAAGGCACCCAGATCTGTGGGACCGCCTCAATAAGCTTCTGTCTCTCGGCCCAGCGAACTGCCGTTCGCAAACGTGCGAGTTCAGTCCTAATGGTGTCGCGAGCCGCACCTTGCTGGTGACGATCAAAAGCGTATCTGTGGGCCAGCGTGCGCTGCTCACCTTCAACTTCGATTTTCGTTGCGATGTCGGCGGGCTGCCGATGCTCGAACGTCTCTTTAAGACGCCGCCAGTTGAAGTGCATCGTGGCGACATTCTTGCCTTCAACGCGCCGATCCTCGATGTACTTCTCCATGATTGCGCCGATCGTGATGCGCTGGTCCTGGGCGGCGGCCGCTTCTTTGCGCCTTACCCACAGTTCGAGGGCAGCCTTGCCCTCCGATAGTGGTCGATCGAGGCCAACGTCGAGGACGTATCGACGCCTACGCCGTCCCTCGCGCCACGTGACGCAATAGACGCCTCGGGACGCGAAGCGACCGAGGCTGTACTCTCCGACTTGGTATGCGGATTTTCGAGCCATGCCTTTGCATCACATCCTTTGATGCGCCAGCCCTTGCTCCCGCCTGGCTGATGCGCCCTCAGTATCTTGTCTCGACAGTGCTTGCGGATCAACGACGCGGACAACTGCGACCAGCTCGCTATTTGCTCGGGGGTGTACACGGCCCCGTCAAGTAGCTCGACAACATTGCAATGTTCGCGCGGCATCCACTGCTCTCTGGCAGCCCATCCGAGCACAGCGTCTGCCCGCAATGTGCAGGCGAACGCTCGCCCTGAAAGGCGTTGCGACTCCCCATCCCGAGTTCTCGAGTTCACGCGTCAGTGGCACGCATCAAATGGCGTGCGAAATTTACCGTGCTTCCCTGCCGAGGCGTGCGGGCCGGCAGGCCATCATCGCGGGCGCCGGAGGACGGGCCGATCAGCGACTCGTACGGCTATTCCTCCGGAGACACCACCGTCTGTCAAGACGCATCGGCCACGGCGCTAACAGATGGTCTAACCTTGCTGGTTGATTCAACCAACGGCTGCTGGCAGGACACCGCTAAGGTTGTGATGGCTTGTCCTCAGGGTTCACATAGTTTCCGGCCGCCTTCACCTTGTGAACCAACTTCTTCAGCGGCAACGGCGGAATGTCCAAATCCGCCTCTGCAGAAAGTGAGGCAACATGCACCCGAAAGTATGGCCACACCGAAATTGGCGCAATCTGATTGAAGAAGACCTTCAAGCTCTCAGCGGTATGCTCGCCGCTCACCTTGAAGAGAACTAGGTATCTGGCGTCAATGGATGCCAGCTTTTCTTCTTTCGCCAGTTCCTTCGAGTCCTCCGCAGAATCGTCCGTCTTTTCTGACGCTCTCTGCACCCAGAACTTGCATTGCACCATTCCGAGCAGCGACCTAGACGTCTCGATGAACTCAAAACCTCTCACGTTCTGCGTGACGAACCTTTCAATCTCCAGGCCTTCATCGTGAAACCGCGGATCCACGTCGAACGAACTAGAGACCAGACGAACGACCTCCAGCGACGCGTGCTCCACGGCCTTGCCGTAGGCCGCAGCTTTCTGCTGCTCAAGCTTGCGGTCGCTCTTCGCGGTCATCGGCCGACTTTCAGGCGGCAAGCAATTCACCTACGTCCTCGCGAGGATCACAGTTGTTGGAATTTGCAGCCCAGTTGAAGCTGACTGGTTTGAAGTCCATCTCCATCTGGGCAAGGGCGTGGCGTGCCTCTGCTTCCCTATCGAGTTCTTCGATGCCGGGGCAGGTAATGACGAGTTTTTCGCCTAGGGCGTGGAACAGCCTTGCGGCCTTTCTCACGGAAAGGTTGCGCGGTTGGTCGCCGAGAAGTTGGGAGATGTGCGCTCCAGATACGCCCATGAGCTCTGCCAATCCGGTCCGGCTGATCTTCTTGGCGTCGAGCAGGCGGATCGCCATGGCTTGGACATGAGCCACCGCGTTCTCCTCAGCCAACTCCACTTCATAATTGTCGATAACCATTTGAACCTCTCTCCTCACACGCACGCGTCCGGCACCAATTCGGAGACCCTTTCCACTCTCTCAGCGGTTGTATCCAGGTCCACCGGATCAGCCTTCGGCTTCTTCTTAATCGTTGCGAGAGCCGCGAAGAAGGCTCGCTTCCCTCGAATAGACCCTTCAATGCCGTACACCCGACCACCATATTTCTTGTTCTTGAAGGCTTGGATCATGGGTTTATTCTTTCCGCGGCGGCCCTCGTTCCTATTCAGCTTGGCTTTTGGAATCTGGTCTGCGCGCTCCATGCGGCAGTACATGTTGTCCATGCAAGCTTCAATCGGCGCACGGGACTTGCCCAAGTTCTCCATCTCCTTGGCGCAGCGGTCGTGCATCCACACCTCTGCATTGGGACCGCTAAAGCGCTTCTTCCATTCCACGCGGGCGGCCTTACGAAGCTGCATGGCCGGTCCACTTAACGTATAACTTAAGTTCGAACAACGAAGAAAGCACTACCGCGTTGCGAATAATGTAAAAGCTTCCTGACTGAACAGTGTTCTCAAAATACATATGCATTTGATTTCGCTTATTATTATTTGAATTTGAGTCTTTCGGGATACTGCCCCCAGCAAATTGCATAGCCTGCAAAAAGGGACGAACACCTCATAGCCTAAGCGATTCTCCAGCGTACGTCGTTTCCTGTGGGCGACCTCTTGCGGGCGTTCACCGCGTCGCCTCATGCAGATACGGCGAGCGTGCTCGACAAGCCGAGCACCGCAGATAGCGCCGTAACACCGGCGCTGGGCAATCAGGTCCGAAACGAGGAATGAAACTAGCGGGATAGATGGTGCTGCGGTGTGGGCACCGGCGACAGACCGCGCCCCGCCGGTCGCGGTTCTGCCAAGCGGGTGGCCCAGGGTGAACTGTTCTAGCGGCTCATGCCCGCTGGTGCGCTAGCTGGCGGGCGAGTCGACCAAGTGGAGACGCCTTTCGATGCGATCAAGCCGCTCAGTGACCTGGCCTAGTTCCGTGGCGACGTCGGAGAATTTTCGATGCATCAGGGCCATCTCGCTCTGCAGCGTATCCATGCGCCGCACGAGGTTCCCCTGATAGGTCTTGAGTTCGTGGATACCCCCGCGGATCGCGCGGAGGTGCTCCAGAACAAGGTTGTCGAATTCGTCAGCCATAGCACCAATTTGGCCAATGGATGGCGACCGTCAAGCAGGCAATGGGTGCTGCGCTCCTGAGGTCGGCTAGCTGGCGGACGCATCAACTAGGTCGAGACGCTTCTCGATCCGATCGAGGCGGCCCTCGATCCGGTCCATGCGGACGGAGTGCTCGGCCAGCGTGACGTGAACTTCTGCCACGCTTTTCTCAATCCGGCCGACGCGCGTTTTCAGCTCGGACACGTCGCCAGCAACGCGGTCCACGGTGCTGCGGATCGCGCGAAGATGCTCCAGGACCAGGTTGGCGGGTTCGTCAGCCATGACACTAATTTGGCCATTTCAAAATGACCTTGCAAGGACCAATCGGCACGATTGGTTGCCCAAACCTGCCTAATGCGGCTCGTCGATCGCTACCAGCCACCGCTGCACCGCCCGAGCGGCCGCGTCATAGGTGGGGAGCTTCACAATGGCGCCGGTGAGGCGGGCTATGGCCTTCGCGTGGTCCTGGTCGATGGGCGTCGAGGAGCCGAGCACGGCGACGTGGGTGCGGCGCAAGGGTTCGAGGTCGCCGTCCATGGCGTAGAGTTCGAACGCGTAGTCGAATTCGAACTCCGCTTGGGAGAGGGGGACGATGGTCACGGTCTCTCAGACTTCTTCTTGCCAAGCGCGGTGACAGCTTTGGCATAGTTGACTGCTACCTTCTCTACAGTAGAGCCTTTGGCGCAGGAAAACGGGACACGCCAACAGTCACCCTCAACCGATGTTAAAAGCGCAGCGTCGATAGCGGGCCAGTGCCAGATCAGAGTCGCCGCCTGCTCATGCCTACGGGCGTTCTGCCAAGGAGTCGCCATCACCACGACCACAACCCTGGACTCTAAAATGGCCTTTAGTTCGTGAGGACGCTTTAGCATGGACGCGTCACCCGAAAGCAAGGCGCGGCCGCCCTCGCTCGCGAACCGCGGTATCCAGGTTTCGTCCGTAGTACGAGCTGCATGGAATTCGCGTACGTGCGAGAGTTCCCAATCTTCACGCAGCACGAGCAATTCCAAGGCTCTAAGTATCTTCGGCGAAACGTGCTCATCAGCACGAATCTTCAATTGGGCAACCCCAACTCGAACTCAACAGCCTGCCTTGCTAGTTTTTCGTCGATCTCGAACCAATCAATGACGGCAGCGTAGCTGCCGTCTTCCGCCTTCCAGAGCTTGTAGATTGCCGTCGTCGGCACGGCACCGGTCTTCGGTAGAACAACAGGCCGGCCGTATGCGAAGAGAGGATTGAGAGCGACATCTGGGAAATCGTTTGGCCGCGGTTTCCACTCCCTCGCCAGACCAGTAGCAGCGTCAAATGAGACGCCCCGCGCCAGCACCTGCTCGAGTACCACGTACATTTCGTACTGACGGGTTACGAGGTTCAATAGAATCTCGTCTTTCAGCTCTTGAGCAGTCTTGTGGAAGACCGTCTTGCGATCCGTCATGAACTTCACATTCGAAGTTGCAAACGGGTGCTCCTGCTTGAGCACCTCTCGGGCTGTGGCGGCAGCTTTCCGCAGAGCCTGCAAACTCACGCCTTGAGCCCTGAAGTGATCGACAAAGCGCACTTCAAGGAGGTCCCAAAACCCGAGCTCCTGCACTTTGTCCAGGGGCTTATACTGACGGAGTATGATCGGACCAGCCGAACTTCTTTTGTGTCCCTGCAACCATGCGGTGATGCGCTGGGGATGCGAGATGTTCAGCAGACGAGCAGCTTCGCTCACGGTTAGAAAACCGCCAGCTACAGGATCCCTTGATGTGCGCTCAATGTGCCGCAATGAACTCATGGCTGTGCGCGTTATAGCACGTCGGCCAGTCAGCGCCATTCTCCCGCAATTCTGCTCTTTGCTGACAGACCTTCGACTGTCGGCGTGGTTTTTTTCAGGCCGCTACTCTCGGATATCCCCAATTCTCACCGTCTCCAGTAGGTGGTCCGCCTGCGTTGCCAACATCATACCGGCTGTGGTGACCGCGACCTGGGCGCCGAGGCCGAAGTACTCGAGGAGGCGAGCGCCGGCAGGAGCGACGGCTGCGACGCCGGATTTCATGGTGACGGCCGGCACGCGGATGCGTGGCTTCGGCTTCACGAGGACCAATGTCATCGGTCGCTTTTCTTCTTCGTTGAAGGAGGCCACCGGCCTTCCGCAGTGAGATGCGTGACGAGCAGTTTCCGAAGAAGCGTTGTCAGGTCCCGCTGGTCAGCCTTGGCAGATTCCTCACCTGCCCGCTTCATGTCCTCCTCCAACCGTAGGAGGAACGGGACCATCTTCTGCTTCTTCTCTGCCATATTGCTATCAGATATCTTTGAGATTGACAACGGAAAAGATTGCCAATAGATATCTCAAAGCTTGCCCACAATGCAAGCGGCCCGCGCCGGTGCTGGAAACACCAGACACGGGCCTAACCCGACCAAGGGAGTGCACCATGGTCCAGGCTGATCCCACGCTTAAAGCGTGGCCTGCTGTCATTCAAGGCGGCCTCCGCCTCTCATCCCGCCACGTCGCTGCGTCTGTCCACAGGCGGAGGCAGCACCATGGCTAAAGCTTCCCGCACCACGTCAGCTCGTCCGGCCGCCAAGCGTGGCGGTTCTGAACCCGTGAAACTCGTGAGGAGTACCAGCATGAACATGACCCTGCGTGAGCCGGCCGAAGGCACAGTTGAGCGTGACGAAGCGCAGGACTCACCGACGGTGCGGACCAAACGGACGAGTCCTGGAAAGAAGGGGGTCGGGAAGAAGAAGGCGCGTCGCGCTCTCAAGCCGATTACTGGCCCGGCGTCACGGAATGCTGCGCCGGTGGTCGAGCCCCAGAGTGTGTACGACGCATGGCGCTCGCTCGTTGCCAAGGTCGACGCGGCCCAGGAGGTGTCGGGAAACATGGCTCCGGGCTCGAAGGGGGAAGCCAAAGCCATGGCAATCACAAATCGCGCTGAACAAGAGCTGAGCCAGTTTCATCGGAATGTGCTGAGTGAATCAAGCGACATAGGTTTGCTCGCGGAAATCCTCTACCGCGAGATGTGGCCCAGTCACGATTTGAGAGATGCTGACAGCGATGTCCAACTTCAATCCGGACCGATGTGCTCGGAAGGAGACAACCAGAAGGCGGCGCTTGCCGCCCTGCTGACAGGCATCAGGGACAAACTGCTCCTTGCGAAACCAGCAAGCAATACCGGCGCAATCAGCATCGATCAGACCGCCACCCAGATCGCATCGCTATGGGACAGGCACGAAGCGCTCCAGATAGCTCAATACGAGCAGAACAAACTACCGCCAGTGAAGCGTCCAACGGGAAGCCACATAGGCCACCATGTGGATTTGGCGTCTCAGGTGAAGCAGGTATGGGATCGGATCGATCCTTTAGAGAAGGTGCTCCTCTCGTTGGAGCCGGAGACCGCCGATGAAGCGCTGTCGTTGACGCTTGTGGTCAACTCTGAGCTGAGCGCCCTGGGCGACAATCTCGGCGTTTACAGCACGGATCCGGATTCGGTTGACAAGGCGCTGCCCACCATCGAGGCGGCCGTTGAAGCGCTTATTCGCTGGCTCCGCAATTCTGCCCGCGGTCAAAGCCCATTGCTATCCACGTATACGGGTCGAGACGATTTGCTGCCACCGCGTGAGCGCGCATTCTGGTCGTGCGAGCAAGTAGCCGCTGCAAGCGCCGAGCGAAAAGGATAGCAGCATCGCAGCGGCTTCCCCGAGCCGCTGTCTCGGCCGCCCGCCTGGCACTGCCCTGCCTCCCCCGTGGCCGGGCGGGCGGCTTCCTCTCTGTTCGTACTGATGGACTGCCACATTTCGGCAATACCATAGCAGTGCAATCAGAGGGTGCGTCGCATGAAGGCCGAACAGCATATTTTTCGGGCATGGATTGAGTTTGAATACGCGGGAGATGTCTCGCGCTCGGTGCTCGTTGTTGAGACCGATGTTGAGCTGCGAATTGGGAGCAGAAGCTTCGACGAGATGGCTGTGCAGCAGGTGGTGCAGAAAGCTCTGGAGACATCGGCCAGCACCGGTGCCGCCGCCGACACTGTACGGCTCGTTCCGGTCGGGTACTATCGATGAACGCGGCCTTGGTAGAGGCACTGTCTGCGCTTGCGAACGCTGCGACGATCGCCACCGCATTCCTCGCAGCGTTCGCTTACGCTCAATATCGCCGTGAGCGACGGCGAAAGCGCAAGCGGATCGAGAGCTGCTTGCAGGAGGAGTATTTGAGAGCCCTGCCGTTGCCAGGCCAGTCTGGGGCGCTCGCAGCATATGAGCTAGCTGCGCGTGCTGGCATGACGGAAGCAGATGTTTTGGATGCGATATTTAGCAGCGAGTTAGTTCAGACGTTTCCAGGTCCAGGATCTCAGATTCAGGTCAAGTACCAGCCAATTCGTGGCCGGCCTTGAACATCGGCTATTGATCTGCATGCTTAGGCGCCATGACCACGGCGCCTGCCCTGCCCAAATCCGCGTTTCCGGCCCCGGTGATCCACGACTTCACGGGCATCGGCCGGCATGACATCGGCTTCAGAGAAGCAACCGGCTACGTCGATGGCCAGTTTCACTCGGCCGTGGTCTGGTATCCCTGGGAACGTGTGGAGGTGGGTCACATGATCCGCTGGGGCGACGACATTCTCACCGCGCGCACATATTGGGTGACGCGGCGTCAATACGGCCCCATCCCCTGGATCAACAACTCGGGTTTTGTGGCGATCATCGAGTTGGCGCACATCCCGGTGACGGTGTCCGGGGTCACCTACTCCCATCAATGACGCACAAAAGCGGCCGACCCAACATGGTCGGCCGCTTCGGTTGCTAGGCCGCAGCCTTTTGATCTGTATATACCTTATCCACTGATCCGGACGGCTCCTTCATGAGTGCCAGCGCGAGGTCGATGTAGGGAACCTCGTACTCCTTGTTCATCAGCCACGGATCGTACACGCGCAGATGAGCAATCATGCTGCCGTTGTAGCTCACCCCAGGTGCTTCCTTGGCGAGCTCCTCGCAGACGACGAGCCGTAGGAGCTTCTCTGCGTAGCCGCCCATCGGCCGCGCCTCGCTCTCCCAGCGGGATATGGTCTCGATAGCCGTTTTTTCATCGAGCCGGTTCGCGAACTCCTCGAGCGTCATCCGCATTGCTTTACGTAGCGCCTTCAGCTCCCAGCCACGCAGCCGCAGACCCATGAGGCAGCGGCTCACGGCCGCCGTGGCTACCAGCTGACGCAGCTTCGGCACCTCGATGGTGGGCTCTTCACCTTCGACCGTGTGCAGCAGCGCACTGTTATGCAGGCACGTGCGCAATCCCACGAGAGTAGTGGCGTCGTACTGTTCGATCACTTCGGTCGTTCGGTCCTTACGTGCAGCTCCCCCCCGCTTCGCACTTTGTGTGTCCCTCCGTTCGATAATCCGGTTCATGTGATGGCTCCCAAACGCGTGCACTAGTGTGCAGCATGTGTTTGTTCTTATTATTGTTTCTCAGTCTCAGAATACGGTGACGATCTTTATTTCGATCTCCAGTTCATAAACGGCAACAACCACCTCCATTTTGGTGCCGTCCAAGTCTGTTCCTCTGACTCTCCAAAGGATGTCCTGCTTGTATTCCTCCAGTACAACCCGACCTTTGGTCAAAACGTTCCACACGTCGGGTTCCGTCGCCGGTGGCTTGCGATCTGCCATTTCGACAAGTGAATGGCGTGTCCATATAAGCCGACATTCCGCATGGTTTGCCACGCTACGAAGGATGCGAGTTTCCGATACATAGTCGGCTTGACCCATGAGACCACCTAATTCTTGTGACATGGATTATATGCCAGAGGTATTGACCAAAAGTCAATGCTGCCATGCAGCAAACTGAGGGGTGGCCAGGAGTTGCCGAGATTTTGGGGTAGTTAGCGCAGTGGTGGCACTATTTCCGCGGGCGGCTCCGAAGCCCCGATCGGTAGCGGAATACGTCGCCGCCTCCGCTCGATCTGTATTGCCGCGTCGCGGTCGACGGCACGCTGCCACTCCCGGAGAAGGCGATCGCGCTCCCGGGTCCAGTTGCGCGCAAGCTGTGTGAAGCTCGGCTCCACGTTCTGGCCATCCAAGCGCCGCTGGTACTCGAGGAAGGCCGGCCGCGAGATGGAGCGCAACAGATCGATGGCCGGCTTCACCTCCTGCTGGTTCAGTGAGGCAAATTGCCGGATGCCGAGCGCCACGAACGCGTTGTTGGCCTCCACGGTGCGGACCAGCGCCAGTGCCTGGCGCACCTGTACCCGCTGGTCAGGCGTCAGCACGATCGGCCGCTGCGCCAGCGGATCGGTGCTGTCGCCGAACCGGCGCAGCGCGATGTCGCTTTCCATGTCATGGGTCACGTCGACGATCGAGCGTAGGCGTTTCAGCGGATGCTGCCGTCGGTCGAAGGTGGTGCCGGTCGCCTCCAGAAGGGCGTACGCGCGCTCCTCAGCTGTTTCCAGGGTGGCGAGGAAGGCGTTGGCCTGCTGCGGGCCGTCCCTGTAGGCAGTCAGCCGCTGCTGGTATCCGCTGGCAGCGCGCAGGTATGAGCGATGATCTGCGCCCGTGACCTCGTAGAACAACTCCATCTGATCGTTGGATCGGGCCGAGTTCATGATGAACCGGCCGAGCAAGCCGCCGACCAGGGGATAGTCCCGGACGCGACTTCCACCGAGCGTGGTGACGTCGCTCGCGCGCTGGAGGTCGGCGCCCCAGTGCCCGAGGCCGGTCCGGAGGATGTGGTCGATGACGGCCGGCGATAGCTCAAACTCCGTGCGGAACACTGTCGATCCGGCAGACTCGATGGCCGAACGGAGCCACGGCCGTGCGTTGACGTAGCGTGACATCGCAATCGCCAGCTGAGAGGAATACGCGTTGAACTGCTCTTCAGGCGGCAAGGTGCGCCGGTTCGGAGGCACGAGCGGCCGCTGGCGGAAGGAGTCCTGCCCGGAGCCGATGTCGCGATAGAGCGTCAGGATCTGCGCCGTGCCCGGTGGCGTCATGTTGTCGTAGACGGTCTCGCGCACCCGCTCCCAGAAGCGCGGGTCGTTGCGGAACTGCGCGTCGATCGCCGCCTCCATGATGTTGGAGGGGACACCCCACTCCCATGCCTTGGGCAGGCCGAACCACTCACCGTGCTCCATGGGATGAAGCGGCTGCATCCGGCCGCGCACGTCCGTGCGGAAGCGGCGATACTCCTCGTTGTCGAACCAGAGAGCTGAAATCGCGACATAGAGCAGCGTTGTGCCGAGCAGCCGGGTCCAAGTCTTGGCGGATTCCGACAATGCCCGCTCCTCCTCGCGGGAGAGCGGCAGGCCGTGATCCTTCTTCACGAAGGGTGCCAGCAGCGCGCGCATGGCGGCCGAACGGGCGGCCAGGTTGGTGGCAGCGACGGGCGCGGCAAGCGCCAAAGATGTGCCTACCAGCGGCCCGGCCACGAGACCCGTGGCGGCGCCGGCAGCGATCAGCGCCGTGAGCTTCGTTGTCGAGATGGCACTGCCGCGATCGGACTTGGCGAGCAATGTGCGCGCAGCCTTATCGAGCGACTGGATACTGGCATTGATGAACGTGATCACCCGCGATACCGCCAGCATGCGAGAGCCCCGGCGGCCGAAGTCGATCAGGTCGCGCGCGACGAAGGCGGCATCCTGAGCTGCCTCGTAGGGTGTGAGGTGCGGATTGTAGACGAGCGAGGCCTTGTAAGCCTTGTCGAACACGCCGAGCCGCGTTGCGGTTTCCGACATGTCGGACAGGTGGGCGATCATCGGGATGAACTGGCGAATGCCCTTATGCAGGCTGCCGCCGACCAGCGCGCCGAAGCCAGCACCGACCGGACCGGCGAGCATAAAGCCGGCGGTCCCGCCCACCAGTGCTGTTCCTGCAGCCCGAACAGGCTTGATCTGCAGGCCGCGCTCCTTCATCGCCATCACGTCGGTTTTGTCGCGGACCTTGGAGAGCGCATTTACGTTCTGCCCCCCTAAGATACCGGCTGCCTCCTGGTACAGGCGCGCCACGTCGGTCTGAAAGAGCTCGTGGTAGAGACCCTTCGCTTGGGTGTAGATGGGCAACGCCCCTGTGATAAGCCACGCCGACCAGGAGTCGCGGACGATGTTGGGACCCACGAAAGCGGGGTTGGTCGTAACGCCGGCGCGCAGCAAGGTCGCCGGTGCCGCCATGAAGTCAACCAGCAGGCTCGACAGCTCGCGTCCCATGCCGTTGACGGTGGCCCAGATGTCCTGCGCGAAGTCCGGATCGTTGATGCGCAGGTAGTTGCGCTGCCCGCCCTCCCAAAGCGGGATCATCAAGGCACGGCCGGCCGTCGGCGCGGTCGATTGCAGCAAAAGCTGCGTATCGCCGAAGTCGGCTTCGATCCGCTTCACGAGGTCGCGGGCATCCTCTGCCTGGTGGCCCATGTCCTGCAGCCGCTGCTGCAATTCACGGAAGCCGACATCGTTGGCCTGGAGCATGTCGGTGCGGGTCACGCGTTCGGCAATCGCGGCGCCGCCGGGGCCGACGCGTTGAGCGAGATTGGCGATGCTCGCCGCAAAGTCATTGAAGAAGGTGCCACCCGCTCGATGGAAGGCCTGATCGATGATGGTCTCGATCGGGTGGATGATGTCGCGAGAAGATCCTCGGAAGGCCATGTCGCGAGTGAACCGCCGCAACCGGGCCCGCATGCCGCGAACCCCGAGTTCCGCCACCTCCGACACGTCCCGGGCAAAGGGAACGAAGAAATGCCGGCGGGTCTCCCTATAGTCGAGTTCGGCCTGCGAAAGGCGGCCGGCTTCGAAATCGTGCACCGCGGAGGCCCATACGAAGTCGTAGACGGCCCTGGCTCCGTCAACGAAGCCCGGGTGCAGTGCTTCCAGCCGCCGCACGCGCTCCTCGTGCTCGACGCGTGGGACCCGGTGTGGCTCGCGCTGCAGGCCCTGGCCGTCCGCTTGTGGCGCGGAGCCTTGTGCTTCCCACCGCTTCCATTCCTCGATTGCGCGCCGGGATTCCAGATAAAGGCCGAAATCGCGATACGTGGCATGGTCGTCCCATGCCTTTGCGAGTGCCAGAGCCTGATGAATGGATTGTGACCGCGATCCGGATACGGGCTCGATGCGCAGGTCGACGCCTGGCCCAGCGTCGGCGACGAATGCGTCGGCCGCTGCCCTGTTCGGGAAGGCCTGTACGACAACCCCAGCAGCATCCTTTACGGCAAAGCCAGAATCCCTGTGCCGATAGCGTGGCATGCCGTCCTGCAACCAGCGCAGGCCCGTCTTGAAGCTGTCGCCGATCGAGCGGATGAGCTTGGCGGGGTTTTCATGAACCGCAAGCGACATGGCGCGACCGTCGGCATCGACAATCTTGTTGGCGTCGGCCTGCTCGAGCAACCGCCGCGTCAGCAAGGCGACAGGATGCTCTTCGGCGACCGCGCGCATATAGATTTGCGAGGCGATACTGGTGAAGGTTTCCGCACGCGTTGCTGCCCGCGCCACCCTGGCGATACGGGTGAACAGCCGCTGGTCGGCGTTGCTCACCAGATCGGCACGGCCGCGGGCCAGCGTGGTGGCCTGCTTGTAGGCCTGGTATTCGCTGGACAGGAGGACGAGCTGCAGCCGCTCTAGGGTCTCCAGCAAGCCGGGATCGTTGGCGTCGAGAAAGTCCTCGAAGGCCTTGTAGAATCCCGGCATCTCACGGCGCATAGCATCGGGATCGGTGACGTAACGCGAGAAGAAGCGGGCGAACCCGTCCGACAGGGCTCCATCGGGTACGGCAATAGCCTGACGCTGTGCCGGCACGCCCGTCGCCGAATACCGCTCGCGCACATAGTCAGCAAGCCTGGCAGGATCGATGTGCTGCGTGCCAAGCGGGTCAAGCCCCTCGGCGCGCTGGCGGTAGGGTGTACGGCTCAGAACACCGCCGTTCGGCTTGGTAGCGTCACCGATCAGGTCCGCGATCAGAGCGCCCGCGATCGTCTTGCCCAGCCGTCGCTCCAGCGTGCGTGTAGCAATTGCGGTGCGGCTGGCGAGGCCCTCCAACCGACGCGGATCGCGCCGGCGTGCCGCCCGGTCTGCCATCATGGCCCGCCATGCCTGGAGGCCTTCAGCGGCTCCGATGAGGACAGCCTGCGTCTCGCCGTCGAGGTCGAGCCCAGAGAACCCCTGCGGGCTGAGCTGGGGCAAGGGCGTGTCCGGCGCTGCCGCCACGCCGAGCTCATCGGCATGGGTCTGCAGCAAGGTGGCCATAGGGGCGCCGAACAGGCGCTCGACGTGACGGCCGCCCGCGGCAGCAATGGCTTCGATGTCGGTGGATACGGGGATGCGCGCTACGCCAGCGGCGCGGTCGTATTGACCTTGATTGTCGCGTGGCGCGAACAGCCGCCAACGGCGACCGCCAGCGCGATCGGCCAAGGTCAGGTCCTGGCGGCCCTGGGTGGTGGTCATGCCAAGCGCTGCTTTAAGGTCGGAGATGATGTCGCGCAGACCGCGCACGGAAGCATCGCCGTCGTCCGGTCCTCGCGCGAACGAAGCCATCAATTGAGCGCCATCCTCGCGTGCGTCGAGAGCAGCGATGGAATGCTCAACGGCGGGGGTCTGCTGCTGCCTTTTCAGAACTTGGAGACGGTCACCAACCTGACCGTAAGTGACAGTCCGGTCAAACTTTGTCCGAAACATCTCGATGATCTCCTTGTAGGAGAGATCAGCAGCGCGCGCTTCGGACAGTGCTTCCATCTGCTCAGGAGGCCACGAGCGGAAGGTGCGCGTCCCGACATCCCGGCCTTGGTCTTTTAGTGTCTTGCGGAAGGCGATGGCGAGCTTGGGATCGATCGATCGGCCTTCGATCTTCGAAAGTGCGGCCGCAAGCTCGTTGCTGTCGACGATCCGATGGCCCTCGGGGCTGGTCATGAACGCGATGGCAGCATCCGAGTAATATTTGCGTGTTTGCTGCCCCAGGCGTCTGCGATGGTAGGAGACGAGCTTGTTGCTGATAGGGTTGCCGGGGAATCGGGTCTGCATGGCTTCGGCTGCTGGCGCGGCCTTGAGGTTGCGGATCTCGGGCGAGAGCAGCGCCTGGTCCATCTCCGCATTCCAGTAGTTGGCGCGCGCGTGTTTCGGGAACCCGAGCTGCATGGCCCTGGCTACAACAGCGTGGCTTGCCAGCCGCGGACGTTCCATCCTCTTGCGAAGGGTTTCGGTGATTGCGACCACGCTTAGGCCAGAGTCCCAGGCCTCTTTGAGCATCTGATCATGCTTGGGTGTCCACGGGACCCTGCGGGTGCCAGCGCTCTCGCCGAGCAACTCGTCGATGCGGTACCAAGCCTGGCCGGCGGCAATCTGGGCGACGTCGACGTCGAAACCGAAACGGTCGCGGATGGCAACAGCCACCTCGCCGGCGGTCTTTCCGTCCCGCATCATCGACTTTTCGAGCTGGCGCATCTCGCGCATTATGCGGTCGATCGGATCGCCGCGTTTGTCGAACAACTTCTTTGTTCGATCGACTGGCTGTGCGGGAATCGGCTTGCGCTTGCGCTCGCCTTCCTCCAGTTCCGCAGTGATGAGATCCTGAACATCCGCCTCACTCCATCGGCTCTTGATGGCGTAAAGCTCCGATTGCAACCCGGCGTGAGCGTCCCGCATATCGCTCAGCGCATCGAGGGCTGTCTGGGCTTCCTGGAGCGAACTGCCTGCCTGCTCAAGGACGGACAGCTCCAACGACGTATCGGCATTGATCTCCTCGATCGCCTGACTTGCGAGGTCAGCGACGACCTCAGGATCTGCACCGTCGCGACGTGCTTGAGCGACCAACGCGTGGAGATCCTTGCGGCGAATGCCGAGTTGCGTGCGTTCGGCAATTGCCTCTTCGCCCGGGCTGGCCGTGCGCTCAGAAGCCTCCCGGACTTCGCGGTGCAACCGATCGATCTCCGCCCGGACCTGGTTGCCGCGTCGGGCACGGGTGGCCTCTACATCGAGTGCGGCGTTGCGCGCCTCTTGCGGAGAGATCGTGTTGAGATAAGGCCCACGACCGGCCGAGGAGAGCACTTTCGCGGCGTCGGTAACGTCCCATCCGCCTTCCGGAAGCGCCCGTAGGCCTGTGATTGCCTCTATATCGGCGGTGCTGACTTTCTGTGCCTTCAGCCACTCCGCATTGAGGCGAGCCTCCAGGGCGGCCTGCATGGCCACGAGACGCTCGTTGGTGTAGACTTCGCCTCCAGCGAGCTCGACCAATTTGTGAATGGCACCTTTGCCTGCGTAAGTCTCGGCCTCGCGGCCGAAGTCGCCTGCAAGGATCGCGTCGAGTACTCTCTTGGCAGGCCCTAGTTGTTTGTCGGTGAAGACGCCATTTATGTAACCGTCCATGAGGAATGCGACGGCTTCCTGGTCTAAGGCCTCGTTGAGAGTTTGAGGAGGCAGGTGTGCGTAGGCGGCGCGGTAGACGGCGCCGATCCTCTGCGGTCGATCCGAAAGGCGCCCCACTCGACGGGACCACTCCTGGAATGACAGATCAAGGATACCCAAGCCATGAGCAACAGACCGAAGCGCAGACCACTCCCGCACCCGAAAGTAGTTCCGGTTTCGGAGCGCGTGGATACCCTCGTGGGCGAAATGACTGCGGAGGGAATTGAGAAACTGGCCCGCACCCACGCCCTCAGTCCCGAAGGTGAGGACACTGACGGAGGCCGGGAGGTCGGGCCTCGTGTAACCGAAAAGCGGTCCTGAGAACACCGCACGAAGGTCCAAGCCATCGGCATTGCGGTTGCCGTCTCCGATATGCATGCGCTCGGTATAGGTAGAGCCGTCATGCTGGCGGAACGTGAAAATTGCGTTGTAGGGAGCGCGGCCTTCGTTCTCCAGATCTGCTCGCTCGATAGGCGACGGTCGGTAGTGATCGATACGCGCCAGTGCACCGACCTTGATGTCAGGCGGGATCGTGTGGAGCAGCGGCGCGATCGCTTCTAGCGTCGCATCAACCAGCACCTCGTCGAGAACGACGCTTCTGCCCATGCGAAACGCCGCACGCGCTGCGTCGCGGCCGCGATGGTCGCTGATGACGTACAGGTCGTTCGGTGTTTCCGGCGTCCGCACCTGGAACTCTTCGTCGAGTTTCTCGTACAGCTCTGCCTTCTCAGGCTGAGTGAGGGCGGAGAAGGCGTCTTTCCCGAATTTTTCGCGGAGGCGGTTCTGCAGCGCTTGCACATCAGGGAAGCCGTCGACGTCGCGTGGCAGCAGTGCTGTGATTTCATCCCAGGTCGGGATGTGAGTGCTCGGCGTGCCTTGTGCTGACGTGGCCTCAGTTGTCCTCCGAACTTCACCGTTCCTTCCGATACGCAGAAGGCCGCTGGCAACACCTTCATCGATCAGAACTTGCACGATCTCGGGGGCGACGCCGCGCAAGTTATCCACCCATTGTGATACGGGCGTGCCTCCAGCGAGCAGATTGTTGAACCTCGCCCGCAGCGCCGGGGTTAGGCGAGATTGTTCTCCGATGCTTCCCGCGTCTCGTCCTGGGCGAATGCTTCGTTCAGCTCCGCCAGCTGTGTCAGACGCTGCCGGCGTTGTTGGTTCTGCTCTGTCGATGCCCATTGGCGCAGGTTCTGGGCCGCCTGCTCGTGCTCCTGCGCTGTCGCTGCTTGCACCTTCGGCAGAGATTGCCGCGGCTCCACGTTCTCTACCGGCGGCAAGTTCATCGATGAGCTCTTGCGCTGCGGAGAAGTCGGGTGACGGTTCGCCTTCGGCAGCTTGGGGCCGGTTCCCGCGGGCTTCCTGCTGCGTCCGCTCGGTTTCGTATTGCTCAATCGCATAGCGTTCCAGCGCCTCCTCTGCATCGAGATTTTCGCGGGCCATGTGGCGTGCGACCGACCTCACGTCGTCGTCGGTCAGCGGTGTGGAGATTCGGCGTGCCTGCCGCACGGCCTCCATGTCCGCGTGCCAAGCAGATATGTTCTCGTCGACTACGCGTTCCAGCTCGACGGTCTGTGGATCTTCGCTCGCCACTGCGCCAGGAGCACTGGACTGCTCGCTCTCAGCCGGGGCGGCCGTCTCCGGTACGGGGCCTCCGAACCGCTCAAGATTGTAAGGATCGTCTGAAACGACGCCGGCGTCTGCGGCGGGCGCCGTCGGCGCGCCAGCACCGTCAGGTTGCAATGGTGGTTCAGTTTGGGGACGTTGTTGCGGAGCCGGTGGCGCGTCCGCAGCCGGCGGATGCCCATCGGAGGCGGAGCCGCGGCCGCCGCGACGGGCCAGCCGGATCGCACCGCCGCCAAGCTCGCGGCCGGCCTGCGCAATCCCGCCAACGCCGGTGCCCAGCCCGAAGCTGCGCAAGACGTCGTCGGTCAAATCTTGTCCAGGATTGTAAGTGCTCCAGCTGATTAGGTTCTGGAGGAACTGCTGCAGGCCTTCCTGCCCGCCCTCGACGCCTGCCTGCACGAAGATGCGGCCACCAGCGCGACCGATCGCCTGGGCGATGGTGCGGCTGATCTGCGGCGTCATCCCCGGCAACTTCAAGCGCCCGAGCATGACCTCGATCGGCGCAATGTCCGTGGCACCCGGACCGACACCCAGCAGGCCTGCGAGAATGATCTGTTCTTGCGTCAGGCCTTCGCGGCCGGCTGCGCGCTCTGCCTGATCAAACTGCACGGCGCGTTGTGTGGCCTCGCCGACGCCAGCCATACCGAAGAATGTTCCACCGCCGACGGGGCCGAGGAAGTAAGCGATCGGCAGGCCCGCAAGCAGTGAGCCCAGGCTGTGTCCGAGCTGGCGGCTTACGGCTTGCTCGTAGCCTGGTTGAGCCGGGAGCAGTTGGCGACCCATGGCACTCGTTGCTTCGCCGGCGCGGTAGAGCGGCCTGTCCTGGACAGGCGTCGCCGGCGGGTAGCGCTCGGCGAAGCTCTCCGGCGTCAGCGTGCCAGCGCGCATTTCGGTGATGGCATGCTGGATAGCTGCTGCGACGGCGGGGCTCCTGGTCCCCCACTCTCGCGCAACTTGCTGTCGAAGCTCGAGGACCTGGGCATCACTGAGCCCCGGCACGGCGAGAATGTCGGCCCGGTAACGATCGACGCTTGTGGCGATTGCTTCAATTGGTCCGAGAACAGCTGCGCCGCGCATGGTGGTGGCGCCGATGTCGATGGCCCCTTCGGGTACAGCACGTAGCAACTCGGCCCACCAGCGTGGGTCACTCGCAGCTGACAGCGCACGCGCAGTAGCCTGGTCCATCTCGCCGAGACGGCGGTCTGGATCCTGAATGCCATGGCGTGCCGCCAGGTCGCGCAGCGACTGCGGGATGCCGGTAGCGGCACTCGAGGCTTCCACGGCGGCGCGCTCGCCAGCACGTCGCTCTGCGGCGTGCTCCCGGGCGGATCCTTCAATGAAGGCCTCGATAGCAGCGGGAAGATTGGAGCTGCGCGGCGCGACGATGTCGGGCGCACCCGGCTCATCGCGGACGCCGGTGCGCTCGCGTGCTGCCCTCAGGCGGTCGCGGAATGTCGTGGGACTGTTTTCCGGTTCGCTCTCTGGTGCGTCCTGGCCGGCTGCATCCGCAGCCTCGGCCATGCCATCCAAAACGCTGCTTGTAGAGTCTTCACTGCGCTCAGCCACGCGCACCACCGGCAGCGACCGCTCCGGATCGCGCCCCACCCAGTCGGGTGGCGTGGGCGGCAGGGTTGCGCCGTCCGGCACCTCGACGGGCTCGGTTCCGAAGTCGGGGAGATCGTGGGCAGCATCGTCCGATTGCAGAGACCGGAAGGCCCCCGCGGCGGGAAGTCGTGCCATGTTGGAGTTTCTTTCTAGCGCTGCGACGCTGCGCGGGGACGTGGCGGTTGACGAAGTTCGGGACGGCCGAGCGCACGCGCTGCGGCACCCACGCCGTAGATGGAATCAAATTCCTGCCAGAACTCCGGAGAGCGCCTCAGCTCCTCAATCTCTTCAGCCGTGGGCGCAATGGGTGGACGCGACGTCGTGTTCACGGAAACCCCGGCGAACGGATTCGGGCCAGTCTGCGTGAACTGCGGGCCGATGCTTGGCCGGTCCGATGGCGCCCATGGTGCGCCAAGGTCGCCCTCCGAAGCCGCCATCACATCGAGCGCGCGCTGACCAGCAGCACCTGGCGTGGGGCCTCGCGGCAAACCAGCCGCGTCCCCAGGCGCACCGAAGCGCCAGAGCGCGTCACGCCGGTCGATGTCCAGCATCTCGGCCATGTCGGCCAGTCCTTCCGCCGTCATGGCGTCGCCCTCGGAGAACTGGCTAAGCAGGCTGGTGGCGATGCGCCGGCGGGTGTCGCTCGACTGGCGGAATGACATGGCGTCGACAAGTGCCCGACGGCCGTGTTGCGGGCCGTACAGCTCAATCGCGCGGGCTGCTGCCGATCGCAGGTTCTCGCGGAACACGCCGTCCGTCATTTGCGCATCGGCCGGCATCTGCAGGAGGCTGTCCGCCTCCGCCCGGGTGACGATGCGCTGGCGGTAGCCAGGGATGCCAAGCCGTGCCTGCGCATCGAGGCGCGCGCCGATGAGGGCGCGCCGATCGTCGGTGGTGAGATTGGGATTGTTGATCTGCTGCCACGCCGGCTGCGGCCGCCGCCCAGTTTCCCCTGCCACCGGCTCACCCTCACTGGTGATGGCGATGTAACGCTCAGGATCGCGCCGGTTGATGCCATCGAGCACGGATTGCACCTCAGGCGCCGGCTGGATGCGCAGGTCCTCCTCATCCGGCACGACGGAGATGCCAGCTTCGCCAAGGCGGCGCCGGCCCCCGGTGACGCGTCCACCGCGACCGAGCGTCAAGTTGCTGCCGGACACAGCGGCGGCGGGATCGGTTTCGCGCTGGCTCTGAGCACTGGACTGCTCGCTCTCAGCCGGGGCGGCCGTCTCCGGTACGGGGCCTCCGAACCGCTCAAGATTGTAAGGATCGTCTGAAACGACGCCGGCGTCTGCGGCGGGCGCCGTCGGCGCGCCAGCACCGTCAGGTTGCAATGGTGGTTCAGTTTGGGGACGTTGTTGCGGAGCCGGTGGCGCGTCCGCAGCCGGCGGATGCCCATCGGAGGCGGAGCCGCGGCCGCCGCGACGGGCCAGCCGGATCGCACCGCCGCCAAGCTCGCGGCCGGCCTGCGCAATCCCGCCAACGCCGGTGCCCAGCCCGAAGCTGCGCAAGACGTCGTCGGTCAAATCTTGTCCAGGATTGTAAGTGCTCCAGCTGATTAGGTTCTGGAGGAACTGCTGCAGGCCTTCCTGCCCGCCCTCGACGCCTGCCTGCACGAAGATGCGGCCACCAGCGCGACCGATCGCCTGGGCGATGGTGCGGCTGATCTGCGGCGTCATCCCCGGCAACTTCAAGCGCCCGAGCATGACCTCGATCGGCGCAATGTCCGTGGCACCCGGACCGACACCCAGCAGGCCTGCGAGAATGATCTGTTCTTGCGTCAGGCCTTCGCGGCCGGCTGCGCGCTCTGCCTGATCAAACTGCACGGCGCGTTGTGTGGCCTCGCCGACGCCAGCCATACCGAAGAATGTTCCACCGCCGACGGGGCCGAGGAAGTAAGCGATCGGCAGGCCCGCAAGCAGTGAGCCCAGGCTGTGTCCGAGCTGGCGGCTTACGGCTTGCTCGTAGCCTGGTTGAGCCGGGAGCAGTTGGCGACCCATGGCACTCGTTGCTTCGCCGGCGCGGTAGAGCGGCCTGTCCTGGACAGGCGTCGCCGGCGGGTAGCGCTCGGCGAAGCTCTCCGGCGTCAGCGTGCCAGCGCGCATTTCGGTGATGGCATGCTGGATAGCTGCTGCGACGGCGGGGCTCCTGGTCCCCCACTCTCGCGCAACTTGCTGTCGAAGCTCGAGGACCTGGGCATCACTGAGCCCCGGCACGGCGAGAATGTCGGCCCGGTAACGATCGACGCTTGTGGCGATTGCTTCAATTGGTCCGAGAACAGCTGCGCCGCGCATGGTGGTGGCGCCGATGTCGATGGCCCCTTCGGGTACAGCACGTAGCAACTCGGCCCACCAGCGTGGGTCACTCGCAGCTGACAGCGCACGCGCAGTAGCCTGGTCCATCTCGCCGAGACGGCGGTCTGGATCCTGAATGCCATGGCGTGCCGCCAGGTCGCGCAGCGACTGCGGGATGCCGGTAGCGGCACTCGAGGCTTCCACGGCGGCGCGCTCGCCAGCACGTCGCTCTGCGGCGTGCTCCCGGGCGGATCCTTCAATGAAGGCCTCGATAGCAGCGGGAAGATTGGAGCTGCGCGGCGCGACGATGTCGGGCGCACCCGGCTCATCGCGGACGCCGGTGCGCTCGCGTGCTGCCCTCAGGCGGTCGCGGAATGTCGTGGGACTGTTTTCCGGTTCGCTCTCTGGTGCGTCCTGGCCGGCTGCATCCGCAGCCTCGGCCATGCCATCCAAAACGCTGCTTGTAGAGTCTTCACTGCGCTCAGCCACGCGCACCACCGGCAGCGACCGCTCCGGATCGCGCCCCACCCAGTCGGGTGGCGTGGGCGGCAGGGTTGCGCCGTCCGGCACCTCGACGGGCTCGGTTCCGAAGTCGGGGAGATCGTGGGCAGCATCGTCCGATTGCAGAGACCGGAAGGCCCCCGCGGCGGGAAGTCGTGCCATGTTGGAGTTTCTTTCTAGCGCTGCGACGCTGCGCGGGGACGTGGCGGTTGACGAAGTTCGGGACGGCCGAGCGCACGCGCTGCGGCACCCACGCCGTAGATGGAATCAAATTCCTGCCAGAACTCCGGAGAGCGCCTCAGCTCCTCAATCTCTTCAGCCGTGGGCGCAATGGGTGGACGCGACGTCGTGTTCACGGAAACCCCGGCGAACGGATTCGGGCCAGTCTGCGTGAACTGCGGGCCGATGCTTGGCCGGTCCGATGGCGCCCATGGTGCGCCAAGGTCGCCCTCCGAAGCCGCCATCACATCGAGCGCGCGCTGACCAGCAGCACCTGGCGTGGGGCCTCGCGGCAAACCAGCCGCGTCCCCAGGCGCACCGAAGCGCCAGAGCGCGTCACGCCGGTCGATGTCCAGCATCTCGGCCATGTCGGCCAGTCCTTCCGCCGTCATGGCGTCGCCCTCGGAGAACTGGCTAAGCAGGCTGGTGGCGATGCGCCGGCGGGTGTCGCTCGACTGGCGGAATGACATGGCGTCGACAAGTGCCCGACGGCCGTGTTGCGGGCCGTACAGCTCAATCGCGCGGGCTGCTGCCGATCGCAGGTTCTCGCGGAACACGCCGTCCGTCATTTGCGCATCGGCCGGCATCTGCAGGAGGCTGTCCGCCTCCGCCCGGGTGACGATGCGCTGGCGGTAGCCAGGGATGCCAAGCCGTGCCTGCGCATCGAGGCGCGCGCCGATGAGGGCGCGCCGATCGTCGGTGGTGAGATTGGGATTGTTGATCTGCTGCCACGCCGGCTGCGGCCGCCGCCCAGTTTCCCCTGCCACCGGCTCACCCTCACTGGTGATGGCGATGTAACGCTCAGGATCGCGCCGGTTGATGCCATCGAGCACGGATTGCACCTCAGGCGCCGGCTGGATGCGCAGGTCCTCCTCATCCGGCACGACGGAGATGCCAGCTTCGCCAAGGCGGCGCCGGCCCCCGGTGACGCGTCCACCGCGACCGAGCGTCAAGTTGCTGCCGGACACAGCGGCGGCGGGATCGGTTTCGCGCTGGCTCTGA
>VFQN01000274.1_pt1 | contig 104009 bp, 105 predicted proteins | sample 3512371 | NCBI WGS metagenome assembly VFQN01 (sample SAMN10412370, study PRJNA504923) | tailings metagenome | isolation source: Replicate 2 from Balatoc abandoned mine | place: Philippines: Itogon, Benguet | collected 2017-08-28 | reverse complement strand
GGCAGCAAGACACGCTGAACGCTCAAGCGGCATAACCCGCGGCCTCCACCGGAGGATTACAGGACATGCTGGCTGCCCGTGGGAGCATTGTTTCGCATCAGACGGTCCGGCTGTGGGCGGAGAAGTTCGGTCGGCATTTCGCCAACGACATCCGCTGGCATTCGGCTGGTCGACTCGGCGACAAATGGCACCTCGACGAGGCCGTCATTTCGATCCGTGGCGAGAAGCATTGGCTTTGGCGTGCGGTGGATCAGGACGGCTTTGTGATTGATGCTCTCGTGCAGCGCCGCAATGCGAAGGCGGCCAAGCGCCTGATGTGCAAGCTCTTGAAGGGCCAGGGCCGAACGCCACGCGTGATGATCACGGACAAGCTTCGATCCTATGATGCCGCAAAGCGAGAAGTTATGCCAGGCATCGAGCATTGGTACACAAGGGGCTTAACAACCGGGCTGAAAACTCCCACCAACCGACGCGACGGCGATGAAGCGTTTCAAGTCAGACCGACATCTCCAGCGCTTCGTCTCCATCCATGACCCGATCGCCAACCTGTTCCACATCCCGCGCCACGACATTACCTCCAGCCATCATCGCAAACTGCGCGCCGCGGTGATGGACCTATGAGCGAAAATCGCTCGGGCGTGAACGATAAATCGGCGAGCATCATGCCCCGTGACCTAGTTGCAACTAAGTTTACGATACCCAAGCCGCTTCCAGATACCTCAACATCATCGAGCGCGTGTTTGGTAGACTCAAAAGCTGGAAGCGCGTCGCAACACGATACGAGCGCCTCGCTGTTCACTATCTCGCGGGCATCCCCTGCTTGCTGTTGCGACGCAGTGGCCTAAATGAGCTCCCCACCCAAGCAGCGGGTGAGGCGTTCGCCCCATTCGGCGACGCCCTTGAGCGTGCCGATCAGATCGTGCTGCTCTGCCCTCAGCCTGGCGGAGGATTGCAAGGATTTGCGGTTCGCTAAATCTGCTCGTCTTCATCAAAATCTCCTCGATCATAAAGCCCGAGAAAATTCTACTTTTGAAGCCGTTAATTCGCAGGGGGACTCCCCCTGAAACAGAAGGTCTAAGCTGCCTTCCTGGCTGTCGTTGTCTTGTTGATGGCCGTGATGGCGAGGTTCGTCAGCTTGTTGTTAGTCGCCTTCTCCTGGTCGAGGATTTCACTCAGGAGCTTGTGCGCCTCGTCATGTCCGAGATCCTTCGCCCACTCACGAAGCGAACCATAGCGGGCGATCTCGTAGTGTTCTACGGCCTGACAAGCTGCGAGAAGGCCGGCGTCGAGCGCGGTGCCCTCAGCCTCTTTCATGAGACCGTCGGCTTCCTTGATCAAACCTTCGATCGCGTCGCACTTCTCGCCGGCCGCCTTTTTACCGATCGACTTGAAAACCTGCTCAAGTTTCTTGATCTGGTCCCTGGTTTCCGCAAGGTGATCCTCGGCCGCCTTCTTCAGTTCGGTACTCTTTGCGGCCTTCGCGACGTTGGGCAAGGCCTTCATGATCGCGTTCTCGGCGTAGTAGACGTCCTGAAGGGTATGCTCGAAAATATCAGCCAGCGATTTCATGACAAATCTCCTTTGAAAGATGAAATACTGGAGAGAAATCAGGAAGGCAGGCAAACGTTCCCTGGCCGAGGCATTTCATGAAACCAAGAGAGTTTTGCACCAATTCCCAGTACAATCGCAATACCCCCCGTGGTTCAGCGTGTAGCGTCTTCATCAACAGCCCACGGAGGCTCTCGGCGTGGTTGCGGCGATTTCGCCCGATGTCGAACCATTCCTTCGGCCGGCGAGCTTGCTCGCTTTCGAACTCGTCAGCCACGATCTGATCATCAGCGTCTCGTGCAAGCGAACCGGGCCGACATGTGCTACTGCAAGAAGGTTGTGTTTTAGCACCAGCATCTGCTATTTGATCGCCTACGGGCCCTAGGGCGCCACATAGCTTCATGATCTGAGATATCTTCATGCGCTCGCAGCAACGCAACTTTGTCGTTGAATTCAAGTCCCGATCCCGGCAGAACAAGTCAAAGCCCACCTCTATATGGGGCGATACTGACCTGAAAGCCGTTGCACGTCAGGTCGAAGATCAATCGGCGCACCTGTTTAAACGGTTCGAGGAAGCCGAACTGAAGAACGATACTCTTTTGACGACCTATACGCTGCCTCACTTGTCCGCTGCGGCGGCGATTGAATGTCCCCCCGATTTGTTGGAGGGCAATGCGCCAGAGGTCGCCACAATATCAATCGCGCATGGCCCCGTAGACGCCCCTGTTGTTGAAACGCATCAGGCGAGTGAGCCCACTTTCATCGAGGCTTCCAAGGTTACAGCAAGAAGGAGAGCGACCCGACAGAAGCAGGCAAAGCGCTCTGTCGACTTGCCCTCAGAACCGATGGATACGTCAAGTTCAATTGCCGAACTTGCCGACCTAGAGGCGCAAAACAAGCGCTTGAAGGCATTGCTTCGCGAGCATCTGCTTGCAAGCAACAGGCGCCTCAAGGAAATGCTTCTACGCTTTTCCTGACACGGTTACGGACGCTCTCAACCTTACGGCCCGCCGAAACGTGAAAGCATGGCGCGCAGTTGCGCATTCTGGTGCCGCAGCTTTTCAGTCAACGCACGGGTCAGGGCGCGTATCTCTTCATCGACATCGGCAACCTCGATCTGAAATGGGTCGGCCTGTTGCCTTTCCGACGTCTCACGGCTCATCGGCCGCATCGTCATTCCAGTCGCGTCCTTGGCCGGGCTTCGTTTTCTTCGGTTGCCTTCCTTGGGCTTCGGTCTCGGTGTTCTTAAGGCCGCCTCTTGATCAAGTCCGTTCGAAGGCTTGTCTACGGGGGCGCTGCCAGATTGGCGTTCCACAGGCGCTCCTGGCCGATCATCGGGGACAGCATTCGAACCTGGAGCGCTGTCACTATCGATCAGGCTGAATAAAGGTGGAGAGGCCACTTCACCCTCAGGCGTCTCATCTGGTGCCAGTACCGAGATATATGGCGGTGCCTCTGGCGCGTCCGAAGTATCTGCCGATGATGTGGCGCCGTCAGCCTTGACCGAAACCTGCTCTTCGGGCGCTTGACGCCTCGAAATCAGATTACTGATGATCTTCCAGGGTGACTTCATTGTGTTTCAACCTCGAGTGGGATCGCAACATGAAGTCGCAAATCTCCCCTCTGGCTCACAGGGAAATCTCTTTGAGCACCCGAGCTGTTCCCAGTCGCGATTTTCGCCTCTTAAGCGATGCCCAGCCGCTTGCGCAGGTCCGTGTTTTCCGAGCGGAGCTTTTCAGCAAGAGACTGGCGAAGACGCTTATTTTCTTCTTCCAGCTGCAAGAGTTCTGCCATCTCATCCATCGCCGACGCAGGCGCGATTGCGGCAGCAGCTTTGGTGGGTTTTCCAGGAGCGCGCCCTCGCTTCGCCTTGACCTGAGCCGGCTTGCTCACAGAAGCCGCCGAGTTGCCGGCTTTAGCGCCACGCTTCTTGCGTTCCTTAACGGGCGCTTCCACTTTGGGTGCTTCCTCAGTCGCTGTTGTTTCAGCGATAGCTTTCGCGCGGCGCGGCGCACGCGGTTTTTTTGCTACGGGCACCGCCGCATCAATCGATGCCACCTCGGCTACATCTGCCGTATTCATTTCGTCAGCCATAATCGGTCTCCCTCAAGCACCCAATCCTTGTCCACCGCACGGAGCGTCGTGTCAATACGCCCATGGAAGCGCGGCTCATGGCGCGGTTCAAGACAATGGTGAACTATGCGATTGGACTATGCGATTCAATCAGGATGGGGCCTGGCGCTGCAACGAAACGGCCACGCGTGGATTGGAAATGACCAGCGAGGATGCCCGCTTCTCCAACGCGGTCGTTTGAGAAGAAGCGATAGGCCGCCTTCGTGTTGCCCAGTCCTGGCATGCCAGAGGGATGCTTGCTCCGATAGAACCGACCATCCTCTCCACCAATTGCCGCGGTCGTCGGTCAAGGCGCTTGTCGGAAAGGCTGCAACCGGCAAGTTCTCTATCAAACCATGGTGTCGCTGTTCCGTCCATGCACCGGCGCTCCTCGATTCGGTGCCAGACAAGGAATCACACGAGATTCAATCAGGGCAAGAGTTGTGGGTAATTGAAAGCTCCACCGGAGGATTACAAACGATCCGCCGCTGGGGAAGGAAGTTCGGGCCGGATTATGCGCGTCGCTTGCGCCGCAAGGAGCCCAGCGGCAACGATGTGTGGCACTCGGACGAGGTCGTCGTCACCATCGCTGGCAAGAAGAACTGGATATGGCGGGCCGTCGATCAGGACGGGTATGTACTCGACGAAGTCGTTCAGAACCGTCGGAACACCGAGGTTGCCAGGCGATTGCTGGCCCGTCTTTTGAAGAAGCAGGGTATCGCACCGAAGCGGATGATCGCTGACAGATTGCGCTCTTATGGAGCAGCCCGGCGGCAAGTCATGCCGCACGTCGAACTCCGATCCCACAAAGGTCTGAACAACCGGGCCGAGAATTCTCATGTGCCCCTTCGAAAACGGGAGCGGATGATGCAAGGCTTCCGTTCACCGGGAGGCCTTCAGCGCTTCATCTCCGTCTTCTCTGCTATCCGTAACCTCTTCGTCTCGCCCCGCTCACAACGTTCCGCATCCCAAAATCGCGTTCACCGCATCCAGGCGAACGCAGAGCGGAAAGCCGCGGCGGCAGCCATAGCCATGGCCTGAGATTAATCTCAAGGCCGAATGTGTCTCAAATGCATCCAAATTCAAGTTAAAGTGACAGCGCCCTAGCAGCTCCATTCATCTAAAGTCTAGCCGTTGGGGATCAGAGCACTAAAAGTCCCAGGAAAACGGATACCGGTGGATCGCATTCAAACATTTAAAAGTCTATTGACGCATGACCCTCGATGAAAAATATACAGTTTCCTTCCAGTTCGACACGGTCGCCGGATAGACGACACCTCACTTCGCCGCCGCGTCGCGAAGCCTGATGGGCTCGGAAGGCCGTCTTGCCGGTCTTGGCAGCCCAGTAAGGTGCCAGCATGCAATGAGCGGCACCCGTGACCGGATCTTCCGACACACCCTTGGCGGGAGCAAAGTATCGGCTCACAAAATCGAATCCCTCATCGCCTTTGGCGGTAACGATCAGGCCAGGACGATCAAACCCGGCTATAGCAGCGAAATCTGGTTTCAGCTCACGTAGTACCTTGGCGCTGTCCAGCAAAACAAGATAGTTGTATTGGCTGCTGTAAACCTCAATTGGCGTTGCGTTCAGCGCAGAGGCCATGTCCGCTGGGATAGGAATCGCTTCAGATTGCCTGGTTGGGAAATCCAGGGTGTAACTCCCGCCCTTGCGCCAGACCTTCAAAAGGCCGCTCGCCGTGCTGAATGTCACAGTATCGCGCCCGATGTCGAGACGCTCAATCACAACGGCCGCACTTGCAAGGGTAGCGTGGCCGCACAGCGGCACCTCTACCGCAGGTGTGAACCAGCGAAGGCTATAGTCCGTCTCCCTGGGAACCAGGAATGCCGTTTCTGCGAGATTGTTCTCGGCTGCAATTGTTTGCAAGAGCGTGTCGCTCGGGAAGCTGGGTAAGACCATGACCGCCGCGGGGTTTCCCTTGAAACGGGTCGAGGTAAACGCATCGATCTGAAAAAATGGTACTTGCATCTTATAAGTTCCGTAGCTGCCAAAAAGGACTTTTCACGAATCCGAAGCTTGCCGCGGCATCTGGGGGCGTTAAATCCCGTGAATTGAGCCACCATCGACCCTGACTTTCGACCCGGTCACGTATGATGCGCGCTCGGATGCCAGAAAAACGGCAACGTCAGCAAACTCTTCAGGGCGTCCGTAACGGCCGACAGGAATGCTCGCGGCAGATGCGGCAGCCACATCGGCAACACTTCGTTCTGATCGTTTTGCAGCGCTTGCGTCAAGCTCGTCGACGCGCTGTGTATGAATGCGGCCGGGCAGGAGAACGTTTACAGTCACGCCATCGGCGGCGACTTCGTACGCGAGCGTTTTCGACCAACCGACAATGGCGGAGCGGATGCCGTTGGAGAGTGCTAGCCTGGGGATGGGTTGCTCAACGCCGGAGGATGTCAAGGTGATGATCCGGCCCCACTTTTTTGTCTGCATCTTCGGTAGCAGTCGGCCTGTCAGATGAAAGATGTTTGCGGCCATCGTTTCGAATTGAGCAATCCAGTCGGTCCTGGAAGCATCAAGAGCGGTGGCCGGCGGCGGGCCACCGGTGTTGTTGATCAGGATATCGACGCCACCCTTTGCCAGAAGGCGATCGCAAAGGTCATCGATGCTGGTAAGATCTCTGAGATCTAACTGGGTGGGTGTGACATTGCCAGCGCCCTGGGGCAAGCCGTTGGCCCAGGCTTCTATCTTGTCGATCGACCTAGCCGCGGCAAATACGGTTGTGCCTTCCTGCGCGAGGCCGGCCGCGATGGCGGCGCCCAGGCCGCGGCTGGCGCCGAGCACGAGCGCTGTCTTGTTCTCAAGGCCGAGTTTCATTGCTCAAGCTCCTGCAGGCGTTCGGTCTGTCGTTCGATAAGCCGTTCGATTTCGCGGATGTCGTCCTTCGAAAGGCTTACACCAGGTTTGCGCAGAGAAGCGGAGGCGATCGCGCCGCGCTTGGCCATGATGTACTTGCGGATGGAAAGTCCGAGGCCGGGCTGCTGTTCGTAACGTGCCAGCGGCAGATAGGCATCGAAGATATCCTGTGCCCGTTCAAGGTCACCTTCGCGCTGGAAACGCACGACATCTCGCATCATCTCGGGATAGGCAAAGCCGGTCATCGCGCCGTCGGCGCCGCGCGCCATCTCTTCCGGAAGAAACATGCCGCCATTGCCGCAGAGGATCGAGATGCGGCGTTTACCCTGCGCTTCCGCAGTCTGGCGCAAAGCGGTGATCTTGCTAAGCCCCGGCCAGTCTTCATGCTTGAGGCATACGCAGGTTGGAACTTGGTCGACGATGGTCTGTATCACCGAAACCGGGATTGTAACGGAGGTGACGAGGGGGAAATCCTGAAGTACGAACGGCACATCGCCGAGAAAATCGCCGGCCTGCCGGTAGTAGCTGACGATCTGGTGGTCGTTTCGCAGCATCGACGGCGGGGCGATCATCACCCCCGCTGCACCGTCGCCCATCATCATATCGGTTAGCGTCTTCATAGGGGCGAACCCCGAGGACGATACGCCAGCGACCACTGGCACTCGGCCATCGACGCGCTTGAGGATGCGCTTGACGTAGGTCTGCGATTCCTCCGTCGTCAGCTTTTGAGCTTCACCCATCATTCCAAGGACCGTCAATCCCGTGGCGCCGCGTTCCATGTAGAAATCGACCATGCGATCTGCGCTGTCGAGATCGAGCGCTCCAGTGTCTGTGAACGGTGTCAACGCGATAATGTAGACGCCGTTAGCGTCCTCTGTCAGTCTTGCCATTATATTCCTCATTCGACGGAAGGGATTGCATTCGGATAGCGGGCTGCGCCGAAGAAGCCCTCTGGCAGGCCGATCATCGATTTCAGGTTCATACGTGCAACAAGCGCATCCGCTTCGCGATTGGCTGCGGCAAGGATTGCAGTTGTGTCCGCCTTCACCGGCCGACCTGCCTCGAGCAGCACCTCACCATCAATCACCACAGTATCGACATCATTGCCGTTTGCGAAGTAAACGGTGCGGAAGACCGGCATCTGGAACGGCGCCAGATGAGGGCGGGCCATGTCGATGATGACGATATCCGCCTTCTTACCGGCCTGAAGAGAGCCGATTTCGCCATCCAGACCAAGCGCCGTAGCGGCATCGATGGTTGCCATCTCAAGGACTTTGCCGGGAGGCAGGATAGAGGGGTCGCGGAAGAATGTCCGATGATAGTGCATGCATTGCTGCATGTGGCGGAACATGTCAGAGGAGCGGTCGGGCGCAGTGGCGTCGGAGCCGAGTGCCACGATCGCGCCGACTTCAAGGAGTTCGACGGCGGGACATCGTCCAAGAATGGAGGCAATCGCGCTTGGATTATGGGCGATGCGGGTGCCGGTGTCCGCCACGATCCGGATCTCATCTGCGCTAAGGTCGATCGCATGTGAGAGCAGGGCATCAGGTCCAAGCAGGCCGATATCCTTCGCGCGCGAGACCGAGCCGCGCCAGTGACCGTCCTGGGTAAAGACGACACCGGCTTCACGCGACAGGGCCCGCATTGTCTGCGTCTGGGAAACAGCCATTTCATAGTCGCTGACGGAAAGTGTTTGGGCGTGTTCGTCGCGCAGGACGGGCGTCAACAGGGCGATGCGTATGCGCTCCTTGCCGTGCCAGTCTCTTAACAGCGACCGCGAGACTGCAAGCTGATCCTCGAACATGACGGCGCGCTCTTGGCGCTTGATTCCATTTCCATCCCAGCAGGCGTAAGTGCGCGGATGGGGCGGGCGTGTGGTACCGACAGCAACCACGGAACGCGTGCCGATCGCAGTTACGGCCTCACAATGGGCATGACCGTAAACAGGATCGTCGGTACGCATGATCGTGTCGCCGCCACCGAGCAGCGATACGCCGCAGGTCACACCGAAGCGAAGCCGTTCCAGGGCGGCAAGCCGCGCCTCGGCATACCAGAATTCCGGCGTTGTGCCGACGGTGTAGGCTGCGTTGACGATCTCCTCCCAGCAATCGGCCTGTTCCATGCCCAACGTTTTGATCAAGCCGTGCCCGGCATGGGCGTGGACGTCGATCAGGCCGGGCATGATAACCTTACCCGACGTGTCGATGGTGCGACCAGCACGGTAGCGCACCGCTAAGACATCTGCGGGGCCGACATCTACAATCCGGTTGCTGACCACCGCAACGGCGCCATCGTCGATCACCCGGCGGCTGGCATCCATGGTGATGACGGTTCCGCCAGAGAAAAGCAGATCGATATCAATCACGACAATTTCCCTTCCTGACCAAAACCGGGCAGCGCCGTGACGTCAAGGACGGCGTCTGGACGGATGCGCCAGTCCGGATGGTCGCCGGCCAACCCCGTTATGCGCAAGGGATTATACAGATAGAGCCAAGGCGGATCTTGTTGCAGCAACCGATAGGCGTTCTCGTAAATAGACCCGCGTGCAGTGTCGCTCGTTGTGCGTCGACCTTCGTCGACCAGCCCCTCGACCTTGCTGTTTTGATAACCGAGCCACCAGGAGCCGCGGGCGCGCGCGTCAATCTTTTCGGCCAAAACCCGGAAAGTGCTGAGCGGACTTGAATCGAAAACGCACATGTCACGCACCTGTTTCAGGCGCACCCCATGTGCATACGCCTCACGATCGTTGTGGCGATGGACGTGGAAGGATATACCAATTTGCGAGAGTTGCCGCTCTACGGCAACCGTCAGCGCTTCCGCTTCGTCCGGCAGGCGCGTAGGGTAGTCGACCTCGATGCGGAGACCGTCGGCATGGCCCGCCTCGGCAAGCAGGCGTTTTGCTTCCGCAAGATCGCGTTCCAGGCCACCGGAGGCAACCGGGACGCCGAAATGTGCGGGACTGACAAAACCTGTCAGCGGCCGGGCGGCACCTGCGACGACCGTGTCGATCAGCGTTTGTCGGTCGAGCGCGAGATTGGCAGCTCGGCGAATGCGCGGGTCCGCGAAAGGCCCGCAGCTGCTGTTGAAGAGATAGATTATCGAGACAGGAACCAGCGTGACAGCGCGAGTAAATTCATCGCCGTGATCAAGGACATGGGACTGCTGGAAGTCGAGGCAACTTGCGACCTGCGCTTCCCCATCGACCAGCATGGTCTGGCGTCGACCTGCGTCCGGTTCGAGAACGAAACGGATTTGCGCGTTTGCGGGTTGCTTGCCGTGCCAGCCGTCAAATCGGCGGCCGGTGATGTCGTGGCCACGACGGTAACTCTCGAAACGATAGGGTCCCGTCCCGACCGGTGTCGACACATCGCCGCTTTCGTAGCGATCGATGGCACGCGGCGCGATCACGTAGCCGTAGACGAGGACATCCAGAAGATCCGCCATGGGGCGGGCGAGCGTTATCTCGACCGTCTGGGCATCCGGAGCTATGATTCGCGCATCGCCGAGATATTGGTGCCAGACGCCAGGTGCGCCGAGTGTGTACCCCTTGTCCGCGCGTGACATGCGGCGCAGTGAAAGGATGACTGCATCGGCATCGCACTTGGTGCCGTCATGGAAAGTCAGGCCCTCGCACAGGCGGAATGTCCAGGTGCAGGCGTCGCCCGACACGGTCCAACTCTTCGCAAGTGCCGGTACATAACCACCGTCCTGGCCATGACGCACGAGGCCGTCGAAGAAGGCGTCAAAGACGCACAGGACGTCGGTTGCGTCCGTGCAGTCGTGCGGGTCTTCAAGACGTAGTCGCGGTTGGGCTATTGTCGCAGTGTTCATGACGCGGGGGACTCCGTGGCAGTATCATGCAGATGGCAGGCAACGCTGCCGCCGCTCGGCTGCGAGCGAAGCGCAGGGCGCTCCACCGCGCATCGCGAGTAGGCGAGGGGACAGCGGGTTCTGAAGCAGCAGCCTGATGGCAGGTTCAATGCACTGGGCACTTCGCCGGCGATTTCCACCTCGGGCTTACGCAGCGATTTGTCGACGCTCGGCGCTGCGGCCAGCAAGGCCTGCGTATACGGGTGTCGCGGATTGGCAAAGAGCTGGTCGCGCGAAGCCGTCTCGACCATGAAGCCAAGATACATGACCGCAATCCGGTCGGCGATATGGTGAACGACCGACAGGTCATGGGACACGAAAAGATAAGACAGCCCGAGCTCATCACGCAGATCCATCATCAAGTTGAGGATCTGCGCCTGAATAGAAACGTCGAGAGCAGACACTGGCTCGTCGGCTATGATTACCTTGGGCCGCACCGACAGCGCACGGGCAATCCCAATCCGCTGGCGTTGGCCACCGGAGAATTGATGGGGATAACGGTTTGCCTGTTCGGCGTTGAGACCGACACGTGCGAGCAACTTGATCGCCTCCGCATCGAGCTCCCGGCCGCTCAATCTCCTGTCCGATTGCGCGCGCATCGGTTCGACGACGATATCTTTTACACGCTGCCGCGGGTTGAGCGACGCATATGGATCCTGAAAGATCATTTGGAGATTCCTCCGGAATGGCCTTAGCTCCTTCTGGCTGAGGCCGGAGACTTCCGTTCCGTCTATTTGGATCTCGCCTGACGTCGGGGCGTGGATGCGCGCGATTGTCTTTGCGACCGTCGATTTTCCGCAGCCGGATTCACCGACGAGCGCTAGCACTTCGCCGGGTGCAATTGACAACGATACACCGTTGACCGCGTTAAGCACTTTTGCAGGTGCAAGCAGCTTCCTACCGCCGAGCTGCAGGCGATCGAAAAAGCCGCCGCCGATGGAGAACGCCTTAACGAGGTTGCGGACGTCAAGTACGGGTGGTGTCATCGTACCGCCTCCTCAAGTGGAAAATGACAAGCGGCGTTGAGAGATCCGCGGATATGTGCAAGACTCGGTGACCGTTCTGCGCATATAGGCTGGGCCCGGAAGCAACGAGCTCGGAACGAACAACCGACCCCGATCGAGCGTATATCTGGGACGGTGCCTGGGATTTGTCGCAGGCGATGCTGTCTGTCGGCAATGCGGGGAATGCTATCCAGCAAACCGCGCGTGTAGGGGTGGGCCGGATTTGCAATGATTTCGTCGGTTTGTCCGCATTCGACCACCTTGCCGCAATAGAGCACCACGACGCGGTCCGCCATTTCCGACACCACAGCAAGATCGTGCGTAACAAGGATCATGGCTGCGCCGGTGTCCTCGACCTGACGCCGCATGAGCTTGAGGATCTGCGACTGGACGGTCACGTCCAGGGCAGTCGTCGGTTCGTCGGCAATGATGAGGCGCGAACCGGCAAGAAGCGCGATGGCGATCACAACACGCTGGCGCATGCCGCCGGAAAACTGATGCGGATAGGCATCCAGCCTCTTGTCGGCTTCGGAAATTCCGACGTCCTCCAGTATGCGAATGCAGCGCGCGCGCCGGGCGGCCGGATCGAGATCAGTGTGCAGGCGCAGCACCTCGTCCATCTGCCGACCGACGGTATAGACCGGATTTAGGGAGGTCATGGGGTCCTGGAAGACCATGGCGATTTCGCGCCCGCGCACGGTGCGCATCTCGCTTTCGTTGAGTTTGGCAATGTCACGGCCATCAAAACGGATCTCGCCGCCGACGATCTTTCCCGGCGCATCGATAAGGCCGAGGATCGAGTATCCGATCACGGACTTGCCGCCCCCTGACTCTCCGACAAGACCCACGATCTCGCCGGCTTTGACGTCGAAACTGACGCCGTCAACGGCCTTCACCAGGCCGCCAAATGTGTTGAAATGGGTTTGCAGGCCTCGGATGTCGAGCAAAGGTTCTGCCATGCACGCGTCCTCCCTCATGGCTTAACGGAGCCTCGGATTGAGTTCGTCGCGCAGAAAATCGCCGAACAGGTTGATGCCGAAGACGAGGAACATGATGAAGAGGCCTGGAAAGGCCGAGGTCCACCAGATCCCGGAGAAAAGAACATCGAAACCTTCCTTGACCAGGAGGCCGAGCGAGGGCTCGGTAATCGGCACGCCGACGCCAAGGAAGCTCAGCGACGCTTCGATCAGAATGAAGCTGCCCACCTGAATGGTCGAGACGACGATAAGCGGTGTCAGTATGTTTGGCAGCACATGGCGTCTGATGATCTGGGCATCGCTCAGGCCAGCGACACGCGCCGCCTGGATATATTCCTTCTGGATTTCTCCCAGTGTCGAACCGCGCACGGTGCGTGCGTAGACAACCCAGCCAACTGCGGTCAGTGCAATCAGGATCATGCCGATGCCATTGCCGAATGCCGACATCAGGAACAGTGCGATCAGCATCGAGGGAAAGGAGAGCTGTATATCGGCAACCCGCATGATGACGGCATCCAACATGCCGCCATAATAGCCAGAGATCAGGCCGAGGGTCGTGCCGATCACACATGAACAGATCATCGCCGCGAGACCGATAAACGCCGAGATGCGCGCGCCGTAGATGATCGAGGCCAGCACGTCGCGGCCTTGGCCATCTGTGCCCAGCAAGTAGCGCGGGTCGCCGCCTTCTATCCAGACAGGGGGCGTGAAACTGTCCATCAGTTCGAGCTGCGATACGTCATAGGGATCCTGCCAGACGATAAACGGTCCAATGATGACCAGGAGCGCGAAGACGAGCACAAGCGCGCTGCCAACAACGGCAGGGATGTTGCGACGGTAGTTGTAGACGAACTCGGAGGAAAGCAGGCGGTTCATCTGGGGCCTCACTTGACCGTTATACGAGGGTCGATCAGCGTGTAGATGATATCGACGAGGAAATTGATCACGACAAAGATGAAGGCGGTCAGCATCAGGTAGACGACGATAACAGGCCGGTCGCCGCGATAGATGGAATCGATCAGCAGTTTCCCGGTTCCGGGCCAGGCAAAGATCGTCTCAGTAATGGTCGCAAAGGCTATGAGGTCACCGAGTTGCAAGCCGAAGATTGTGACGACTGGGATGAGGGCGTTCTTCAGGCCGTGGGCGAAAAGGATGTGTCGGCGCGAAGCGCCTTTCGCGCGGGCGAACTTGATGTAGTCCTGCCGCATCACTTCCATCATGCCGGCGCGGGTAATGCGTAGAATGATGGCGAGCGTAGCGAGGGCCAACGTTACTGCCGGCAGGACTATGTGCGACCAGCCGTCAGCCGTAAAAATCGACAGGCGCAGCCCCATCACTTCGATCGTTTCGCCGCGTCCGGAAGAGGGCAAAAACTGGTAGCGAACGGAGAAGAAGAATATCAGCATCATGCCCACCCAGAACCCCGGCAGCGAGATGCCGAACAGCGACGCGGCCATGATTCCACGCGAAGCGGTACGGTTCGGGTTCGCGCCAGCGTAAACGCCGAGCGGAATGGCAATGACGGTGGCGATCCCCATGGCAACGAGCACCATCTCCATCGTCGCTGGCAACCGTTCGAGGATGAGATCCATCGCCGGTTGCCGAAAGACATAAGATCGCCCGAAATCGCCCTGCAACAGGTTGGTCAGGAAAATCCAGTATTGACTGAAGAGCGATTGATCGAGGCCCAGCAGTCGGCGCGCCTGCTCGATCTCCGCGTCGGTGGAATCGATGGGAATGACCATGAACACCGGATCCCCGGTGAAGCTCATCATCAGAAAGACGATGACGGACACCACAAAGAGGACCAGCACCATTTGTAGGAGCCGTTTAATTGTATAACCGAGCAAGGTTGAGGATCCGTCAGGTTCGTGACTGGAAGAACGGGTGCCGGATCAACCGGCACCCTCGCGGATTTACGGACTATTCTTTCACGTCGATATCGTAGGCCCACAGAAATTTGTCGGCCCGCGGGGTGATGTCGACGTTGGTCTTGGCTGCGTAAAGATCCTGTTCGTAGTGGATCGGTATCATTGGAATATCCGCCATCAGGATCTTGGTCACGTCCTGCAGATAATTGTCGCGCTCATCAAGCTTGGCGGTAGCGTCTGCCTTGTCGATAAGGGAATCTACTTCCGGATTGGAGTAGCTGCCACGGTTGACCTGGCCATAACCTTCTTTCTTGCCGCGCGTGTAGAACATGACGCTGTACATCGAGCCGCCGTCGCCCGATGGCACGTCCCAGCCGCTCATGATGAGGCTCGACTTGTCGCTCGGAACCCGGATGTAACCGAAGAAATTCGATTTCGGCATCAGGTTGAGCTTCAGATTGATCTTGATCTTGCCGAGCATACTGGCCAGGGCCTGTACGATCTGCTGATCATTGACGTAGCGGTTATTGGTGGCATCGAGGGTTACGGTGAAGCCGTCTGCATAACCGGCTTCCGCCATCAGGGCCGTCGCCCTTTCCACATCGAACGGATACATGTCGCGAAAGCTAGCTCCGTCCAGATAACCGGTATGGGAAGCCGGAACATACTGCTTCGACGGGGTGGAAAGCCCGTTCATGATGACCTTGTTTATGGCGCGCGCATCGATCGCGCGAACCATGGCTTCGCGAACGCGACGATCGGCCATCGGATTCTTGTCGAGGTCGATGGTTGGGCTCTTTTCGCGCTGATCGATAGACAAAACGACATTGAGCAGGCTCGGCTGGGCAAGAACCTTGTAGCGATCATCGGCCTTTACCCGGTCGACGTCGCGTACGTTGAGATCCTGGATGACATCGACTTCGCCCGTCAGGAGCGCGGCAGTGCGGGTTGCGCCGTTGGTAATCGGACGGAAGGTGACGGTGTCGAGCTTGGCGGGGCCGGCATAGTAGTCCTTGTTGGACTCCAGCGTGATGTGATCTTCCTTGACCCATTCAACAAGCTTGTAGGGTCCCGTGCCGATCGGCTTCAGGTCAGCTGCCTCGTCGCCGACTTCCTTGACGTACTTCTCATTAAGAATGAGCACCGCGGCAAGGTCGTTCGGTAAGACTGCGTAGGGCCGGGGTGTCTTGATCTCGACCGTGTAGTCATCAATCGCCTTGAACGAGGAGATGTTGGCGCCGAGATTGGCCATCAGTGACTTTTTCAGCCGATCGAGGGTGAAGACGACGTCGGAAGCCTTGAATTCCTCGCCGTTGTGGAATTTCACGCCCTTGCGAAGCTTGAAAAGCCAGGTCGTGTCGTCCGCGAGCTCCCAGCTTTCGGCAAGACCCGGACCGAACGAGAGATCCGCGTTGCGGCGCACGAGCGGGTCGTAAATGTGATAGAAAAGGATGTTGCTCGACAGTTCCTCGCCCGCCTGAGGATCGAGGTTCACCGCGTCGGAAGTGAGCCCCACCGTGAGTGACTTTGCGTCGGCAAGCCCCATCAAGGCGGTGGAGGCTAGAAGGAGCGCGCCTGCGAATAGAGTACTTTTAGTGGCTATCATGCGTAGATTCATCATCGTGTTCCCCTTTTTTGGTTTGGTGATGAGAAGCGTGCGGAGCGATCTAAAGAAGCAAGGACTGGACCTCGATCTGATAACCCTCCGGATCTTCAAGGACGAAGGCGCGAATACCGAGCGACATGCTGTCGCGCGGGTCCGTCAGGCCCGAAGCCTGGTGGCCGGCGAGATATGCGTGCCACCTGTCAACAGCGGGCACGCGGATGCACAGCTGCACCGGCTTCACCGGATGGGCGCGATGCATGCCGCGCGTTTCATCCACGAGCCCGACATACGCGTTTTCGGCGATCCGCAAGATCTTCGACCAGCCCTGATCGATCTCAAGCGGGAAGCCCATGACCTCGGTATAAAAGGCAAATGCCTTTGGCAGGTCCTTGTAGTAAAGAAAGGTAATGGCCTTCTCGACCTGTCCGCCATCGGGGCGGGCGGTATGTGCAGTGCTCATTGGTTCATTTCTCCCGTGAACCAGCTGATGGGACCACGCGCGGCATAGCGCCCGTCGCCCGGCCGGTTGAGGACGCGCGTGCCATCGTAGGCAAGGCGTCCGGCAAGATAGGTTCCGGCAACGCGGCCGGCGAAGCGTCGGCCGTCGTAGGGGCTCCAACGCAGTCCATCCTCGGCATTTGCCGAATCCCAGACGACATCGGCCTCCTCAAAGATGGTGAGGTCTGCATCGGCGCCGGTAACGATCGCGCCCTTGCGCGGTGAAAGTCCGAAGAAGCGGGCCGGCCGCTCGCAGAGCTGCTCAACCGTCAACCGGATTGCGTCTACACCCTTCGCCTTGGCAACCGTGTAGAAGGCTGGCAGGAGCGTCTCCATTCCGGGCACGCCTGCTCCGGCATCAAAGATCGTGTCTGCGAACTTGTTGTCGATCGGCCAGCTTGAGTGGTCGGAGCTGACAAAGGCGACACGGCCAGACAGGACCTCGCTCCATAACGCATCAATCATTCCCGGCCGGATCGGCGGATTGACCTTCATGCGCGCGCCCAGTTCCGCGCCGTCGCGCTCTGGGTCAAACCAGAAATAATGCACGCAGGTTTCGCCAGTGGCCCGGTAACCATGATGGCGATAGTTTTCGACGAGCTGGAACCCTCGCGGCAGGCTGATATGAACGATATGGGCATGGGCGCCCACCGTGGCTGCAAGCTCAAGGAAATGTGCTGTCGATGCGAGTTCTGCAGCGGGCGGCCTGCTTTGGGAATGAGCCCCTATACCGTCTTGACCGGCACCACGCGCGCGCTCAACCCGGGATCGCACTATCTCCTGATCTTCGTTGTGAAGGCCAACCGGCAAGTCCGTATTGGCAAGAGCACCCAGCAGATCGAGGGTGAGCGCTGCGTCAATGCGCGGGAAACGCGTTGGGCTGCTTTCGAATGCGGATATCTTGAATGCGACGACCCCCCTTTCCGCAAGGGTATTGATGTCGTCGATGGGCTGGCTTGGCATGATGGTGGCGTAAAGAGCGACATCTGTATGTGCATACCGACTGATCGCCGCCACCTTTGCGGCCAGATGCGCCGGGGTGCTCAACGGCTCCGGATTGTCATATGGCATGTCGACGATCGTCGTAACGCCGCCGGCAATTGCAGAACGGGTCGTCGCCTCGATGCCCGGCAGGCCCAGATAACTTCCTGCATGCGTTTGCCCATCGACCACCCCGGGCATCACGTAGCTTTGGCCAGCGTCATGTGTTTGCAAGGCGTCTGGCGCCCTGCCAGTGCCGACAGTATCGATGCGGCCATCGCTTACGCCAACCCACCCGTTCTCAAGGACACCTTCCGGCGTAACAACGTGGCCTCGCACGATAAGGTCCAGCATTATCGAGCCCTCGCGGCATAGCGAAGATCTGCATGGGTGCACGCAAGCGCAACGCCAGCCTGGACGGGATCGATCACCGGCAGGCCGAGACTGTCCTGCAACGCTGCGCGGTAGGAGCCAAGACCGGCACAGCCGAGAATGATGACGTCGGCGCCATCCGTGTCGCGCAGTTGCACGGCAATCGAGGAAACGCGCTCGACGACGTTGGTTGCGATGAGCTCGACGATCGTCATGTCGATGGAACGGTCGCCGGCAAGGCGCGCATCCAGTTTAAGTTTTTCAAGATAGCGTCGATGTCTCGCGATCGATGATGGGCCGAGCGAAACAATCCCGAAACGGGCACCAAGGCCGAGCGCGGCGAGGTAAGCGGCCTCTGCAATACCGGTTACGGGCACCCGCCCTACAGCACGAACCACATCTATGCCCGGATCGGAAAAGCAGCTTACGACGATAGCGTCAGCTTTCGCATCGCGCACGGCTTCGACGAGATGGGGAATGACTTCCGCGACATGGGCGTCGGTTTCGATGCCGGGCGGCGACTTGGAAAGCTCGACACAGCGAATGGCGTGGCGCTGATCCAACAATGGCTCGAGACAAGCCGCCATGGACCGCGTGACCGCTGTCGAGCTGTTCGGATTGATTACAAGAATGTCACCCACGTCGCCTCCAGCCGCCGAAAAATTTCCGGCCATTTGATATTCCACGTGATATACTACAAAATATCTCATGTCAAAGGCCGATACGATTGATTGTTTGCCGAACTTCGACCACAACAGAAAATCAAGGGGCGCCGCAGAAATGCGCCGCCCAAAAGCCGCATGGGAAACGTATGTGGAGGTAACATTGACGAATGCTGACGGCGCTACCTGCAAACCTCGCAAGCAGTCTCTAACAGAGACGGCCTACGCATCCGTGCGTGAACAGATCCTCATGGGTGGACTTCGGCCAGGAGCAGAGTTTTCCGAACTCGAGTTGGCTGAACGACTGGCGATGAGCAAGACGCCGGTGCGCGAAGCGCTGGGGAGAATGGTGGCGGAGGGACTGATCGAAGCCTTTCCACGGCGCGGTTACCGGGTCACGCCTGTTACAGTGAAAGATATCAACGATCTCTTTGCCATCAGGGCTATGGCTGAGGGAACCGCAGCCGCCATGGCTGCGCTCAATCTCGGCGCCGACGATCTTGATCATCTCGATATGCTCGCAAACGCACGATACGAGCCTTCAGAGGGACCGACTATCCATTCTTTCGTCAAAACAAACGGGCAATTCCACATGGCCATTGCACGGGGCTCAACCAATCCAAGGCTCGTTGCGATGATATCGACACTTCTGGACGAATGCGCGCGGCTATTCTACTTGGGAGCTCGCAGTCGGGATGTGAACCCTGAAACGAATGACGATCATAGGCACATTGTCAGGGTGCTGCGCCTGAGAGACAGCGAAAAAGCCAGGGCGGCGATGGTCGAGCATAGCGAGCACACCCGTCAAGGCGTGCTCAAGGCGCTGATCTCTAGCGATGTGAGCAATCTAAGCATCTGAAGCCCTAGAGCGTTGCAGCGAAGCTCTCTGCTCTAAGCCCTGACAGCGGTCCAAGCTGCATCGACCGGCGAAAGTTGGGAACTGTCGATATCAGTGCTCACTAACTTTGATGTCGAACCTGGAGCTCCCACGTGCACTTCACGCGAAATCGATGAGGCCGCAAAGCGTAGGTGATGGTGGCGCCGAGCGCAGGGTAGACCATCGACGCTGTCGAGCCGCATCTACACAGATGTCGAACTTGCACGTGCTAGATAAGTGCCCAAGCCCTTGGCGGCGACCAACGCCTCTCCATCGGTCACTGTCTTGCCCCTCAGCATCATTCGTACCGGCCAGCCTGTCACCTCAAGCCCTTCATACGGCGTGTAGTCGGCTCCATGATGCAGGATATCATTGCTGATGATGACTGTTTTGTTCGGATCCCAGAGCGCGATGTCAGCATCCGACCCAATGGCGATCGTGCCCTTGCGCGGATAGAGGCCGTAAAGCTTGGCATGGTTGGTGGAGGACAGCGCGACGAATCGGTTGAGGTCAATGCGACCCTTGCCGACGCCTTCCGAAAACAGGATCGGTAACCGCGTTTCGACGCCTGGAATTCCGTTCGGTATCCATCGGAAGCTTCGCTTGCCCTTTTCATTAAGCTTGCCCGCGTCATCGTCATAGCGAAAGGGGCAATGGTCGGACGAGAACAGGTCGAACGTCCCGTTCTGCAGTCCCTCCCAGCAGGCAATCTGGCTTTCCGCGTCGCGTGGCGGTGGAGAGCAGACGAATTTCGCGCCTTCCAATTCCGTGGCGTCGAGGTCGCCGGCTGTGAGCATAAGATATTGCGGGCAGGTTTCACCCGCCACCTTGCTGCCGCGTGCCCTCGCTCGCTGGATTTCTTCCATTGCCTCCCGGTTCGATACGTGGACGATGACGATCGGTGTATCCACGATCTCGGCTAGTGAAAGCGCCCGGTGCGTGGCTTCCCGCTCGGCGGCAATCGGGCGGCTTGTGGCATGAAACTTCGGAGCAAGCTCGCCATTTGCTTCGTGGCGACCAATCAAAAAACGTATTGCATCCTCATTTTCGCAATGAACCATCACCATGGCTCCAGATGTCCTGGCGCTCTCGAGCGTCGCCAGGATTTCGTCGTCACGCAGACGCAGGTTTTCATAGGTCATGAAAACCTTGATCGACGTGTATCCATCCGCCACCAGGGCTGGCAGTTCCTGCCCGAGTACATGGCCCGTCGGGTCAGTCACGATGATGTGGAAGCTGACATCGACGAAACACTCGCCCTCCGCTTTTGCGTGATACGCCTTGAGCGCCTCCCGCAGCGTCGATCCTTTTTCCTGTAGGCAGAACGGCATGATCGTCGTATTCCCGCCAAAGGCTGCCGCGAGCGTGCCGCTCGCGAAATCGTCGGCCATGACGATCCCGTCGCCGGATGGCTGCGCCAGGTGCACATGGCTGTCGATACCACCAGGCATCACATAGAGGCCGCTGGCATCGATGATCTCGTCCGCAACATGAAGGTTCTCGGCCATTGCGGTGATGCGGCCATTGCGAATGCCGACATCGCATCGGAAGGTATCGCTGGCGGTAACGACGGTACCGTTCCGGATGATCGTATCGAAGGACATGTTGGGCTCTTCCGGTTCTCAGGCGGCAGTCGCGGAGTTGGCGGACGATGCGAGGATCATATCCAGCGCCTTCGTCATCCTGTCGATTTCTTCGATCGTGTTGTAGTGGACCATTGAGACCCGGACCATGCCATTGTTCTCAGTGAGATCGAGATACTCCGCAAGGCGCCGCGAATGAAAGTCGCCAAACCGGATTGCGATCCGGTGGGCGTCCATCGCCTTGCAGATTTCCGCAGAATCCCTGCCGTCGAAGACAAAGCTGACCGTCGGTATACGGGTGCCGTCACGGTTGGCGCTATGGCCGACAATGCGGCAGTCGTTGCGGCCACGCAGATAGGTCAGCAGTCGATCGACAAGTTCGTTTTCCTGCGCCGTGATCGCACCATAAGCCGCAACGATCTTCTCGCGGGCAGAGCCGGTTTCGCCAGCCATTTCGCCGATTTCGGTAAGGTAGTCAACAATGCCGCAGGTTGCATAGGCAAGCTCGTAGTTCGGATTGCCGGGTTCCAGTTTGCCCGGCACTTTGTCCTTGCCGTAGAAATAGTGATAGAGCGTATCCAGTTCCAGGAGGTGGTCGTACTTGCCGTACATTAGCGCATAGTGGGGACCATAGGTCTTGTAGAGGCTGAAGACGTAGTAGTCGACATCGAAGGCCTGAACGTCGACCGCGCGATGCGGCGCATAGGCGACGGCATCGACACAGATGCGCGCGCCCCGTGCATGAACGAAATCGGCGATCTCGCGCACCGGATTGATCGAACCGAGAATATTGGACACGTGGGTGACGCACACGAGCTTGGTGCGGGCCGACATAAGCGGCTCAAGATCGAGAAGGTCTAGCGTGTAGGTGTCCTTGTTGAGCGGCCACGTCTTGATGATGATGCCTGCGTCACGCAGCCTGTCCCACGGTCCGATGTTCGATTCATGATCGGCGATAGTGATGATAATCTCGTCGCCCGGAGCAAGTTGGCTCATCATCGCGCGGGCGAGGTTCTGCAGGAGTGCTGTCGTCGAGTTGCCAAAAACGATTTCTTCCGGCCGTGACGCGTTTACGAGATGCATGGCCGCAGTTCGTGCCTCGTAGAGTGCCTTTGCGGCTGCCTGCGAAACCTCGTAGCTTCCGCCGATCTGGACATTATTGTCGTAGAGGAAGGTATTGATCCGTTCGACCGCCCGCTTCAGAATCTGCGACCCGCCAGCATTGTCGAAAAATGTCCAGCCATGGGACAGGCCGGGAAACTGGCTGCGGACGAAATCGAGGTCGAGCGCGCCTTTTGCGGATGTATTTTGGTTTGGCATATGGTCCTCCAGACCCAATTTTGTTTTCAGTGATCGAGAACCGAGCGGAGGAAGCTGCGCGTCCGGTCTTCTCTGGGATTGTCGAAGATTTCGGAGGGTGTGCCCTGCTCGACGATGCGGCCGCCGTCCATGAAGATCACTCGATCGGCCACCTGGCGGGCAAAGCCCATTTCGTGTGTGACGACGACCATGGTCACGCCGGTGCCAGCAAGCGTCTTCATTACGTCCAGCACCTCACCGACCATTTCCGGATCAAGTGCGGAGGTCGGCTCATCAAAAAGCATGACCTTGGGTTCCATCGCCAAAGCGCGGGCGATTGCGACGCGCTGCTGTTGGCCGCCGGAAAGCTTGCCCGGATACTTTTCGGCCTGTGCGGCGATGCCGACCCGGGCTAGCAGGTCTCGGGCCTTGCGTTCGGCTTCCGCCGGCTTCGCACCGCGCACCCGCATCGGCGCCAGCATAACGTTCTTCAGCACGGTCAGATGTGGAAAGAGATTGAATGACTGAAAAACCATGCCGACTTCGGCGCGCACCTTCACCAGCGCCTTGCCAGGACCGACGGTAATGCCGTCTACGACGATGCTGCTCTCGTCGGAAAAAGCCTCCAGGCGGTTGACGCAGCGTATCAGCGTTGATTTTCCGGACCCGGATGGACCGATTACGCAGACAACTTCGCCTTCCGATATTTCGAGATCGATGCCGTGCAGGACAGTGAAGGCGCCATAGGCTTTTTTCAGGTTGCTGATCTTGATGAGGGGGGTCATGAGCGTTTGTCCTTGCCGAAACCTTTTTCCAACCGCGCGACGACGGCGACCAGCGGCCAGAGCAAGGCGACATAGATCAGCGCAGCGCCGATTAGAGGCGTGGGGTTGGCAGCCAGCGCCTGCGCCTGGGTCGCCTGCTTAAGGAGATCGGGCATGGCGACGACGGAGGCTAGGGCCGTATCCTTCAGGACGTTGATGCAATTGTTCGTCAATGGCGGAATGACGATCTTGATCGCCTGGGGCAGGATTACGTCGACCATCATGTGGCGACCTGAGAGTCCCAGCGCTTGCGAAGCTTCGAACTGCCCATGCGGGATGGCCTCGATGCCCGCGCGGAAAATCTCCGCGGTGTATGCGGCAGAGACAAGTGTGAGCGCAACGACCGCAGAGACGAAGGGCGAGAACCGGATGCCGACAAAGGGCAGGGCGTAATAGACGATGATCAACAGCACTAGGAGCGGGATCGAGCGGAAGATGTCGATGTAGATCTTGGAAAGGAATGGCACCGGGCCCGGCCCATAGAGCCTGACAAGAGCGAGGAACAGTCCGCCGGCGAGACCGGCAACGATGCTGGTGACGCCAATCTCCAGTGTGACGAGCAATCCCGATAGCAGAAGCGGGAATGTGTCGATCAGGATGGGAATATTGAAGAAGGTGTTGACGAGATTCATGGAGCCACCGGCTGTCGCTGTGGAGTTGGCGGCGACACCAGCGTGCCGCCGTCACGAGGAGGCGTGGCTTACTTGGCGACCGGCATGTCCATCACCATGACAGTCGAGGTGGTGTCCTCAGCCTTGGCGCCGAACCAGGTCTCATGCAGCTTGGCGACGAAACCTTCCTTCTTCAGCGTCGAGATCACCTCGTTGACCTCCTTGGCCAGCGGGTCGCCCTTATTGAACATGACCGAATACTTTTCACCGGTAGGGATACGCTCGACCACCTTGAGCTCCGGCTTATCCTTGACGTAGTAGAGCAGTGCCGGGATATCGCTGATGTAACCATCCACGCGACCGGCAACGAGGTCGAGCATCGCAGGCGACAGGCCTTCAAACTTGCGGATTTCGCCAAACTTGTATTGCCCACCGTTGTTGGTTGCCCACATGTCGCCCGTCGAGCCAGTGTCGACGCCCACGACCTTGCCTTCCATGCCCGAAAGCCCGGCAATCCCGCTGGCTGCCGACACCGTCAAGGACTGATCGCTGTCGTAGTAGGGCTGTGCGAACGTGACGGACTCCAGCCGTTTGTCGGTGATGGTGATTGACGATATCGCCATATTGATGCGGCCGGACTGGACGGCCGAAAACAGGCCGTTGAACGGAACATTAACGAACTCGACCGACTTGCCCAGCCGCTTGCCGACCTCGGCTATGAGGTCAACCTCGAAGCCAACCGTTTCGCCTGACGCATTTTGGAATTCCCACGGAACGTTGCCAATGTTGGCGCCGACGGTGAGGTCGGCGGCGATAGCGGAAGTGGAAAAGATTACCGCAGCAAGCAGGGCGGAGGTGGTCGTTGAACTTAAGAGTGTAATCGCTTTCATGAGGTTCCCCTTGATTTTTTGGCGATGAAACGGTTACGGTTGGTCTAACTGGTCAGACCAGTAGGACCAAAGAAGCACGCCCGTTTGGTAATTGCAAGAGATGGTGCCGATAAAATAGACTTGTTGCGAGATTAGCCCCTTAAGATCAGGCACGGGCGGTGTCGCAGGGGTATGGAAAACATACGATGCTGAACAAGACTCTGCTGCCACAATCCGTCGCCCGCGAAATCCAAAGCATGATTCAGAGCGGCAGCCTCAAGCCGGGGGAGAAAATTCCCTCGCAGCGTGAGTTCTCGCAAAAATTTGGTATCAGTCGTGCCTCTCTACGGGAGGCTTTGCTGACCCTCGAAACCCTCGGCTTGCTGAAGACCGAGGCGGGACGGGGAACGTTCGTTTCCGGTGGTGCTCCGTCCGCTTCCAATCACATGGGCCCCTGGCGCTACTCCGACAGCTATTCGGTTTTCGACGTGTTCCAGACCCGGATCATGTTGGAAGGGCAGATGGCTAGTCTTGCAGCAGGGCGGCTTATGGCAAATCAATTGGATCAGATGGAAAAAATGACCCAGCAGATGGAGCAAGGCTGGGCGCAGCAGGATCTGTTGGCCAACGTCGAAGCTGACTTGGAATTCCATGCCATCATCGCGTCCGCTTGTAGCAATACGATGCTGCGTGCGCTCTATCAAACTGTGCGCGAGCAACTAACTGCCACCCAGCGTCAAGCAATTCCGATCACCGATCCCGCTCGCATGAGTGAATCAATCGCAGAGCATCGCCGCATCGTCGCGGCTTTGCGCTTAAATGATCCCGCAGGCGCTCGGTTAGAAATGGAAACGCACATTCGAAACACGGCGCGTTGCGCGGGCTTGGAGCCCTAACTGGACCGGGCTGTCGAAGAGTGCAGGGCGATGCAGGTCGAACCAAGGGGCACGCTGCGCCTCTCGGCCTCCGTCACCTTTGGACAACGCATCACCGTGCCGCGTTTGAGCGGCTTCCGAGCACGATATCCGGCTGTGACCGTCGAGGGGTTGTTTTCGGATAGCATCATCGACCTGGTAGCGGACCGTGTCGACCTTGCCATCCGATTGGCCCCAATGATTGATGGCAACTATGTCGTGAGCAAGCTCATGGACACACGATACCGCGTCGTCGCCGCGCCGGACTGTTTGCGCCGGTCGTCTAGGCTGGAGCAGCCTGAGGATCTGGCTCATCACAGGGCCATCCTCTTTCCCTATCGGGATTACCGGTCCAGATGGATATTCCGCGACGCTGCCGGCGCCCTGACCGAGCAGGCGGTCGAGGGCGATCTGGTCCCCTCACCGGCAGGTGCCATCCACTACGCAGCCCTTGCCGGTCTGGGCCGCGTGCTCCTTCCGGACTGGCTGATTTCAGATGAAATCGAACAGGGGCTATTGCATGCCTGTATCGGGGGCTGGGATGTCACCGCGACGCGCTTCGATACGGCCGCCTGGCTGATCTATCGCAGCCGCAGTTTTCTTCCCGCCAAAGTGCGGGCGATGATTGAATTCCTTCGCCGGTCGATGGCCTAGACTTGGGTGGAACGCCTCAATCCTCAACCCCGGATTGCCGATCGTGATCCTCAGGGGTGATTTGGGGCAGTGGAAGTGGAAATGCCCTAATATAGACGGTCCGTTTTGTAGAGCGCACAACGGATAGAAAAACGACTGAAATGGGGCGCGAAGCGGCCGTTGCAAGTTAGATCGATTCCAAGCGCCATGCCAACGATCCCGACGAAATCGCGCGCGTCGGTGCGTTCATCGTCGTCGGCCATAACGGAGTTGTTCGGATCGAGCGTGGTTTCATGCGGGCTGAGGACGAGGCACCGGAGCCGGAGGCGGAAACCATCGAGGATGGCGAAACCGTCATCGACGGCGTGCGCGTCAGCGGCGATGGTGAAATCCTGGACAGCGACGGCGAGGACGGCGAAGGCGAGGACCGTCCCGAAGCCGAGCCAGAGCGGGAAGAAGAGGCCGGGGACGCTGGCAAGCCGCTGCCGGGTTCCCTCATTCGCGACCTGACCGCGCACCGCACCCTTGGCCTGCACCTCGCTCTTGGCGAGCAACTGGATATGTCGTTGATTGCCGTCATCCACACGCTGGCGGCGCAGACCTTCTATCGGGGCGGCAGCACGGCCCATTGCCTCGAAATCACCCCCACCAGCAATTACCTCGCCGCCCACGCTGACGGCATAGAGAACACGGCGGCGGCGAAGATGCTGCATGACCGCCACACCGGATGGGCGGTGGATATGCAGCGCGATGTGGCAGTGGTCGACCTCTGGGGCTTCGTCGCCGGTCTCGACCATGCGAGCCTCATGGCATTGCTCGCGCATTGCGCCTCGCTGACCGTTAATGCGGTGAAGCTCCCGTGGGAAACCAGCAAGCGCCGCGCCCATGAAACGGCGGACAAGCTGGCGACGGCGGTGACGCTCGACATGACGGCGCACGGGACGCCGACCGTGCGGTCGCGCGGCCCGATCACCTCATGCGTTGCTGCGGTTGCCATCACCATAAAGGAGAAGAACCATGGTTGCCGCGGTGCTGATGAGCGTCTTGGCTGTCGCCGGGCTTTGCATCCTGGCCGATAGGCTCGCCGCCTATCCCTTGCCTTTCAAGCTCGGCGCGAACGCCGCGCAGTTCGCCTATCAGGCGCTGGTCTTCGCCGCGCCCGCCGCCGTCGCGGGCTATGCGCTCGTCCACGGCGTCACAAGGAAGCTGTACCGTCCGAAATCTGGCCGCAAATCTTCTGCATCATCGGCGGGGCCTTGGTCGGAGTTTCCTCGTCGCTCCGCTTGGCGGGTGATATGGGTCCGCCCACGAGGTAATTCAATGTCGTCAGGAGAGCGACGCGATTAAGCGGGAGCGTATGTCAACCTGATACCTTCCCCGCCAATTCGCTCACTGGACACAAGGCGGAGCGGCGGCCGAGGGCGGGAGAAGAAGGGCTTTCCGCGACCAACCACCACGGGCTGAAGGTAGAGACGAAATTCGTCGACCAGGCCCATATCGGACAGGCTTTGCGCCAACGTCGGTTCAGAAGCGGAAATCTCTCCTGTCAGCTTAGCCTTCAGCTCGCGTATCACGACCTCTACGTCATCCGCGACAAGCGTGGCATTGGGACCGACCGACTTCGACGAGCGCGATACGACCCATTTCGGCTGGCGTCGCCACGCCACCGCGAAGTCGTGCTGTTCCGAGGTCCAATCAGGATGGTCGTCGTACCAATAGCGCACGACTTCGTACATCTGGCGACCGTAGATGGTGCCCGCCAGATCGCCGACGTGTTCGGTCCTGTGACAAAAGAGTTCGGCATCAGGCACCGGTAAACCCTGAAAATCGAAACAGCCATCGAGGGACAGGTCCATTCGGAATACGATCTTCGCCATGCTTCAAATCCTCATCGGATCAAGTCGTCTCGTGCAGCGGCCAGACTTCAACGACGCCGTGCGCGACCGCGCAGGGCACATGCGAAACCTTCTTGATGGCTTCGGCCAAGTCGGCGGCCTCGATGATTGCAAAACCGGCGATAGGCAAGGCCGACGATTTAAATGGTCCCTGACGGGTTTCAATGCCGCGAGCCTCAGGATTGCGGACCTGCACAGGCGCGCCAGCGATCCCTATCACCGCGCCTTCGGACAGCAATTTTGCATCCTGAGCATGGGCGGCGTCCCTGACTGGGCGCGGCGTGCGGTCGTAGCCAGCCTGGTCGCCATATCCGATTGTGATGAACTTGGGCACGTCATCGTCTCCTCTCAGGGGCTGGTGCAGCGGTCTCGACGATAACGGCTGCGTAAGTGGCTCGCAGATGCCCCGACACGAACGGACCGTTCTTGGGTTTCGGTATGCCGAGATGGCGCTCACGGAGCTCAGCCATGAACGCCCCCTGCAGTTCCTGGCCTCCGTCTTCGATCACCTGATTGTGGATCGCCAGCTCGGGCGCCGTCGGAAGAAACCGCCGTCCCCAGGTGCCGAGTGCAACCACCGCAGGTGGCAGTGCGATGGACTTTTTGGTCAGATTGTAGATCGCCCGTTGCCTGCGGTTCGGATCGGCGGCACTCGTCAGCAGTCCTTCCGCGACCAGCTTGTTGAGTTTGGCCCCTAAGATAATGGTCGCGATCCCTTCGAGCGAATGGCCGCGGATATCACGGAACGATCGCCCGTCGCCAAATATGATGTCCCGAAGGATTGCAAGGCTCCAGGCATCGCTGAGCACCTCGGCGGCTAGGTTGATGGGGCAGTTGGATCGCACCTTCATTGTGGGAGTATCGCAAATCTGATTGCAGTATGCAATCGGTTATTGAGCCGATACATGATGCAGGAGAGCCGTGCGCGTCTTGCCTCGCCAAGATTGTGTGGTTGAATTCGATGCTCATCAGCGGTCTCCAATTCCAAAGCTGACCCGCTCTGCGCCGACCCGCCTGAGCGTCGAGGCCACCACGAGCACGGCAATCAGCGCCGCGCCCGCCACAATGTAGGCGGCTGAACCCCAGCCAAATCGATCCAGTGCGCCGCCGATGGCTGTCGGACCAAGAATCTGTCCGAGATTGTTGCCTTGAACGATCAGGCCCAGAACGATCGGAGCCAACCCTGCCGCTGGCGCCACAAGTGGCGCTGAGGACAGCAGGATAGCCGGGATCACACCGCCGACAGCCGAGAACAATAGGCACAGGCCGAAGGCCGCACCGTCCGGCAGCACGGGGAGAAATATTCCGAAGCTGGCCAGTCCCATGACGAGGCATGCAGCGATCAGCAGCGCCGGGCGGCTGAAGCCTCTAGAGAGGAGCAGGCCCGCTGTCAGATTGCCGATGACGTTCACGGCCGAGGTCAGAGCGCTGAGCAATCCGGCCGTCTGGTGCGTCACCTGCAGCCGCTCCATCAGCAGCACCGGCAGGAAGCTGAAGACAGCGAAAAACATCAGGCTGTAGAGCGCAACGGTGATCGCCAGCCCAATAGCGCCCCGGTCGCGCGCCACGGTCATGCTGTCGCGGCGCAAACCGTTCCAGGACATGACCTGGCCTTTGCCGCCGGCAGGAATGACTAGTGGAACGGCGATGCAGATGGCTAGCGTCAGCGCGCCGCTTGCCCACCACATCGTCCGCCAATCCTCGAACAGCGGTCCCACCAGCATCGCCACCGCCAAGCCGACCGGCATGAAGCAGCTCCAGAGGGCGAAGGCCAGATCACGATCAGATGGTAGCGTAACCTCTTCGAACAAAGAGGGCGCGGCGACCGTCACCAGCAGGAAACCCGCCCCTTCGACAATTCGGCCGGAAAACACGCTGGGCAGTCCCGGTATCGCCGCGCCAAGCGCCGCGCCGGCTGTCGTGACCAAAAGCCCGATGATGAGGATGCGCCGTGCTCCGAAACGCGCGACAAACGCACCGGTCGGAATGCCGCCGACAAGACCGATGAGCGCAAATATACCCGCTAGCCAGCCGATCGCCGTCAGCCCGATTCCAAAATCATTCTGCAACAGCGGCGCTGCAATCGTCGTCTTGCCAGCCTGCAAGGCGGGTGCAATCCCGCTGCCAACGATAAGGAACACGGCAGTCCAGTGCGTGGACATTGCTCTCGTTGTTGATGGCGTGTCCATCACGAGCCCTCTGCCGCGCGGCCAGCCACGAGGGCAGCCGCGATCTCGGCGACATGGCGTCCCTGGAAGCGCGCACCCTCCAGCTCGTTGTCACTCACCTCGCGATGCCCTCCCAGTCCATCATCGGCGAGCGTTGATGCACCATAGGGCGAGCAGCCGGTGATTTCGTCCATCCGCATCTGGCCCTTGAAGCTGTAGGGCAAGCCGATAATGATCATGCCGAGGTGGAACAGAACGGTTTGCGTGGACAGAATCGTTGTTTCCTGCCCGCCATGCTGGCTGCCGGTCGAGGTGAAGACGCTGCCGACTTTTCCGACCAGCTTGTCCTCAAACCAGAGCCCGCCGGTCTGGTCGAGAAAATTCTTCATCTGGGACGCCATATTGCCGAAGCGGGTGGGCGTTCCGATGATGATGGCGTCGTATTCCGTGAGTTCGGCCACCGTTGCGACCGGCGCGGACTGGTCGACCTTGTATCCGGACTTTGCGGCAACCGCTTCGGGAACAAGCTCTGGCACGCGCCTGATCGCTACGGTCGCACCGGCCTGACGCGCACCTTCAGCCATGGCCAAGGCCATCGCCTCGATGTGCCCATAAGAGGAGTAGTAAAGCACCAGCACCTTAGTCATCTCGTTGACCTCGCATTGATCTCGTTGGGCGGAAGGTTGCATCAAACGGATGATCGAAGTAAGTGAAATAAATATGATTTAGATGATCACGGTAATAGATCATGCTGGATGCCCTTACGCTCGATCAGATCCGGACCTTCGTAGCGATTGCCGACAGCGGCAGCTTTCGCTCCGCAGCTCATAAGCTTTCACGCGTCCAATCGGGCGTAAGCGCCACCATCGCCAACCTTGAGGACACACTTGGCGTGAAACTGTTCGATCGTTCCGGTTACAAGCCGGCCTTGACGGCGCAGGGACAGGTGTTGCTCGGCAACGCACGCGACATCATTCTGCGCGTGGACGTACTGCGCGCCCAGGCACGCGGCTTTGCGCATGGTGTCGAAACGGAACTCGCGATTTCTGTCGACACACTATTTCCCATGCAGGAGGTCGCACGCGCCATCTCACGGTTGCGACACGATTACCCTGCCGTTGCCGTCCGTGTTTGGTCGGAGGCTATGGGCGGTCCGCTCGACGCGCTCAGGAACAGCCGTTGTGCGCTTGCGGTTATGGTCGGTGAAGATTTCCGCGACCCCCGCATCAAGTTCGAGCCGCTGATATCCATCAGCCAGGTTGCGGTGGTCGCCTCGTGCCATCCACTGGCCCTCCGCCATGCGGGCCATCCAATGGAGCTGATGGATGTTGCCGATCATCTCCAGATCGTTCTGACCGATCCATCCGATATATCTCCGGGCCGAGATTTCGGAGTGGTTTCGTCACGGACCTGCCGCGTCAACTCGCAGGACACCAAGCACAATCTCATCCTGGGAGGAGCCGGATGGGGGCGACTGCCTTATTGGCTCGTTAAAGGGGGCCTGGAACAAGGAACACTCGTGCGTCTCAATGTCAGCGCCATGGGCCTCAATGGCGAGGTCACCTCTAGTGCCTATGTCGCCCACCGCCGGGATGAGGCATTAGGACCTGCAGCGCAGAAACTTGCCGATCTGCTGATCAGCCATGAATATGGTGATCAGAGTTTGTAAGGACCTCCATTTTTAAAGGTCTCACATCCTGATCAGAACTTTGCGCACGGCCTCCGCTCCGCTCTGGCTGGGCCGCTTGGTTGGTTCGTATTCGCCGCCCACAACCCGAGCCATCAATGGCATTAAATGTCGGCCTCAATCGCCTGCTTTGGACGCTAGCCGAGGGCATGCAGCGCTCGAAAGGGGACGACTGATCGGGACAAGGCCGCCGCCGTTGCGGCCTTGTCGTGTGTCTTAAGACTTAAAAATTGCGGCTCGTCGCCTATGCCAACCTCGCATGCAAGGCAAGCACTGTAGGACATAGCTGCCCACACCAGGCGATCGGCAGGTCTTTTGCGGTCAGGATAAGAGGTTCTATGCGGAGGCTGACTTCGTAAAGCCGCGATCCTCATATTTCGGCGCGGTGTTCCTATGAAACACGTCGTTCCGGGCAAAACGCCAGAAAAGGATGCAATCCCTCTGGCACCGCCAGTTTGCTTACCTCAGGCGACAACCAGGTCTGCGGGTCGTCGGCGAAGAGATGGTAGCTGCCTCGATAATCGAAGCCGTACGCGGCGACCTCGTCCCGGTCGACAGCGAAGAAGACCTGCGAAATACCAGCACTGCGCGCGTTCATGTAGCACATCGCGCATGGCTCTGCTGACGCGAGCAAGGTCGCTCCGATCAGATGGGTCGTCCCGTGCGTGCGGCAGGCATCACGTATCGCCTCGACCTCGGCATGAGCGGTGGGGTCGTGATGGGCCCGTACACGATTGACCCCGCGCCCGAGAAGCTGGCCGTTGTGATCGACGACGAAGGCAGTGAATGGAATGCCGCCTCCGTGGACATGCTCCATAGAGTAGGCGACGGCCTCCTCCATGAGCTGCGCCAGGCGGGATGAAATGCCGGCAACCATCAGGATGTCCCCTGGAGCTTCGGACTGTCGGAGAGCTTCAACCAGACGACCCCGGCGATAATGACCGCGAGCCAGAATGCCTGCATCAGTGTCAGCGGCTGGTCGAGAAGGACCGTGCCTGCCGCAGCAGCGCCGACGGAGCCGATGCCCGCCCATACAGCGTAGCCAATTCCCACATCGATGGTCCGCAAGGCGGCGCTGAGGAAGTAAAGCGTAAGCAGGAAGAAGAGCAGAGCGGCCACGGACCAACTCAGGACCGTGAAGGCCTGGCTGCCGCCGACGCTGAGCGCATAGCCAATTTCGAAGGCGCTCGCGAGCATCAACATGGTCCATGCGCGTCCGCTGCTTTGGGGCTGTTCGATTGCATTTGTCATTTCAGTATCCTTTTAGATCGGAAGGGATGGGTGGAGGAGAAGTGATTGCTATGCCGCGCCGCTTAGGCGAAGACCGACGACCCCGCCGATGACGAGGGCGATTCCGAGCAGCTTTTTCACGTTTAGTTGCTGGCCGAAGAACAGGGCGCCCAGAATGACGATGCCGACGCCCGCAACGGAGGTCCAGATGGCGTAACCGACACCAACATCGAAGGTGAGCAGAGCGAGGCTGAGGAAGAAGGTGGCGATTGCGCCGCTGACCAGGGTCACGGCGGTCCACCCGGTATGCGTGAAACCTTTCGCCTTCCCGGCACTGATCGCTACGGCGATTTCAAAGATTACGGCAGCTCCAAGATATAGCCAGCTCATCGAATTTTCCTTTCATTGCTGGTTGGAATTGCTTTGAAATTATCAGGCGTGGAAAAAACGGGCCAAAGCGTATATCTCAGGGGCTGAATGAATCAGATTCATCATGGGCGATGATCAGTCTCGAAAGGTCTATCGTTGCGAAAGCTTCCGCCGCTCCACGGCTTGCGCGCCTTCGAGGCCGCCGCCCGGCATCTGCATTTCTCAGCTGCGGCCGAAGAGCTGCATCTAACGCCGACAGCAATCAGCCATCAGGTGCGACAGCTTGAGGAGATTCTGGGCGTCGAGTTATTTCGGCGCTATCCGCGCCCGGTACGGCTTACAACAGCGGGAGAACAGCTGTTCCCGGTACTCAGGGATTCCCTTGATCGCATCGCGACCGCCATCGAGCAGTTGTCAGACCGTCAGGATGGCCCACTGCGCCTTTCCGTTACAATGGCTTTTGCCAGCAGGTGGTTGATGCCTCGTCTTCCGCAACTGCGCGAAGAGACAGGACTGAGCGTTGCCATCGAGGCGGATGATCGCGTCGCGGATTTGCATGTCTCGGGTATCGATATGGCGATACGCTATGCCGAGCGCCCTGGCGCTGACGCCGAATGGCATCGGCTGTTTCCAGACCGCATCGTACCCGTTTGCGCTCCTGGCCTGTTGTCGGGCACGGAGCTGCTTTTACCGGATCAAGTCCTCGCGCTGCCGTTGCTGCACTATCGCTGGAGATCGGGAGCTGCAAATGCGCCGAACTGGGAGCGATGGCAGGCCCATGCACAGGTAGACGGCGTTTCACCGAAAATCAGCCAGACATTTTCCGAAGAAGTCCACGCTTTGGACGCCGCTCTGGCAGGTCAGGGAGCCGTGCTCGCCTCGGAACATCTCGTCGGAGACCAATTGAAGACCGGCGCGCTCTTGCGGGTGTCAGATATCGCTTTGCCGGGGCCAACCTACTGGGCGGTCTTCCTCGCGAGCCATCCGGCAAAAGAACGGCTCACAACACTGCTGGATTGGTTTCGGAAACAAACCTGACGACTACAGATGCTGATTGTCATGCCGTCGCACCCGCTACGTCGGCACAAGCCTGAGACGTCACAGACAGAAGTCTCCGCGAGAGGATTCAGTTGAGAAAACGATTCTCACGAAGGACTGCTTTAGCGAGAGCTACGAACGCGCGAATCTTCGCTGAGGCGGACCTCCCCTCTGGATGCAGGATATGGATGGGTATGCGCTCAAGGCTGCCAAAGCCGCAGGCAGGCCAGTCGATGATGGGACTGCCTGGCAAAATGGTCAGCTGGGCGACGACATCAGGCATCTGGTCGAGCAAGGCAGGACTCAGTGAGTCAATCCGCTGTCCTGAAACATCGCTCGAAACAGCGAGGCAACGCTTCCGTTAACGACGAACCATGCGGCTCGCTGTAGTCTCGCGTTGACGGGACCCCAGTCGCACGACCGATTAAGATGGCGCCAAACTGGCCGCATCGGACGATGCGGCCAGAAAGTGCTGGGTGACTAGAGTTCCAGCTCACGCTTGCGCGCGAGCAGTGCCCTGAACTCCGGATCGTCTGCGAGGGTTTGTAGTGCCCAGAACTCTTCGAGCCACTCTGCTTCGCCCTCCCAATCGCTTTCGATCAAAAGTCTCACATTTTCCAGGGCGCCTTCGCGATCGCCGGCAAGTGCCCGCGCTCCGGCAGCATGGAAGCGGCTCCAGTTGATCTGCCCGCTGGCTCGCTCGAAATGCGAGGCCAACTCGCGGCAATGATCAGTGTCGAGATCACCGACGTTCTCGGCAGGCAACCGGCAACTATAGGCCACATGCCGATCCAATTCCGAAAGGCCGATGGATCGGCCGATGGCGATGGAGCCCTTGTTGGATTCATGGCTGTGCCATTCGACGCCATGCAGGCCACGCCGCACACATTCGGCGGTGGTCATCGAAGCAACCACACGCCCGAGCCCCAGCCGGCGGAAATCGGGTTCCGTGCCGACGCCGACTTCGCACCGTTGACCGCTGACGCTGTCCGTCACGCTATGGCTGACGATCTGCCCATTGTGCAGAGCGCAGTACCCAACAGCCTGGTTGAAGAACGCCTCCGGAGAGGTCCAGCCCTCGACGCAATCCTCCACCGTTTCAAGATTGCCAGGCTTGCGATCGAATAGCGCTCGATCGATCGGCAGGATCTCAAATCCTGGACCTGGCTGACGTACTGCCGGCAAGGCTGTGCCCGCAACATGCCCCATGCGAACACGCGGATGAGGGATTGCGAACCCATTGCTCCACGCCTTCGAAAGGTGTGGAACCCAGCGGGTTTCCGCAAAAAGATAGGCCCAGTCGGGGATTGTTTCCCGCAGGCTAGCGAGAGTTTCGTCCTCGGTGTCCGGGTTGCCCGCGAGATAGTAGGCGTCCCCGTTGGCGACGACCGTCACCTGGGGGCTGATTGGATTGTCTACCCACACCTCGCCATCGATCGTACCGTCAAGGACGGATGCGATAGCAACGTGGATAGAAGAGAGTTCAGCTAAAATAGTCTGAGCGACCGAATAGGTCTCGTGCTCGAGTTTTTGCATTGATAAGCGATCCTATGGATGCGGCGGCGCTTTGCGCCTGCACCATCGATGGGAACAAGTGGAACAGATCATCTGCTCCGAAGGCAGCCGGCATACGCCCGCCGGCACTCGGCATGGTGTTGGCTGCCATCTTGGTACCTCGCTCATCACTATCGGCTACTGCGATTGGTTCGCAGTAGGGCTCCTTTAATTCGTGGACTGACGCCGGGCAAGTGGTTCACCGCGAGAATTGTCATCCTCCCTGCGGGTGGGCCGTTTGGCTCTTGGCGGCCCGATACAAAACCAACACCAAGATATTGTTGGCGAAAGCGCAATGCTGTACTGCCTCGTTCGCGCATATTTTCCTACTGAGTCAGAGAGTTAACTTAAATGAATCTTCCACTGAATGGCGCAGAGATAACGTTTCGACGGGTTACGTCTGCGAAGGTCTCTGAAATTTGCGAACTGAGCGAGACCCTGCCTGACGATCAGAGGGAATTTGTCGCGGAAACCCGCACAGTGCCGGCATAGAGGCCGGTGTCGTTCACCTGGCGCATCTGCGGGTGGGCCAGATCAATAGCTGCAGCTTTCGCGTCGGCAGTGCGTCCAAGCCGGACAAAAAGGATGGGGACTGCCTCGTCTTTACCGTTAGCTCAGTCGAGCGCGACAGCCTGCTCTTTGCGCTGAAGAATGTCGAGGAGCGCGCCAAAAGCCTGCGTGGGCGCTACGTCGCGGCACTTAAAGGGGAGATGGCACAATGACCGCCTCCCTCACCACCGCCGCCCGAATCACCATCGAGCTTTCCGACGATCTGCTCGGCATCATCAACAAGGCGCCGAGACGCGGCCTCCATCTCGTTAGCAACGCGCGCGGGAAGGCATTCGTCAAGGAGAGCTTCGGAAACTGGTTCAGGGATAGGTGCACTGGGGCCGGCGTGACGAAATCCGCTTACGGTCTCAGGAAGCTGAGCGCGACACTGGCGGCCGAGGGTGGCGCCGCCACGCATCAGCTGCTCGCCCAGTACGGCTGGACGAACATCGCAACGGCCGAAATCTACACAAAAGGCGTGTACCGGAAGCGGCTCGGCATCGAGGCCAGCCGCATCGTCGCGGATCAGATCGGGAACATAAAATTCCCTCACTCTAATCCAGATGAGGGGCTAATCCAGATGAGGGGGAAATCCGAAAAACAGAATAAAAACAAATCCTAAGTAGATCGGTTTTGACCTCTCATCCACCATCGCCACGACCCGTTCAGGACACACGCTGCGCTGCCGACGGTACGAAACATCGCCCGGGTGAACATGAACTTCCAGACCAATCTACGCCTACGTGTATAAGCAAGTTGAGCCGGGTGCATCCACACATGACCCGGGATTGCAGGAAAGAAAGATTCACCCGGTATTGACGCCATCTTCGTCCATGCGATCACGTTGAGCATCTACCTCCAAGAAGCGTAAGACTTGAGACCCGGGAGCCTCCCCTCTTATAGCTCAACCGGGTCTCTCACTGACTAGAAATGAAGAGCCAACAGATCATCTACTGTATCGACATTTCCTTGCGCCAGCGAAAAACGATGCTCACTGACAACGCGCAGTCTCACCGTGATTTTGAGGCATCGAGCTATAGATGATGCCTCACCAGCGGCCACAAGATCATCGCATAGATCGTGATGGATAGCCCGACACCGATCGCGCGCCCGATTTGGTAGATCGCATCGTCGCGATGGATCGGGCTTCTATTCGGTCGCCTTGAAGTTGCGCTCGGAGTTCTCATAGTGCCTTCGCTAAAAACGGTAGAAATAGTAGACTGGCGATGATGATGCATGCGACGGTCGCGCAAACCTCGGCGGCTTTCTCTGTTTTCGTCTTGGCCACACCCGCTCTCATGTTTTCTGATTATCTTCTTGTTCTCGATCAAAAACTGGAAATATCTGATAGTCAATCCAAGAAATACGATGATCAATTTATAGTGTATATCAGCTATCGGTAGCTTTTGTCCGTAAGCCTTCCGGGGCGCGGCGACGGCGATATAGCCCTCCCTGGAGTTTAGACTGACACCCAAAGGATAACATCATGTTTGCAACGCTATCTCTGGTACTACTGGAGCGCGCCTATAACCGTGCCTTCATCAGCGCCCAGCGCACCAATGCCTAGATGCCGTAATGGGCCGGCGTCTCACGAGTAGCCAGTTTCGTGGCTGTCCCTCAGAATGATGATGTTTGGAACGAGGTCCGAGCGATCGGCCTCAAGCATCATGCGAGGAACAGCCATGGGGTATTATGCAGGCATCGACGTCTCGCTGAAAGAGAGCAGCGTGTGTGTGGTCGACGCGACGGGCAAGCTGGTTCGGGAGGTCAAGGTAGGCAGCGAGCCAGAATGCCTGGTCGGGTATTTTGATCAACTGGGCTTTCCCGTAGAGCGCATCGGCCTTGAAGCGGGGCCTTTGTCCCAATGGCTGTATGCGGCTCTCGTTGCTGCGGGGCATGATGTGGTTTTGCTGGAAACGCGGCATGTGAAGGCGGCGCTTTCGGCGATGACGGTGAAGACTGACCGCAAGGATGCACGAGGGATCGCGCAACTGCTCCGCATGGGATGGTATCGCCCGGTTCACGCCAAATCGTCGCCGGCCCAGGACACTCCGGCTCTATTGGTCGGCCGCAAGCTTCTGCAATCCAAGCTACTCGACGTCGAGCTCAGTATTCGGGGCATCCTGCGTGGCTATGGGTTAAAGGTCGGCGAGGTCAGCCGCGGGCGTTTCGAGGCGCGCATCCGCGAACTGATTGAAGGGCATTCGACATTGTCGACGGTGATTGACGCGATGCTGACGGCGCGAGTAGCGCTGTGGAGCGAATTTACGAAGCTGCACCGCGAGATGCTCAGGATCGCCCGCGCCGACAAAGTTTGCAAAAGGCTGATGAGCGCACCAGGCGTCGGTGCCCTGATTGCGCTGACCTATCGCTCCGCGGTTGATGATCCTGCCCGGTTCGAAAAGTCCAGGACGGTGGGTGCCTACTTCGGTCTGACGCCGAAGAAATATCAATCCGGCGAAACCGATCGGGATGGCGGAGTCAGTAAGGTCGGCGACGCTATGGTGCAAACGGCATTGTTCGAGACCGCCCACATAATGCTGACGCGGGCGACGCGCTTTTCCAGTCTAAAACGTTGGGCGCTCGATGTGGCCAGGCGTCGCGGGATGAAGCGTGCGAAGGTCGCCCTTGCCCGCAAACTCGGTGTCGTTCTTCACCGCATGTGGGTGGATGCAACTTTCGCTGGAGCGTAAGCCCTGTCGCGGCATGAGGAGAGATATGTGATTGATGCAGGCAAGCACAAGGTCTGCATCTGATAAGGTCCCGTCGCTGGGACGCAGGCTTGGCAAGGTCGTGTGTAGTGCTGTGACCGCTTCGGCGAAGCACGCTCCCTAGATTGACCTGTCGGCTTGTTGATCTGATGGCATAGTGTGGCAGTCTTCGTGCTGACCACGGACAGAAGCATGACCCCAGCGACGAGATAATCATTCCGAGGGACTTGACGGACAAAGGCCCATTACAGAAGCACGACTTTGGCAGAATTTTAGAAGAGAGTGGTCGGCGGCAGTGCGGACATCGTGTTGATGGTGGCCGTTCGAGGGCGGCGATGATAGTCGCGCGGATGGCCGGAAGGGTGGGCTGGGGTGGCGGGCCCTGGCTTCTTTTTTTCCCGCTTCGCCTGCTTGAGGCGCCGAGATTGAAGGAAGGCATAAGCAATCATGGTCATGAGCGCGTGCCGATGCAGCCCCGTCCATGATCGTCCCTCGAAGTGGTCGAGCCCGAGTTCCTCCTTCAACTGCTGATGCGCCTGCTCGCGGATCCAGCGCGCCTTGATCGCGCCGGCCAGGCGCTTGAGCGAGGTGTCGGCGGGCAGGTTCGAGAGGTAATATTTGCCCTCTCCATTCGAACGATGTTCGCCGATCAGCCAGGCCTCTTCTCCCGGCAGATGCTGCTGCCCCATGTCGCCGATCCTCTGGGTCGGCCCGTCGGCCACCTTGATCCGCACGGCGGCGAAGCGGGCCTTCAGCGGCCCCTTGGTGCCACGTCGCCAACTCAGCGTGCGCCAGGGCGCGGTCGCCAGCGTCTTCTCCGCCGATACCGACTTTGCGTCGGGCACATGGTTCTTGCGCGGGCGCCCGCGCCCGGCGACGGGACAGATGAGGGCCAGGTCAACCGGATAGACCTTCTGGGTCCCCCCAACGCCCACGGCCCAGGTAAGGCCACGCTCGCTCAGCCCCTGCCGGAAGGGCGCGGAGATCGGCGTCGATCTCGTAAAGGACCCGTCGAAGGCGCTCGAGCTTCCGATCGCCGTCCAGATCCTCTTCGTCGGCATCGAACTCGGCAGCTTCACCGGGAAGGCGTTGAACGACTAAATCACCGATGGCCGGGCTGACTACGTCGGTGCCCGTCAAATCGTCAACGGCACGGACAAGGCCGAGAAAATTGCCGGCTATGCCGTAGCCTTCGAGCGGGCGCTTGTCGCTGCAGGATACAAATCCGCCACCAAACCGGCTTTGCCCGGCGCTGAACCTACCGGCCCGGCAACGAGCTTCCCGATATCGTTGAGCTCGACTGGTGGACGTGGCCGACGAAGTGCGTCCTGCCTGAGGGGCAGTTCATACTGAATACGCTATGGACGATCAGGCCGACGCTGTTTCCCGAGAAGGAAATTAGGGTCCGATCGAATGTGTTCACGGTGTCGCCCTGAAAATCCGCCGGGTGGGAACGTTGATATCGACACTCGAGAACCGCATTCATTTTAGGTGCGTCTACGACAATCTAGATGAACGAAGTAGGGATCACTAATATGCTTGTTGACGAAGGACGCTTTTCTGCTCGGCTTGAGCCGGCGGGAGGCCTGGAGCTTCCTCATCGCGTTGTTGTGGAGCAGAATTAAGGGCCAAAGCGTCGGGAGGATGAAGGATATCCAGGCGGTACCGGAAGGATTCGATCTCGGCGTTTGAGAAGCGTTCCAGATCTTGAAGTATCCACATCGAAATCGCAATCAATTCAGAATCGCTCAGATTCTGATTTTCGTTCTGAATGAGAGGAACCATAGCCACCAGTTCGCAGCTCTGCCCGGATTGATCATAAACTCGTACAAGAAAATTCTGCATAGCTTCCTCCAAATTGGTGGGAAGCGATCCATAATACACGTTTTAGCAGATTTTTTTATTTTTTAATGCGCACAATTGTGTGACTTCACTGACGTGATCGTTTACCATCCAGGCTGCCGTAGAATTTAGAGCACGTCCTGTTCAATCCGGTTCATACCCTGCTGCCCTGAAGTCGTTGGCACATTCGGCGGGTGAGAACTGGTCGAGTATGTCGCCGAGTGCATCCCATAGGGCTTTGATGGTCCGCTCGGCTTTGGCGCGCAGCAGTGCCTTGAGTTTCGAGAAGGCATTTTCGATCGGGTTGAAGTACGGGCTGTACGGCGGCAGGTAAAGCAGGCGTGCTCCTGCCGCCTCGATGGCATCGCGAACACCGGTGATCTTGTGGGCAGGCAAATTGTCCATCACGACGACGTCGCCTGACGACAGACTCGGCACCAGTATCTGCTCGACATAGGTGAGGAACACATTGCCGTTCTTGGCGTTATCGTAGACGAACGGCGCGCTCATGCCCGTCAGTCGCAATGCGCCGGTGAAGGTTGTCGTTCTCCAGTGGCCGTGCGGGATGCCGGCTCTGCAGCGTTCACCGCATGGCGCTCTTCCACGCAGACGCGCCATCTTGGTCGACAGCCCGGTCTCATCGATGAAGACGAGGCGTGCCGGATCGAGGTCAGGCTGGCCGTCGAACCAGGCGCGGCGGCGTTTCAGGATGTCGGGACGGTCCTGCTCCAGCGCGTGGGCGGATTTATTGAATGGCCCACCCATTCCCCCAGCATCGAGTACGATGCTGATATCCAGAAAGCGAAAGGAGCGAGCCAATGTCTATTGCGATCCTCGGGATTGATCTGGGCAAAAACGCTTGCAGCATAGTTGGCGTGGATGCGGTCGGCGCGGTCATTGTTCGCTGAACGATGCGTCGGCAGACGTTGATTGACTACGTTGGCAGGCTTCCGACCTGTGTGGTCGCAACACATGCCGGGCGAGGAAGCCTGGTTGGTTGGCGAATGGCGATCAAAAGACGAGCGTAAATACTACCTGTCCGACTTGCCGGCCGATGCGACATTGAAAGCGCTGGCGGCCGCCATCAAGGCGAGATGGGTTTCCGCGACAACAATTCTTCCGCATCCCAGCCATAGAATTTAGATGCGGCCTGATTTGCGTGCATGATATCCAGATTATCGCCGTCGCACAGCAACATGGGCATCGGATTTGCGTCGAACAACTGGCCAAGCCATTCCTCGCGCTGCTTCAAATCAGTGATGTCGATGCGCATGCCGATAGCGCCGCCGTCGAGCGTTCGGCGGTCGTCGTGCCGGAGCCATCGGCCGTCGCGAAGCTGCTGTTCTTCCTGTGCGGCAGGCAGCCGGAACTTCTCCATGCGCTCGACAAGCCATGTTTCCTTGTCCTCGATGAATTCCCGCATCTCGTCGCCGGCAAGGTTGATCTTCAGTATCTCCTCAAAATGAATGCCCGGCCGAAGATGCCTGGCAATGTCACTGTAGAGTTCTGCATATTTCTGGTTCCAAAGGACCTATCGGCCCTCTGCGTCAAAAACGCAGACCGCTTGAGGCAGCATGTCGAGAATGGATCGCAAGCGGATTTCTGCGACTGGAACTTCTTGTTCCTTTGTCCGCTCGACATCGATGAAAACCGTCATCATTTCGTCGGAGCGGCCCAGCCAGCGCGCGATCCTGACACATGCACGTCTTTCATGGCCTGCGCCGTCTACGATGCGACACAGCGGCATCTCTAACTCAAGCGGCCAATCGGGCAGAAGCAGCTCCATTGGGAGCCCGTCGAATTGATCGCGCGTGTAAAAGAGCCTGCGTGCACGATGGTTCCTGCGGCATCAAAAATAAAAGCTGCAGTTGGACATGCGTCGCGAGATGCATTTGTACCGCGTCAGGCATCGTCACTCCAAACGGTACGGCCTTTTTCAAGGCCGCAATTCCGTTACGGTATCGTGCGAAGGTAACGATGGCGTTGATGGAGCTGAATCCTCATTGCGCGACGGTGGCCGAAGCGTAAGGTGGCCTACGGGCTCAATTTGCCGATCCTGAGAGCGAAGCGTGCTCCTTGTCGTGCAGCGCGAACCGATCAAGCATGTGTGCACTCGCCTCGTTGACGCCGATGACGGCGACCTCGATACCCTGGCACCGGTATTTGAGGACGATTTTGTCGAGCGCGCCGACGGCCGTGATGTCCCACAGATGCGCCTGCGTGACGTCGATAGTCACCTTGCGCAGCGTCTCGGTGAAATCGAACGCCGCCGTGAAGCTTTCCGCCGACGCGAAGAAGATCTGGCCGTCGACATGGTAGGTGCGTTCCGTACCCTCCGCACCCAGCGTCGAGCGCACGTGGAAGAGCTTGGCGACCTTGCCGGCGAAGAACACGCCGGAGAGCAGCACGCCGACGAGTACACCCTTGGCAAGGTCATGGGTGCCAACCACGGTCGCGACCGTTGCCAGCATTACGATGGAGGAAGACAGAGGATTGCGGCGCAGGTCGAGGATCGAGCGCCAGGAAAAAGTGCCGATCGAGACCATGATCATGACGGCGACCAGGGCTGCCATCGGAATGATGCGCACGAGATCGTCCAGCACGAGGATGAGGAACAGCAGGAAGGCGCCTGCGACGAAGGTCGAGAGACGTCCACGGCCGCCGGAGGTGACGTTGATCACCGACTGGCCGATCATGGCGCATCCACCCATGCCGCCGATGAGGCTGGAAGCGATGTTGCTCGCTCCCTGACCGATACATTCCTGGCTCTTGGAACTCGGCGTATCCGTCATGTCGTCCACGATCTGTGCAGTCAGCAGTGATTCCAGCAGGCCGACTGCGGCGAGCGCCATGGAGTACGGGAAAATGATCTGCAGCGTCTCGAAGGTCAGCGGCACCTGGGGCAGTGCGAAGATCGGCAGCGCGGAGGGTAGTTCGCCGAGATCGCCGACCGTGCGCAGGTCCAGGCCGCCCCAATAGGCGACGCCGGTCAGCACGAGGATCGCGACCAGCGGCGACGGGATGGCCTTGGTGACATAAGGGAAGAGATAGATGATCGCGAGGCCCGCCGCGATCATCGCATAGGTCAGCCCCGGCACACCGATCAGCTCCGGCAGCTGCGCCATGAAGATGAGGATCGCGAGTGCGTTGACGAAGCCGGTGATGACGGAGCGCGAGACGAAGCGCATGACGCGGCTGAGCTTCAGAAAGCCCGCACCGATCTGGATGAAGCCCATCAAAAGCGTTGCCGCGAAGAGATATTCCAGCCCGTGCTCCTTGACGAGCGTGACCATCAGAACGGCCGTCGCCGCCGTGGCGGCGGAGATCATGCCGGGCCGGCCGCCGACGAAGGCGGAGACGCAGGCGATGGCGAAGGAGGCGAAGAGCCCGATCTTGGGATCGACGCCGGCAATGACGGAAAATCCGATGGCTTCGGGAATGAGGGCAAGCGCCACTACGATGCCGGAGAGAGTATCGGCGCGAATGTTCGAGAACCACTCACGCTTGTAGGTCGTCAGATTGAACATGAAAAGTCCGCAAGAGTAGTGCATCCAGACCGGATGATGTCCGGCATGTGAACTGGTTTGATGCTTTTGCGTTGTCTGGCGGATCGGCGGCCAGAAGAGCCACCCGGATTTTCACCGGGTCCGGGGTGAATGAACCCCTTATAGAAAATGCTGTGCAGCGGTCAACGGCGATTTGGCATAAGATTTGGTTGAACCTGGGAGAAGGCACGAATGAAACGGAAGGCTACCTGTTCCTGCGGCGCGCTTTCGCTTGTCGCGCAGGGCGAACCGGTGACAGTCTCCGTCTGCCATTGCCTGGAATGCCAGCGCCGGAAAGGCTCCGCTTGCGGGATTGCTGTGTTCTTTGCAATTGGAATGACCGAAGTCGCCAGCATATCTACGGTGTTATCCCGGATCGGCGACCGCGGCAAGCCCGTCGAGTTTCACTTCTGCCCTTCCTGCCGATTCACCCTCTTCTGGGAGCCAGACTTTCGCCCTGGCATGACGGCTTTGGCTCTTGGCTGCTTTGAGGAGAAGGATGGACTGGAGCCAACACAACGCGTCTTTGATCACCATCGGCATCCGTGGGTCATGGTACAGACCTCCTGAGAGCGTTTCCACCTTTCCTCGAAGCGGCGATCACTGTTCGTTTGGCAGGAATTACTCTGACCGGCTCATATGTCAGTCTCTCCGGAGCCTTTTCCGGCCGCCCGCCGCATTCGGATGGCGGCTGCGATAAAGACGCGGGAGAGGCCGTGATAGAGTGGCTCGCGCGAGAGAATACGGGACGTAAGATAGCCGAGCATCGAGACGGCCATGATGGGAATCACCGCCTCGTGGTCGCCCGTCATTTCGAGAATGATGACAAAGGCCGTCATCGGCGCCTGCACGACGCCGGCGAAGTAACCCGCCATGCCAAGCACGGCGGCAAGCGCGATGCTGGTTCCGAGGAGTGAGCCCAATGTGCTGCCGAGGCCCGCGCCAACGGAAAGGGAAGGGGCGAAGATACCCCCCGGAATGCCTGACAGCATCGAAAGGAAGCCAGCGGCGAACTTTTCCAGGAAGAACAAGTGCGGCAGGGCTTCGCCCTGTACGGCGCCCTTGGCCTGCTCATAGCCGGTGCCGAAGGTATCGCCACCCGAGAGCACGCCTATAGCGGCGATGGCCAGTCCGCAGCAGAGAGCCAGCAGCACCATGCGCTTCATCGGCTCGGGCTGTGCCCAGCGTCGGATGCGCTGCCCGAAATGCTGTGCCATGCCACTGAAGATCGCGCCGAGCGCTCCGCCACCGATGCCGCAGGCCAGGACCAGCGCCCAGTCCCGCATCTGAACGGGCGCGACCGACGTCGATCCGAAATAGTGGTAGCTGCCTGAAAGGCCGAGCGCTGCAAGGCCGGAGATGATGACGGCGGCAAGCACGAGACCATTGGTGCGGGCTTCATAGGTGCGGCCCATCTCCTCTATCGCAAAGACGATGCCGGCAAGCGGGGTATTGAAGGCGGCGGCGATGCCGGCAGCCGAGCCCGCGAGAATGAGGCCGCGGGCCTGCGCCATGCCGCCGAAGCGACCGGCGGCCAGCATGATCGAGGCACCGACCTGTACCGTCGGCCCCTCTCGGCCGATGGAGGCGCCGCAAAGAAGACCGAATACCGTCAGGAGAATCTTGCCGAAGGCGATGCGCAGGGACAGCAAGCGGCCGCGATCCTCCTCGTCCTTGAGATGCCGCGCGGCGATTGCCTGGGGGATGCCACTGCCCTGCGCGTTCGGAAGAAAACGCATCGCCAGATAGGCCGAGAGGGCGAAACCGGCCGGGGTTATGAGAAGCGGAATGAGATAATTCCATTCGCCAGCCGTTGTCATGCTTGTGAAGCCGTGCTGAGCGAGGTCGGCAAGCTTGGCGAAGCCGACGCTGACAACCCCGATGGCGAGCGCGCCGCACCAGAAGATGAGGCGCGGACGCCAGAGGGAAAACGAGCCCCAGAAGACGCGGGACCGACGCAGAAGCTTGGATTTGCGATAGAATGCGGGCATCGTCTTGCTTCGATCAAATTTGGCAATGGCGGGCTATCGGCTGGCGGCTGGTCCAACGTGATCGCCGGCCGGCCGGTGCCGCCGGTCTATGAACCCATACCCTACTTCACCCGAATGGCCGAGCGCGAATCCAGGTGATGGGGGTGATGCAGGTTCATTCAAAGGGCGATAGGCCTGAAAATCGCGGCCATTCGGTTTCTGGAATACATCCAGATCGAATTCCGGAAGGATCGCAAGCAGATGGTCGATGATATCCGACTGGATGCCTTCTTAGACGTCCCAGGCCGGTGTCCTGGTGAAACAGTAAACCTCCAGAGGTAGGCTGTGTGCGCTGTAGGTTACCCGAAATCGACGGAGACCATCACTCGGTCGGAAAAAATGTCCAGCAACAGTCGCGACGGGCACGACGCGCTGGCGACCGTCATAGAATTTCTGCACCCCAGCGACGAGCTCATGGTGACTCGGCTCGGCCGATTGGGCCGCGATTGTCGGTCGGGTCACCGCCTCACAGATCGCTTCCGCATCCTTTGCATCGTTCTTCTGCCGCTTCACGTACGGTTTGACGCAAGACGCCGGCATTAGCGTTCGTGGACAAAGGTTGACTGCGGAATCGGTTTTTGATTCAAGGCTTTCATTTGGAGGTAGCCTTGGGCGAACGGATCGGTTTGACGGACGAGGAATGGGCGGTGATCGGCCCGCTTCTTCCCCCCGAGCAAGGACGCGGATGCCGCCCTGCTCAGGACAATCGGCGCTATTTCGAAGGCATGATGTGGATGGCGCGTACGGCTGCGCAATAGCGACACTTGCCTGATGAATACGGCAAGTGGAACAGCGTCTTCCGCCGATATCGACGCTGGGTCGAGACCGGTGTGTTCGAAGCAATGCTCGAAACGCTGGCAGAGATGGTCGAGCGGGATCGAAGCGCCGACATGATCGACAGCACAATTGTCCGGGCACATCATTGTGCGGTCGGCATAAAAAGGGGTCTCAGGAGACCGAGGCGCTTGGTCGATCGCGCGGCGGCTTCACCACTAAGCTCCATGCCCGCTGCGATGCGAAAGGTCGACCGCTCGGCTACGTCCTGACGCCCGGGCAAACGCACGATACCCAAGGCTTTGCGCCCTTGTTCCGCATGATCTCCGATCGGATCGAGGCTTTCCTCGCCGACAAGGGTTACGACGCCGACGCCATTCGCGACGAAATCGCCAGTGCCAAGGTCGAGGCTGTCATCCCTTCAAAAAGCAACAGGCGCGAGCCGATCCCGCACGACAAAGCCAAAATACAAATGGCGCAACCAGATCGAACGGCTCTTCAACAAGCTCAAGAACTGGCGGCGCGTTGCGACCCGCTATGACAAGACCAAAGAATCCTACCTCGGTTTCGTCGCAATCGCCGCAGTCAAACTATGGATACCCTTTGTCCACGAACGCTAATCGAACCTCATGCTCGAGATTAAACAAAACTCGAGCCCAATGATGAGCAGTGGCGCGGGCCTCTATGCCGATCAGACAAGGTGAGAGCTGACTGAAAAAGCTGACGACCTCTGTCCGCCGGAGCTTCCTCCGCAAAACGAAGCCGCCATTTTAATCGACGCCGTAGACCTGAAGAACGTGCTTAGCGATCAAGGCCGACTGTGGTAAGTTCCTTCATGGACGGTTCTCACGATTGTGGCCTTTGACAGCCACAGTATGGCACAGCGATGCCGGGTGCGGAGGCCGTCCGCCTCATTACTCCATTGGCCCCATGGTTCGTCGCGTGTATGTTGTACGAGGATGGCGTCAGCCAACAGGGCTCGCTGAAGGGCGGTAGACACAATCCGGTCTCAATGCAAACTCAAAATCGGATGCCCGTGCGTCAGATTTGGCGGGATTTTTCCAAGTCGACGCATAAGGGCGCAGGAGGAGAACGCCAGCCGCGTTTCACCGTTTGCCAGCTCACCATAGTCGCCGTATTCGTGAAGAAAGCTACCAACCCGGCAACTCCAGTGTCGTCGCGAGTTGCCTCGACGCCGCCTTTGAGATCGCGACAAAATAGCCTGCTGATTATGGGATGTCCTCGAAAGGGTGGGCCATCACATAATCAACAATACCCTGCCGTCAGTCAGTTCTGACGCAGCAAGATTTTCCCGATCATCATCTCGCATCCGAAGGCATCTGTCTTTTCTCGGTCCATTGCGGTGGAAGACCGTATTTGCCAGCGACTTTTCCAACCAAGCCTGGAGCTCGCCCGAACGCTTCGCATGCAGTATATTTGTGTCTGCCGCCCAGCCAGGATTTCAGTCGATGTCTTGAAGGAACTGAAATGTCCAACATTTTTGGCTCCTTGCCCGTAGTGAGCACTCGGGAAAAGTCACTGGCAAACTTGCTTGCAAGGCCATAGGCGTCGCCTACCTCCGAATAGCGAGGCTTGTCCTGAATGAAGTTCGCTCCGCGGCTCCACATCATCGCCGCGCGCTGGACATTCGAGCTATCGGTTGCTTCGGCCTCTACGGCGAGGCCGCCGAGGCCGAATGGTATGCGCGGTATGCCAACCAGGGGGATATTGCTTGGGATCGCGAAGCCGCCGCCGACGCTGGCGATAGTCGCTGCTGCCGCGACACCCTTGTTAGTCGGGACTATATCGGTGACCACGGAACGGACCGTAAGGTCGGCAGGTCGTCCGGAGGGAACCAGTTGATACTTATCGCTCAACGCCACACACAGTGCACGGTCCATCGCATTGGAAACGAGGAAACGGTCGGCTTGCGACTTGATCCGAGATGCGGCGTCGAAGGAGAAGCTTGTCGGGATGATCCGGACCGTCTTCACTCGTACAAGTTCCTGCCCCTCCACGAAAATCCGCTTCTTGCCCAGCTTGCCCTTTGCGGGGCCGAGCTTGCTGTAGGAGGTAAGCGCTCCACTCTCCTTGATTGGAACCGAAGTGCATCCCGATGCCGCAATGGCGGTTGTCAGGAGCAAGGCTACCATAGATCGTCTTCGGGCCGGACGGTCAAGCAAACGATGATAGAGATGAGGGTTGCTGTTCACTTCATTACTCTCCGACGCTGATCGCGTCGGGGACAGTCTGCGCGGAGGATTGCCGCAGCATTACGAGAAAGCTCCAGCCGCGAAAATCAGGAGCGAGCACTTGCGTACTGCCATCAGCTCAAAGGAAAAGCTTTACAACCGTGCCGCGCCGGTCACTCTGCATCAAAACACGTCCGCCATGGTTGTCGACTATCTGCTTGACAAGGCTCAGGCCTAACCCGGATCCTTCGCTTTTCGGGGTCACCCGATAGAAGGGTTCGAACACCAGTTCTTGATGTTCCTCTGGTATGCCCGGCCCTTGGTCGGCTACCGCAATCGAGCCATCCGCCGAAACCGAAACGGCAATCTCTCCGCGACCCTCACCGTGGTCGATAGCATTGCGGATAAGGTTGCTGACTGCTCTTGCCAGCGCCGGAGCACTACCCTCGCGCTCGAGTTTCACGGTATCGCTCTGGAAGGAAATCAGGAAGCCCGCTGCGATCGCCACGGGGGCGATATCTGCGACCGCTGTCTGTGCCACTACAACCAGATCGACCTTGCCATTCGCTTCCAGCGCCTGATCGTTGCGCTCAAAATCCAAGAGCTGTTCAGCGGTGTCGGCCAGACGCGCAACGTCTTCAAGCAATCGTGAACGTTCCGCTCCTTCGGGCATGCCGTCAATCCGCGTCTGCATGATTGCAATAGGCGTTCTGAGCTCATGGGCCGCGTCGATTAGGAAGCGTTGGCGTTTCTTGGCTTCATTTTCGAGACGATCGAGCGTTCCGTTGAACGCTGTGACGATCGGCGCCACCTCCTTGGGTATGCCGTCGACTGGAAGGCGCGCTCCATGCCGTCGCGGCTCAATCTGCGAAGCCTTGTCCGCCACATCGCTTACGCGTGCAAGTGCGCGTTTGACAATCCGTGGAACGGCGAGAAAAATTGCGGGCAACGACACGACGAGTAGCGAGACATAGATCGGGTATGCCTCTGCTAGGATCGCCACGACCGACGATCCCTTTCCAGCGACGCCACCGAATAAAATCCGCACCTCGCCAAACGGGGTCTTTATGTCGTCGATAGAGGCAATGTCTTTTAGCCCATCGGCTTTGCGGATGTCCGCAGAAACAAACAAGTAGGTAAGTGGCGTGATCGCCGCATAGGGGGCCGGGACGGTGCCGCGGGACACAGAAGCGCCGTCTGTGCCGGCTGCTACAATCCAAAGTTCGCTGTTCTCCGCAAACAAGGCTTGCAGCTGCAGTGTATCTTTCAGTTCCAGGCTCCCTTGCCCATTTCGTGAGATCGCCTGCCTGACCGCTGATTTGATTTCCCTCTCCATCGCAATGTTAGGAGAAAGCACCATAGTGGCATAAACAGACAGTCCAACGAAAACCACACCGATGACAACAGTGATCACAACGCTGAGCTGCCAACTCAGCCTCCACCAAAGCGAACTGCTGGGCGGTGAGCGCATTATTCTTCCTTCAACAGGTATCCGACACCACGAATATTATGGATCGTTACCCTAGCGCCAGCATCCAGTAGCTTCTTCCGGAGCCTGGAAATATGGGCGTCGAGAGCATTCGATTGAATTTCTTCCTCGTAATTGTAGACAGCCTCTTCCAGCGCTGAGCGCAAGACTGTCTTGCCCTTCCGCTTGGCCAGCGCCTGAAGCACCAGGAGTTCGCGCCTTGGCATATCGAGACAAGTATCGTCGATCTTGACGGTTAGATGCAGTGGGTCAATCAATAGCCGGCCAATCTGAATATCCCGATTGGCGAGCTCCGGATTGCGCCGCATGAGCGCGCGCACCCGCGCCATGAGTTCCTCGATCAGGAACGGCTTTCCGAGATAGTCATCCGCGCCAAAATCAAGTCCTTCGACGCGCTCCATCGGTTCATTCCGAGCGGTCAAAACGATGATTGGCGTGCTATTGCCTGCGCGCCGTAGCTTCGGGATGAACGTCAGGCCTTCGCCATCCGGCAAGCGGCGATCAAGAAGAATAGCATCGTAGTCGTTCTGCAGAACAAGTTCCTGCGCATGAGTGAGGTACATCGTGTGATCCGCGACGATGCCATGCTTTGCCAGGCCGGCCGTCAATGCGTTGGCCAATTCCCTTTCATCCTCGATCAATAGGAGCCGCATCGTTCCTCCATTCACTTCATTTGGGTCATCTTTGTCCAAAAGATTGCAGCAGCATTACGTGGAGAAAAAGATCGACAGGTAAAGCTGCTGCAATTGTGGAGCCGCAGAGATCGAAGCAACTCAAATGCAACAATTTTAACGGTCGGCCGGCCGGCCGGTCGGCGTCGTGCTGCTAATTATGAGGAATCGACATCATGGCTACAAGTTGGATGAAAGCTCTGGCCCTGACGGGGTAATTCATGGAGGCTTGCGGTATTGCTCACTACTCGGCGCGTGAGATAACCAAGCTGGGCCATCAAGTCCGGCTGATCGTACCACAGTGCGTGCGCCCATTCGTGAAGCGCCAAAAGAGCGGTGCGGCAAATACCGAAGCGATTGTCATCGCTGCCCAGCGACCCGAGATGCGCTTCACCACGCTGAAACTGGAGGAGCAGATGGCTGGGATTATCCGTTCCGAATGGCTGTGCATCGGCACTCCTCAAGTGCAGCTAGATAACCCGCATCGAACGCCTCTCTCGTGCGGGCAGGGTCGCGGTTGCAGCGGGCGACATGGCCGAGTTCATTCCACCATCTTCTCCATGCCTTTTCGATTTGTGTTACGTCAACTTTTGTCAATTTTCGCTCTCATTCATTGCTGGAATGTCAATCTCCCTCACCCTATAATATGGTTCACACTGTTCCATGCAAATCATGTCTCGCCATTTTCAGTGCTAGATTGTTGAACGAGTGAAACAAAAGCAGGTGCAGCGCCACCGTTCTTGTCTACTCCAAAATAGATTGTCTGGTGTGGGAAGGGCATTTCGATGCCGCGAGCATCGAAGACTCGCTTGACCGCTCCGTTCAGAGCGCGTCCGACACCCCATTGCTTGCCCGGTAGCGTCTTTATCCTGACGCGGACAATCACCGCACTGTCGGCAAGTTCCTGAACGCCGAACCATTCCATCTCGCCGACAATGACGCCATTGATTTCCGGATCGGCGCGCAACTGCTCGAAAGCTTCGAACAGTGCGGCCTTGGCGTCCTCCACATCCTCACGATAGGCGATGCCCACGTCGCCAACGTGGTAAGCGAAGTCGCGCATCAGGTTTGTCACCATGTCGACCGAGGAGAAGGGGATGATGTGATAGGCACCTGTCACATCACGCAGGCTGACGGAACGGATCGTCAAACGTTCCACGGTGCCGGTTGTGCCCCCCACTGTAATGACGTCGCCGACATTGATGGCGTTTTCCAACTGGATGAATACGCCGTTGATAACGTCCTGCACCAGCTTCTGCGCGCCGAAACCGATAGCAAGTCCGAGTACACCCGCCGAAGCGAGCAGCGGCGCGATGTCCAGTCCCATCTGCGATAGGGAGAACATAAGGGCGACCACCACGATTGCGATAGTCATGGCGTTCCGCAAGAGGGTGAGGAGTGTTGTTTCGCGCGAGGTGGCGATTGTACCGAAGGCGGGGTTGAGCCGATAGTCCACCCATGATGTCAATGTCAGCCAGGCGACATAGGCGACGAGCAGAATGACGAAAACCGACGCCGCCGCGCCTGTAAAGGCAAGGCCCATGCGCGACTGCATGAGGGCCGCCACGTCGAAGATGCCGGTGGCCGAGATTACGAAGGCGATCACGGTGGCAATGATGAGGAAGCGCAGCAGTGTGAGGAAACGGGGAACGAGGCCGTTGATGCGACGCTCCAGCAGCGGGAGCCGCCGATTGATGTTGTTCGGCAGGCGAACGCCCTTCTGGACCGTGCGCGCTAGCCAGTCAGCGAAGACGAAGCCGACGATGATGGCGACAAAGGTCTGGGCGCTGGCGCCGAGAACGGAGAACAGCCGCTCGGCCGGCCCGATCAGCACGACGAAGAATAGGAAAGCCAGATAGACCAATACTGGCCAGTGCCAGCGCGCCGCGATGAAGCGGACGCGACGGCTACGTGGATTGTGTTCGGGGGTTGCCAGCAGCCACTCGGTTACGGCACGCTGGTTTACCAATGTCGCTGATACGGCGATGACAAGGGCGACAAGCGCAACGAGGGCGGACACCGCCTGCCCAGAAGCGGCCGAAACGGCCTGTGAAAGAATCGGCTGGAGAAGAAGCTGGCCATAGCCGAGAATGCTGATGATCCATGCGAGGATGCGGCTCGTGCGCCGGGCGGCTCTGTCCGAAACATGTATAAGGCGAAGCTCGCTGGTGGATGGCGACAGTATGGCCCTGGTTGCCACCTTGGCCATCTGCACCGCGGTGAAGGCGTTGAGATAGAGTGTCTGCTGGATATCCATGCGCCCAAGCTCTCCGAAGACGGTCAGAGCGGCAAGATATCCAGCGCCCCAGGCGGCGATGACGATGCCTATGTCGAAAGCCACAGAAGCGGTGACCAGAAAGGCTTTTTCGAGGAAACCCGCGGTCGTCGCGCGTCGCCCGAAGGAGCGGTAGATTCTGCGTGCAACCAGCCGAAGGACTGCGAAAACGCCATAGGTGACGACAATCACCAGCGCCAGATCACGTGCGGCGCGAAAAAGTACCTCAGCTTCCCCACCATTGATGTTTGACAATGTTGCTGGTGCCGCAGCGAGTTGCCGGGAGAAAACGATGATGGAAAAAACCGCCCGCTCGGCGAAGTGCCGCGTCACATCCGCCATCTGCTTGCCGAGGGGTTCGGCCAATGGCGTCTCGGCGATGTCCTTGGCGGCTGTTCCGTCGGCGACCTTCTGCAATTCGTCGAGAAAGGTCTGCCGTGTCTTGTCGTCGCGCAGGATGTCAATGAGGTCCTGCAGCTTTGCTGAACCGGCCGATAGTTCCTGGGAATTCTCTAAACCGAGCGGCTCTTGCGCGGCTGCAGGCATGACAGACGCAACCAAAAGAGTAGCCAGCAGACAAATGATACGCAGTGGAATGAAGGCCATAATCAAATTTCTGTCTTGGTACCGGGAAACAGAAGATCGACGAAACGCCCTCCTGTCGGCTGCGGTTCATGATTGGCAAGGCCAGGTCGTTCGTTCGCCTCGATGAAAACGTACTCCGGTTCTGACGGGGTCTTGACCATCAAGTCAATGCCGACCACCGGAATATCGATTGCCCGCGCGGCGCGGCAGGCAGCTGCGATGAGATCGGGATGCACTGTGTCAGTGACATCATGGATAGAGCCACCGGTATGTAGATTTGCGGCTTTGCGGACGGTAACCTCATGTCCGTCGTCGAGAATCGAATCGAGATTCAGCCCCTGTTCGGCGAGGCACCGGTGCGTTTCCGCATCCATGGGAATTCGGCTTTCTCCACCAGTTGCTGCCTGACGCCGTCGTGATTGTTTTGCGATAAGTGCTGCGATTGTAGCCCGGCCATCACCGATGACACAGGGAGGGCGGCGCACGGCCGCGGCGACAAGCTTGAAATCGATGATCACAAGACGGAGGTCATGGCCCTCGAAGCAGGCTTCGAGCAAAACCCGGTCGCAGACACCGCGCGCCTCGTCGATCGCTTGATCGAGTGCCTCTTGCGTGGTGATGCCGACGGAAATGCCACGGCCCTGTTCGCCGCGCGCCGGTTTCACAACTAATTTTCGGTTCTTCCTCAAAAACGCTGCAATTACTGCGCGGTCTTTACCCACCTCCATTTGATCGGGTACGACAAGGCCGGCTGCTGAAACAACGCGTCGGGCAATGGCCTTGTCATCAGCTATCGACATTGCAACGCCCGAAGTAAGCTCTGAAAGACTCTCCCGGCAATGGATCGACCGGCCGCCATGGGAGAGCCGGAAGAACCCGCCCTCGGCATCCGTGATATCGACATGAATGCCGCGTCGCGTCGCCTCGTCAACGATCAGCCGGGCATAGGGGTTCAGCGCATCGTAGGACTGGTGCGGCATGGCGAAGAACTTCTCGTTGATCGCGTTCTTCCGCTTGACCGCGAAAAGCGGCATGCGTCGGAAGTTCAGCTTCTCGTAGAGTTTAATTGCCTGCGCGTTGTCGTGCATGACCGATAGGTCGAGACAGGAAAGGCCCCGCGCCTGGAAATGCTCGGCCAGCTTGCCGACGAGCCTTTCGCCAATGCCGGGCTGGCGGGCGTCGGGATGGACCGCGAGGCACCAGAGCGAGGCGCCCCGGTCGGGGTCGTTGAACAGGCGCTGGTGGTCGATTCCGGTCACGGTGCCGACGATCTCGCCGGTCGTCTCGTCCTGGGCGACGAAATAAGTCACCGGGCGGTTATCCCTGTCGGAGGAGAAGAAATCCTTGCGGATCTGGACCATGCCGCAGGCGGCATAGATGCGGTTGATGCCGTCGGCGTCGGCATCCGTGGCAAGCCGACGGATGTTGATGGCACGAAGGCGGCGGCTCCTCGCGCGATAGGTCGACAGGTCAAGACGGAATGTATGCGAGGGATCTAGGAACACCTCCTGCGGGGCGTGCGACAACAGCACATGCGGGTCCTGCACGTAAAACGCGATATCCCGGCTTGACGGCGCTTCCTCGCGAAGTTTCGACAGAAGCGTCTCGTCCTTCGAGAATGTTTGTGCAAACAGCAGCCGGCCCCAACCACAGTCCAGTACCACATCCTTTTTCTGCTTCTCCGACGCGTCCGGCCGGCCGAGATGGCGGCCGGGCTGCGCGCGGGTGCGCAACTGTTTCAGGCGATGGTTCACCGCGCTCGCCCCCTTGGCGCTGCGGGTCCTGGCTGCCTGGCGCGGCGTGGTCTTTTCTTCTACCTTCTTCACGTCACACCCCCTGGGCCTGAAGCCACATTTCGAGAAGCCCGACCTGCCACAGCTCGGATCCACGCAGCGGCGTGATATGGTCCGAGGGCTTCTCGAGCAGGCGTTCGAGATAGGTCTCGCGGAAAAGGCCGCGTTCGCGAGCCGCTTGCGAATGAAGTGCGTCGCGGATCATCTCGAGATAGGGACCGGCGATATATTTGAGTTGCGGGACTGGGAAATAGCCCTTCTTGCGGTCGATCACCTCGCTCGGCACGATCTTGCGGGCGACATCCTTCAAGATGCCCTTGCCGCCGTCGCGCAACTTCTCCTCGGGCGGGATGCGTGCGGCAAGCTCCACCAACTCGTGGTCGAGGAAGGGGACACGCGCCTCAAGACCCCAGGCCATGGTCATGTTGTCCACGCGCTTGACCGGATCGTCCACCAGCATGACATTGCTGTCGAGCCGGAGCGCCTGGTCTACAGGGGTATCCGCGCCCTCTCGCAGAAGATGCTCCTCCAGTAGCGCACCGCTGGTGTCGTGCTCGGAAATCCAGTCCTGTGACAACTGTGTTCGCAGCACCTCATGCGAGCGGTCGCGAAAGACCTTGCCATAGTCCGAGACGACGTCGTTGGAGTTGACGAGCGGCGGATACCAGTGATAGCCGCCGAACACCTCGTCCGCACCCTGGCCGGATTGCACGACCTTGATGTGTCGGGAGACCTCCTTGGACAACAGGTAGAAACCGACATTGTCGTAGGAGACCATTGGCTCCGACATCGCTGCGATGGTGCCGGGAAGGGCCTCCATCAGGTTTTCGGATGGCACGAAGATCTTGTGGTGGTCGGTGCCGAACGCGCGGGCGATGAGATCGGAATAGACGAACTCGTCGCCCTTTTCGCCGTTGGCCTCCTCGAAGCCCACGGAAAAGCTCATCAGGCCCCGCTGGCCAGCCTCGGCAAGCAGACCGACGATGAGGCTGGAATCAACGCCGCCGGAGAGCAGAACGCCGACTGGCACGTCGGCGATCATGCGGCGCTTTACGGCGGTGCGCAGTGCGTCGAGAAGCTGCTCCTGCCAGTCCCTGCGCGTCATGGCGCCGTCGCCCGCACAGCGGGTGTAGCACGGATCCCAGTAGCGGTGGTCCTTGAAGCTTCCGTCTCGCTCGTAGACGCGGATCGTGGCCGGCGAGAGCTTGCGCACGCCGGAAAGAATCGTGCGCGGTGGCGGCACCACGGCATGGAAGGTCATGTAGCTGTGCAGGGCCTCGACGTCGATGGATGTATCGACACCGCCCGCCTTGACGATCGCCGGCAGACTGGAGGCAAAGCGCAAGGCCCCGCCGGCGTCCGCGACATAGAGCGGCTTGATGCCGAAACGATCGCGCGCCATGACGACGCGGCCGCTGTCGCGCTCGTGTAGAGCAAAGGCGAACATGCCGTGGAAACGGCTGACGCAGTCCACGCCCCAGGCATGCCATGCCTTGAGGATGACTTCCGTGTCGCCATCGGAGAAGAATCGGTAGCCCTGGTTTTCAAGCTCTGTCCGCAGTTCACGGAAATTGTAGATGCAGCCGTTGAAAACAAGGGAGAGGCCGAGGTCAGGATCGGCCATCGGCTGCTGTGATCTGTCGGAGAGATCGAGAATTCGCAATCGTCGATGCCCGAGCCCCACATTTCCCCGCACCACGATTCCTGATGCGTCTGGCCCGCGAGGGGCGAGTACGTCTGCCATGATCGAGATTGCCGACACCGACGGGGACCCGCCGTCAAACCTGACTTCTCCGCAAATTCCACACATGAACTGGGCTGAAACCTCCTTTGTGAGTACAAAATGGAACGTCAGGGCCGTGAAATATCCACGGCCCTGACGCTAGCTGAAAACAATGCGCCAGCGCTCCGGTTGTTCCCCGGTCATTGAAAATTGCCCCTCTCAGCCTTTCCGACCGTTTGCGCGCGGGCGAGCATGTAGGCCTCCGCAAACGCCATGTGTTCGCCGGCGATACGGCGCGCGTCCTCCACTCGCCCGTCCTTCAGAGAGGCCATCAGCCGGTACTGGAACGACAGCCCTTCCTCGCGCGAACTGGGGGCCGGATCAGCGTAGATGCTTCGGGCGAGAGGAAGTTCGCGCAGCAGATTGTGCATCAGGCCGCTTAGAAAGCCGAGCAACGGGTTCGGGCAGAGCTGCGCCAGCTGCGAATGGAAATCGAGCTCGGCCACGCGCTGGCGATACTGTTCCTCTGCACCGCCCGGCGGATGGTCGTATATCCGGATCGTACTTTCGAGAAGGGCAAGCTGTTCGTCGGTGATACGTCCGGCGAGCAGCGCGGCCACTTCGGGTTCCAGCGCCTTGCGGATGGCGTAGATGTCGGAAAGGCTCGGCTCGTCGAAGAAGAAATAGGTCGACAAGAGCTCCATGGCGTGCTGGGCGGAGGGCTGGGCAACGAAGGCGCCGCCGCCTGGTCCGCTACGAGTGAAGATGAGGCCTTGCGTTTCCAATGCCTTCATAGCCTCGCGCACCGTGCCCTTGGCCGCCTTGAAACGGTCAATCAGCTCGCGCTCCTGCGGCAGGCGCGCGCCGGGCAGAAGGCCTTCCGTCCGAATATAGTCCTTCAAGAGATCGGCGATTGCTTCTGGCCGGCGCTTCGTCTTTCCGGCGGGCGTGAAAAGGCGCCTGCCGTCGTCTGCCGGGTTTTGTTTCTCATCGATGCCAGACATCTGTCGTCACTCTCTCCTGATGCGAGGCGCGCTCGCGACAAGCCGCTGTGTATAGGCGTGTTCAGGGTCGGCAAAAAGTCGGTCAGCCGGCGCCGTCTCGACGATCTCTCCGAAATACATCACGGCGACGCGATCCGAGATTGCCTCGACCACGGCAAGGTCGTGGCTGATGACGAGATACGACAGACCGAAGCGTGTTTTCAGGTCACGTAGAAGGAGAAGCACCTGCGCCTGCACGGACACGTCGAGCGCGCTCACCGGCTCGTCGAGAACGAGGATTTGCGCGTCGGCCGCCAGCGCCCGGGCAATGGCGATCCGCTGGGCCTGACCGCCGGAAAATTCGTGCGGATAGCGTTCAAGCGTGTCGGCCGGCATCTGCACCGCATCGAGCAGTTCCTGCATCCGCACGCGCCGCCGGGAGGGGGCGTAGCCGTTGAGAAGGGCGAGCGGGCTTTCAAGGATGTCGCGGACGGTCTTTCGCGGGTTGAGCGAGGCGACCGGATCCTGAAACACGTACTGGATCATCTTGCCGAAGGCTCTCGGCCCGTCCCGGCGCAGTCCGCTGGCATCCCTCCCGCCGATGGCGAAACTGCCGGAAGTGGGCGTTTCGAGGCCGACAAGCATGCGGGCAAGGGTGCTCTTGCCCGAACCGCTCTCCCCGACCAGGGCGAGCGTTTCGCCGCGCCGAAGATCGAGCGATACGGATTTCACGGCGTCTATGGTATGACGCGGCTTGCCGAAGAGGCTCCTGCCGCCGCCGAACCTCTTGCTGAGTTCCCGCATCTCGATCGCGTGAGCCGTCATGACGTCCCCGCCTCCCTCTGGAAAAGCGCGGCCATGCGGTCGAGGAAACGGCTTCCGCTTCCCAGTTCCGGGACGCAGGCGATCAGCCGTTTCGTATAGGCATGCTGCGGATTGGCGAGCACCGCCCGCGCTTCGCCGGTCTCGACGATCTCCCCGTCCTTCATGACGGCCACGCGGTCGCAGATTTCCGACACGACGCCGAAATCGTGCGTGATGAAGACAAGCGCCATGCCGCGTTCGCGCTGAAGAGCGCGCATCAGTTCCAGGATACGCGCCTGCACGGTCACGTCGAGGGCGGTGGTCGGCTCGTCGGCGATGATGAGATCAGGATCGTTAGCGAGCGCCATGGCAATGCCGACGCGCTGGCGCTGGCCGCCCGAAAGCTGGTGCGGGTAGTGGCCGGCACGGGCGCGGGCCTCGGGGATGCCGACCTTGTCGAGCAGCGCGATCGCTTTTTCGCGGCGCTCTGTCGCGCCGAGCGGCTGGTGGGCGGCGATCGCCTCCTCCACCTGGCGTCCGATTGCCATCATGGGGTGCAGCGTCGTCAGCGGGTCCTGGAAGACATAGGCGACGCGGGCTCCCCGGCTGGCGATGAGGCGCGTCGGCGGCATGGCCAGCACGTCTTCGCCCATCAGGTAGATTGCCCCGTTGCGGATGAGGCCGGGCGGCGAGGCGACGAGACCCATGACGGAAAGGGCGGTCACGCTCTTGCCCGAGCCGCTTTCCCCGATAAGGCCGAGGCATTCGCCCGGCTTGACATGGAGGGAGACGCCCCGCACCGCCGGCACGACGCCACGGCTGCGTCGGAAGCCGGTCTCGAGCCCTTCGATAGCAAGGACGGCGTTCCGCGCCGTGTTTTTCGGCGCAACGCGATCACGCGCGACCTCCGTGACGGGGCCGGGCCGGGCGAGCGCGCCGGAGCGCAGGCGCGGATCGAGCACGTCGCGGATGCCGTCGCCCAGAAGGTTCAGGCTGATGACGACGAGGAAGATCATCGCGCCCGGCACGATGGAGACATGCGGTGCGGTGAAGAGCTGCGCGCGTCCCTCGCCGAGCATCGAGCCAAGATCGGCCTGCGGCGGCTGCGCGCCGAGGCCGAGGAAACTCAACCCCGCCGTTTCGAGGATCATCCAGCCAGCCGTCGTCGACATCGTGATGACGATGACGGGCAGAACGTTGGGTAGAACCTCCGTCAGTACGATGGCGACCGGGCCTTTTCCGGAGAGCCGCGCCGCGTCGACGAACTCGCGATGCGTATAGCCTAGCGTCACGCCGCGCACATTGCGGGCGAAGAAGGGGATGTTGACGACGGCGATGGCGTAGAGCGCGTTCAGGAGGCCGGAGCCGAGCGCGGCGACGATGGCCAGCGCCAAGAGGATGTAGGGAAAGGCCATCAATATGTCGATGCCGCGCATCATCAGGTTGTCCGTGCGCCCGCCGGCATAACCCGCCACGATACCGATCGCCGAGCCGAGGAGGGCGGCAATGAGCGTGGCGGCAAACCCGACCGCGAGCGAAATGCGCACGCCCCACAGTAGGCGGCTGAGGATGTCGCGGCCGAGCTGGTCGGTCCCGAGAAGGTGCCCCGCGGTCAGCACCGGCTTCAGGCGATCGGCCGGCGCAGTCGCATCCGGGTCGGGAAGCGGCAGGAGCGGTACGAGCAGCGCGACAAGCGCGATGAGGACGATGATGCACAATCCGGCTGTCGCCAGCCGGTTGTTGACCAGCAGGCGCCAGGCGGGGAGCCGAGCCGAGGCCGACATTGCGGCAGGCGCGCTCATACGCGGATCCTCGGGTCGAGCATCGATTGGAGCATGTCGGCACCAAGGTTAAACAGCACATAGCTGGCCGCGACAACGAGCACGCCGCCCTGCACCAGCAGGATGTCGCGCGTCGAAATCGCCTTGACCAGCATCGCGCCGATGCCGGGCCACTGGAAAACCGTCTCGATATAGACCGCGCCGCCCAGTACGAAGCCGGCCTGGATGCCGATGACGGGGATGATGCCGACGAGCGCCGCGCGGAAGGCGTGACCGTAGACCACCCGCCTTTCCGGCAGGCCTTTGGCGCGGGCCGTCCGCACATAGTCCTGCCGCAGCACCTCCAGCATTGCGCCCCGCGTCAGCCGAGCGATCACCCCGGCCGCCACGACCGAGAGCGTCGCGGCCGGCAGGATGAGATGAAGGAGGAGATCCCTGAAATCGCCGCCGCCATAGACGGCGTACATGCCGGAGGCCGGCAGGATGCGCCAGTGCACGGCGAAGAGGTAGATCAGGAGAAGACCGAGCCAGAAGGAAGGCATGGAAATGCCGGCAAGCACGAAGAAGGTGATCGCCCGGTCGGCCCAGCCGAATTGGCGCACCGCCGAGACGATGCCCGCCAGCAGGCCGATCACCGAGCAGAGCACCAGCGAGACGCCGGCCAGCACGAGCGTCGCCCGGAACCGTTCCAGCACCTCGTCGATGACCGGCCGGTTGAGCGCGAAGGAGCGGCCGAAATCGCCGTGCAGCACATTGCCGATCCAGATCAAGTATTGCTGCACCAGCGGCTTGTCGAGGCCGAGGTCCCGGTTGATGCGCGCGACATTTTCCGGGGTGGCATAGGCTCCCAGGATGGCTGTCGCGGTATCACCCGGGATCAGCGCCATCACGAAGAAGACGATGACCGACAGACCGAACAGCACGGGAACGACGGCGAGCAGCCGCTTCATGATATAGGCCGGCATGAGACCTCCCGGTATCCGTGGCAGGTGCCGCTAGGGCTTGGCGACGCTGCGCAGGTCGAGAAGGAAGGACGGCTGCAGTTTGAAGCCCTCGACGACGGCCGTCGTGACCGCGTTCTGCTTCCAGTTGGCGACGAAGAGCCAGGGCGCATCCTCATGCACCAGCGCCTGCACCTCGCCGTACAGCTTGCCGCGCTCTGCCTGATCCGTCGATTTGCGCGCCTGCTCGAGCAGTTTGTCGACCTCGGGGTTGGAATAGTAGCCGGAGTTGAATCCGCCCTTGTCGGGCATGGCGTCGGTGCGCAGCGTTAGATAGGGCACGGTGTCCGGGTCGTTGGTCATCCAGGCCATCTCGGCCATGTCTGCCTTACCCTCTAGACCGGGATTGACGCGGCCGAGGAAGGTGTTCCACTCGTAGGTTTCGATCTTCACCTTGAAGCCCACCGCCTGAAGATCCGCCTGGATGGCTGCGCCCATGGTGATCGGGTCAAGCATGCCGGAGCCGCCTTCCGTCACGTAGAAGGTCAGTTGCGGGTTTTCGACGCCCGCCTCGGCAAGCAGTGACTTGGCCTTCTCCGGATCGTATGCATAGGGCTCGACGGTATTCTCCACCCAGTTGAACGCCGGCGGAATGGGGCCTGCGGCGACCGTGGCGGTGCCCTGCAGAACATTGGTGACGAGCGTTTCCTTGTTGACCGCGTAGTTTGCCGCCTGGCGCACGCGCTTGTCGGCGAAAGGGCCTTGCTTGGTGTTGAGGATCGTGAACCAGACATGCGGCCCGGCTTGCTCGGCGACCAAAAATTTGGCGTCCTGCTTGAAGGTCGCGAGGTTATCAGGCGGCACCTCGACCATCACGTCCAGGCCGCCCGCCATCATCTCCGCAACGCGCGTATTGGTGTCGGTGATTGGCCGGAACACCACGGCGTCGAGCTTTGCGGCGCCGCCCCAGTAGTCGGGGTTGCGATCGATCACGACACGCTGGTTCGACAGCCACTCGACGAATTTGAAGGGGCCTGTGCCGGAGGGCGCCCGGCCATAGTCCTTGCCGTGCTGTTCCACCGCCGCGGGGGAGACGATCAGACCGGTTGGATAGGCGAGATTGGAGAGGAACGGCGCGAAGGCTTCGTTCAGCTTGAACTCGACGGTGTGCGCATCGACGACATCGACGGACGCGATCGAAGCGAAGTTGAAGGACAACGGGAACGGCCCCGTATTGTAGAAGGGATGGTCCTTGTTCAGCATGCGGTCGAAGTTGAATTTCACCGCCTCGGCGGTGAAATCCGAACCATCATGGAATTTCACGCCCGCGCGGAGCTTGAAGCGATAGGTCTTACCGTTTTCGGATATTACCCAGCTTTCGGCAAGCGCCGGCTCAACCTCCAGCGTGCCGTCCTTGAACCGCACCAGGCCATCGTAAAGGTTGACGAGGATGCGGAAGTCGTTGGTCGCCGTGACCGTGTGCGGATCGAGGGACTGGGGTTCGGCTATTTGGCCGACGACAAGAACGTTGGCCGGGGTCTGGGCTGTGGCCGGCCCCGCCGAAAGGGTAGCACAGGTGAGGGTGGCAGCCGTAAAGACACTGCGAAATAGCCTCTTCATAGGAAAGATCCTTTCGATTTGGCGTCGTTCGATAGGTGTATTTATAGCGATAGATATGAGTATGACAACAATCTATCATGATTAAATAGCCGTTCGCGCGGCTCAGCACCCGTCCGAACGTCCAAAACGTGCGGGCAAACCGCTGCGATAGTGCAGTTAGGGTGTGTCCGGCTTGTCCGCACTCAGGTCCTGTTCTGCTTGCTTCACGTCCTGGCGAGTGAAGCCGCGTAGGCCGGAAATCTCCTCCGCGTCGCGTTCGATCTGAACCTCGCTCGCCGCGTGGTGCACGGCCAACCGCGCCAGCGAAATCAGCGCATGGAGGTGGATGCGCTCGTAGCCGTGCGAGGCATCGACGCCGAAGGCGAGGAGGGCGGTCCGAACGTCATGACCGGCTTCGACGGCCGAGGCGGCGTCCGAGCGATAATAGCGGAACACGTCCTTCTGGACGCGGATGCCGTGGTCGCCGCAAAGCTGGAAGAGCTTTTTGGACAGGTGGTAGTCGAAGGGACCCGTCTGGTCCGCCATGGCGAGCGTCACGCCGAATTCGTCCGAGTTCTGGCCCGGCGCTGTCGTGCCGTTGTCGATGGCGACAAGCGAGGCAATGTCCGGCACCAGCACGGCGGACGCGCCGACGCCCACTTCCTCGCCGATCGTGAAGAGCCAGTAGGTGTCCACCGGTGTCTCGATACCTTCGCGCTGCATCGCCTCCAGAGCGGCGAGCATGACCGCAACCCCCGCCTTGTCGTCGAGATGGCGCGAGACCATGAAGCCGTTTTCGAGAAATTCGGGTTGCGGATCGATGGCGACGATATCGCCGACATCGATGCCGAGTTGCACGATGTCCTTGCGATCGCGCGCCAGCGCGTCGATGCGCAGCTCGACGTGGCGCCAGCCAGTCGGCTGCGTGTCGACCTCTTCGTTGAACGTGTGGCCCGACGCCTTCAACGGCAGGATCGAGCCGCGATAGGTGCCCTTGTCCGAGAATATCGAGGCCCGCGCGCCCTCGGCGAAGCGCGCCGACCAATGGCCGATCGACACGAGTTCGAGCCGTCCGTTGTCCTTCAGCGCCTTCACCTGCGCGCCGAGCGTATCGAGATGGGAGACGATGCCCCGCGCCGGCCGCTCGGCCGCTCCGGGGCGGCGCGCGCGGATCGCGCCGCGGCGGGTCAGCTTGACCTCCAGGCCAAGGCTTTCGAGTTCGCGTGCCGTGTAGCGAACGGCCTCGTCCGTAAAACCGGTCGGGCTCGGTATGTCGAGGAGCGCTTTCAGCCGGGTCGTCAGGTATTCTGGATCGATTGTAACAGGTGTCTGCATCGGGGCTTTGTCGCAGCCAACGGCCGCCTGCGTCAACAATCGCGGCCGGAAAATCATCTTCCGGCACGATGTTCTTGCGATATTTTCATTTTATTTCAGATCGTTAGTATCTCGGACGCTTTTTGCGGCCTCCTGCAACCTGTGCAGGTCGCCCTCCAGCCCTAGGGCCATGGCGGCGCGATCGAGCGCTTCTTTCGAGTGCCGCTCCGCCGCTGCACGGAACTGCGGCTGGCGGAAGTTCGCCAGCGTGGCGAATGCCTTCTGCAGGCGGATGCCGACCTCCACGATCGCCGCGCCGTCCCGCGCGATCGGGGTAAACAGATCGTCGAAGATGTCACCCGGTTCGATCGCGGGGACATGGACATTGGGGTAGAGCACCTCAGCATCGTAGCCGGCTTCGACCGGCTCCGTCCACACGGCGAGGACCCGCAATGCCCGGCTGATGACATCGATGGCCGTGCCCGGGTCATTGACGGCCGGGGAGAGGGCGCGCGAGGCGATTTCCGCCAGAACGGAGGCGCCGAACCGGGGATCCTGATCGAATGTCCTGACGTCCTCTACCGAAAAGCAGGTGGCGATCCGCGCTCTCGTTTCCTCGGCGTCCTGCTCCGATCCGCCGTCGAGAAAGGCGACGGGTCTTGTCGGATCCACGAGCTGGCCGGGGATCAGGTGAACGAAGATTCGCGACTCGGCGGCGGCCGCGATATCGTAGAGCGTGCCGGTATCGAGATGCTGGATATATCCGATCCTGTCGATGAAGACAGGCTTGGCGAAGAAGGGGATGTCCGCCCTGTCCGCCAGCCTTTGACCGCCGAGATGAGGGCGCTGCAAGTGGGCGCGCATCGCCTCGATTGTCGCGGCCTCGACCCTTTCCGTCGTTTCTGTGACACGCCCCAGGCGCGAAAGATGATCGATCCAGCGCAGCAGGGTCACGATGACGAGCACGATGACGCCGATCGTGACGAGGAACAGCACCACGCGGCCCTGGTCGCCGTAAGCCCCCGTGCTGAGGGCGATGATGCCGACGAGGCTAAAGAGAAAGGAGCCGATGAAGGTCGCGAGCACGTTCTGCGTCGTGCTGTCCTCCATCACAAGTTTCGTCGCGCGCGGCGTGACGTTGCTCGTCGCGGCGGAGTAGGCGGAAACCATGGTGCTCAAGGAGAAGGTGGTGACCGTCAGCATGCTGGAAGCGATGATCCCGAGAATGTTGTCCACCGCGTCGGCCCCGATGCGGGTCGAAAGGTCTCCGGGAATGAACGGGGCCAAGACGATGGCGATCAATGCCGTCACGATGGCGAGAATGGAAAACAACGTTGCCCGGACCCACATCCGGCGCCCAAGCTGCGAAAGCAGCCACCCCCATCGCGACGTCATTAGCAACCCCTGTGCAGTTCCGAAGACAAAATGTTCTGCGCCTGCCTGCCCATGTCGATGTCAATCCTGGCCGCGGTCTTGGCGGCGCTTGCGCAGGCCCGCAAGACCGCGGCGGCTCATTTTTTCGGTCAAAGTGCGAAGGGGCACGCCGAGGCTCGCGGCGGCGCGGGCGGTGTTGCCGTCATTGCGTTCCAGCGCTTCGCGGATGACATGCGCCTCGTACGCTGCCAGCCGCTCCGGCAGGGCGAGCGTATCGTCCTTGAAGGAGGCGTCGCGCACCGTCGCGGCAGGTTCGTCGAGCCCAAGGGCAAAACGCTCGGCCTGTGCCTTGAGTTCACGCACATTGCCGCGCCACTCCTGCTGCCGGAGTTGCTCGATCCGCCTGGCGGGAACCGCCCGAACGGGACGGCCGTATCTATGTGCCGCAAGGGAGGCGAAATGGCCGAACAGGAGGCCGATATCGTCGCGCCGCTGGCGCAATGACGGAATGCGGACATCGGCCGTGGCAAGGCGATAGAACAGATCTTCGCGAAAGCGCCCGGCGGCGATGTCGGCGGTCAGGTCGCTCTTGGCGGCTGCGACGATGCGCACGTCGACGGATCGCAGACGGTTTTCACCGAGGCGCTCGACGACTCTCTCCTGCAGCACGCGCAGGATCTTCGCCTGCAGGCCGAGCGGCATCGATTCGATTTCGTCAAGAAACAGCGTGCCGCCGGCGGCGTGTTCGAACTTGCCCTCGCGGTCGGCGATCGCGCCGGTGAAGGCACCCTTCACATGGCCGAAGACCTCGCTTTCGAAGATGGCCTCCGGCAGCGCCCCGCAGTTGATCGCGACGAAGGGACCGGCGGCGCGCCGGCTGAGCCGGTGGAGAGCCCGTGCGACAAGCTCCTTGCCGGTGCCCGTCTCGCCGATGACGAGGACATCGATATCGACATCGGCGAGCGTCGCGACGCGGTTGCGCAGGTCGCGGATCGGCGGACTGTCGCCGACGATGGCATCCTTTTTCTCGCTGCCGCCGACCAGGCCCTGAAGGCGCACGATCTCCCGCTTCATGCGCCGTTTCTCCACGGCCTTGTCGAGGACGGAGAGCAGGCGGTCGGCATCGTAGGGCTTTTCCAGAAAGTCCTCCGCGCCCTGTTTCATCGCCTGGACCGCAAGGCCGACATCGCCATGGGCCGTGATGAGCACGACGGGCACGTCCCGCTTCTGGCGCACGGTGGAATTGAGCAAGGTCATGCCGTCGATGCCCGGCATGCGCACATCGGTAACGACGACATCGGGCTCGGCACGCAGCAGCGCCGTAAAGGCCTCCTCCGGCCGGTGGAATGCCTCGACGGAAAAACCGCTAACGGTGAGCCAGTCCGTCGCGGCCTTCAGAAGGTCGCGGTCGTCGTCGATGAGAAGAATGCGGCCACGGTTCATTGCGCCGCCTCCAGGCTCCCGGTGCCGCGTCTGCCAAGCGGCACGGAGACGGTGGCGGAGGTTCCGCCGTCCGGCACTTCGGCGAAGCGGATCTCGCCGCCGCATTCGCGCACGATCGTCGTGGCGATGGACAGGCCGAGGCCGAGGCCTTCGCCCGTCAGCTTGGTGGTGAAGAACGGTTCGATGATGCGCTCGCGATGCTCCGGTGCGATGCCCGCTCCGTTGTCGATGATGGCCACCTCGACGTGGTCGGCATCCTGCGTGCGGCGGATGGTGATGGCGGGATCGGGACGCCCCTCCACGGCATCCAGCGCGTTCAGGAGGAGGTTGAGCATCGCCTGCTCGAGCTTCAGTGCGACGGCGATCACGACGGGCGAAGGCGCCAGTGCCTCGATGATCGGGGTGATGCCGAGGCTTTTCGTGCGGGGGGCGGCGAGATCCACCACGTTGCGGATGACACTGTCGATCGAAACGTCCTCCAGGTCCGAGGCATCCTTGCGCGCGAAGGTCTTGAGATGCTTGACGGTGCGCTGCATGCGCTTGACGAGGGAGCGGGCATCGACGATGCGCGCGCCTGCGGCTTCGGCGGATTTCCTGCCGGCCAGCACGCCGGCGGTGGCGAGCGTCGCGTCGAGCGCGGCGAGCGGCTGGCTTACCTCGTGCACGATGGCCGCGGACATGCGGCCGAGCGCCGCCATCTTCTCCGAATGGATGAGGCCCTCCTGGGCACGGCGCAGCTCGTCCTCGGTCCTGCGGCGCATGTCGATCTCGCAGGCGAGATCCTGCGTGCGTTCGGCCACCATGCGTTCGAGCAGTTCACCCTGCCGCAGCCGCATGCGGATGATCTGGGCGCGCTGGTGCAGGAAATAGAGCGCGCCCGTCGCCAGCAGACCGGCGATCAGCGCGGCGAGCGCCCAGAAGCCGGCGAGCTTGGCCGTGTCCCCGGTACCGGTTGCCGCCAGCACGTGCCAGCCGTCCGGCTCGACCGTCGAGAAGCGGGCGAGCAGCGGCGCGCCGCCCTGTGCGATGCGAAGCGCCGGGTCCTCCAGAGCGCCGGTGGGCAGGCCCACCCCTTCCGGCAGGATCGGCCTGCGGGCCGCAAGGTCGGCGCCCTCGTAGGTGCGTTCCGCCGCAAGCCGCGCCAAAGCCTCCGTTCCGAGCGGCGCCAGCGGACGGTACTTCCAGTCTGGGTTGCCCGAGAGGAAGACGATGCCCCAGCGATCCGCGATGGCGGTCTGTACGCCGGCCGCCTCCCAGGCCAATTCCAGCGGCGACAGGTCCGCCTTGACAACGACGACGATGGGCGGCTTTCCGGCAATATCGATGCGCGAGGCGAGGAAGTAGCCGGGCTTGCCGGTCGTCACGCCAATGGCATAGTAGCGCCCCTCGCCTTCGCGCATCGCATACCGGAAATAGGGGCGGAAACTGTAGTCCTGTCCGACGAAGCTCTCCGGCGTCATATGATTGCTCGCCGCAAGGGTCACGCCGTGCGCGTCGAGCACGTAGAGTTCGGCGGGACCGGCCTGCCGGACGATGGTTTCCAGGTAGGCGTTGGCCGCGTCGAGTGCCGTTTCGCCGCGCTCCGTTCCTGCGATCGCCCGGATGCGCGCGTCCTCGCCGATCACCATCGGCAAGTAGCGGAAACGCTCGATCTCCGTTTCGATGGCGCGATTGGTCAGGACGAGACTGCGCTGGAGTTGGCCTTCGAGCGTGGCAATGGCGACACCGCTTGCCAGGTAGTAGGCGACGAAGGGCGCTATGCAGGTGACGACAAGCATGGCGATCGTCATGCGACCGATGGTGCGAGTCATTTTCGGGCCGATCCGTCTCTCGCTTCTCTCACCCATGAGCTTAGCGTTCCTTGCATGCGAAAAGAACAGGAGATTGGCCCCCGGTGAGACGGATCATTTACCGGGCTCCCGCGATATCGCCTCGCCATCCGCGCAGGGCCGCAGCACGACAGGCTCTCCCTTGTCGCGGCCAAGCTCCCGGCAGCCGTGCGCCGCGCAGAGCGTCCAGCCGGAGCCGGTGGCGCCGGACGAGGCGAGGACCAGTGTGGTGAGCGGTGCGGCATGCGGCTCCCACACCCACCAGCCGTCCTTGCGGCGCGCGCCTTCGCCAGGCTCCATGCCGGCGCCCGAGCCCTTCACCCGCGCCTCCCGCAGCACCAGCCCGTCCGGCGTGACGGCCCAGCTTTCCTGCCATGCGGTCTTCTCAACCGAATGGGTCCAGCCCAAGGTGAAGAGACCGGCGGCAAGGGCGATGGCCTTGCCGCCGGCAATGCACAGCAGGGTGCTCATGCCGCTTCCGGCGCGGCCGCTGCCCGCGCCCTGCGCCAGATGAGGACAGCGAAGACCGCCCCGAGCGCAAAGCCAATCTCATCCGTCACGGGCAGCGCGGCGAGCATGCTGAAGGAGGCAGCGGTGGCGAGCGCCCGTTCGAAGAGGTTGAGCCGGACGGCGGCAAAGCCGATCACCGCGGCGCCCCAAAGGCCGATGGCGAAGCCCGTTTTGAAGACGATATAGGCGACGGCCGCCGGATAGCCGAGCGACGCGGCAAGCGGCCCTCCTTCCTGCAGCATCAGCGCCGGCGAATAGACCGCCATGAAAGGGATGACGAAGCCGGCGGCTGCCACCTTGATGGCCTCGAAGGAGATCTTCAGGCCGCTTTCGCGGGCGATGGGGGCTGCCGCGAAGCAGGCGAGCGCTACCGGCGGCGTCAGGTCGGCGAGAATGCCGAAATAGAATACGAACATGTGGCTGACGATCAGCGGCACGCCGAGTTCGAGCAATGCCGGGCCGGCGATGGACGAAGTTATGATGTAGTTCGGGATCGTCGGAATGCCCATGCCGAGCACCAGGCAGGTCACCATGGTCAGGAGCAGCGACAGGAAGAGGCTCTTGCCGCCGACCGACACGATGAACTGGCCGAAGGTGTTGGCCGCCCCGGTCAGCGTCATCGTGCCGATGATGATGCCGACGAGCGCGCAGGCTATGGCCACCGGCAGCGCGGTCTTGGCGCCATCCGCCAGCGCGTCGCGGCAGATGGCTAGCGTCTCCCGGCCGCCCTTCCAGATACCATTGGCAAGGACCAGCACCGCCAGCGCGACGACGACGACCTCCATGCCGAACTTGAAGAAGGCGGCGGCGACGAGGCCGAGGCCGATCCAGAAGATCACCCGGACCGCGGTCGATGGAAGGCCAAGGGCGATGGAACTGCCGAGGATCAGCAGCAGCGTGAAGCCGAGGCCAACGGTGCCGGCGAAGAGGGGCGTGTAGCCGGAGAACAGCAGCCAGACGAGGGCGGCGAGCGGCAGGACCAGATACCAGCCCTTGGTGATCGCGGCGCGGGCCGAGGGCAGTTCGTTACGGGGCAGCCCGAGAAGCCCGCGCTTGCCTGCCTCCAGATGGACCATCCAGAAGGCGGACGCGAAGTAGAGGATTGCCGGAATGAGGGCGGCCTTGACGACCTCGTGATATTCGACGCCAAGCGTCTCGGCCATGATGAAGGCGACGGCACCCATGACCGGCGGCATGATCTGGCCGCCCATCGAGGCGGTGGCCTCGACGCCGCCGGCAAAGGCGGGGCGATAACCGAAGCGCTTCATCAGCGGAATGGTGAACTGGCCGGTCGTCACCACATTGGCGACGCCCGATCCGGAGATCGTCCCCATAAGGCCGGACGAAATGATCGCCACCTTCGCCGCTCCGCCGCGCCGCGCGCCGACGAGCCTGAGCGATACATCGTTGAAAAGCTGGATCATGCCGGCCTTTTCCAGGAAGGCGCCGAACAAGATGAAGAGGAAGATGTAGCTTGAGGAAACCAGCGTCGGAATGCCGTATATGCCCTCCGTGCCATAGGCCATGTGGTCGATGACCTGGGAGAAGGCATAGCCGCGATGGTTGAGCGGCGAGGGCAGGTATTCGCCGAACAGGCAGTAGGCGAGGAAAGCGCCCGAGATGATCGGCAGGGCCGGTCCCATCAAGGCCCAGGCGGCGGCGAAGACGATGCCGATACCGATGACGCCAAAGGCGATGTCCTGCGGCAATGGATCGCCGGCCCGCACCAGCAGGTCGGCATATTCGTAGCATTGGTAGAAGGCGACGGCTGCTCCGAGCGCAGAAAGGCTCCAGGCGATCGCGCGGGCGGCTCCGCTCCTGGTCCCCATGGCGGCGAGCAGCGGAAAGATCAGGACCGTGACGAAACCGACATGGATTGCCCGGACGAGTTGGCTCGGCGGATCGAGAAGATGTGCGGCGGTTGCGATCTGGAACAGGGAAAACAGAAAGGCGATCGCAAAGAGCACCCGCCCTTCTTTCGTCGCCGGGAACGTGCCCGCGAGGGCGTCATGCTTGCTCAGCGCGGCGGCAGCGCCGTCGGCCGGTCCATTGGTGTCGTGCATCGTTTCCTCCCGAGCGACGGACTACTAAGGTATCTGTGCGGCGATCCTCCACCGCCGCACAGTCGTTGCTAAACGGTCAGAGCAGCCCCTTTTCCTTGTAGTAGCGTTCGGCGCCCGGATGCAGCGGGATGGGCATGCCTTTCAGCGCTTCTTTCAGATCGATCTGCTCGGCCGCCTTGTGGGCGGCGACCATGGCCGGCAGGTTCTCGAAGAGCTGCTTGGTCATCTGGTAGGCGGTTTCGTCGGAAACCTCCGAGTGCGTCACGAGGAAGTTGACCACCGCAACCGTCGGCACATCCTTGTCCTGGCCCTGGTATGTGCCCGCCGGAACGGTGGCGGCGATGTAGGGCGCGCCGAGCTTTGTGGCGATGTCTTCGGGAACAGAAACCATCTGCACGTCGAGCGAGGTGGCAAGGTCCTTAAACGACGAGACGCCGAGGCCGGCCGATTGCAGCGTGGCGTCGAGCTGACGATTTTTCATCAGCTCGACGGATTCGGCAAATGGCAGATATTCCGTCTTGCCTAGATCGTCATAGCTCATCCCGGCCGCCACCAAGATGGCACGGGCGTTCAGTTCTGTACCTGATTTCGGCGCGCCGACAGAGAGGCTCTTCCCCTTAAAGTCGGCGAGTGTGGCGATCCCGGACTCCTTCGACGCCATGATCTGAATGTAGTTCGGGTAAATGGCGGCTATACCGCGCAGCTTGTCGAGCGGTGCCTTGAAACCGGCTTCGGCATTGCCTTCCGCGGCGAGTTTGACGGAATCACCCAGCGCGAAGGCGATTTCGCCGCGGCCCTGTTGCAGGAGATTCAGGTTCTCGACAGAAGCCTTGGTGGCCTGAACTTGGGTGCGGGAGCCTGCGATCTTTTCGCCGTATATTTTCGAGAGTGCGACGCCGAGTGGATAATAGACGCCGGACGTGCCGCCCGTCAGGACGTTGATGAACTCGTCTGCTCGCGCGGCGGCGGCCGTGGTGAAGGCGATGGATACGCCGGTAGCAGCTATGATGACGGCGCGCTTCAACTTGTTTTTCATGGAAACTCCTCCCGTTTGGCAAAATGACGCAGCTCTCACGTCCGCGTCGTTGTTTAGATAGCAAGAGTCAGGCCAGATCAAAGCCGTTGACATGCTAAGGTGGGGCCGTGTGGCGCGCTTCGCGAATGGCAAGAAATTACTCGTCGAGGATGACATTTGGCAAGTTTTTGCTGAAGGTGGATATCCGTCTAGCGTTCGTGGACAAAGGTTCACTGCGGAGTCGGGTTTTGATTCAAGGCTTCCATTTGGAGGCAGCCTTGGGCGAACGGATTGGTTTGACAGACGATGAGTGGGCGGTGATCGGTCCGCTTCTTCCCGCTGAGCGAGGGCGCGGATGCCGCCCTGCTCAGGACAATCGGCGCTATTTCGAAGGCATGATGTGGATGGCGCGTACGGCTGCGCAATAGCGACACTTGCCTGATGAATACGGCAAGTGGAACAGCGTCTTCCGCCGATATCGACGCTGGGTTGAGACCGGTGTGTTCGAAGCAATGCTCGAAACTCTGGCTGAACTGGTCGATCGCGCGGCGGCTTCACCACCAAGCTCCATGCCCGCTGCGATGCGAAAGGCCGTCCGCGCGGCTTTGTCCTGACGCCCGGGCAGACGCATGATACCCAAGGCTTTGCGTCCTTGTTCCGGATGATCTCCGACCGGGTCGAAGCTTTCCTCGCCGACAAGGGTTACGACGCCGATCCCACACGACAAAGCCAAATACAAATGGCGTAACCAGATCGAGCGGCTCTTCAACAAGCTCAAGAACTGGCGGCGCGTTGCGACCCGCTATGACAAGACAAAGGAATCCTATCTCGGCTTCGTCGCAATCGCCGCAGTCAAACTATGGATGCCGTTTATCCGCGAGCGCTAGGTAACCCAACCCTGAGAGACGCTCGTCGAAACATACACATTCGGTGAAGGACGCCTTGCTCAATTGAGAATTTTGGTAAGGCTCCGGCTATATCGACGTCAATATAGCCAGTGATTTAACCATGGATATCATTAGCAGCGGTCACCCGCAGATCAGTCGGCTGGAGATAGGTGAGAAAGGTCGTCGTGGGCACTTTAATGACGAAGCCAAGCTGGCGACTGTCGCTGAGAGCTATAGTGGACCTCAGCAGCTATCGGCGACGGCTCGTCGCCATGAGATTACGCGCTTTCAGTAGAATAGCTGGCGCACGGCGGTGCTGGAAGGGCGGTTTGGGGGTGGTTCATTGGATGGCTTCGTTTCCGTTGTTCCGGATTACGACGCGGTGGCCGGGCCTCCTGTTCCGGTTGCTGAGGTGGAGTGTTGTCCTGGACCTGAACCGGGGTCGACTGTCGAACGTAGACCACAGCTTTGCGTGTCAGCACCGAGGTGGCAAGGAGAATTTGCTTGTCATCGCTCGCCTCCCTCGCTGCGACGCCGGCTGCGGCCATCAGAAGGGTTGCCAGCCTCGTGACAACGGGCTCCGTTCCGCGTCACTCAAATCTCGCATCTGCGGCGTATCGAACGGTATGCTCAGTTGCAGGGTCAGTATTGGCAAAGTCGAGGGTGGTGGTAGTGCCTTCATGGCGCGCCATCCTGGATGGCCGTGAGTCCATCCGTTGAACTTTGCCTGACACCACGCTCGGTAAGTAGCCTATGAAGCTCCATAAGGCTTGCCACCGCAACCTGTGGCTCGCCCATCTCCATGCTGGCGCAAAACGCTCGATCCAGCATCCATTCCGCAATCTGAATGACTTCGCCAGGCCGAACCTCTATCCGCACGATCGCGCCGCTGGCCCAATCCTCACGACTTTCGTGCCGAAAACAACCACCCTTGCGCCCGGTTCGGGCAAGACCATGAAAGCCTGGCTTTGGGCTTACGCACGCGATGATCGGCCCTATGGCGGAACCAGCCCGCCGATGGTGACCTATCGCTTCGAAGACAGCCGAGGTGCGCAGTGCGTGGCGCGGCCTCTCGTTGGCTTAATTGGTATCCTGCAAGTCGATGGATACATGGCCTACACCAGCCTGGCCAGGACGCGGGCCAAAGGCGGCAACAACGAGACGATCCAACTCGCAGGCTGCTGGGCGCATCTCAGGCGCAAGTTTTACGACCTGCACATCACCGGGGTCTCGCAGGCTGCGACGGATATGGTCGTCGCCATGAGCGCACTATGGAAGGTCGAGGATGAGGTTCGCGGCCGGGATGTCGAAACCAGAGCGACGCTGCGACAGCAAAAGTCCGCAGTCATTGTCACCGGCCTCTTCGATCTGTGGGAAAGAGAGCTGCGCAAAATCTCTGGGAATTCCAAGACTGCCGAGACGATCCGCTATGCACTCTCCTGGCGGGACGTGCTGGAGCAGTTCCTGGCGGACGGCCGTGTCGAAATCGACTCCAACATCGTCGAACGCGCGATCAGGCCTCAAACAATCACGAGAAAAATAGTCTATTCGCCAGCAGCGAAGGTGGTGGACGCACCTGGGCGACATTGGCCACTCTCCTTCAGACCTGTTGGGGTGGACGGCCCCCAAATCGGCATCGATGTGCCAGAATGAGGTCGTTACAGATCTCAAGCGAAGGAGACCGTCCGTGGAAGAGATTACCCGCATCGGAATGGACACGTCAAAGCACGTCTTTCAGTTGCATGGCGTAGGCGCTACTGAGGAGCCCGTGCTGCGCAAAAAACTGCGTCGCAAGGAGATGATCGCCTTCTTCGGGAAACTGCCACCAACTGTTGTAGCGATCGAAGCGTGCGGTGGATCCCATCATTGGGCCAGATTGCTGCAATCGTTCGGACATGAGGTAAAACTCATTCCACCACAATATGTTAAGCCGTATGTCAAGCGCGGCAAGAACGACGCGGCCGATGCTGAGGCCCTCTGTGAGGCAATGAGTCGACCGACGATGCGGTTCGTCCCAGTGAAAAGTGCGGAGAGCCAGGCGGCGTTGATGCTGATCGGGGTTCGTGAGAGGTTGATCCGGAATCGGACCCAACTCGCCAATGCCATACGTGGCTATGCTGCCGAGTTCGGATTGAGTGCTGCCCAGGGAATATGCAAGGTGGAACACCTGCTCGAGCGTATCGCAACCGATGAGACGCTGCCCGAACTTGCTCGCGACTTGTTCGCGCTTCATGCACGAGAATACAGACAGTTGCAGGGAGAGATCGCCAAGGTCGAAGCCAGATTGATGGCTTGGCACCGGGCTGACGAATGCAGTCGGCGACTAGCGAAAATTCCCGGCGTCGGCCCGATCGGCGCGTCACTGCTTGTCATGAAGATGCCAGCACCCGAAGGCTTTCGCTCGGGTCGGCACTTCGCCGCCTGGCTCGGACTGACGCCAAAAGATCACTCCACCGCTGGAAAAATCCGGCTTGGCGGTATTACACGTGCCGGCGATGAAACCCTGCGAAGCGTTCTCGTGGCAGGGGCGACTGCTCTTCTGCGCCACGTTCGAGAAGGGCGCGGCAAGAACGCTTCGCCATGGCTCAGGGAACTCCTCAAGCGCAAGCCGCCGAAGCTCGTGGCTGTGGCATTGGCTAACAAGATTGCCCGCGTCGCATGGAAGCTCATGGTGACCGGCGGGCAACACAGGGCCGACACCGCGCAACCGCTTCATGCCCGAGCCGTATAGAGATCAGCCAGCCGCGGCGAGCGATCTGCGGAACGCTGCCGCACTGAACTGATGCCCAAACTTGCAAGAAGAAGAGTAGATGGTGATCGATCGTTCCGAAGCGCGTGACAATCCGTATAATGCAAAGGCCGACAAAGGCCGCAGACCTGTTTGGAACTCGCGTAGCGGAAACCATCTTGGCCCGCGGTCATGTGCGGCCGCACACTCAGAGGCCGGACATATGATCGCAAGCGATCGGTTCAAATTACTGCCGTCAATCTTGCAAGCCGGGGGCCGTCCACATATGCAAAATGAACAGCGTCGATCCGCTCGCCTGGCTCTGCCAAACCTTGACCCGCATCGCTCAGGGCAGGCCCGCGTCTGAAATCGAAGACCTCATGCCCTGGAACTTCAGGTCCGACGCCATCGGCTACAGGCTCACACTATGGCGACATGATCCGTGCCCATGAACGCAGCGAAGAGGGCATCACAACGTTCAACGACCGGGGGATCGAAAGCCTGAAGGAGTTCCTCGCCGATATCCGCACCTGGCAAGGAGGTGTTTGGCAGTTCCTTGTCGATGAGCAATGCGGCCAGGGAAAAATCAAACGCATCATGGCATACGAGCCGAAATCATAAGTGCTGCGGCGCTCGCTAAAGGGATAGGGAAGCCCGGCGAGCCGCTCCGATGGACCAATCCTGTAGCAACCCAACCCGCATGAAGCAAGCACGCATCACCTTGCTCAAGCACCAGCAGAATCGTCCGGTCAGGACGGTGCCGCAGCCTAAACCGATCCCGCGGATGGGAGCGCCGGCCGGACCGGCGACCGCGAACACCAAGTTGGTTGGCTGAGCCTGTCCAACGCCATGATGAAGCGGTCACAAAGCGCCGACCTCGAAGAAAACCTTGAGCGTGCCCGACGATAGCACCGACACAGATTGACAAACGTGATTAGAGAACGTCCTGGGAAACGATCGATTCTAAACACCAGGCCGTCATCGGTGGACTTCTTAGGGAGAAGAAATGACGACGGCCTGGGACCGTTGCCGGCATGACATAGCCTGCACGGCCCGTGCTCTCTGTCAATCTGTTTTGGCTAAGGACAGAAACGCGGCGGATGAATTTAAGTGATTGCGAGTGTTGTGGGAATAACCTGGAAGTTTTTCTATTCTCATGGTTCCATTTCTGTGTGGGTTCTACGTCGGTAATCGGGAATTTTCCTGAACGCCTCAGCGATATCTCCAAACCTTGCTATTCCTTTTCCCATCATCATTGCCTTGAGTTTGACGAAAGCCTCGGCCGTGGCGATAGCGTCGCCCAAGGCGGTATGACGCTTGCTCGTGGGCAGGGATATGCCCAGGCGACTGATCAAGGCGTCCAGCGTATGGCTTTCATGCCGCCCGAACATCATGGTGGAGAGGATGCCGGTATCGAGAACCGGATTGCAGAACTGAATGCCGAGGGCTCTTTCACGGCGCTGGAGAAACGCCATATCGAACGGTGAGTTGTGCGCGACGAGCACGCAACCCTCCGCGAATTTGTGAAATTGCTCTACGGCACGGAGAACATCCGGCGCGTCGGCAACCATGGCTTCCGTCACTCCGTGGATCGCCGTCGATGCACTGGAAATACGGCGCCCAGGATTGACGAGTGTGTCGAAAATCTCGCTGAGCATGAGCTTGCCATTCACGATCCGCACTGCAGCAATCTGAACCAGTTCGTCACCCCGCTCAGGAAAGAGACCCGTCGTTTCCGTATCGAAGACGACATAGTTGAGTTCGTCCAAACCCGCATCGGCGATGATTTCCCGGTTCTTGCGGGAAAGCAGGTCGAAGTCGTAAACGACCGCTCGCGGCGCGTTGGAGATGGGGGCGGGGGCGTGCCCGGTCTGAACTGGGCTGTTGATTGTGCCTGACAGTGTTGTCGGCCAACCTTCCGCCTCACACGCCTGGTACCGACGTTTGAGGTCCGCCCAGGCTCCATCGTTTCTGCCAGTCGGCTCCCCGAATGCTTCTGCCGGCCGCGGGGAATTGAACACATCCCGCAAGAGGAGATCTCGCCGGGCGAAGGCGGCAATTTCCTCCGTCACGTCGCGTAGCGTCATGACATACGCGCCCGCATCACCATCATTGTTTTCAGCGAGACGCATACGGCCCGCAAGCCGTCGCGAACCTTTCGCGCAGGTAAATTCGACGACTGTGTCGGGCGCGGCTTGTTCCATGAGACGCCGATGAACGTGGCGGACTTCATGGTCTGCAAGGTAGTCGAACAGGTTGCGATCGAGGCAGATCGGCATATGCGGTGTGCCGAGCATTTGCTGAGCGACACTGTTGTAGAAGGCGATGTGGTGACGACCGGTGCAAAGCAGAATGGCAGGCGGAACATCCGACAGCATCTGCTCCAGCTTCCCCTTGTCGGCAAGCAGCTGCGACGTTTCCCGGGCGACGGTTTCGGCAAGGTCGCTGCGCGCCTGCCTTAGTGTCGCAATGGCTTGCGAAACCGCCCCGGGCAACTCACCCAGATGTTTCGCACCGGTCACATCAATGCTGCCCCCGACGTCCGCGTACGCCCTTGCCTGCATGGCGGCAGCGACGGACTTCACCGGCCGCGCGAAGTATCTGTCGAACAGAACCCAGCTGCAAAGGAGCAGGGCCGCGAATCCAAATCCCATCGCGATGCCCGCCTGTGCGAAGGCATCGTAGACGTTGGATACGCTGGCGCGATGATAGCCGAACCAGATGCCCGTCACGAGGATCGCCAGACAGCCGATCGCCAGGGCAACAAAGAAAAACAGGACGCGTCCGCGAACACCCCAACGCAAAGGTCACTCCCCTGCCGGCGCGCAGGCTGCCTTCAGGCCCGCATCGCCAGGTGTCAGATCAATCCATCTTGCGTTCTTGATCTCGCCGTTCGTCCCGATGGAAATATTCCCTCCAGACAAGTCGGCACGTTTGTTGCCGACGCAATCGAAAACCACCTTCACGATCGAGTTCGGTTGCCAACGCGCCGACAGCAGAATGTCGACTATTCTCTGATCGGGAAAATCCGGGTGGCGCTGGACGGTGCGGGTATCGACAGCGGTGAAGCGCGTGATGACGGGCGCAAGGTACGACCATGGGCGCCAGGGGGCGCTTTCCTCATTGTGCCAGGCGGTGACCACGCCCTCTGGTTGGGCGGCAAGGGCACGGGAGTACCAACTGTATTCACTCCATATCGAATAGCCGAGGATGCCGGCACCTGCGGCGGCTGGCACAAGCCATTTCGGCAACAGCCCGCGCGTGAGGGCGCGCAGGGCCATCGCAATGCCTCCCAATGCGACGCCAGCGACGACTGCGGCGATCAACTCATACAACATGTGGACTTCCTCTATATGGACGCGCTTCCCCGCTGGGCCAGAGCAGATTGCATCGTTCGCACGACGACGAAGGCATCGCGCAAATGGGAGCGTTCAAAGTCACCGAATTCATACGGCGCAAGGTAGTTGTCGGGCTTTTGGCCAGTCTTGATCTGTGCAGCCTGGTTGCGCAACCGGAATTCGGCGATCAGGTCATAGGCGGCCACCAGGTCGCTCGCGCCGGCGCCGGAGATGACTCCCGCGTCTTCGGCGCAGAGCAACCGAGCGCGCGTATTGGCGGGTGAGAGCCGCCCGACCAAGGCATAGACCCGGCCGAGATCGACAACGGGAATCACGCCGTTGTGCTTCATGTCGATCTGGTTGCGGTGCTCGCCCGTGCGCAGGGTAGCAAAGCCGCGCAATAGACCGAGCGGTGGCACGTGTTTCAGGGAGTTGCCGATCATATGGGCGACAAAGATGGAGTTGCGGCTTGCCTGATTGAGCGTTTCGGCCTGGAGATCGCTAAACAGCGCCGCGTTTCCGGCAATCGGGCGCAGGTCGAACATGACGCTTGCAAGCATCTGTGCCATCGGATCGGGTGTATCGATCCAGCCTTGGAAATATGTCCGCCACACGCGCACTGGCTGGCACCAGCGAGGATTGGTCGCCATCATGTCGCCGGGGCAGTAGACATAGCCGCAGGCGTGCAGGCCGTCGCTGACAAAACGCGCAAGGGCGTCGAACCAGGGACGTTGGCTCTCGACGAAGCTGTCGTGAAGGAAGAGGCAATTGTCCTGATCACTTACGCCGGTCTGTTCCTGCCTGCCCTGACTGCCGCATGCGAGCCAGACATAGGGCACCGGCGACGGCCCCAGGGGTTCTTCCGCCAGCTGTATCAGCCGCCGCGTCACCGCGTCGGTAACATCAGTGATCAGCCGTGTGACGACCTCGTGCGGATGGTTGCTGCCGACAAGCTGTGCGAGCAAGCGGGGAATGTGGGCGGTTATCGCGGGCAGACTCCCGGCGGTTTCTGCTTCGACGATGTCCTGAATTATCTGCGTCGAAGAGACCGCCTGAAACCGTGTCAGGTTGGTCTGCGTCAACATGCCGACAAGCGTGTCGCCATGCACCACAGGCAGATGGCCTATATGCTTTTCGAACATAAGATTAAGGACGTCGGAGCCGAGCGCTTCTGCTGGCAGGCCGATCGGATCGCGGGTCATGACGGCGCAAACCGGTGTCGTATCGGGATCGATCCCTTCAGCCAGGACGCGGGTAGAAAGGTCACGGATGGTCAGGATGCCGACGAGGCGCCCATCGTCGACAACGCCCAGGCTGGAAATCCGGCGATCCCGCATGAGACGGGCTGCTTGGCGGATATTGTCATGGGGAGCGCAGGTGATCGGCGGGCTCGACATAAGGTCGGCGACCTTTTGCATCGCCATGTCGCTCCGGCGTGGTTCGGCATGCCGGCCTCGGGCAAAGAAACGCCTGTAGACAGGCTGCTCCTCGAACAATCGCTTGAATTCGTCTGCCGGCAAAAGCAGGAGATGCGTATCGGAAAGGCTGCGGGCCGTCGTGGCGGCGAGTCCATCAGCCAGAAGACCACGTTCGCCGAAGGAATTGCGCGCAAGCAACTGGGAAATGATCGCTCCAGCGGCATCCGTCACCTCGACGGCGCCCTCCATGATCAGGAACACGCCGGGGAGCGGTTCGCCGTGGCTGTATACCGTTTCGCCGCTGCTGCGGGTCTGACAGATGAAACACTGTGCGACGCGGTCGAACTCAGCTCTTGGGAGGCCATCGTAGGGGTGAACGGATTCCAGGAATTTAGCAATGTCAGCCGATGTGGGAGCCATGGCAATCCTGATGGTAAGGCAATCTGGGTAAGGGAAGGCGGGCTTCGAGCCCGCCTTCCTCTGGCGTCTGGTTAGTGACCGGTCGCTGCAGCCGCGCCGCGCGGGACGCGGATGGACTCGACGAGATCCTGCACATGTTTCGGTGGTGCTGCCGTCATCGCCGAGATGACATAGGCGACGGCGAAGTTGAGCAGTGCGCCGATCGGGCCGAAGGCCGTAGGGGGAATGCCGAAGAAATAATTCTCCGGCACGTTCTCCAGCATGTTCGTCCCTGCGACAAAGAACCAGCCCAGATAGGTGAACAGGTAGACGCAGGTGACGATCAGGCCGACGAGCATGCCGGCGGTCGCCCCGGCAGAGTTGATGCGCTTCGAGAAGATGCCCATCATCAGAGCCGGGAAGATGGTGGCCGCGGCAAGGCCGAAGGCGAGCGCCACGGTCTGGGCGGCGAAGCCCGGGGGGTGGAGGCCAAGGAGCGTTGCGATCAGGATCGCACCGGCCATGGCGATACGTGCTGCCATCAACTCGTTCTTTTCCGAAATGTCAGGCTTCAGCCAATCCTTGATCAGGTCATGGCTGATCGCGGAGGAAATGGCCAGAAGCAGACCGGCGGCCGTTGATAGCGCGGCGGCGAGACCGCCGGCAGCGATGAGGCCGATCACCCAGCCCGGCAGCTGCGCGATTTCCGGATTGGCCAGAACGAGGATGTCGTTGTTGATCGTCAGCTCGTTGCCACTCCAGCCCCGCTCGGCAGCCTTGGCGGCAAAGCTTTCGGACTTGTCGTTGTAGTACTGGATACGACCGTCGCCGTTCTTGTCCTCGAACTTCAACAGGCCGGTGACTTCCCAGTTCTTCATCCAGTCCGGGCGCTCGTCGTAGAGAACCGCCTGCTGCTGCGTGCCGGCGGGGAAGATCGTGTTGATGATGTTGAGGCGTGCCATCGCACCTACGGCCGGGGCCGTCAGGTAGAGAAGCGCGATGAAAACGAGGGCCCAGCCGGCGGACCACCGGGCATCAGCGACCTTTGGAACGGTAAAGAAGCGGATGATCACGTGCGGCAGGCCGGCGGTGCCGATCATCAGCGAGAGCGTGAACAAGGTCATGTTGAGCATGGAACCTTGCCCGGTGTAGGCACCGAAGCCGAGATCGGTCACAACCTGGTCGAGCTTCTGCAGCAGCGGTAGGGATGATTCCGTGTGGGTGCCGAACAGGCCGAACCACGGAACGGGATTGCCGGTCAGCTGGAGCGAGATGAAGACTGCCGGAATGGTGTACGCGATGATCAACACGACATACTGAGCGACCTGGGTATAGGTGATACCCTTCATGCCGCCGAGCACGGCATACACGAAAACGACCGCTGCTGCGATCCACAGGCCGGTGGAGGCCTCCACTTCGAGGAAGCGCGAAAACGCGACGCCGGCGCCGGTCATCTGGCCGATAACATAGGTTACAGAGATGACGATGAGGCAGACGACGGCCACGAGGCGGGCGGACTGGCTGTAGAAGCGGTCGCCGATGAACTGCGGCACTGTGAACTTGCCGAACTTGCGAAGATAGGGAGCAAGCAGGAGCGCGAGCAGGACATAGCCACCGGTCCATCCCATCAGATAGGTGGAATTGACGTAGCCGCCACTGGCGATGATACCAGCCATCGATATGAACGAGGCGGCGGACATCCAGTCCGCAGCGGTGGCCATGCCGTTCATGACCGGGTGGACGCCGCGATTGGCCGCGTAGAATTCTGCTGTCGAGCCCGCGCGGCTCCAGATAGCGATGCCGATATAGAGTACGAAAGACGCCCCCACGATCAGCAGGTTAAGGGTGTACTGATCCATCTGCCTTCCTCACTCCTCGTCGACGCCGTGTTCACGGTCGATCTTGTTCATGTAAATGGCGTAGTAGAAGATCAGCGCGATGAAGATCACGATTGATCCCTGTTGCGCGAACCAGAAACCAAGATCGCTTCCGCCTACCGCAATAGAAGACAGCGCGGGACGTAGCAGGATGCCGAAGCCGTAGGACACGGCAGCCCAGATAGCCAAACAAATGAAAATGACGCGAATATTTGCTGACCAATATGCGTTGGACGAAGAATTTTCCGCCACGATTGTTCCTCCCTTTTCAACATTGCGCCCCCTCGGGAGACGCTCTCTTCTTGCTCCTCCGTCTCCATCTTCCCGTGACAGAGTAGGCAATCGTTAAGGAATACCCTCTCCAGAAGGGGCGGGATATTCGTCATTAGTCGATAGTAGCGGCTTAGGATCGCGCGTGGAGACCTGATTTTGGCTGCCTGCCCGTCATGCGCTTTCCTTTCCTTCTCTATGGTCGACATGATGAAACGCCTTTTCCACGGGTGCAGTTAGCCCGGCGCACTCTTGCTCGCTCGCGGTTGCCGGACCGCCATCGCGACGAGTATCCCTTCACCCGGATTCTTGTCGACAACGCAGCCGACAACGCGCGGATTGCCGGTATCTATCCGGGCGATGTTTCGTGCAGCGGGCACCCCTGAGCAGAGCGAATCTTGAAACGGAGCGCAGGATTGGTGGGCTAGGTGCCGTGTAAGCTCGCCTTTCGCGATGCCACGACCTCAAGATCGCGTCGCCGTCCGTTTTCGTCGATGCATCGGCCTTTAGAAGCTCCAACGCCGAGGTCGTGAGGTTCGCGTCGACTTCGAGGGTTTCCGCGGGCACTACACCTTCCATGACGAATTGGTCGGCCGCCATGCGCACATCATTCTCGGTTCGGGCTTCCTTATGGAGGAGGTTTGGTGGGCTGAAGCGACCCCGTACACAAGAAACCTCTTCGGCGAAACCCTGCGCGATCCCTGCAATATGCGCCGCCATGAAGGCGGGAGCGGTGGCGCGATTCTGCGCGAAACTAAGACAAGTGACAAACATGGGCGCTCCTGGGTCGATTCGATTCGGGATTGTCATTCGGACACGCCAGCCAGTGCTCGATGCCGACAACCCCTCGGCGAGTGGACGCTTCGTCGCGAAAGGCAGCCGCCATGACGGCCTATGACAAAAGATGCAACGCCTGCGTGCGCGGGCGCTGCTGCTGAGCGCCCGCGATTGCATTTCCAGCCAGTGCTTGAAACGGCCAAGGGTCTCCGCCGCGCGGTGTCACGCGGCATGACCCAGTTTTTCAAGTTCGTAACGAAGCGTGCCGATAAGGCCGCCGAAGTTCGTGATCTTCTCCTGATTGGGAATCAGCAGGTGGGTAAAGGAGAGGATGCACGGGATGCACGCACACGCAGCCGCGCAGCGTGAGGATCACCGGACTCCCTCCGACGATGTCCTCTTTGACGCTGCCGCCTTCGACAAGACTTTGCAGACGCGCGATTTCGTGTTTCACCGACGCCCATGTTTCGTGGCTTGGACGGCAAGGCCGACGTCGCCATGCACCGTGACTAGCACGACAGGAATGCCTATGTGCTTGCGAACTATGGAACTGAGCAGCGTTATGTCATCCATACTCGGCATGCGTGTGTCGGTGACGATCTTGACACGGTCTGCTCGTTTGGCCCGAAAAACATAAAGCGAGCCGTTGAACGGATCGCTGCTGGCACCCCGCACCAGCGACAGCAAACTGTCCGGCCCTTTGCGGAAGTCGATGGGGTGACTGGCGAGGAAGACCTTTACACCTGCGGGGATCATGCCGAGCGAACTGCCCGGATGACACGCTGCAGATGAGCGTCGTCCACATCAGCGGGAGCGCGCACGACGACATCGCCAATCAGAACTTTGATTATCGCACCGGCGGCAGATGGCGTGACTGCCTTATGACCGCTCGGCGCTACGTTATTCTTGCGAGAGCCCAGGGCGGCGTGACGCCAGCCAAACAGTTGTGACGGATGGATATCAAGCCGACGGGCGATCGCTGAGACGCTCGAGCCAGGCTCGAGTGCCTCTGCAACTGCACGCGCTTTAAAACCGTCCGACCAGCACCGGCGAAGCTGTCGAGGTGCGCCCACAAATCGGTTCGCAACAGCCTCGATCATAAGGAAAGTTCTAGTTCCAGAGCTAGGCGCAGACATAGAAGCTCACAGCAGATCATCGTGTCCGCTACTGATACTCGACCGCTAAGCTGCTTCGCCAGATGGGGTCTGCTTGTCGCTTATGTGCAAAGTTTTGAGATGCTTGATGGCGCGTTGTATGGGTTTGATGAGGGAGCATGCGTCCATGACGCGTTCGCCCTCCGGTTTCACGGGCGAGAGGCGAGCCAGCAGGCCACCTCCGTCCCAAGTAAAGCGCGGCGATGGCCCATCAAACCTTCGTGAGGGCAAGCCGTTACCCGTTGGCAGGATCGGTTGGCGTGGGGCAAGGTCAGTGCCTTCGTAGGTACGTTCCAAGGCAAGCCGCGCGGGGGGGCTTGTTGCCGAACGGCGTCAGCGGCCGGCACATCCAGTTGGGATTGCCCGAGTGGAATCGGTTCTTGATTCAATGCTTCCGTTTAGAGGCTGCTTTAGGCGAGCGAATAGGCCTGATGAATGAGGAGCGGGCGGTGATCGGGCCGCTGTTGCCTTCAGAGCGAGGACGCGGCAGAGCGGCTGGCAATTTCGTCTTTGACGAGTGCGACAAATTTCTTGACGACTTGGGAGGCTTCGTCGGGTTGCCAGCTCAGTCCGACCTCGATCGTAGGGGCAGCCACCTGCAGCCTTAAGTAGGAGACGCCAGCCGGTGAAAGGCTACGCATGCAACTCGGCACGAACGCCAATCCCATTCCCTCGGCTACCAGATTGATCATCGTCTGCATCTGCATGGCGTGCTGGCTAATCACGGGGTGCGCACCATAATTAGCATAGAAGCGGGTGACGAGATCATGAAGAACGGGTGCTCCTGCTCGGGGAAACAGAACGAGCGGTTTTTCTTTGAAGTCTTCGAATGAGATTGTGCCGCTCTGGTGCTCGGCATTGCGGCTCTTTATCCACCGGGATGGCATCGCTACAACAAGTTCTTCGGAGGTGATCGGCATATAGCTGAGGGGCGCCGGCATAGCCCGGTTCGATGGCGGAATCATCAAGCCGATATCGATGTCTCCTGCAAGCAAGCTGTCAATTTGTACGTTGCTGGTTGCCTCACTCAGCAAAATCTCCACTTCCGGGAACGATTGTTTGAATCGACTGACCAGCCTCGGAAGGAAGCTGTAGCCAACGAAACTGACGAACGCGATGCGCAGTGTGCCGACTTCACCTCGAGACAGGCGACGGGCCAACTCCGGAAGCGTTGCCGCCTCATCCACAACGCGCCTCGCATGGGGTAGCCAATGCTTTCCAATCGGCGTTAATCGCACCGTTCGCTTGGTGCGGAAGAACAACTGCACACCGAGGTCAGCCTCCAGCGCCTGAATACTCTGGCTAAGTGGGGGCTGCGTCATGTGTAGGCGCTCGGCGGCCTTGCCGAAATGAAGTTCCTCGGCCACGGCGACGAAATGGCGAAGCTGGCGCAAATCCATGGCGACCTCATTGATATGAGATTCGACTATATATCATATGATAAATAGATTTTCAGAATTATTCGGCGCTCGCTTATGCTGTCCTCTTATCAGCTAACTAGGGGAGGGCATCTAGTGCCGCACAAACTACGATCGAACGCCATCACCAAAGGTGTGGAACGTTCTCCCAATCGGGCGATGTTCCGCGCGCTCGGTTATCGAAGCGAGGACTTCGACAAGCCCATGATCGGTATTGCCAACGGCCACTCAACGATCACGCCATGCAACGCAGGTCTTCAGCCGCTTGCGGATGCCGCCGCAGCCGCGGTCAGGGCAGCAGGCGCCAATCCTCAGATGTTTGGTGTTCCGACCATTTCTGATGGCATGTCGATGGGAACCGAGGGGATGAAGTACTCCCTTATCTCGCGCGAGGTAATCGCCGACTGCGTGGAAACAACGGTCCAAGGGCAATGGATGGACGGTGTTCTTGTCATCGGCGGCTGCGATAAGAACAAGCCCGGAGGTATGATAGGTATTGCTCGGGCGAACGTTCCGGCGATCTATGTCTATGGCGGCACCATCAAACCCGGAAACTGGAAGGGCGAGGATCTATCGGTCATCTCTGCGTTTGAGGCCGTCGGCGCGATTAAGGCTGGCCACATGAGCGAGGAAGATTTCGCGGGCATCGAACGGCACGCATGTCCGACCACGGGTGCCTGTGGAGGCATGTATACTGCCAACACAATGAGCTCGTCCTTCGAAGCGCTGGGTATGTCGTTGCTTGGCTCCTCGCTGATGGCCAACCCCGATCAGGAGAAACGGGACTCCGCTACCGCCTCGGCAACCGTTCTGGTTGAGGCGGTCAGGAAAGGCATCAAACCACGCGACGTCATCACCAGACAGAGCGTTGAGAACGCCATCACGCTGGTGATGGCGACCGGTGGTTCCACTAATGCGGTGCTTCACTATCTGGCGATCTGCCACGCAGCGGAGGTCGAATGGACGCTTGAAGATTTCGAGCGCGTGCGCAGTAAGGTTCCGGTCATTTGTGATCTCAAACCCTCCGGCCGCTACATGGCAGTCGACCTACACCGGCAAGGCGGCGTTCCTCAGGTGCTGAAGTTGCTGCTCAATGCAGGGCTACTTAATCCAAACTGCCTGACTATCACTGGCCGGACGATCGCGGAGGAGCTTGAGGGAGTTCCCGATCATCCGCCCACCGGTCAGGACGTGATACGGCCTGTCGCTGCTCCGCTCTATCACCAAGGCCATCTGGCGGTTTTGCGCGGCAATCTGGCGGAGGGCGGGGCCGTCGCGAAGATCACCGGCCTAAAATCGACTTCTATCACTGGCCCGGCGCGCGTATTTAACGATGAGCAATCGGCGCTGGATGCCATTCTGTCAGGCTCTATCCAGCCGGGCGACGTGCTCGTGCTGCGCTATCTCGGGCCAAAGGGTGGTCCCGGAATGCCCGAGATGCTGGCGCCAACATCGGCTATTGTCGGGCGTGGGCTCGGTGACAAGGTCGGTCTGATCACCGACGGACGCTTTTCCGGTGGATCGTGGGGCATGCTTGTCGGGCATGTCACGCCTGAAGCATTCGTTGGCGGGACGATCGCTTTGGTCGAGGAAGGTGACAGTATTACGATTGATGCCGGGCGCTGCCTGCTTCAACTCGACGTTTCCGCAGAAGAGATAAAAAGGCGGCGAAGCCAGTGGCGTCAACCCTCGCCTCGCTACGTGCGCGGTGTGTTGGCGAAGTTTGCTGCCCTCGCCAGCCCTGCAAGTCAAGGCGCCGTGACAGGATGATAACAGAGAGGACCGCAGCGTCGTCGGCCATAGTATCAGAATAACACTCGTTTCGGAAATATCTCATCTGGTCTGCTGCGCTGGAGGTCCTGGGCGAAGCCGCCTGCATTGGAAAGGCCTATCTGCCGCAATACACCGCCTCATCATCGGGATATCGCGCTCCAGGTAGGTACGGACGAAGTTGGCTCGCCATCGTTGGCTGGTGCTAACTTCGTTCGCGGCGAGAAAGCCGTCCGGGAAGCAGCCACTGCCCTATAGCTTGTCGAGATCGACGGTCGGCGCTCGGCGAAATTCAGAGCGAGCGTGGTCGTGCCAACCTGGCGCGGCCTCAAGAAGGAGTTGGCAAGGCTGATGTCAATCAGCTCTCGAGCTGGTTGGCTTTGCGGCGGTGAATTATCCCTGCAGTGCTTGACTAAGGCCATAAAGTGCCGCTCCCCGCCATTCGTCGACCGAGTCTTCCTATTTGGCGGCCAATTCAAGCGTTGCCGAAAGGATGCGGAAGACGCGCAAATCCTCTGCCGCCATCAATTGGGGCCTGCACAGCAGGCCTACGGCCGTCGGCTCGCACGGGCCGAGCATGGCGTCCCATTGCCGCGGGTTCAGCGCCACCATGACGCTTTCTGCACCGGCGCGCAGCGGCATGAAGACGGTCGAGGGTCGCGCGCTCTCCACCCCGGCGGCGGTCTCATAGCGGATGGGAGGTTCCATCCGCCAACCCGGCGATAGTGCGATACTTAATCCGCTGGAACGATCATGCACGAGGCATAGTGCAGGCCCCTGGCAGAACAGGCTGGACACTGCAGAATAGGTCGGACGTTCGATGACGACCTCGGTGGACGTGGCCACTTCAATCACCGCCAGATAGGTCGCCCCCGTGGCCCCGTCATGCCTACCACGGATCAGCCAATGGCCGCGGTCAAGCCGGGTTTCCCAGGCACGAGGCCGGGGATCGCCGCTTTCGATCGCCAGGCTGTCCTGTCCATCGAGCGGAAAGGCAGCCCATTGGGTGAAGGCCCCCTCGTAGACACCCTTGATCCGTAAGGGCACCGGGTCCATCGGTTTCAGCGCGCCCTGATCCTCGCCCGTTGGGCTATGTTGGCGGGAGAGGGGGACAACGAAGTGGTTTTCACCGCCAGGGGTTACCTCCATGCGGCCGGAGAAGACATGGTCGCCCGCATTGCCCGTGACGTCGTAAAGGCCGGGCAAGAATTCCGCTGTGACGGGCCCCGAGACTCCTTCGGGCATCGCCCAGACATCGCGCGCTAACATCTGGCCGGGAACCGGTACGGCAGACCATGAGATGTTGAGCCCCACGCCGCCGCCTTCGGCCTCGATCACCACGGATCGTAGCGCCTGCACCACCTCGGGCAATACCGCATCGGCAGGTAGCACTTCGATGGGCCTTGTGGCGATTACCTCGCTGTCCGACAGCTTGTAGCGCAGTTCATAGCTGCCGGGCTGTTCCGGCATGGCCAGGACAAGCGGATTTTTGCCACGAACGTAGCCATAGCTGACATAGCTGTCACTGCCTGTCTTGGCGATCTGGATATTGTCGTAATCGGCATCCGGCCCAGACCAGTTGATTGCGACCTCGCTGCCCGCAAGCACCTGTTGCGGGGCGGTCAGACTTACCGCACCCTCGGTCACGGTGATCTGGCGTTTGGCGATGACCGTATGGTCCCGGAACTTGTAGCGAATTTCGTAGTCGCCCGGCTCGCCCGGCATCAACAGGCTGGCCGGGTTGCCATTCGCCACGTAGACCCAGGTCCAGCGTTCGCCATCACCGGGAAGGCCGATCTCAATGGTGTCGAGTTCTACCGCCGGCCCGGTCCAAGCCACGGCGACCGCCTGGCCGATGGGGGCAGTGGCCGGGGCGTCGAGCGTTGCTTCTGGCGGAATCTCAACCGGTACATAGGGGCGCACCAGTTGCAGCACGCCGTCCTTGATGCCTGAGGCCCAGCCTGACCCGTGCGCATCCGCATTGTAATCCATTTCGCTCGACGCGCCAAAGCCGAAGCAGCGCGCTGCCTCGACGAAATTGCTGCCCGCAGGCTCATAGCGCCAGGCCGAACACATCGCCTCGCCTTCGCAAAGTGCGGCGCATTGGGCGATGGTGCCATCCTTGGGGAAGGAGAATTCCGGTGGATGGACTTCGGTCACGCCGGTGGTCATGCCGGTGGGTACAAGGGTGATATCGGTCATCATGCTAGCACCAGGGAAATAACTGCGCGACCCCTTCGATGCTTCCGGAAGGGCCGCGGTCACGCTATCTTGCAGCGCCTTCGCCAGCGATGCTGCATCCTTCGCTTCGAAGTATCGCCCTCCGGTGCCTTCAGCCAAGCAGGCGACCCGCGCGCCTTCGGCCTGCGAAAGGCCGAAGCCGATAACGTGGGCTGTGAAGTTCAATCCCGCCGTCTCCAACTCGTCCGCCAGCGCGCAGGGGTCTGCGGAGCAGGTCTCCAGCCCATCGGTGACCAGAACCACCGTCGCCGCTTCCTCGCGGTAGCGCAGAGCCTCAGCCGCCTGACGCACAGCGTCCGACAGTGGTGTTTTGCCCAGAAAGCGCATGGTGTTTACCGCAGTAGAAATCTGCGCAGCAGTGCCGGACGCGGGTGGAACCATCAGTTCGATGTCGCCGCAATTGCCTTTTTCACGGTGGCCATAGGCCAGCAGACCCAATTGCTGTCCGGCCGGTATCGTCTCCAGCACGTCCGCTACGGTCGTGCGCGCTATTTCCAGTTTTGGCCGCCCGTCAATCTGCCCCCACATCGATCCCGATCCGTCCATGACGATGATCGTTGCCGGCATTTCCGCGTGCGCCACCCCAGCAAGCGCCATCATCGCCATACCCATTAGCCAGATGTTCCGCATCTTTGTCCTTCCCCTTTGTTCGGCTCGACTGTGGCACAAAAGTTCGGACCGATCTTGGGGCCGGCGGAAGCCGATGCGGGGTCAGCGGTATTCCGATAGGCTGCGCATCTCGGATGGCGTCATGCCAAAAGTGGCCCGAAAACGGGCATTGAACCATGAGATATCACCAAAACCAGCACTCAGTGCGACTTGGCTGATCGAGCGGCGGCTATGGCGCGGGTCGCTCAATTGCCGTCGTACCAGCATCAACCGCCGCATCGCCACATAGTCAGGGAAGGAGGTTCCCTCCTGCGCAAAAAGGCTGCGGACGTAGCGGGCGGAGATCCTGTGGCGTGCGGCGATCCAGTCCGAGTTAAGCTCGTTCAGCGGGAGGTTGGCCTCGACATCCGCCTTGATCGCCTTCAACCGCGCCACTCGCACACCGCGTCCCTGGGCGATTTGGTCCGCCTCCCGGTCGGCGCCAAGCGCGAACAGCAGCAGGTCCTGCAGATGTAGGGCGCCATGCTGCAATTGTTCGGGAGGCAACACTCCGGCCTCGGCGTGCAGCGCCCGCGCATGCGCCAGAAGCAACCGCCATTGCGGCGTCAGCTCGACCACCTGCCGCAGGCAGGGGTTGAAGCTCGGGCTTGCCGCCATCAGCGCTGCGCGTGGGATTGAGACATAAATCACTCGGCTGGTTTCAGGAACAAACTGTGCCACTCCCGGTACCTCGCTGGGGTCGAGGTAAATCTGGCCGGACCTGCATTCGACCTCGGTCCCACGCTCTTGCCGGATGGTGAAACCACCCGTCACCGGCACATGCAGCAGGATATTGTCGCCGGTTTCCGCCGCCAACCCGACGGTACGCCGCGTGCGGCAGGGCGAATGGGCGGTGTCGGCGATCACGGCGCCGGGCAGGACGGCGATCGTGGTCGAGGAGCTGTAGCTTTCGTTCTCCGGCTCGATTGCCAGCTTACAGATGTTGGCAGCGACGCTCTCGAATTTTGCAGCACGGTGACGAGGATCGAAGTCCTCGGTTCGCAGAATGAAATGGCTCATCGGAAACCTGTATCTGAACTACCGGAACGCTTGCTATGCCATGGCATATGGCACGTCATTGCAAGTCGAAACTTCCAGATTGCGGCGGACAGCCCCCATTTGGGGGAGTTCGCGAGAGAGGGCGAAATCCTCCCATGTCCTTTTTCAAGTGGGAAGATGCAAAAAACCTGACGCCATGCCAAGGGCGTGGCGGTTGTGTTGTCGTAACAATGCCGTTGGGTCGAGGGCGGAGCCGCGCTGGCGACGGTCGATCAATCTCCCATGCGCGGGTTGGATACCGCAGGAACGCTTTTCGTCGCGGCCTGCCTCGCACTACGCACGGGCGTCGGGTTAAGCCGGCCCATAGGATTCTCGAGGATTGCCTGACCTTGCGCTCCGCCCCCGGCCGAACGGGGCGACGGTAGGATCAGGATGGCGCTGGCGCCACTTCCTGTCCGATCGCCCAGATGAACCCACACAGTTCGCGCGCAATGGCGGTCACAACAACAGTCGGCTTCTTTCCGGTCGCGCTGAGCTTGCGATAAAGCCCACACAAGCGTACCTGCGCCTTCCAGGCGATGTCGCGTACGGGCTTTTCCTGCCGCTCGACAACCAGCACCTTTTCCGACGCCAGACGTGGCGGATAGCGGTAGCTCCAGGCGGCCTCCACCAGCATCCGGCGTGCTTCACTGCTGCCCGCCTTGGTGGTGCCGCCGCGCCACACGCTTGTGCCGCTCGATTGTTCTGATGGCACCAGGCCCAGATAGGCCATAAGCTGGCGCGGCGTTTCGAACCGGGCGAGATCGCCGATGGAGGCCAGGAAGATCACCGCCGATATGGTGTCGAGCCCACGCATGGCGCGCAGCGCTTCGACCAGAGGGGCCATCGACCAATCCGGGAGCATGGCCGCAATCCGCGCCTCGAGCTGGTCGCGGCGATCCTGCGCCGCCCATACCGCCTCGACGTAATCCTGGAAGACGATCTGGTGGGGCGCCTGTTCAAAGGTCTGAAGACCGAGCCACCGCCGATGTCGCAGCGTCCAATTCTTCCGGTTGGGGCCGTAAATTCGGCCATGACGCAGAAGAAAGGCCAGGCATTGCTGCCGCGCCCGTGTGAGCTGTGCAGCGGCGTCCATGTGGGCACGTACAAGGTCGCGGATTGCCTCATACACCGGATCGGGGACCCAGACACTTGTCAGGTCGCCGGCGCGGTGCTGGCGCGCCAACTTCTCAGAATCGCGCCGATCGGTTTTGATGCGTTCTCCGGGCGTGCGCGGGATCAGGCTCGGAGCGACGACCATGCAACTATGGCCGAGGCTCAGAAGTTGCCGATAGATGCCATAGCCGCAGCCGCCAGCTTCATAGCAGAACTCCAGCCGGCCTCCGTCTTTCGATAACCGCTTCGCCAGCTTTGCAATATCGAACGGCGTGCTGGGAATAGCGCCGATGAAACGAACGGCACCATCACGACCGTCTTCGGCAACAGTAGTGGAAATGCTGGCCTTGTGAACATCGAGGCCGACGTAGAGAGCTTTCTTCTGCATGATCCCTCCAGAGTTCGAGGTCGCGCCACCCTCGGCGCGACAACTCGATTCTGACGGGTTGGGCTCGTTTCTCCAGCGGCAGCCCAAAGGACATACGGACTACGTTCCCATGACCGTCATGGAAGCGTGTCATTTCGCCCCCAGCGGGCCCCCCCTTGTATTTCCATGAAATCGAGTCCTGTTGGTCGCAGCGCATCGCCACGGGGCAGGCCGTGCGAAAAAGCCGACGCGACAAGGAGAGCGTGAAAATCCTGTGGTCGCGCGCGCCGTCGGCACTGTAATTGCTACAAGTCTTCCACGCTGCCGTCGGGCGTCAAATGCGCTGAAGCCACGAGGGAGGCATCATCATTTAATCCGCCGTAGCTGTCTTTGGTTGATAAAGGCGGCGCAGGATTTTGAACGGATCTTGTTCCGAGTCCTGTCATGCCGCCTCGATATCGGTCTGTTTGAAATCGTTGCCTTTGTAGAGCAGTGGCTCACCCGACGAGGTTGCCAGCGCATAGGAGAAGTAGTTCCCATAGGTCAAGCTTGCGGGATGGCGAGCTTTGCCATAGCGCGGCCGGGCCCTGCGAGCTTGATCGGAATGCTCTGCCGTCACTGCCACGACCTCGATATCGGTCTTATGCCGCCAAAGATCGAGATCGGCTCCGCCCGCCTGGCCGAAACATCCCTCTCGTACGATTGCAGAGGTATCGATCACCATCACGTTGGGAGCCCATCTTCGTCGTAGCCGATGATGTCATCGGGGCTTCGATGATCAAGGACGGGCAGGGCGCTCAAGCGGGGCTGCATTGCTTCCATGCCCTCGATTAAGGCTGCTTTCTTCGCTTGCAACCCAGTCCGTTTGAGGCGCTTCTCGAGCGCTGAACTGCCCCCAATTTCGACCGGACACTCGGCATAGGCAGGAAGGCTCAAGCACAGGCTTGAGGACAGGCTTATGTCTAACGAGTATCGACGTATTGAAGTGATTACCGGCGATGTTCTCCGGCGACGGTGGACAACCGAGCAGAAGCCGCGGATTATCGAGGAGAGTTTCGAGCCCGGCGAGACAGTTTCGTCGGCCGCCCGGCGTCATGGGGTTGCGCCCAATCTGCTCTATCGATGGTGCAGACTTCTCAGCGAAGGAGGCAAGGCTGGCGCGCAGCGAATAACCGGCAAAAGACTGGCCGCGCTCTGCCTCGGAAAGATCGCCACGCACGCCGGCGGCGAGTGCTTCCTTCTTGACGAGCCGGGCAAATTTATCCAAGCCTCCAGCGCTGCGACAGGGCGAGTGGTGTCGGACGGGCCGCGACCGATCTCGACCTCGCGCCAATCGGTCTTGCCGCGCAAGGAGACTGGCGCGCCGTTGTGGAAACTCTCGACCCCGCCGCGCCCATCGTCTGTCTGGTCTCGGCCAAGGTCGAGCCCGGTGATCTCCGAGCGACGCAGACCGCCGGCAAAGCCGAACAGCTGCATGGCCCGGTCGCGAAGCCCGCGCAACGAACCGCGGGTAAGCGTCTCTAGCATGGCGATCAGATCCTTTGGGAAGACCGCTTCCGTCTGCCGGGGCAGGGCGGCGTGCCGCGGCGGGAACAATTCCAGACGATCGCCGAGAGGCGCCGTTTGATGGATGAGACGCTATTGACTTTGTCGCCACGCGCAGCCGTGCGCGGAGGCGCAGGCGATAATGTAGAGCTCGACGCTTCCCGTTCCGAAAGAGAGTACAGATTCTGCCACCGGCACCAAGCGGAAAAGTGCCGCCAGTCCGCGGTATCGGCCCGCCGCGTATTGAGGACATCGCGTCCGTTTCCCGCTAGTCAACGTCAAACGGCGGGGTCATCGGGCTACTTTCCGCGTTGCAACACCCATATCTCGATGGCTTTGTTGCGATAATTCCGACGGCTATGACAAGGCTTTTGTACGCGGTGGTCACGCAGATTTGAGATCGATTTTCGGCCGAAGTATTGGCACAATCTCGGTAAAGCGCTCACATTCTGAAGTATTCACGGACGGTAAAGTTATCGTCAAGGGCGGCGTTTTGTGTTGTAAAGCGCGATCCTATCATTCAAGCAGTAAAGAGCTCACCTGATTTAAGGAGGTTTTTTATGCGGCTTACATCAAAATTTTTGTCGGCTGCCTCAGCCGGTGTGGTTTCGATGCTGATTGCAACGGCAAGCTTTGCCGCCGAGATCAAGCCCTTCGAAACAGCAGCCTTTGAGGCGGCCCAGAAGGGAGGGCGGCCGATCGTCGTCGATATCGCCGCAAGCTGGTGCCCCACCTGCAAGGCCCAGAAGCCGATCATCCAGTCTCTTGCGGCAGACCCCGCCTATAGCGAAATGATTGTGTTCGAGGTCGATTTCGATAGTCAAAAGGACGTGGTTCGCAGCCTGAATGCCCGTATGCAGTCGACACTGATCGCCTATGATGGCGGTACCGAGACCGGGCGTTCGGTCGGTGACACCAAGCCCGAATCGATTGGTGCGCTATTTGCTTCGGCGCTTGGTAACTGACCATGCTGACGACCGGCTTTCTGGCGCTTCTGGCGGGAGTGCTGTCGACGCTGTCTCCCTGCGTGCTGCCGCTTCTGCCGGTGGTGTTGGGCACGGCGATCTCGAAGCACCGCTTCGGACCGGCAGCGCTTGCCGGGGGGCTCGCGGTTTCCTTCCTGACAATCGGGCTCTTCGTCGCGCTGATCGGCTTCTCGATCGGGCTTGATACCTCCGTCTTTCGCACATTTGCCGGCTACATTATGATCGTGATCGGCGCGGTTTTGATGGTACCGGCCCTCCAGGTGAGCCTTGCCACGGCGGCAAGCCCATTCGGCAACTGGACGGAGCAGCGTTTCGGTGGGTTCAATAGCGATGGTCTCAAGGGGCAGTTCCTGATCGGCGTGCTCTTGGGTGCCGTGTGGAGCCCGTGTGTCGGCCCCACGCTCGGCGCGGCCTCGATGATGGCTGCGACTGGCGAGAACCTCGCTCAAGTGGTGACCACCATGGCCGCCTTCGGCATTGGGGCCGCTCTGCCACTGCTTCTACTCGGTATTCTCTCGCGCGATGTGCTGATGCGCTGGCGCAACCGCTTATTGCACGCCGGGAAAGGCGGAAAAGTCTTGTTGGGCGTGTTTTTCGTCGTAATCGGACTTCTGGTGGTGACGGGACTGGACAAGCAGGTAGAGGCAGTGCTTGTCGAAATCTCGCCCGCATGGCTGACCAGTCTTACCACACGTTTCTAACTCTCGAGGGTGACTCGGCTGGGGCCCTGTCGACCTACACTATTGAGTGAAGCGATCAGTCTGAGCTTAAGCCCCTTGGCTTGTCGATCCTTCGACCGGCCGACTGCTGGTCGGCGAGCGACAACTGCTCAACGGACGTTCTTCTTAGACGACAGACAAGCTTCGGATCTCGCAATCCAATGGGCTGAGTTTCACCGTGAAACATCCGCGATGCCATGCGAACGCCCCCGGTTTACCATCGCATCCCACTATTCGGTGTGAGACGCGGAACGTCTGAAGGACAAGGCTTATCCGGTGCTCATTGCTTAAGGGGCTTGAGTGATGGCCATTCTCCGAACGCGCGGACATAGGCCCGCGAGAATGCCGCAGCGCTACCAAAACCGACTTGCCGTGCCACCGCCTTGACCCGGGCCCCCTTGGACAGGCTCCGTCGCGCAATGGTCATGCGCCATCCTGTCAGATAGGCCTGCGGTGTCGCACCGACCACCTTGCGGAAGAGAGCCATGAAATGGCTTCGCGACATTCCCGCCACTGAGGCAAGATCTTCAGCGTTCCAAGCACGCGCGGGCGCGTCATGCATGGCAACCAAAACCCGATGTAGAGCGGGGTGAGACAGACCAGCCAGCAGCCCTGGTCGGGCGGCCCCGCGATCGATGGCGGATCGCAACAGGAGCAGAACGATCACTTCGCAGAGCCGATTGAGCGCTGCGCTCCGCCCACATCGCGAATCCAGAGCCTCCGCCACGAACGCGGCTGTGGTGTCGCGCAGGGCAGGTGCGTCGTTGGTCTCGACGGAGACCTGATCAGGCAGGGCGTTCATGAGCGGGTTATGCACCCCGCCGAAATCGACAGCTGCGGTGACCAGAATGGACGGGGCGGGGTGTGTTTCACCGCGCAGGCGAAGGACGATTTTTTCCGCAGGCCCACCCAGCGGCCCGATGACGAGCAGCCTGGCATGACTGTCGGCGGTGAGTGCCGGGTCCAATGACGCCGAAAGCTCGAATACATCGAAGAATGCCGAGAGCCGGTCGACCTTTTGAGTGGCCATCAGATTTTCGATCATGTTTTATGGATCCTTGATTGCCCTGTGTATGATATCTCAAAGCTCCGACGTCAACGCAACGACGTTGTCATGTTCAGAAAGATGGAGTTGATCAATGTTAGTCCCTCGAATGTCGGCCCCGGATTTGGTGGTGAAGACTCTCGATCACGGAGAGTTCGTCCTCGCCGACGAAGCGCCCAGGCTTATGACGCTCGTCTGCTTCTACCGCGGTCTCCACTGCCCCATTTGTGCAGGCTATCTAAAGGAGCTCGAACGACTGACACCATCCCTCTTGGAACGGGGCGTCAACACCATTGCAATAAGCTCTGATGGAGAGGAGCGCGCGCGACAAATGGCGGATAAGATAGGTGCCGAGCATCTTCGCATTGGCTACGGACTGTCTTTGGGCGCGGCGAAGCACTGGGGCCTGTACATTTCGGCGTCACGTGGAAAAACATCGATTGGAATCGAAGAGCCAAAATTGTTCTCCGAGCCAGGCGTGTTTTTGATCAAGCCAGACCAATCGGTCTATTGGCTCTCGGTGCAGTCCATGCCATTCGCGCGACCGAATTTCGGCGAGATGGTTCAAGCCTTGGATTTCGCCATCAAAAACGACTATCCGGCGCGCGGGGAATATATTGGCACTGTGTGAGTGCTCGAGCGTGCCATGCAGGCGGCCTCGACGATCTGGTTGCCGTAGAGCCTCGCCTTTTGTAACCACCATAGCCATCGGCATGCATCACACCGCTGAAGTTTGCGAGGTGATCAGCCGGATGCAGGCCTTTTCGGTCGGGGCTAGCCGCACTGTCCTTGTTGACGTCAACAAGGACAGCCAGTGCCTAATCCGACAATTCCTACGAGGCGGCCCACCTCGGATGCGTACGGTAGTGAGCGAAAGAAATTGCTTTTATCGCTCGCTCCACCGCGGCATTATGGGCGATAATGCTTGAAGGTTAGGTGCGGCCGCCCTGCAGCCTGAAGCGATCGAGCGCCACGGCAACGACGATGACGAGACCCTTGATGATGTATTGCCAGATATCGGCATGAAGCATGCCGCGCCTTTCGACTTCCTCAAGGGTGAGAGGATGCCGGAGGGGCCGAGATCGAAGGCATGATTGTTCGATAGCGAGAGACCGTGAATGCCCATCGCCTGGAGCGCGTCGAGAACGACGGGCTGGCTGCAGCCGAAGACGACGCCCTTGAACCGCCATCCTCCATGACTGCCAAGGATCGTGCTCTCGAAATTCGTGAAAGCAAAATCGGCCTGGCCAAGCAGCTCCCGCACACGGACGAACCCGGGTGTTTCGACGCCGCGAATGTCATGCTTGATCAGAGATTGCCCGGTGACGGCGATAGTGAAGGTATTCGCCATGACAGATCTTTCCCGTGCAGCGCCTGAGCGCCGCCTGTATGTGGATGAGGTGGAGAAACGTTTTGGGGAGGCGTCGCCTCGCAGGTTCAGCGCGTCACTGCCGTCCGTGCGTGAACCGTCGTGGGCGAGCCTCGATCAGGCTGCGCGTGTACGGGTTTTGCGGGAGTCCAAAAATGAACTGTGACGGGTCGGCATCTTCCACCCTTCCGTCCTGAAAGATGTAGATCAGGCTGCAGAGCTCCTGAACCAAGGCCAGGTCATGTGAGATGAAGCGCATCGAGATGCCCTGCTCGGTGACGATCTCTTTCAGAAGCATGACGATCTCGGCCTGGACAGAGGCATCGAGTGCGGAGGTGGGTTCGTCCGCGATGATGATCTGCGGGCCGGCAAGAAGGGCGCGGGCGATGCAGACGCGTTGCTTCTGTCCGCTGGACAGCTGATGAGGGTAGCGGGTGAGGAGGGTTCGTGCCAGCCCGTGACAGTCGATTATCGAAAGCACGTCCTGTTTGCGGCCGTGCGATTGCCGACTGGCGAACCGCACACTTTCTGCCAAGGTATCGCCGATCGACAGGCGCGGGTTCAGCAACAGGGCGGGGTCCTGAATGATCATCTGGACCTTTCCGAGCAGCCCGCTCCGACGCCCGGGGCGAGAAATATCAAACTGCCTGCCATCGATACCGAGCTTGCCAGCGCTAGAGCACGTCCGGTTTAATCTGGTTCGTATCCTGCTGCCCTGAAGTAGTTTGCGCATTCGACTGGCGTGAAGAGCTCGACGATGGAACTGGCAGAGTTCCAGAGAGCGGCGACGGTTCGTTCGGCCCTTGCCCGCATGAACGCCTTGAGCTTTGCGAATGCGTTTTCGATGGGATTAAAGTCGGGGCTGTAAGGCGGCAGGTAGAGCAGGCTCGCGCCTGCCGCTTCGATGGCGTCGCGCACACCGGCGGCCTTATGGGCGGGCAGATTATCCATGATGACGACGTCGCCGCGCGCAAGGGATGGGGCCAGCACCTGCTCGACATAGGCGCGGAACACGTTGCCGTTCATCGCACCGTCGTAGACGAACGGTGCGGTCATGCCGGACAGCCTGAGTGCGCCCGTGAAGGTCGTGGTTTTCCAATGGCCGTGCGGCACGCCAGCCCGGCAGCGCTTGCCGCAGGGCGAACGGCCGCGCAGGCGCGCCATCTTGGTCGACAGGCCGGTCTCGTCTATGAACATCAGCTTGGCCGGATCGAGATCGGGCTGGCCGTCGAACCAGGCGCGTCGGCGCTTCAGGATGTCGGGGCGGTCCTGCTCCAGTGCATGTGCGGACTTTTTTTTATGCCCAGCCGTGCCCGCGCAGCCAGTCGCTCAAGGCGCTCCGACCGATGTGCATCGAGCGCTCCGTATCGAGACGCTCGACCATCTCGTTCAATGTAATGTCCTTGCGTTCCTCGATCATCCCGACGATGAAGTCTGCATATCCGTCGAGGCTCGAACCACGACGACGGCCTTGGGCGCGTGGCATCTGTTCCCCGATTTTCGCCCGCGCGATCCAGCGGATGGCACTCGATATTCCAACCCCAAAACGTGCTGCCGCCTGCCGGGCCGATGCACCTTCGTCAGCAGCCTTCAAGACACGCAACCGCAAGTCCTTGCTGAGCGCTCTGGCCATCATCAACCTCCGCCAAAGCGCATGTTGAATCAGAAATCAGCCTGTGTGTCACGTCAAAATTGATTCATCGATCCCCGGATGTGCTCTAGCGGTTTCCAACCCGGCGATGATACGGCCGATCGTGCTCTTGCCGCTGCCACTTTCACCGGCGATACCGGTGATCGCGCCGCGCACCAGTTCGACCGAAACTGGCCAGTGGGCTCGTGTTCGTACGTTAGCGGTTGGGCTCAGCCAAGGGCGTCAAGCTTCTTACTCTCGAGGACGAAACCGGCAGCGTCAATGCGGTGGTTTGGCCGACGTGGTTTGGCCGACGTTGTTCGAGCGTCGGTGCCGCATTGTTCTCTCCGCGTCGATGATGGCGATCAATGGCATGATTCAGCAGAAAAGGGACGTCGTACATCTGGTCGTATAATGGCTGTTTGGCCGCTCCGATGATCTCGGCGGTTGTGAGAACGGGACGGGCGATTTCCCTTGCCCTATGGTTGGCGTGACGAATTTGCCCACGAGGACGTCGCGGAGCGGCCGAAAGCGGCGGCGGGTGGTATCTTTGTACCGTTATGCCGCGCTCGGCATAACGGTAGTTATCCCGAATCTGAGACTATGCCGAGCCCGTTCCCCAAAGCCAGGGATTTCCGATGAAATTTGCGAGGAGGCTCGGCATAGGAAACCTTCCGTTCTCCTTACATTCCCTGTGGTTCTGGCGGCACGCGACATGATGGCGAGGTGGTCCGGAAGGACGGTGCGGACAAGTATCCACACCGTCCAAGCTGAGGTTACATCACCCGCTTGATGTCGGTATACGCGCCGTCAGCCTTCAACGTCACCGTCACCGGCGCGCTCGTTCGGTTGCGCCAAAACCAGCCGTGGTTGCCGTCGAAGGCGGCTTCGAGGACGCCGTTGTCTTGGGCAACGCCGCGGCCCTTCTCATAGCTGGTGCTTTCGCCGCCGCCGTCGCCGTGTAGGTCGAAGTTGACCTTGTCCGTTGCGGTCCAGGTGAAATTCGCCTTCGCGCCCTTGCTCATGGCAAGCTTCACTTCCGCGCCTTCACCAGGTTGCAGGGTGACCGATATCTCGTCCTTGCGGACTTCCTGCGCATAGGCGGCCGAGATGCCGAACTCGCGAACGATGCGGTCAAGCAGGCTCGATCCTTCCAAAGGGGTCGTCCCCGTCTGGACTGGCTTGTCGTTTCCAACAGTCGGCGTTCCGGCATTCTGCCGGTCGATCTCCGCCTCCTCGGCGAGTTGAGTCTTGATCTCGCCCATTGCGGTCAGGCCGAGCGTTGCGCCGATACCGGTCGGGTCGATGGCGTATTCGGAGGGCAGAACGACCGTTACGAGAAGCACTCCGGCGACCACCGCCGAGATGATGGTCGACTTCAAGAGCTGCGCCGAAGACGGTAGGTCGTCGGACTTGGGTGCCTGGGAATTGAACATGTGGTTTCCTTTCGGGATCAGGAGACGAAGTAACCGGTGAGCTGATATCCGATCAGCACCCACCCGGC
>VFQN01000273.1_pt1 | contig 104214 bp, 87 predicted proteins | sample 3512371 | NCBI WGS metagenome assembly VFQN01 (sample SAMN10412370, study PRJNA504923) | tailings metagenome | isolation source: Replicate 2 from Balatoc abandoned mine | place: Philippines: Itogon, Benguet | collected 2017-08-28 | reverse complement strand
AGGCGCGGAATCTATTCGACGGTGACCGACTTGGCCAGGTTGCGCGGCTTGTCGACGTCGGTGCCGCGATGCAGGGCCGTGTGATAGGCCAGCAGCTGCAGGGGCACGGTGTGCAGGATCGGGGAAAGCAGGCCGGCGTGGTCGGGCATCTGGATCAGGTGTACACCATCGCCGCTTTGCAGACGGGTATCCTGGTCTGCCAGCACATACAGTTCGCCGCCGCGGGCCCGCACTTCCTGCAGGTTGGATTTCAGTTTTTCAAGCAGGGCATCGCGCGGCGCCACGGCAACCACCGGCATGTCGCGATCGACCAGCGCCAGGGGACCGTGTTTCAGTTCACCGGCGGCGTAGGCTTCAGCGTGGATGTAGGTAATCTCCTTCAGCTTCAGCGCGCCCTCCATGGCGATCGGATAATGGATGCCGCGGCCCAGGAACAGCATGTGCTCCTTGCGTGCGAACCGCTCCGCCCAGGCCGCAATCGCCGGCTCGACCTGCAGCACATGGCTCAGCGCCGCCGGCAGATGGCGCAGGGCCTGCAGCAGCTCGGTTTCGCGCGCCGGCGGCAGGCGGCCGCGCTGCTTGGCCAGCGCCATCGCCAGCAGCACCAGCGCCGCAAGCTGGGTGGTGAAGGCCTTGGTCGATGCAACGCCGATCTCGGGGCCGGCGCGTGTCAGGAAGCGCAGGTCTGAGGCGCGCACCAGCGCCGATTCCGGCACATTGCAGATCGACAGGCTGTGCCGGTGGCCGCGCAACTTCGCATACTGCAGCGCCGCCAGCGTGTCGGCCGTCTCGCCCGACTGGGAGATGGTGACGACCAGCGCATCGGGATCGTTGTAGGGCTCGCGGTAACGGTACTCGCTGGCAATCTCGACGGCGCAGGGCAGTCCCGCAAGCGCCTCGATCCAGTAACGCGCCACCATCCCGGCGTGATAACTCGTGCCGCAGGCGAGTATCACCAAACCATTGATTTTATTTAATATTTTATCGGCGCCGGCGCCGAACAACTGCGGCGCGATGGCGCTCGCATTGGTCACCATTTCCAGCGTATTGGCCACCGCCATCGGCTGTTCGAAGATTTCCTTCTGCATGTAGTGCCGGTACGGGCCCAGCTCGACGGCTTCTGCAGTCAGCTGTGAACGCTGTTCGGGCCGGATCGCCGGATGACCGGCGGCATCGACGATGCGTATGCGCTCGCGCGACAGTTCTGCACAGTCGCCTTCCTCGAGGTAGACGATGCGCGGGGTCACCTGAACCAGCGCGGAGGCATCGGAAGCCGCAAAGTTCTCGCCGTCGCCCAGCCCCAGCAGCAGCGGCGCCCCCATGCGCGCGACGACCAGAAGGCCGCGATCGGCTTCGTCAATCGCGGCAATGGCGTAGGCACCGGCCAGTTCACGCAGGCTTTTTTGCACGGCCTCGAACAGGCTGCCCGCCGACTTGCGATGCTGGTGCACCAGGTGGGCAATGACTTCGGTATCGGTGTCGGACAGGAAGACATAACCCGCCGCGCGCAGGCGTTCGCGGATTTCGTCGTGGTTCTCGATGATGCCGTTGTGCACCACCGAAATCGTGCCCGACACATGGGGGTGGGCATTGCGTTCGGAGGGCACGCCATGGGTCGCCCAGCGCGTGTGGGCGATGCCCAGCGGGCCGCCGACTCCGGCCGTCTGCGCCATGCGCTCGAGTTCGGCGACGCGGCCGGTGCTGCGCAGCCGTTTCAGCGTGCCGTCATTGATGGCAATGCCGGCCGAATCGTAACCGCGGTATTCCAGGCGCTTCAGGCCTTCGATCAGGATGGGCACTACATCGCGCTGGGCGATGGCACCGACGATGCCGCACATGGTTCAGGGGCTCCCGTTCAATTTTTTTTCGGCGCCTTGCGCGGCCGCTGCCAGCCGGCGCGGTGTTCCTGGCTTTTGGGATTGAGCACCAGGCCGCCCTCCGGCGTGTCCTTCCATACCGTCGTGCCGGCGCCCACCGTCGTTCCGCGCCCCACGCGCACCGGCGCCACCAGCTGCACGTCAGAACCGATATGCACGTCATCCCCGATCACCGTACGGTGCTTGTTGGCGCCGTCGTAGTTGCAGGTGATGGTGCCGGCGCCGATGTTGACGTTGCGGCCGACCGTCGAATCGCCGACATAGGCCAGATGGTTGGCCTTCGAGCCGTCACCCATCTCGCTCGCCTTGACCTCGACAAAATTGCCGATGTGCACCTCGGCAGCCAGTTGCGTGCCCGGCCGGATTCGCGCATAGGGTCCGATGCGGCAAGCGGCGCCGATGCGGGCACCGTCGAGGTGGCAGAAGGGTTCGATGCGGGTGCCGGGGCCGATGGCGACGTCTTTGAGCACGCAGTTCGCGCCAATGCTGACGCCATCAGCCAGTTCCACGGCGCCTTCGAATACGCAGTTGACGTCGATGGCCACGTCGCGGCCGCAACCGAGCGTGCCACGCTGGTCAAAACGCGCCGGATCGGCCAGCGTGACACCGGCTTCGAGCAGGCGGGCGGCCTGGCGTTTCTGGTGCAGACGCTCCAACTGCGCCAGCTGCACGCGGCTGTTGACGCCCTCGGTTTCTCCGGCATCCGCGGCGACCACACCGGTCACCGGCACCCGGTCCTTCTCTGCCAGCGCCACGACGTCGGTCAGGTAGTACTCGCCCTGGGCATTTTTGTTGCGCAGTTTCGGTAACCACTGTTTCAGCTTTGCCGTCGGCAGCACCATGATGCCGGTATTGATTTCGCGGATTCTGCGCTGGGCCGAGGTGGCATCCTTCTGCTCTACGATGCCGGTGACCCGCTTCGCCTTGTTGCGCAGGATGCGGCCGTAACCGCCGGGGTCCGCCAGCTCCGCGGTCAGGATGGCGATGCCCTTGCCAGCGGCGGCCAGCAGTCCGCGCAGAGTGTCCGCGCGCACCAGCGGCACATCACCATAGAGCACCAGCGTCAGCGGCGCCGGTGACAGCTGCGGCAGGGCCTGCTGCAGCGCGTGTCCGGTGCCGAGCTGCGGTTCCTGCAGTGCGAATACCAGGTCATCGCCGGTCACTGCCCGGCGTACCAGTTCGCCGCCGTGCCCATGGACAACGCAGATGCGTTCGGCGGCCAGCTCGCGCGCGGTGGTGACCACATGCGCCAGCAGCGGTTTGCCGGCCAGCGGATGCAGCACCTTGGGCAGCTCGGAGTTCATCCGCTTGCCCTTGCCCGCCGCGAGTATGACAACCTGGAATCGCATCTAAAAATTATCGCATGAAGCCGACAGCCACAGCGGGCACCCGCGGCAACAAAAAAGGCAGCCGAAGCTGCCTTTTTGCCGGATCCCGGAAGTTCAACGCCTGCCGCGCAGCTTGCGGATTGCCGCGAGCTGGGCCGCGAGCATCGCCAGTTCGGCTTCGACGGTGGCGACTTCCTGCTTGCCCTGGGCGTTCTTGCGGGCTTCCTCGGCCTGCTTCAGCGCCTCGGTGGCCTTGGCTTCGTCGAGGTCGGCGCCGCGGATCGCGGTGTCGGCCAGCACGGTGACACCGCGGGGCTGGACTTCGAGCACGCCGCCGGCGACAAAAATGAACTCCTCGGCGGCGCCGCCGGCCGGCTTGATGCGCACCTCACCGGGTTTGATGCGGGTGATCAGCGGCGTGTGGCGCGGATAGATGCCGAGCTCGCCGGTTTCGCCGGGCAGCACGACGAACTCCGCCTCGCCGGAATAAATCTGCTCTTCCGCGCTGACGACGTCGACGTGCAGGGTTTGTGCGGCTTCAGCCATGGTCGGGGTTCCTCGCCGCTTATTGCAGCGTCTTGGCCTTTTCTTGCGCTTCTTCGATGGTGCCGACCATGTAGAAGGCCTGCTCCGGCAGTGCATCGCACTCGCCGTTGACGATCATCTTGAAGCCCTTGATGGTGTCCTTCAGCGACACGTACTTGCCGGGCGAACCGGTGAACACCTCGGCCACCGTGAACGGCTGGGACAGGAAACGCTGGATTTTCCGCGCGCGGGACACCGCCAGCTTGTCCTCCGGCGACAGTTCGTCCATGCCCAGGATCGCGATGATGTCGCGCAGCTCCTTGTAGCGCTGCAGCGTGGCCTGCACCTGGCGGGCGACGCTGTAATGCTCTTCGCCGACGACGTGCGGGTCGAGCTGGCGCGAGGTCGAATCCAGCGGATCCACGGCGGGGTAGATGCCCAGCGAAGCGATGTCGCGCGACAGCACGACGGTCGAATCTAGGTGGCCGAAGGTGGTTGCCGGCGAGGGGTCGGTCAGGTCGTCCGCCGGCACGTACACGGCCTGGATCGAGGTGATCGAGCCGGTCTTGGTCGAGGTGATGCGCTCCTGCAGGCGGCCCATTTCCTCGGCCAGCGTCGGCTGGTAACCCACCGCCGACGGCATACGGCCGAGCAGCGCCGAGACTTCGGTGCCGGCCAGCGTGTAGCGGTAGATGTTGTCGACGAAAAACAGCACGTCGCGGCCCTCGTCGCGGAAGGCTTCGGCCATCGTCAGGCCGGTCAGCGCCACGCGCAGGCGATTGCCCGGCGGCTCGTTCATCTGGCCGTAGACCATCGCCACTTTCGACTGGGTCAGATCGTCCTTTTTGACGACGCCGGCTTCCATCATCTCGTGGTAGAAGTCGTTGCCCTCGCGTGTGCGTTCGCCGACGCCGGCAAACACCGACAGGCCCGAGTGCTTGGTCGCGATGTTGTTGATCAGTTCCATCATGTTCACGGTCTTGCCGACGCCGGCGCCGCCGAACAGGCCGACCTTGCCGCCTTTCGCGAAGGGGCAGACCAAGTCAATCACCTTGATGCCGGTTTCCAGCAGGTCGGTGGACGGCGAAAGCTCCTCGAAGGTGGGCGCCTTCTGGTGGATCGACATGGTCTTCTCGGCCTTGATCGGGCCGACTTCGTCGATCGGGCGGCCGAGCACGTCCATGATGCGTCCCAGCGTCGCCGGACCCACCGGCACCGAGATCGGCGCGCCGGTGTTCGTCACCATCATGCCGCGGCGCAGGCCGTCGGAGGAACCCAGCGCGATCGTGCGCACGACGCCGTCGCCCAGCTGCTGCTGCACTTCCAGCGTCAGCTCGCTGCCATCCATTTTCAGCGCGTCATAGATATGCGGCATCTGGTCGCGCGCAAATTCGACGTCGATCACCGCGCCGATACACTGAACGATTTTTCCCTGGCTCATGGTCAATCCCTAGATCAAAATGTCTTTTAACGTCAGACGGCTGCAGCGCCGCCCACGATCTCCGACAGCTCCTTGGTAATGGAGGCCTGCCGCGACTTGTTGTAAATCAGCGTCAATTCATCGATCACATTGGCGGCGTTGTCCGAGGCCGCCTTCATCGCCACCATCCGCGCCGACTGCTCGGAAGCCATGTTCTCGGCCACCGCCTGGTAGATCAGCGCCTCGATGTAGCGGGTCAGCAGCTGGTCCAGCACCGACTGCGCATCCGGTTCGTAGATGTAATCCCAGGAGCTCTCCGGCGCGCCCAGCGCATCGCCCGACAGCGGCAGCAGCTGCTCCACCACCGGCTCCTGCTTCATCGTGTTGAGGAATTTGGTATAGATGATCAGCAGGCGGTCAAAACGGTCCCGGGTGTAGCCGTCGAGCATCACCTTGACCGCGCCGATCAGCTTGTCCATGTTCGGCTTGTCGCCGAGCGCGGTGACCTGCGACACCACCTTGGCGCCGAGCCGCTGCATGAAGCCGAGACCCTTGTTGCCGATCGCGCAGACCTCGATTTCCTCGCCCTGGGCCTCGAGTTCCTTGATCTTGTTCAACGCCAGCCGCAGTGCGTTGGTGTTGAGGCCACCGCAGAGGCCCTTGTCAGTGGTGACAACGATGATGCCGACGCGTTTCACCGAATCGCGGTCCACCAGAAAAGGATGCCGGTACTCGGGGTTGGCATGGCTGATGTTGGCCGCGACGTTGCGGATCTTCTCGCTGTACGGGCGCGCGGTGCGCATGCGCTCCTGCGCGCGCCGCATTTTCGAGGCCGCGACCATTTCCATCGCCTTGGTGATCTTGCGCGTGTTTTGCACGCTCTTGATCTTGGTGCGGATTTCCTTCGAACCGGGCATGTCGTAAGTATTTGTTTTTAAACGATTATTTAATCAGGCTGGGGCTAGGCTCAATAGGAGCCGTTCTGTTTCCAGTCCTTGATCGCGGCGGTGAGCTTCTCTTCGTCGTCCTTCGACAGGTCCTTGGTGTCTTCGATGCGCTTCACCAAATCGGCGTACTTCGCTTTAACGTATTCACGCATCGAACGTTCGGCGGCCAGCGCCTTCTTCACATCGACGTCGTCGAGGTGCCCGCCGTTGACGGCGAACAGTGTCAGCGCCATTTCCCAGACCTGCAGCGGCTCGTACTGCGGCTGCTTCATCAGCTCGGTGACCAGGCGGCCGCGCTCCAGCTGCTTGCGCGTGGCTTCGTCGAGGTCGGAGGCGAACTGCGCAAAAGCAGCCAGTTCGCGGTACTGCGCAAGCGCGAGGCGCACGCCACCGCCGAGCTTCTTGATGATCTTGGTCTGCGCGGCGCCACCGACGCGCGACACCGAGATGCCGGCGTTGATCGCGGGACGGATGCCGGCGTTGAACAGGTCGGTCTCGAGGAAGATCTGGCCGTCGGTGATCGAGATCACGTTGGTCGGCACGAAGGCGGTCACGTCGCCGGCCTGGGTTTCGATGACCGGCAGCGCGGTCAGCGAGCCGGTCTTGCCCTTGACCGCGCCCTTGGTGAAGGCTTCGACATATTCCTCGTTCACGCGCGCGGCGCGCTCGAGCAGGCGGGAATGCAGGTAGAACACGTCGCCGGGATAGGCTTCGCGGCCCGGCGGGCGGCGCAGCAGCAGCGACACCTGGCGGTAGGCCCAGGCCTGCTTGGTCAGATCGTCATAAATGATCAGCGCGTCCTGCCCGCGGTCGCGGAAATATTCGCCCATGGTGCAGCCGGAGTAGGGGGCGATGAACTGCATCGCCGCGGACTCGGAGGCCGAGGCGGCAACGACAATGGTGTAATCCATCGCACCATGCTCCTCGAGCTTGCGCACCACGTTCTTGATCGAGGAGGCTTTCTGGCCGATCGCGACGTAGATGCAGATCAGGTCCTTGCCCTTCTGGTTGATGATGGTGTCGAGCGCAACCGCGGTCTTGCCGGTCTGGCGGTCGCCGATGATCAGCTCGCGCTGGCCGCGGCCGACCGGCACCATCGAGTCGATCGATTTCAGGCCGGTCTGCACCGGCTGCGCGACCGATTTGCGCGCGATCACGCCCGGCGCGACCTTCTCGATGACGTCCGTCATCTTGGCGTTGACCGGCCCCTTGCCGTCGACCGGCTGGCCCAGCGAGTTGACGACGCGGCCGATCAGTTCGGGGCCGACCGGCACTTCGAGAATGCGCCCCGTGGTCTTCACGGTGTCGCCTTCGGAGATGTGCTCGTACTCGCCCAGAATCACCGCGCCGACCGAGTCACGCTCCAGGTTCAGCGCGAGGCCGAAGGTGTTCTTCGGGAATTCCAGCATTTCGCCCTGCATCACGTCGGCGAGGCCGTGGATGCGGCAGATGCCGTCGGTCACCGAAATCACCGTGCCCTGGGTGCGCGCTTCGGTGGTCCCCGCCAGATTCTGGATCCGGCTCTTGATGAGTTCGCTGATCTCGGAAGGATTCAGTTGCATGGTGTTGCTCCTAGTGGGTCAGCGCGGCGGCCATGGCGTCCAGCCTGCCGCGCACCGTTGCATCAATGACTTTGTCGCCGACCATGATCTTCAGGCCGCCGATGAGTTGCGGATCGAGTTCGACTTTGGCCGTGATCTTGCGGCCGTATTTCTTCTCCAGAGCGGCAAGCAGCGTCTTCAGCTGCGCATCGTCCACCGGCAGCGCGGACACCACGGTCGCTTCCATCGCACCCTCGTGTTCGCGGCGCAGTGCGCCGAACAGCTCGACGATCTGCGGCATCAGCGCGAGCCGGCGGTTCTGCGCCAGCACCTGCACGAAATTGCGGGCCTCGCCGGACAACTGCTTGCCGATCGCGCCGATGATGATGCCTTCAAGCTGCGTGGTGCCGACCTGGGGAGCACCGATGAGTGCGGCCATCTGCGGATCAGCGACCACCGCGGCGATCAGGTCCAGCGCGTCCGACCAAGCCGGCAGCGCGTTCTGCTCGCGGGCGAGCCTGAACGCGGCTTCGGCGTAGGGGCGGGCGATGGTGACGGGTTCGGCCATGGGATCAGAGCTGTTTCTGCACGGCTGCGATCAGGTCGGCATGGGCCTTGGCATCGACCTCGCGCTTCAGGATCTGCTCGGCGCCGGCCACGGCCAGTGCCGCAACCTGGCTGCGCAGAGTTTCGCGGGCGCGCGCGGCTTCCTGCTCGATTTCAGCCTTCGCGCCGGCGACCAGGCGTTCGCCCTCGGTCTTTGCCGACACTTTCGCTTCCTCGATCATCTGGCTGGCGCGTTTTTCGGCCTGTGCAACGATCTCCGCGGCCCGGCCGCGGGCCTGGGCGATCGCCTCTTCGGCCTGCTTCGACGAGCGCTCCAGCGACTGCCTGCCCGCTTCGGCGGCAGCCAGGCCGTCGGCGATGCGCTTGGTGCGTTCGTCCATTGCGTCGGTGATCATCGGCCACACGAAACGGACCGTGAACCAGATCAGCGCCGCGAACGACAGTGCCTGGACGAACAGGGTGGCGTTGATATTCATGCTGTGCCCCTGTCGGGAAAAAAATTACTTGGCCAGGACGCCGAGCAGCGGATTGGCGAAGCCGAAGAACATCGCGATACCGACGCCGATCAGGAACGCGGCATCGATCAGGCCGGCCAGCAGGAACATGAATTTCTGCAGTTGCGGGATCAGCTCAGGCTGGCGCGCGGCGGCCTCGAGGAACTTCGAGCCCATGATGCCGATGCCGATACAGGCACCGATGGCGCCGAGGCCGATGATGATGCCGATGCCCAGCGCGGTGTAGCCTTGAATGATGGCGGCGAATTGTTCCATTTCAGATTCCCTTTCTTTCGGACAGGTAGTAATTACAAAGCGTTAAAAACCGGTTCGGATCAGTGATGCTCATGCGCCATGGCGATGTAGACACATGACAGCACCATGAAAATGAAGGCCTGCAGCAGGATGATCAGGATGTGAAACACGGCCCAGGCCCAGTAGAGGACGCCTGCGGCGGCACCGGCGAGCAATCCGCCGAAGGACAGCGCGGCCAGCGTGCCCATGACACCCAGCAGCATGAAGATCAGTTCGCCGGCATACATGTTGCCGAACAACCGCATCGCCAGCGATACCGGCTTGGCCACATATTCGATGATGTTCAGCGCGAGATTGGGAATCCACAGCAGCGGATTGTTGCCGAAAGGCGCAGTAAAGAGTTCGTGCGCGAAACCACCGGCGCCTTTCGCCTTGAAACTGAAGAAAATCGTCAGCAGGAAAATCGTCAGGGACATCGCGAAAGTGGTGTTGAGATCGGTCGTCGGCACCGCTTTCCAGTAGGACAGGCCGGTCGCTCCGGTCAATGTCGCCACCCAGTCGATGGGCAGCAGGTCCATCAGGTTCATCATGAACACCCAGACGAAGATCGTCAGCGCCAGCGGCGCGAGGAACCTGCGGTCTCCGGGAAACACGCCCTTGACGGTGTCATCGACGAATTCGACCAGCAGCTCGATGAAACCCTGCACGCGGCCGGGAATGCCCGAGGTCGCTCCGCGCGCGATCAGATAGAAGGCACCCAGCCCGAGCAGGCCCGTGAACCAGCCCATCAGGATGGTGTCGATATGGAAGGTCCAGAAACCTTCGCCCACCCGGAGATTGGTCAGGTGATGGGCAATGTATTCGCCCGCGTTCTGGGGTGCTTGACCGGCAGCCATGTCTGTTGCGTTCGTCTTTTTACTTGTTCAACCAAAAAATCGCCAGGGGATACGCCATCAGGGTCACACCGAAGCCAGCAAGACCCGCCGCAGCGTGGCCGGGATCAGTCACCAGCACCACCGCCAGCAGGCCCAAAGCCACGAGTACCTTGGCCGCCTCGCCGATGACATGACCCCACATCAGCCGCGAAGCATTGCCGCCCGGAACCATGCGTTGGCATCCGGCATAAGCCAGAGTCCCCGCCAGTGCACTACCACCACCCAACATCGCCGCCTTCGCCGCCGGGTATCCATACAGAAGCCCGGCGCCGGTTGCAGCCATGATTGACAGCACCAGATGCAGCAGCAGAACCCTGGTTACCGTCGTCATACGCGACCACCCCTTTGTTTTGCAGCGCCGCAACCGGATTCGGATCGGCTCTCGATCAGGCGCGCTGCCGCACCGCAATATCTAGGGATAGAAAATCTTTCAATTTTACCGCCCGCCGCTGACCGGCGTCAATTTTGTTCTCGGCTGGTTCCTATTTCAGCTTGGCCAGCAAGTGATCCAGTTGATCCAGTGAACGATAGGCAATGACGAGTTGGCCGCTGCCTTTGCGCCCGCCACTTCTGATTTTCACGGTGGTACCGAGACGGGCGGATACCTCGTCTTCCAGCCGAGCCACGTCACGGTCCTGGCGCTGCGGCCGACGCGCGGCCGGCTTGTCTGCCGTGATAGCCATGCCCACCCGGCGTTCGACTTCGCGCACCGACCATCCGGCTTCCGCCGCCTCGCGCGCCAGCGCGACCTGGCGATCCACCGGCAGCGCCAGCAATGCGCGGGCATGGCCCATTTCGATGCGGCCTTCCCCGAGCAGGGTTTTCACCGGCGGCGCCAGTTCGAGCAGGCGCAGCAGGTTGGTCACCGCGGCACGCGACTTGCCGATGGCATCGGCCACGGCTTGGTGCGTCAGCGCAAATTCCTTGATCAGCCGCTCGATGCCGACCGCTTCCTCCAGCGCATTGAGGTCTTCGCGCTGGATGTTTTCGATCAGTGCCACGGCCAGTGCCTGCTGGTCCGGCACGGCCCGCACCAGCACCGGCACACTGGACAACCCCGCGATGCGTGCTGCACGCCAGCGGCGCTCGCCGGCGATGATTTCATGTTTGCCGTCGCCGACAGGTCGCACCAGGATCGGCTGCATCACGCCCTGCGCCTTGATCGAAGCGGCCAGCGCATCGAGCGCGTCCTGGTCCATGTGCGTGCGCGGCTGGTATTTGCCCGGCTGCAGCGCCGTGACCGGCAACGTAGTCACCGTGTCACCCGTGGTTGCAGTGCGCGGCGCGGCATTGTCACCGCCACCCAGCAAGGCATCGAGGCCGCGCCCCAGTCCTTTTGGCTTGACCATAAAAACCCTTTATAAACAACTACTTATGTAGATGCCCGGTTGAGCATTTCACCGGCCAGTGCGAGGTAGGCCTGCGCCCCCTTGGAACTGCGGTCGAATTCCAGCGCCGGCAGTCCGTGACTGGGCGCCTCGGCCAGGCGCACATTGCGCGGAATCACCGTGCGGTACACCTTGTCGCCGAAGTGCTGCAGCAGTTGCGCCGAAACCTGCTGGGCCAGCGTGTTGCGCGGGTCGTACATCGTGCGCAGCAGGCCCTCGATTTCGAGCGCGGGATTGAGATGGGCGCGCACGCGCTTGATCGTGCCGACGAGATCCGAAAGTCCTTCCAGCGCGTAGTACTCGCACTGCATCGGAATCATCACCGCCTGCGCCGCGGTCAACCCGTTCACCGTCAACAGGTTCAACGCCGGCGGACAGTCTATGAGTATGAAATCGTAATCGGCGGTGACTGCGGCCAGCGCGTCCTTCAAGCGCGTTTCGCGCTGCTCGATCTCGATCAGCTCCACCTCGGCACCGGCGAGCTCCCGATTGGCCGGCAGCACGTCGTAGCCGGCCTGCGCGCGCTGGCGCACATCGGCAACCGTTTTTTCGCCGAGCAGCACCTGGTACACCGTCGCGTCCAGCGCACGCTTGTCGATGCCGCTGCCCATCGTCGCGTTGCCCTGAGGATCGAGATCGACCAGCAGCACGCGACGCTGGGTCGCTGCAAGACTGGCGGCAAGGTTGACGCCGGTCGTGGTCTTGCCGACGCCGCCCTTCTGATTGGTGATGGCGATGATGCGGGTCATGCCGCCTCCGCCGGTTGCAGCAGCGCGGCATGGCGCTCGGCGCCGAGACCCGGCACCTGCAGCGGCACGACGCCGCAGAGGCGGAATGCCTGCGGCAGCTGCGCCAGCTCCTCGTGCGGATAAACCCCCTTCATTGCAATCACGACGCCATCCTTTGCACACAGCCGCCCGGCGAGGGCGATGAATTCCGCGACATCCGAAAACGCGCGCGACACCACGGTATCGAAGGGCCGCGGCGCGGCCCAGGTTTCAACCCGCTCGCAAACGACTCCGACGTTGCCCAGCTGGAGTTCGATGACCGCCTGGCGCAGGAAGGTCGTTTTCTTGTGGTTTGAGTCCAGCAGCGTGAATTGCCAGTCCGGACGCGCCAGCGCCAGCGGAATGCCGGGCAGTCCGGCACCGGTGCCGACATCGAGCACCCGCGGTCCGCGCAGGTGCGGCAGCACCGCCAGCGAATCGAGCAGATGGTGCGTCAGCATTTTCTGCGGCTCGCGCACCGCGGTCAGGTTGTAGGCCTTGTTCCACTTCTGGATCAGCGCGAGGAAATCGAGCATGCGCTGCTGGGCTGCCGCGGCAATGTCCAATCCGAGCGCCCGTATGCCCGCGGCCAGTTCGTCCGCGAGGTTCATGCGCTTTTCTGCAGGACGGCGGAAACGCGTTTGAGATGCACCAGCAGCACCGAGATCGCCGCCGGTGTAACGCCGGAGATGCGCGAAGCCTGGCCGACGGTTTCCGGCCGGGCACGATTCAGTTTCTGCTGGACCTCGATCGACAGGCCGCGCACCTGGCTGTAGTCGAGGTCGGCCGGAAGGCGCAGCTCATCTTGCTGGGCGCGATGCTCGATTTCGGCGCGCTGGCGTTCGATATAGCCCTGATACTTGGCCTGGATTTCCACCTGTTCCGCAACCTGCGGATCATCGACGCCGGGGCCGGCGCCGGGCAAGGTCATCAGGGTGGAATAGCTTACTTCCGGGCGTCGCAGCAGATCCGAGAGTGAATACTCACGTTCTATATTTTTACCAATAAAATCAATGGCTTGCTGTTCTGTAAGCTGCCGGGGATGGACCCAGGTCGATTTCAACCTTTCCTGTTCACGGGCGATCGCTTCGCGCTTGCGTTCGAAGCTTTCCCAGCGCCGGTCATCGACAACGCCGAGTCGGCGGCCGATTTCGGTGAGCCGCAGATCGGCATTGTCCTCGCGCAAGGACAGCCGGTATTCGGCGCGGCTGGTGAACATGCGGTAAGGCTCGGACACGCCGCGCGTGATGAGGTCGTCGACCAGCACGCCGAGGTAAGCCTGGTCGCGGGTCGGCGACCAGGCATCGCGTCCGCGGACCTGCAAACCGGCGTTGATGCCGGCCAGCAGACCTTGGGCGGCAGCTTCCTCGTAACCCGTCGTGCCATTGATCTGGCCGGCGAAAAACAGGCCGCCGATCGCCCGGGTTTCCAGCGAGGCCTTGAGCCCGCGTGGATCGAAATAATCGTATTCGATCGCATAGCCGGGCCGGGTGATGTGCGCCCGCTCCAGCCCCGGGATCGAGCGCACCACCGCCAGCTGCACGTCGAAGGGCAGGCTGGTGGAAATGCCGTTGGGGTAATACTCGTGCACCGTCAGGCCCTCGGGCTCGAGGAAGATCTGGTGCGAGGCCTTGTCGGCGAAACGGTGGATCTTGTCCTCGATCGAGGGGCAATAGCGCGGCCCCACGCCCTCGATGACGCCGGTAAACATCGGCGAGCGGTCGAGCCCGCCGCGGATTGCCTCGTGGGTGCGCTCGTTGGTGTGGGTGATCCAGCACGGCAGCTGTCGCGGATGCTGCTCGCGCCGCCCGAGGAAGGAAAACACCGGCGCCGGATCGTCGCCGGGCTGCTCGGTCATGACACTGAAATCGATGCTGCGGCCATCAATCCGCGGCGGCGTGCCGGTTTTCAGGCGCCCCACCGGCAACTTCAGTTCACGCAGGCGCGCCGCCAGGCTGACCGAAGGCGGATCACCGGCGCGGCCACCCTGGTAATTCTGCAGGCCGACGTGGATCAAGCCGGACAGGAAAGTGCCTGCGGTCAGCACCACGGCACGCGCCTCGAAGCGCAGGCCGATCTGGGTCACCACGCCGGTTACGCGGTCGCCCTGCACGATCAGGTCGTCGACTGCCTGCTGGAAAACCAGCAGATTCGGCTGGTTTTCGATGCGGCTACGAATGGCCTGCCGGTAGAGCACGCGGTCAGCCTGGGCGCGGGTCGCACGCACCGCGGGACCCTTGCGTGAATTGAGGATGCGGAACTGGATCCCGGCCTCGTCGGTGGCCGCCGCCATCGCCCCGCCCAAGGCATCGACTTCCTTCACCAAGTGGCCCTTGCCGATGCCGCCGATCGACGGATTGCAGGACATCTGGCCCAGCGTCTCGATGCTGTGGGTCAGCAGCAGCGTGCGGCAACCCATGCGCGCGCTGGCAAGCGCGGCTTCGGTGCCGGCATGGCCGCCACCGATGACGATTACGTCAAATTTTTCAGGGAATTGCGTCATTTCTCGCTGCCGGAGCCACCGTGGCCGGACGGGATCAAAGCCGGGCGCGCATGATAGCTCAGTTGCCGAACCGGCGAAAGCTGCGGCACGCCATGTTTCACGTGGAACGGCCCTTGACCGGCCTGGAATCGGATGCGGGAGGTTCCACGTGGAACCTCAGGGCCGGACTATTTGCCGATACAGAACCTGGAAAAGATTTCGCCCAGCAGGTCGTCAGGCGTGAATTCGCCGGTGATGGCGCCGAGTGCTTCATGCGCCAGCCGCAATTCTTCGGCATAGAGCTCGAGTTGCCGCGTCAAATCTGCAGCGGCCGCGAGGTGGCGCTGCGCGTCCAACAGGGCTTCGACATGCCGCGCCCGGGCGGTAAACAAGCCCTCCCCCGAAGGCTGCCAGCCGGCCTGGTCCCAAATTGTCTTTTTCAACAACTCCAGCCCGGCGCCGGTTTTGGCTGACAACCAGATCCGCTCTTCTCCAGCACTGCGTTCCCGACCCGGCGCTCGGCCTGCCAGATCGATCTTGTTGAAGATGCGGATCCGCGGCAGATCTGGCGGCAAACGCCCGACAATCGCCTGCACCGCGGCATCGTCGGCCTCACGGGCATCGCAGACCAGCAGTGCCAAGTCGGCTTTCTGCACCATCGCCCAGCTGCGGTCGATGCCGATCCGCTCCACGGCATCGGTAGTTTCGCGCAGACCCGCGGTATCGATGATGTGCACCGGCATGCCGTCGATGTCGATCTGCTCACGCAGCGCGTCGCGGGTCGTGCCCGGCGTGTCGGTGACAATCGCCACCTCCTCCCCGGCAAAGCGGTTGAGCAGGCTCGACTTGCCGACATTGGGCGCGCCGATCAGCACCGCCTGCACACCATCGCGCAACAAGCTACCCTGCCGGGTCGCTGCCAGCGTGGCGGCCAGTTCTGAACGAATGTCTGCCAGCTTTTCCGCCGCCCGACCTGCGGTCAGGAACTCGACTTCCTCCTCCGGAAAATCCAGGGTCGCTTCCAGCAACATGCGCAGGTTGATGATTTTATCCGTAAGTCTTTGTATTAATTTGGAAAAATCGCCATGCAGGGAACGCAAGGCGGCACGGGCGGCCGTCGTCGTCGACGCCTCGATCAGGTCGGCAACGCCTTCGGCCTGGACCAGATCCATGCGGCCGTTGAGATAGGCACGCTCCGTGAATTCCCCCGGCCGCGCCAGGCGGGCACCCAGTTCGAGACAGCGCTGCAGCAGTTGGCGCATGACCACCGGGCCGCCATGGCCCTGCAGTTCCAGCACATCCTCGCCGGTATAGGAATGCGGCGCGGCGAAATACAGCAGAAGCCCGTCGTCGATGGCGGCGCCGGCAGCATCCAGAAAGGGAGTGAACACGGCGCGCCGTGCAGCAGGCTTGCGCGATGTCAGTCCCGTAGCGAATTGCAGCAGATCGGCGCCGGAGACGCGCACGATGCCGACCCCGCCCCGCCCCGGCGCAGTGGCAATCGCAGCAATGGTGTCACGGCGCATCATGCGCGGCGAGTATAGCGCCGCGGCAAAAGCCGGCGCTCAGGACTTCGGCTTTGCCTGCTTGGCCGCGCGCTCCAGCACCCGGTTGATATGCCATTGCTGGGCAATCGACAGGACGTTGTTGACCAGCCAGTACAGCACCAGTCCCGCGGGAAAGAAGAAGAAGAAAATGCTGAACGCGATCGGCATGATCTTCATGACCTTGGCCTGCACCGGATCCGGCGGTTCCGGGTTGAGGCGGGTCTGGATGATCATCGTCGCGCCCATCAGGATCGGCAGGATGTACCAGGGATCGGGCACCGAGAGGTCGTTGATCCACAACGCGAACGGCGCCTGACGCATTTCGACGCTGGCAAGCAGCACCCAGTACAGCGCGATGAACACGGGAATCTGCACGAGGATCGGCAGGCAGCCGCCCAGCGGATTGATTTTCTCGGTCTTGTAGAGTTCCATCATCGCCTGCTGCATGCGCTGGCGATCATTGCCGTACTGCTCCTTCAGGCGCTGCATCTTCGGTGCGACGACGCGCATTTTTGCCATCGAGCGGTAACTTGCTTCCGACAGCGGATAGAAAATCAGTTTGATCAGGATGGTCAGGATGATGATCGCCACACCCCAGTTGCCAACCCAGCCGTGGATCCATTGCAGCACCCAGAACAGCGGCGCCGCAATCACCGTCAGCCAGCCGTAATCGACCGCCAGATCGAGACCCTTGGCCAGCGCCGCCAGCTTTTCCTGCTCCTGCGGTCCGGCATAAAGCGGCATCGACAGCGTCGCACTGGCGCCGGGCGCCAGCGTACCGCCGGGAATGATCACCCCGGCCGCGTACAGCCCTTGCGGCACCTGCCGCGTGTAGTACTCGCGCGGCGCCCCGTCCTTGGGCAGCCAGGCTCCGAGGAAATAGTGCTGGAGCATGCCGATCCAGCCGTCACTGGCCGTCTTCGGATAAGGCACCTTGCCGCTGTCGATGTCGCCAAAAGCAACCTTCTGGAATTTTTCCTTGTCGGTATAAACCGCGACGCCGGTATAGGTCGGCATCATGGCCGAGTCACCCTCGGGCGGCTTCGAATCGCGCACCAGCTGGAAATAGGCATGGGTGACCACCGGCTCGGCCGACGTATTGGTGACTTCATGCACAACGTCAATGACGTAGCTGTTGCGGCTGAAACGGTAGGTCTTGGATGCTTTCGGGCCTCCAGCCGCCTCCAGTCGCACCTCCAGTTCGGCGGCTGAGTCGCCAAGGCGATATTCGCCGGACTTCGCGGTATACGCGCTTTGGTGGTTCGGCAGATTGCTGCCGATCAGGCCCGATTGCGCAATGTAGACACGGTCACTGCTGCGCTCGAACAGCACGAACTCCCTGGAGCGATCCAGGGTGCCACCGTGTTTCAGCAATTCCAGCCTGATCAGATCGCCGCCGACCGTACTGATCTCGGCGCGGTAAAGATCGGTTTCCACCTTGATCACCTGCCCGCGGTCGGCGGCATTCACCGGTGCCGGAGCAACAGGCGCCGGAGTCAGCGTCGCGGCGGGCGCAGGGATGGAAGGATCAACGGAGGGCGCCGCCGGAATCGCGGAGGGGGTTGGAGTCGGCGCGACAGCTGCCGGGGCAATGGCGCGCGCTGCTGACTGCTGGTCGCGCTGCCAGGACTCATACAGCAGGAACACCGACATGGTGAATACAAAGAAGAGAACCAGCCGTTGTGAGTCCATAAGCGTCTTTTCTTTGGCGTGAAACGCGGCTATCCAGCCTTAACCAGCAGTCCGCGCATCAAATCCTGAAGTTCCTTCAACAGGGCCGCATTGTCATGGCCGCGGGGACTGCTCCGCAGCTGCACCACCACATCCAGCGCATCGAGTTCCCGGAGAAACTGGCGGTGGACGATCCTGACCAACCGTTTGACGCGGTTGCGATCCACCGCCCGCGGCGCCGCCTTCTTGCCGACAATCAGTCCCAGTCGGGCACCGCAACCAGCATTCGGAATGGCTCTGGCCAGGAAACAGCGGCTGCCCGAACGGCGGCCGGCCGCAAGCACCGCCTCAAACTGGGCCGGACCCGTCAAGCGGCCTGGCTTGCTGCGGCTGCAACCCCCGGGGTTGGTCAAACGCTGAGACGGGCCCGCCCTTTGGCGCGGCGTGCACGGATGACAGCGCGGCCGCCGCGCGTTTTCATGCGCACACGGAATCCATGCGTACGCTGGCGTCGCGTTTTCGACGGTTGATAGGTGCGCTTCATGATTGGTCCTGAAAGTGGTTTCGGGGAAACCCATTATTAGACATCGTACGAGGTAATCATGTCAACGTACCCGCCCTTCCGTACCGGGAACCGAGGCCCCGGGAAAGACGCTCGCGGCTTTGGCGGTCATGGCAATAACGGGTAAAATCAGGGGTCAAATTTTCCCTCCATTCCGTCACGGCATCCACGCGGCCGCTTCACCCGATAGGGACGAATGAACGATTTCTGGCAACACTGTCTGGCGTTTTTTGCGAAAGAGCTCGGGCAGCAGCAATTCGTCACCTGGATTCAGCCGCTCCAATGCAATATTTCAGGCTTGGCTGTCACCGTGACGGCCCCCAACCGCTTTGTCCAGCGCTGGGTGCGCGACCGTTTCCACGCGAAGATCCTGGACATTGCGCGCGAGCGTCTCGGGGAACACGCATCCGTGGACCTCGTGATTTCGGAGAAAGCCGCGGCGGCTTCGCCAGCGGCCGTCAATATACAAGCCAAATCCCCCGCCCGGCCCGTGGCCGCGACGCCGGTGCGTGATGTATCCCGGCTGAACCCGGCGTTCACTTTTGACACTTTCGTCACCGGCAAGGCCAACGACCTTGCCAGGGCGGCCGCACGGCAGGTTGCGGAAAAACCCGGCTCTGCCTACAACCCCCTGTTCGTGTACGGCGGCGTCGGCCTCGGTAAAACTCACCTGATCCACGCCATAGGCAACCATCTGCGTACCCACGCACCGGAAAGCAAAATCCGGTACATCCACGCCGAACAGTATGTTTCGGATGTGGTGCGGGCCTACCAGCACAAGGCCTTTGACGATTTCAAGCGCTACTACCATTCGCTCGACCTGCTGCTGATCGATGACATCCAGTTTTTCAGCGGCAAGAACCGGACGCAGGAAGAATTTTTCTATGCGTTCAATGCCCTGGTCGAGGCCCACAAGCAGGTCATCATCACCTGCGACACCTTTCCCCGTGAAATTTCGGGCATGGAAAGCCGGCTGATTTCGCGTTTCGGATGGGGTCTGACGGTAGCCGTCGAGCCGCCGGAGCTGGAAATGCGTGTCGCCATCCTGCTGAAAAAAGCCGCGGCAGACGGGCTCGAACTCGATGAAAACGTGGCGTTTTTCATCGCCAAGCACATCCAGTCCAACATCCGGGAACTCGAAGGCGCCTTGAAACGGGTGCTCGCCTATTCCCGTTTCACTGGCCAGCCAATTGATGTCGACCTGGCTCGCGAGGCCCTGCGGGACATCCTTGCGTCGCAAAGCCGTCAAGTGAGCATCGAGAACATCCAGCGTACCGTGGCCGATTACTACAAGATCAAGGTCTCGGAAATGTATTCCAAGAAACGGACGCGCAACGTTGCGCGTCCCAGGCAGGTCGCCATGGCATTGGCCAAGGAACTCACCCAGATGAGCCTGCCGGATATCGGCGAAGCTTTCGGCGGACGTGATCATACAACGGTGCTACACGCCTGCCGCAAGATCGCACAGTTGCGGAGCACCAGCAACGAAATGACAACAGACATAGCATCGCTGATGAAGGTATTGCGCAGTTGACAGGCTGTGAAGGCATTGTGGATAAAAGCCGTAACCGGACAACCTTGGCAGTTTCATCCCTTTTGTTCACCAGCCTGTCCACAGGGAATTCACAAAACGGAGATAGAGGTTCCCACCATCAAATCAACGGGAATGCCGGCATTTCAACAGATCCGTACTGCCTCTATTAGTTACTACTATCTTAATCAAGAAATAAAACCAATATGAAACTCGTGCAATTACCGCGTGATGCACTGCTGAAACCGCTGCAGGCGGTTACCGGCATCGTCGAACGACGCCACACCTTGCCGATCCTTTCCAATGTGCTGATCGAGAGAACTGGCGACGATCTGCGATTCGTTGCAACCGATCTCGAACTCCAGATTGCAACGTCCTGCCATCTTGAAAAAAAATCGGGCGAAGCTCAGGCAATCACCGTTTCCGCGAGAAAACTGGTGGATATCCTCCGCGCCCTGCCTGACGGCAGTGATGTTGCGCTGGAAAACGCGAATAACCGCCTCCAGGTCAAAGCCGGAAAAAGCCGCTTCAACCTGCAAACACTTCCCTCCGCTGACTTTCCGGTTCTTGCCGATCCCGGAACACCGCAAAGCCGGTTCACGATTTCCCAGGGAGCCGCGCGAAAACTGCTTGCGCTCGTCCAATATGCGATGGCGCAGCAGGACATCCGTTACTACCTCAACGGGCTGTTGCTGGTGACCGACGGCAAACAACTGCGCGTGGTCGCCACCGATGGCCACCGCTTGGCTTATGCAGTCACCGGGCTCGCGGAAGCCCAGGACAAGGCCGAAGTCATACTTCCCCGCAAAGCCATACTTGAACTCGCGCGGCAACTGACGGACGGGGATGAACCGCTGGAAATCTCCATTTATGCCAACCAGGTTCGCTTCAAGTTCGGCGAAGTGGACCTGACGACCAAGGTCATTGACGGGAAGTTTCCGGATTACCAGAGGGTCATACCTTCCAATTACGAAAAAGAAATCACCCTGGACCGGGATGAACTGCAACGTGCACTCCAGCGTGCGGCCATTCTTTCCAACGAAAAATTCCGCGGCGTGCGCTGGATGCTCACCAAGGACAGCCTGCGCATTTCCTGCAGCAACAATGAACAGGAAGAAGCGCAGGAAGAGATGGAGATCGCATTCACCGGAGATCCGCTGGATGTGGGATTCAACGTGACCTACCTGCTTGACGTGCTGAACAACGTGCCGCCCGGAAATGTCATCTGTTCCTTCGGCGACGCCAACAGCAGCATGCTGGTGACCCTGCCGGGACGGGACGACTTCCGTTATGTCGTCATGCCGATGCGGATATAGAACCTGAACCGGAAAGAAAAGAGAAAAGATGACCGACAAGGAACAAAAGCCGTCTACCGATTACGGCGCCGACAGCATCAAGGTACTGAAGGGCCTGGAAGCCGTGCGCAAGCGTCCCGGAATGTACATTGGCGACACCAGCGATGGCACCGGCCTGCATCACATGGTATTCGAGGTCGTCGACAACGCCATCGACGAGGCGCTTGCCGGGCACTGCGACGAAATCACCATTGTCATTCATCCGGACAATTCGATCAGCGTGGCCGACAACGGCCGCGGCATTCCCACCGACATCCACCCCGATGACGAAGAAAAGCGGTCGACCGCCGAGGTGGTGATGACCGAGCTGCATGCCGGCGGAAAATTCGACAGCAACTCCTACAAGATCTCAGGGGGATTGCACGGCGTCGGTGTTTCCGTGGTGAATGCGCTGTCCGAATGGCTTCGCCTGACGATCCGCCGCGACGGCAAAATGCATGCGATGGAATTCCGCATGGGCGAAGCCGTGGCGCCCCTGAAAGTGACCGGCAAAAGCGAACGGCGCGGCACGGAGGTGCATTTTCTGGCCAGCAGGGACATTTTCGGCAACGTCGACTTCCACTACGAAATACTGGCCAAGCGGCTGCGCGAGCTGTCATTCCTGAACCATGGCGTGAAGATCACTCTGACCGACCAGCGCAGCGGCAAGGAGGAGAAGTTCGCGTTCAGCGGCGGCGTCAAGGGGTTTGTCGAGTACATGAACCGCGCCAAATCGGTTCTGCACCCCAACATTTTCCATATCGAGGGCAGCAAGGACGGCATCACCGTCGAGGTTGCGATGCAATGGAATGACTCCTACCAGGAGTCGATGCAGTGTTTCACCAATAACATTCCGCAGCGTGATGGCGGCACCCACCTGACGGGCCTGCGCGCGGCGATGACCCGTACGCTCAACTCCTACATAGAATCGAACGAGCTGGCGAAAAAGGCCAAGGTCGACACCAGCGGTGACGACATGAAGGAAGGGCTCACGGCGGTGTTGTCGGTAAAGGTGCCGGAACCCAAGTTTTCGTCGCAGACCAAGGACAAGCTCGTGTCATCCGAAGTGCGGCCGGTGGTCGAGGAGGTCGTCGCGCAGAAGCTGATGGAGTTCCTGCTCGAAAAACCGAACGACGCGAAAATCATCTGCGGCAAGATTGTCGATGCCGCGCGGGCACGCGAGGCCGCGCGCAAGGCGCGCGAACTGACCCGTCGCAAGGGAGTGCTTGATTCCTTCGGCCTGTCCGGGAAACTGGCCGATTGCCAGGAGCGTGATCCTGCGCAGTGCGAGCTCTACCTGGTCGAGGGCGACTCGGCGGGAGGTTCCGCGAAACAGGGGCGCGACCGCAAGAACCAGGCGATCCTGCCCTTGCGCGGCAAGATCCTGAATGTCGAGAAAGCGCGTTTCGACAAACTCATTTCCTCGACCGAGATCACCACGCTGATCAGCGTGCTCGGCACCGGGATCGGCAAGGACGAGTACAACCCCGACAAGCTGCGTTACCACAGGATCATCATCATGACCGACGCGGATGTCGACGGATCACACATCCGCACCCTGCTGCTGACGTTCTTCTACCGCCAGATGCCCGAGCTGGTCGAGCGCGGACACATCTACATTGCGCAGCCGCCCCTTTACAAGGTCAAGCACGGCAAACAGGAACGCTACCTGAAGGACGAGCACGAGCTGAAGCAATACCTGCTCAAACAGGCCCTGGCCGAGGCCGAACTGCACACCAGCGCCGCGGCGCAGCCGCTGTCCAAGGATGCGCTGGAAGAGGTGGCCAAGCATTACCTGCTCGCCGAAGCGGTGATAGAACGCGAGAGCCGCCTGATCGATTCCGAGGCTTTGCATGCGCTGCTCAACAATCCGGTGACGCTGGATGTCAGCGACGAGGCTTCGGCCCAGAAAAGCGCAAAAGCCCTGGCAGGACTTTATGGCGACGCCAGGAATGTCAAGGTCGAGGCTGTATTCGATGAAAAAAGCGAATCCCACATCCTGCGCATCTCCCGCACGCAGCACGGTGTCGCCCGCAGCACCATGATTGACGCGGATTTCCTGCACAGCGGTGACTATGCGCAAATCAGGAAAACCGCGCAGATGCTGCACGGCCTGCTCGGCGAGGGTGCCTATATCAAGCGCGGGGAACACATGCACCCGGTGCGGGAATTCCGCGAAGCGATCGACTGGGTGCTTGCCGAAGTTCAGCGCGGCATCGGCATCCAGCGCTACAAGGGGCTGGGTGAAATGAATCCGGAGCAGTTGTGGGATACCACGATGAATCCGAAAACCCGGCGCCTGCTGCGGACGCAGATCGAGGACGCAATCGGCGCCGACGAAATATTCACGACCTTGATGGGGGACGCCGTGGAGCCGCGCCGCAACTTCATCGAAACCAATGCGCTGGGTGTGCGCAACCTCGACGTCTGAGCGGGTTGCCGGTCATGAAAAGGGCCGCTGATGCGGCCCTTTTTATTTGCAACTCATTGTTTAAAAAGAAAAATCAAGACTTTTTCCGGGCTGCACGTTTCTTTTCCGCAGGCGCCGCCGCGCCGGCTTTGTCCGTTTCCGGTTTGCCTGCGCGCGGCGCAAATTCAAAGCCGATCTTGCCGTCCGGCTGCTTCACGAGGAAAGCCTTGAAGCGGCGGCCATTGCGGTTGGAGACAAAGCCGTCAAGGAGATCGGTGCGGCCGGACGACAGCAGCTTTTCCATCTGTGCGCGCTGTATCTCCTGGCGCAGGATCACCTTGCCGGAACGAAAGTCGCATTTCTTCCTGGGCGTGTTCTCGCACACGTAGTTCATGCCGTGTTCGAAAACCTGTCCCTTGCACTTCGGACAGGCACCCAGCGCCTGCTGGCCGCTGAAATCGACGTCCTCGGGTTCATCGTCGCCGGAGTTCTGGCCGAAATCGAATTCCAGCTTCAGGTTGTTGTTGTCCTTGTCCTCGACGATGCGCAGGATGGCCGCAAACGGCCGGCCCATTTTCGAGCGGAATCCCTGCAGCGGTCCGATCGTGCGCTCGCGCAGCAGCGTTTCGACTTCTTCGAGTTCGAATTGCCGGCCGCCGGGAACCTTCGAGATCGAGAATTCACAGGCCTCGCAGGCGAAGCGCCGGTAATTCTCCTTGATCGTGCCGCCGCAGTGCGGGCATGGAGTTTTCAGCGTCGCATAGTCGCCGGGAATTGTTTCGTTGTCGTATTCCTTGGCGCGCTTGACGATGCGTTCGGTGATCCGGGAAATCTCCTTCATGAAGGTTTCCCTCTTCAGCTTTCCGCGCTCCATCTGCAGCAGCTTGTATTCCCATTCCCCCGTGAGTTCCGGCTGGGTCAGTTCGCTGACACCGAGGCCGTTGAGCAGCGTCATCAGCTGGAAGGCTTTGGCGGTCGGAATCAGCTCGCGGCCCTCGCGCACCAGGTACTTTTCGGCTATCAGGCGCTCGATGATCGCGGCGCGGGTCGCCGGTGTGCCGAGGCCCTTCTGTGCCATCGCTTCCCGCAGTTCGTCATCCTCGATCAGCTTGCCTGCGCCTTCCATGGCGCTGAGCAGCGTCGCTTCCGAATAACGCGCCGGAGGGCGGGTCGCGAGGGCGGTTGCATCTACCGCCGTGGCGAGCGGTTTTTCACCTTTCGCGACAGCCGGCAGATTGGCGCTTTCCTGCTGTTCATCCTTGCCGTAGATCGCGAGCCAGCCCGGCTTCACCAGGATCTTGCCCTCGGTCTTGAACTTGTAGGACGCCACTTCGGTGATCCGGGTGGTGACCAGGTACTCCGCGGGCGGGAAAAACACGGCCATGAAACGGCGGACGACGAGGTCGTAGATTTTCTGCTGGACTTCGTTGAGGTTCTTCGGCGGCTGCGGTGTCGGAATGATCGCGAAGTGGTCAGAGATCTTGGCATTGTCGAAAATGCGCTTGTTGGCCTTGACCCATTTGCCCTTGACGATTTCCTTCGCGAATGCACCCAGCTCCGGTTCGCCGGCGAGGGCCTCCAGCGTGGTCTTGACCGTGCCGAGGTAATCCTCGGGCAGGTGGCGCGAATCCGTCCGCGGATAGGTCAGCGCCTTGTGCCTTTCGTAGAGCTCCTGAGCGATCGACAGCGTGGTCTTGGCCGAAAAACCGAAACGGCCGTTGGCTTCACGCTGCAGCGAAGTCAGGTCGAACAGCATCGGTGACAGTTGCGACGACGGTTTCGACTCTTCGCTGACCGTGCCCGGTTTGCCGCGGCAGGCATCGGCCACTTTTTCGGCGGCGGATTTCGTCCACAGCCGGCTGTCCTTCTTCTCGGGATCATTTTCGTCCTTCTTGAACCCGGGATCGAACCAGCGGCCCTCATAATCGCCGGCTTTGGCGCCGAAGGTTGCGCGCACTTCCCAGTAATCACGGGGCACGAACTTGCGGATCTTCTGCTCGCGATCGACTACGATCATCAGCGTCGGCGTCTGCACCCGGCCGACGGTGGTCAGGTAGAAGCCGCCGCCCTTGCTGTTGAAGGCGGTCATCGCGCGCGTGCCGTTGATGCCGACCAGCCAGTCCGCTTCGCTGCGGCTGCGGGCGGCATCGGCCAGCGGTTTCATTTCCTCGTCCGAGCGCAGGTGTTCGAAGCCTTCGCGGATCGCCGCCGGGGTCATCGACTGGAGCCACAGCCGCGATACCGGTTTGCTGGTTTTTGTCGCCTGCTCGATGTAACGGAAAATCAGTTCGCCCTCACGGCCCGCGTCGCAGGCATTGATCAGCCTGGTGACATCCTTGCGCTTGATCAGCTTGGCCAGAACTTTCAGCCGCGCTTCGCTTTTTGCTATCGGGTTGAGGTCGAAGCGCGGTGGGATGACCGGCAGGTTTGCGAACGACCATTTGCCGCGCTTGACTTCGAACTCTTCGGGCGCCGCGATCTCCAGCAAATGGCCGACTGCGGATGACACCACGTACTGGTCGTTCTCGAAGTACTCGGCATGTTTGGTGAAGCCGCCAAGGACGCGGGCGATGTCGCCGGCAACCGAAGGTTTTTCCGCGATGATGAGCGTTTTCGCCATGTAACCCGTTGAAAGTGCGGCACTAATGCCGCTGCAGGGACCCCGGAACGGCGGGGGCTTGAAAAAGAGCGCCCGATGATAAGAACAATCCCCGACCAGCGCAAGCCGGGTTCAGAACAGCCGTTGCCAGCGGCCTCCTGGCAATCCTTCGACGGTGCCGGCCAGTTCGAGCGCGGTCAGTGCCGTATTGATCTCGCCGATGCTCAGGCCGCTGCGCTGCTGCAGCGTGTCCAGGTCCACCGGTTCAAAACCGAGGTGCATGAGCAGGGGATGATCCATCTCCTGCTCCGGCAGCGCATTCTCCGCGGAAGTTGCCTGTGCTGCCTGCTGCAGCCCCAGTTCCTCCAGTACGTCCTGCGCCGATTCGACCAGCTTTGCGCCCTGCTTGATCAGTGCGTGGCAACCCTTGGCGAGCGGAGAATGTATGGATCCCGGGATTGCAAAAACTTCCCGCCCCTGATCCGCCGCAAGCCGGGCCGTGATCAGCGAGCCGCTGGAAATCGCGGCCTCGACCACCAGGCAGCCGCCGGACAACCCGCAGATCAGGCGATTGCGCCGGGGGAAATTGGCGGCGAGGGCCGGGGTGCCCAGCGGGAACTCCGAAACGAGAACACCCTTTTCCGCGATCCGGTGTGCCAGATCGCGGTTGCGCGCGGGATACACGATATCCAGTCCGGTGCCGACCACCGCAATCGTCGAACCGCGCTCCGCGAGCCCGCCCCGATGTGCGGCGGCATCAATGCCCAATGCGAGGCCGCTGATGATGGTCAGCCCCGCGCCGCTGAGGGCGGCGGCGAAGGCTTCCGCATTGGCAAGGCCCTGGGCCGTCGCATTGCGGCTGCCGACGATCGCAAAGGCGCTGCGGTTCAGCAGATCAAGTCTGCCCTTCACATACAGCAGCGGCGGCGGATCCGGGATTTCCAGCAGGGACTTCGGATACTCCGCGTCGGCCAGCGTGACGATGCGGTTGAGCGGATCTTCCAGCCAGGCCGCCACGCCGTCCCATGACGATGGATCCGCACCGCCGGTGCTGATGGCCGCAGCCAGTTTGTCGTTGACGACGGTGCGCAGGGCATTCTGGCCGGCGGCAAGCACGGCCTCGGGCGTGCCAAACGCAAGCAGCAAGCGGCGCAGTGACTGGTGACCGAGGCCCGACAGCAGACTCAGGCGCAGCCATGCCTCAAGATCCGCCGGGATCGCCATGGGGCGACGTTGTGTTGCGTGGCCGGCGTCAGCCAGCGGGAACTAGGCGCCCCGGAAATCAGGGATTGGTGACGTAATCCGAAACGGCAACCGGGCGGCTGGCTTCCATGACCAGCGCAAACGATGCCCGGTCAAAGGTGCGGAACACCATCAGCAGGCCGTAACGTTCGTCAGGCAGCTGCGCAATGCTTTCACGCGTGACGGCCTCACCCCGCGCCATCAGCTTGTCGCGCGGCAGCAAGGGTTCGCTGTAATAGACGCGCGGCGTGTCGCTGCCGGTGATACCGGAGCGGCCGAACAGGGGTTCCGTGCGCTGGCTGTAACGTGCACTGGTCTGGCTGCGTTCGATCGCCAGCACGGTGCCGACATCCAGCCCGTCCCTGCTGCCCTTGGACAGCGCGACAATCGACAACGGGCCGGTTTCCTGCAGGCTGCCGTAGGCCGACACGATGCGCGCCTTGACGGGCACCTTGGGCGGGTGCGGGACATAGGCAAATACCGGCGTCTGTTTGCCCAGCGGTACCAGCCGGTCGTCCTGGTAGATTTCCTGCACCGAGCGCACGATGTTGATCGTCGCCACTTCCCCATGCTGACTGACCCGCGCATCGCCGAGGTAGGTTGCTTCGTATCCCAGTACTTCCCTGGTTTCGGGATCGATCAGCGGATCACCGCGGCGGAAAATCTGCCACTGGTTACCTTTCTCCTTGGTGATGCCGCGCACGAACGCGCGGTCTCCGGCGCCTAGCGTGACGCGGCTTTCAGCGGTTGCCACTATGCGTGGCGCGCTGTCGAGTTCAGTGGCGCTGACCACCAGCGGCTTTGACAGGAAAGGCTCGATGACCGACGGCGGGATGCTGGGAACGGCGCTTTGCGCACTGGGTTCGCTGCGCACCCGGGGTTCCAGCCGGGAGGTTTCAAGCTTGACCAGCTTGAGCTGTGCTTCGCCGCCGCTGCGCTCCAGCACGATCACGTCGCCGGGATAAATCAGGTGGGGATTCTTGACCTGTTCCTGGTTCATTTTCCACAATTCGGGCCAGCGCCAGGGTTCCTTCAGATAACGCCCGGAAATGCTCCACAGCGTGTCTCCTTTTTGCACGACATACCGGTCAGGCGCAGCATCCTTGATTGCCGCGGCCTCTGCGGCATGCGCCGCCGACACCGGAGTTATCAACAAAATCAGGGATATAATTGCATTTCGCATGTGGAACCCCACCTTGTGTGCATATCGCCGACGCGGGTTGTGACAACCGCCGCCGATATGTAAGAGTTTGGTTTAAATTCTGCATCTAGCTGATTAAATAGGCAAGTTTTTCATGGCTTTACTGCCGATACTGCACTACCCCGATCCGCGGCTGCATAAAGTGGCTGCGCCTGTGGTACGGGTGGATGACAAAATACGTAAATTAATCAAGGACATGGCCGAGACCATGTACGCTGCGCCGGGAATCGGTCTTGCCGCAACACAGGTGGACGTTCACCAGCGCGTCATCGTCATTGATATTTCGGAAACCCGCGACCAACTGCAGGTCCTGATCAACCCGGAGATCCTCAGCGCTGAAGGCGAAGAGGAATGCGAGGAAGGCTGTCTTTCGGTGCCCGGGATTTACGAAAAAGTGACCCGCGCCGCAAAAATCACGGTGTCAGCGCTGGACGGGGACGGCAGGTCGCGCACCATCGAGGCTGACGGCCTGCTTGCGGTGTGCATCCAGCATGAAATGGATCACCTGGTCGGCCGTGTTTTTGTCGAAAAACTGTCGCAGCTCAAACAGAAACGCATCACCGCCAAACTGCAAAAGCAGCAGCGGCAGGCCATGTAGTCCGGCGGCCACCGGACACCCGCAGCCTTGAACGTCATATTCGCAGGAACGCCCGCCTTTGCGGCGTCGGCGCTGGCCGCGCTGCTCGATGCCGGACACCGGGTGCCCCTGGTGCTGACGCAGCCGGATCGTCCGGCCGGCCGCGGCTTGAAATCCCAGCCCTCGGCCGTCAAGCAACTGGCCCTGCTGCGCCAGCTTGAACTGGCCCAGCCGGCAAGCCTCAAGGATGAAGCCGTGATCGCGCAAATCGCGCAGCTCAAGGCCGACGTCATGGTCGTCGCGGCCTACGGCCTGATGATCCCGTCCCGCCTGCTATCGGTGCCGCGGCTGGGATGCCTGAACATCCATGCTTCGCTGCTGCCGCGCTGGCGTGGTGCGGCGCCGATCCAGCGCGCAATTCTTGCCGGTGACCGCGAAACCGGCGTCACCATCATGCAGATGGACGAGGGACTGGATACCGGCGCGATGCTGCTGAAGACGAAAGTCGCGATCGATGACCGGGATACCGCGAATTCATTGCATGACAGGCTTGCGGAGGCCGGCGCGCGGCTCATTGTGCGGGCCTTGCGGGAAATGCCGCTGGTGCCCGAACCCCAGAATCCGGCCGCATCCTGCTACGCGGCAAAAATCACCAGGGCGGAAGCCGCGATCGACTGGACGAAGCCTGCAGCGGAGATCGACCGCCTGGTCCGCGCATTCAATCCGGTGCCCGGTGCGCACACACTTTGCGACGGGCAGCCGCTGAAAATATGGCAGGCCGAGCCTGTTGCCGGCATTGCCGCGGATGCGGTTCCGGGAACGGTGCAGAAGGCGGATGCCGGCGTGATCGAAGTGGCCACCGGCGCCGGCATCCTGCGTCTGCTGGAATTGCAGCGTGCCGGCGGCCGGCGGCTGGCCGCGCAGGCCTTTCTTGCCGGGATGCCGTCAATTGCGGGCGCCCGCCTCGGCGGATAGACCGCCGGCCCGCTGATCATGGAACAGATCCAGTGTCTCGCGGCAGCTGCGGTAACGCGCGTCATCGGCGGCAGCAGCCTGGACGCCCAACTGGCGGCGGTGTGGCGCGGCGAACCGGCACTGACGGCCCAGCAGCGCGGTGCCGTGCAGGACCTCGTCTATGGCGTGCTGCGCCATCTCGGCAGGCTGGACGCGATATCCGCGCAGCTGTTGCAGAAGCCCCTGGCTGACGCGCCGGTGCGGGATCTTCTGCGCGTCGCGCTGTACCAGCTTGGCCATACCCGCGCCAGCGCGCATGCCATCGTCGATCACGCGGTAACCGCATGTGTCCGCCTCGGTCATCCGCAGGCCCGCGGACTGGTCAACGCAGTGCTGCGTAATTACCTGCGTCGACGCGACGATCTCGACGCCGCCGCGGCGTCGACCGACGAAGGCCGGTATTCCTATCCTTCGTGGTGGATAGTCAAACTCGCCGCGGACCATCCCGAACACTGGCGCGGAATGCTGGAGGCCGGCAATCTGCGCCCGCCGCTGACATTGCGTGTCAACCGCCGCAGAATCAGCCGCGACGCCTACCTGGAACGGCTTGCGCAACAGGACATCGCGGCGCAGCCGGTCGGAGATGACGGCGTGATCGTGACCAAACCGCGGCCGGTGACACAGTTGCCCGGGTTTGCCGACGGCCTGGTTTCGGTGCAGGATGCCGGCGCCCAGCTTGCAGCCGGACTTCTGGATCTGGGTGCCGGCATGCGCGTGCTGGATGCCTGTGCCGCGCCCGGCGGCAAGGCCGCACACCTGCTGGAGCTGGCCGACATCGATCTGCTTGCCGCGGACATCGACGGGGAACGGCTGCAGCGCATTGCGGAAAACCTGCAGCGGCTGTCGCTGACGGCGCAGTTGCTGCAGGCGGATGCCGGGGAGCCCGGTGCCTGGCGGGATTCGGGCAGCTTCGACCGCATACTCGCCGACGTACCCTGCACCGCATCCGGCGTGGTGCGGCGTCATCCCGACATCAAGTGGCTGCGCAGGCCGGGGGATATCGCGATGCTGACGAAACGGCAGGCGCGGATCCTCGACACGCTTTGGCAGTTGCTGCGCGGAGGTGGTAAATTGCTGTATGCAACCTGCTCACTGTTCCGTGAAGAGAATGGCCTGCAGGTCGAACGGTTTCTTGCCCGCCACGCCGACGCGCGGCTGATGCCCTTGATGTTGCCCGCCGACGGCATCAAACAGACAAAGGGCCAACTTCTTCCCGATGCCGCGCATGACGGTTTCTTTTACGCCCTTCTGGAAAAGGTTTGATCTCCGGGCACTGCTGCTGGCACTGCTGCTGGCGGCGCCGGCGGCTTTTGCCGCACAGCCCCACGGCATCGATGTGCGCAGCGCCTCGTTCATCGCGGTGGACGACCACTACGTGCTTGACGCCGAAATCGACATCGTCCTGTCGGCGCCGCTCGAGGATGCGCTGAACAAGGGCATACCGCTCTACTTCACGCTGGAATTCGAGCTGGTGAAGCCGCGCTGGTACTGGTTCAACGACCGCGCCATGGTGCGCGAGCAGCAGTATCGACTGTCCTACAGCGCGCTGACGCGCCAGTACCGCATCGGCATAGGCGCGTTCTACCAGAACTTTCCGACGCTCAAGGAAGCCCTGCAGGTCATGAGCAAGGTGCGGCGTCGCGAGGAGCCGGAGCCCGGCTCGATCAGCAAGGGCACCGCATATACCGCGGGCCTGCGCCTGCGGCTCGATACCTCGCAGCTGCCCAAGCCGTTCAACCTGAACGCGCTGGGCTCGAGGGAGTGGAGTCTCGGCTCCGAATGGCACCGCTGGACGGTCACGCCATGATGACGGGCGCCACCGGAAATCCGCCCCGCTCCGGAGCGGCAATGCGTTACCTGATGCTGCTCTGCGTCGGGCTCGGCGTCGCCGCGACTTTCCTGCTGGCTTCGGTCAGCGCGAACACCGCGCTGTTCTCCGCTTATTACGCGCCGCTGCTGGTGGCCAACCTGCTGATCGCGCTGCTGCTCGCCGGGATGCTGGTCTACCAGCTGGTGAACCTGCGCCGGCGGCTCAAGGCCGGCGTGTTCGGCGCCAAGCTGACGCTGCGGCTGGTGATGATGTTTGCGCTGATGGCCGTGCTGCCGGGAGCCCTGATTTACGGCGTGTCCGTGCAGTTCGTTTCGCAGAGCATCGAGTCCTGGTTCGAAGTCCGCCTCGACAGCGCTCTCGAAAGCGGACTGAACCTCGGCCGCGGCACCCTGGAAGGACGCCTCAAGGAACTGACCGCGAAGGCCGATGCCATGGCACTCGCGCTGTCGACGAGGCCGGAAACGGAACACGTCGCCGCGCTGAACACCCTGCGCGAGCAGGCCGCGGTGGAAGAGGCGACCCTGTACACCACGCGCGGCAGGATCATCGGATTTTCCGGCAACGAGCGCAGCGGCATCGTGCCCGAACCGCCCGGGCCGGCGGCGATGCGCCAGCTTCGCCTGCAGCAGCCTTACAGCGTGATCGAGGCCATTCCCGAGCGCGGGCTTTATCTCCGCGCCCTGGTGCCCGTCAATCCGATGTCGGTCGCGGAAGAAAGCCGCGTGCTGCAGCTGCTGCAGCAGGTCCCGGCTCACCTCGCGCGCGATGCGGAGATCGTGCAGACCGGTTACCGGGAATACCAGGAGCTGCAGCTGTCGCGGCGCGGGCTGAAGCGGCTGTACGCGATCACCCTGACACTGACGCTGCTGCTCGCGCTGCTGTCCTCCCTCGGCGTGGCTTTTCTGCTGTCAAGCCGCCTGTCGGCGCCGCTTTCGGCTCTGGTGGAAGGCACGCGCGCCGTCGCGCAGGGTGATTTCAGCCGGCGCGCAGCGGTCGCGAGCCGCGACGAACTCGGCCAGCTGACGCAGTCGTTCAACAGCATGACCCTTCAGCTGGCGGAAGCGCAGGCGCGGGTGGAGCGCAACCAGGCCCAGGTTGCGCATGCCAAGGCCTACCTTGAAAGTGTTCTGGCCAATCTTTCCGCCGGCGTGTTGACGTTCGACGGCGCCTTGCGCCTGCGATCGGCAAATCCCAGCGCAGCGCAGATTCTCGGCACCGCATCCGAGCCCCTGCTCGGCACCGGCATCGCAGACTGGGGCGCCGTGGATCCCGCGCTGGCCCCTCTCTCCGATGTCGTCACCGGAGCTTTCGGGCCAGGCAAGGACGGGGAATGGCAGCGCCAGGTCGAACGCGAACTGAAGGACGGCACGCAGGTGCTGCTGCTGCGCGGCACGCGCTTCGGCGAGGGCGGTGATGCCGGGCTGATAGTGGTTTTTGACGATGTCACCCACCTGCTGCAGGCGCAGCGCGATGCTGCCTGGGCCGAAGTGGCGCGCCGCCTGGCGCACGAGATCAAGAACCCGCTGACGCCGATCCAGCTGTCGGCCGAGCGCATCCAGTTCAAGCTTGCACCCAAGCTGAACGCGGCAGACGCCGAAATACTTGCGCGGTCGACGCAGACCATCGTCAGCCAGGTGGCCGCGCTCAAGCGCATGGTCGATGCGTTCGGCCAGTATGCGCGCACGCCCGAAGCCGTCCTCCGTCCGCTGGATCTCAATGGCCTGGTGCGTGAAGTGCTGACGCTCTACGAATCGCTGGGTTCCAGCATGCGGCTCAAGCTCGCGCCGGAGCTGCCGCTGGTGCAGGGCGATGCGACGCAGATCCGCCAGGTCATCCACAACCTGCTGCAGAACGCCCAGGATGCCCTTGCCGACACCCAGGAGCCGTCCATCGAGATTGCCACCGCGCCGAAGGAGGGCGGTGCCGAACTTTCGGTGACCGACAACGGCAGCGGTTTTCCGGAACATCTGATGAAACGCGCATTCGAACCTTATGTGACAACCAAACCCCGCGGCACCGGACTCGGCCTGTCGATCGTGCGCAAGATCGTCGACGAGCATCGCGGAGAGGTCACCATCACCAACGTCGCCCCGCGCGGCGCCCGCGTGGCGATACTGCTGCCGGCCGCCGCGGAGGGTGCCGGCGAGCGTTCTGCGGCGTAACAGGCGAATCAGACCATGCGACAGATACTGGTAGTAGACGATGAAATCGGAATCCGCGAACTGCTCTCGGAAATCCTTTCCGACGAGGGTTACGATGTCCGGCTTGCCGAAAACGCGGGCGCGGCCCGGGCTTTCCGCAGCCAGACCCGGCCCGACCTGGTCCTGCTCGACATCTGGATGCCGGATACCGACGGCATTACGCTGCTGAAGGAATGGGCGGGCAGCGGCCAGCTGACGATGCCGGTGGTGATGATGTCCGGGCATGGCACCATCGATACGGCGGTCGAGGCCACCCGCATCGGCGCCGCCGATTTCCTCGAAAAACCGATCGCACTGCAGAAGCTGCTGGCCACCGTCGGCCGCGCCATAAGCCGCGGCGAACGCCAGTTGCCGGCTGCCGCCGGCCTCGCGGTGCTGGGACGCACACCGGTGGTCCAGGAGCTCAAGCAGCGGCTGGAGCGCATCGCCGGCAGCCGCAGTCCGGTGCTGCTGCAGGGCGCGCCGGGCTGTGCTTTCGAGGCCTGTGCCCGTGTGCTGCATGTGCCCAACATGCCCTGGCATGTCGTTGAACAGGGCGCGCAGACCGTGGAAGCGCCGCTGGACCTGCTGCAGGCCGCGCGCGGCGGAACCCTGTTCGTGCGGGATGTCGCCGAATTCAGCAAGCTCGAGCAGCGCGGCCTGCTGGTGCTGCTGTCCCAGGCCGAGCGTTACAACACCCGCGTGGTGTGCGCGGCAACCCGCATGCTGTCGGAGCTGGTCGCCGCAGGGCAGTTTGACGACCGGGTGTTCCAGCTGCTGGGCGCCACGATGATCCGCCTGCCGCAGCTGCGCGACCAGCGTGATGACATTCCGGAACTTGCCGGCGTGATGCTCAAGGATTTTGTCGAGCAGAAGCTGGTGCCGCCCCGCCATTTCAGCGTTGCCGCACTCAATGCGCTGCGCACCCATGACTGGCCCGGCAATTTCTCCGAACTGCGCAGCGTCGTGCAGACCCTCGCCAATACGGCCGCCGGCGAACAGATCACGCTCGAGGAAACGCAGCGCGTATTGCCGCAGGCGGCAACACCCAATGCCTCGGCATCGCTGCAGCTCGATGCCCCCCTGCGCGAAGCGCGTGATGCCTTTGAACGCGTCTATTTTGAATACCACCTGGCCCGGGAAGGCGGCAACATCAGCCGGGTCGCGGATGTGGTCGGACTCGAACGCACGCACCTGTACCGCAAGCTGAAGCATCTGGGCGTCAAGACTTCGCGCAGGAACGACGAGTAAGCGCTGCAGCCGGGGTTCTCGCCCCCGCCGTGGTGCAGCCGCTATAATTGCGGCTTTCCGCGACGCCATTTTCCCACTCCAGGATTGCAAGCCATGAGTTCCCGACCCGAGCTGGCGAATGCGCTGCGCGCGCTGGCCATGGACGCCGTGCAGCAGGCCAACTCCGGCCACCCCGGCATGCCGATGGGCATGGCCGAGATCGCCGAGGCGCTGTGGCGCCGCAACCTCCGCCACAATCCGGCGAACCCGCAATGGCCCGACCGCGACCGCTTCGTGCTGTCCAACGGCCACGGCTCGATGCTGCTCTACGCGCTGCTGCATCTCACCGGCTACGACCTGCCGATCGAGGAGCTGAAACGTTTCCGCCAGCTGCATTCGAAAACGGCGGGCCATCCCGAACACGGCATCACCCCCGGCGTCGAGACCACCACCGGTCCCCTGGGCCAGGGCATCGCCAACGCGGTGGGCATGGCCATCGCCGAACGCGTGCTGGCGGACAGCTTCAACCGCGACGGTCACCGCATCGTCGATCACCGGACCTACGTTTTTCTCGGCGACGGCTGCCTGATGGAAGGCATCTCGCATGAGGCCTGCGCGCTGGCCGGCACGCTGAAACTGAACAAGCTGATTGCCTTGTACGATGACAACGGGATTTCCATAGACTCCGAAAAAGGCAATATAAAACAATGGTTTACGGATAATGTGCCGCAGCGCTTCGCGGCCTATGGCTGGAACGTGATCTATGGCGTCAACGGCCACGATGCCGATGCTGTCGATGCGGCGATCCGCCAGGCGCAGCAGGAAACCGCGCGTCCGACGCTGATCTGCTGCAAGACTGTCATCGGCAAAGGCGCGCCAAAAAAGCAGAACACCGGCGGTGTGCACGGCGCGCCGCTCGGTGCCGAGGAAATCGCGGCCACCCGTGTAGCCCTCGGCTGGCCGCATCCGCCTTTCGAAATCCCGGAATCCGTGCGCGCCGAATGGAATGCCCGCGACAAGGGGGCCGCGCTGGAGGCCGAATGGAACCAGCGCTTCGCGGCCTATGCCGCGGCCCATCCGGAATTGGCAGCCGAGTTCAGGCGCCGAATGGCCGGTGAACTGCCGGCCGACTGGGCGCAGAAACGCGATGCCTTCATCGCGCAGACCGCGCAGAAGGCCGAGACCATTGCCACCCGCAAGGCGTCGCAAAACGCGATCGAGGGCTACGCGCCGGCATTGCCCGAGCTGATCGGCGGCTCGGCCGACCTCGCCGGCTCCAACCTGACCCTGTGGTCCGGCTCGAAGGGTGTCAGCGCGGCTTCGGGCGGGAACTATCTCTATTTCGGCGTGCGCGAATTCGGCATGGCCGCAATCTGCAACGGCATCGCGCTGCACGGCGGCCTGATTCCCTACCACGCGACTTTCCTGGTGTTCTCGGATTACGCCCGCAACGCCTTGCGCATGGCGGCGCTGATGAAGCAGCGCGTGCTCTGCGTGTTCACCCACGATTCGATCGGCCTCGGCGAGGACGGTCCCACCCACCAGCCGGTGGAACACGCGGCGACCCTGCGCCTGCTGCCCAATATGGACGTGTGGCGTCCCTGCGACACAGTCGAAACCGCGGTGGCTTGGGCGGCGGCGATCGAACGCAAGGACGGTCCGACCAGCCTGCTGCTGTCGCGCCAGAACCTCAGCTTCCAGAACCGCAGCGCGGAGCAGGCGGCCGCAGTGGCGCGCGGCGCTTATGTGCTGGCCGAGGGCAACGGCGCGCCGCGCGCGGTGATCATTGCCACCGGTTCCGAAGTGTCGCTGGCGCTGGCCGCGCAGCAGGCGCTGGCCGCGGACGGCATTGCCGTGCGCGTGGTGTCCATGCCCTGCACCCAGGCTTTTGACCGCCAGGACGCGGCTTACCGCGAGTCGGTGCTGCCGCGCGGCATTCCGCGCGTGGCCGTCGAAGCCGGCGTCACCGACTACTGGCGCAAGTACGTCGGCCTTGAAGGCAAGGTCATCGGCATCGACCGCTACGGCGAATCGGCGCCGGCGGGTGAACTGTTCAAGTTTTTCGGCATCGCCGGCGACGCTGTCGCCGCGGCGGTGCGCAGTGTGCTGTAAATTTTTCATTAACCGGATTTCAGCGGGGGCATCATGGCAATCAAGGTCGGCATCAACGGTTTCGGTCGCATCGGTCGGATGGTGTTTCGCGCGGCGATGGAGGATTTTCCCGACATCGAGGTGGTCGGCATCAACGACCTGCTCGAACCGGACTACCTCGCCTACATGCTGCGCCATGACTCGGTGCACGGCAGGTTCGAGGGCGAGATTTCGGTTTCCGGCAACACCCTGGTGGTCAACGGTAAAAAGATCCGTCTGACCGCGGTCAAGGATCCCGCCGAGCTGAAGTGGAACGAGGTCGGCGCGGACGTCGTCATCGAATCCACCGGCCTGTTCCTCGACAAGGCCTCGGCGCAGAAGCACCTGGCCGCCGGCGCGAAAAAAGTCATCATGTCGGCGCCGTCGAAAGACGATACGCCGATGTTCGTGTTCGGCGTCAACGACAAGACCTACGCCGGGCAGGACATCATCTCCAACGCCTCCTGCACCACCAACTGCCTGGCGCCGCTGGCCAAGGTGCTCAATGACAAATGGGGCATCAAGCGCGGCCTGATGACCACCGTGCACGCTGCCACGGCGACGCAGAAAACCGTCGACGGTCCGTCGAACAAGGACTGGCGCGGCGGCCGCGGCATTCTCGAGAACATCATCCCGTCCTCGACCGGCGCGGCCAAGGCTGTCGGCGTGGTGATTCCGGAACTGAACAAGAAACTCACCGGCATGGCCTTCCGGGTGCCGACCTCCGATGTGTCGGTGGTCGACCTGACCGTGGAACTGGACAAGCCGGCGACCTACGCCGAAATCTGCGCCGAGATGAAGGCCCAGTCCCAGGGCGCGCTGAAGGGCGTGCTGGGCTACACCGAAGACAAGGTGGTGGCCACCGATTTCCGCGGTGATGCGCGCACCTCGATCTTCGACGCCGAGGCCGGCATCCAGCTCGACTCGACCTTCGTCAAGGTGGTGTCCTGGTACGACAACGAATGGGGCTATTCCAACAAGGTGCTGGAAATGGTCCGCGTCGTCGCCAAGAAGTAAAAATCAAAAAACATAGCCACAGAGGTCACAGAGAGCACAGAGGAAACCAGTACATCACCCCCTGGGTTTTGCAGTTCTCTGTGCCCTCTGTGGCTAAAAGATTTTGACTTAAGGGTTTGATCTTGAAGTTTCTCCGTCTCACCGATCTTCCGCTCAAAGGCAAGCGCGTGTTCATCCGCGCCGACCTCAATGTGCCGCAGGATGACGCCGGCAACATCACCGAGGACACCCGCATCCGCGCGACGATTCCCGGCATCAAACATGCCGTCGCCGCCGGTGCCGCGGTGATGGTGACCTCCCACCTCGGCCGGCCCACCGAAGGATCGCTGCAGCCCGGCGACACGCTGGCGCCGATTGCGCAGCGCCTGTCGGAAATGCTCGGCCAGCCGGTGCGCCTGGTGCAGGACTGGGTGGACGGCGGTTTCGAGGTGAAGGCCGGCGAAGTCGTGCTGCTGGAGAACTGCCGCGTCAACAAGGGTGAAAAAAAGAACGACGAAACACTCGCCAGAAAAATGGCCGCCTTGTGCGATGTGTATGTGAATGACGCTTTCGGCACCGCGCACCGCGCCGAAGCCACCACCCACGGCATTGCGAAATTCGCGCCGGTGGCCTGTGCCGGCCCGCTGATGGCCGCCGAACTCGACGCGCTGGGCAAGGCGCTGGAGAAGCCCGCCCGCCCGCTGCTCGCCATTGTCGCCGGCTCCAAGGTCTCGACCAAGCTGACGATCCTGAAATCCCTGGCCTCCAAGGTCGACCAGTTGATCGTCGGCGGCGGCATCGCCAACACCTTCATGCTGGCTTCCGGCATGCGCATCGGCAAATCGCTCGCCGAACCCGACCTCGTCGGCGAGGCGCAGGCCATCATCGACATCATGAAGTCGCGCGGCGCCCAGGTGCCGCTGCCGGTGGACGTGGTGGTTGCCGACGAACTGTCGGCCCTGGCGCGCGCCAATCCGATTGACGCTTCGGCAGTGCGCCCCGATGACCTGATCCTCGATGTCGGCGCGAAAACCGCGAAAATTTTCGCCGACCTGATCGCCAAGGCCGGCACCATCGTCTGGAACGGTCCGGTCGGGGTGTTCGAGTATGACCAGTTCGCCGGCGGCACCAAGGCCATCGCACAGGCAATCGCAGCCTCGAAGGCATTCTCGATCGCCGGCGGCGGGGACACGCTGGCCGCCGTGTCGAAATACAAGATAGCCGACAAGGTGTCCTATATTTCCACCGGCGGCGGTGCGTTCCTCGAATTTCTCGAGGGCAAGAAACTGCCGGCGGTCGAGGTTCTCGAGCAGCGCGCGGCATGACCGGGGCGCGCGGCCAGCCTCAACATCAAGGGATGGACAGCGCATGATCCGCAGAACCAAGGTTGTCGCGACACTCGGCCCCGCCTCCAGCGATGCCAAAACGCTGGGCCGCATGATCGAAGCCGGGCTCGATGTGGTCCGGATCAATTTTTCGCACGGCACGGCGGATGAACACCGCGCCAGGGTCAGCCTGGTGCGCCAGCTGGCGCGCAAATGCGGCCGCGCCGTCGGGGTGCTGGTCGATTTGCAGGGCCCCAAGATCCGCGTCGGCCGCTTCAAGGACGGAAAAATCCAGCTCGAGCCCGGCGCGAAGTTCGTGCTCGATGCCGAGTGCAAGCTCGGCGACCAGCACGTGGTCGGCCTCGATTACAAGAACCTGCCGAACGATGTGCATCCCGGCGACACGCTGCTGCTCGACGACGGACGCATCGTGCTCGGCGTCACCAACGTGCGGGGTCCGAAAATCACCACAGTCGTCGAACAGGGCGGCCCGCTGTCGAACAACAAGGGCATCAACCGCAAGGGCGGCGGCCTGACGGCGCCGGCGCTGACCGACAAGGACAAGCAGGACATCAGGCTCGCGGCCGAGTTGAAGGCCGATTTCCTTGCGGTGTCCTTCCCGCGCTCCGGTGACGACGTGCGCTGGGCGCGGGATCTCTTCGTCAAGGCCGGCGGCCACGGCCTGATCGTGTCGAAGATCGAGCGCGCCGAGGCGATTCCCGCGCTGGAGGAAATCCTCGACGCCTCGGATGCGATCATGGTCGCCCGCGGCGACCTCGCTGTCGAAGTCGGCGATGCGGCGGTGCCGGCGCTGCAGAAACGCATGATCCGCATGGCGCGCGAGAAGCAGAAGCTGACAATCACCGCGACGCAGATGATGGAGTCGATGATCTCGAGCCCGATCCCCACCCGCGCCGAGGTGTCGGATGTCGCCAATGCGGTGCTTGACGGCACCGATGCCGTGATGACTTCCGCCGAGACCGCCGCCGGCAAATACCCGGCCGAGACCATCGCCGCGATGGTGCGCGTCTGCATCGAGGTGGAAAAGGAGGACCAGCTGCAGCATGAGCGGCGCGGCGGCCCCGGGCAGGCGGACGTCGAAAATGCGATCGCCCGGGCGACCGCGTTCACTGCGGCCGGCCTGCCGGTCAAGGCCGTGGCCGCCCTGACGCAGAGCGGGCGCACGGCGCTGCTGATGTCGCGGATGGCGATCGCGGTGCCGATTTACGCGATGAGTTCGGTCATCGAAACCCGCCGCCGCGTGACGCTGTTCCGCGGCGTGCATCCGGTGCGCTTCAAAGGCGCGCGCAACCCGGAAAAAGCGCTGCACATGGCGGAAGACGAGCTGATCCGGCGCGGCGTCGTGCAGCGCGGCGACCTGATCGTGCTGACCATCGGCGAGCCCTTCGGCCGCGCGGGGGGCACCAACACCCTGAAAATCGTCAAGGTGGGCGAACACCGGAACAGCTGAACGCCGCGGTAAAATACCGCCTCATTCATTCCAGCAACCCCAGAACGCAGGAGTCGTTACATGTCCGCAAACAACCTCGCTGCCATCGCCCAGGCGATGGTTGCGCCCGGCAAGGGCATTCTTGCCGCCGACGAGAGCACCGGCACCATCGGCAAACGTTTCGATGGCATCGGTGTCGAGAACGTCGAGGAAAACCGCCGCGCGTACCGCGACATGCTGTTCGCGACCAAGGGCATCGGTGAGCATATCAGCGGCGTCATCCTCTACGATGAAACGCTGCGCCAGAAAGCCGCCGACGGCACCCCTTTCGTCGACGTGCTGAACAAGGCCGGCGTGCTGCCCGGCATCAAGGTTGACGCCGGCGCCAAGCCGCTGGCCTTCTGCCCCGGCGAAACCGTCACCGAGGGCCTCGACAACCTGCCCAAGCGCTGCGCCGAGTACGTGAAACTGGGTGCGAAGTTCGCCAAGTGGCGCGCGGTGATCGACATCGGCCGCGACATTCCGACTTCGACCAGCATCGCCGCCAATGCCCATGCGCTGGCGCGTTATGCCGCGATCTGCCAGGAAGCCGGCCTGGTGCCCATCGTCGAACCCGAAGTGCTGATGGACGGCGACCACACGATCGACCGCTGCGAGGAAGTGACCGAGTGGACGCTCAACGCGGTTTACGAGGCGCTCTACCTGCAACGCGTCGTGCTCGAGCACAGCGTGCTGAAACCCTCGATGGTGATCTCCGGCAAGAAATGCGCGAAACAGGCGCCGGTGGATGAAGTCGCCGCGCGCACCGTGCGCACGCTCAAGCGCACGGTCCCGGCGGCGGTGGCCGGCATCGTGTTCCTGTCCGGCGGCCAGAGTGATGAAGTCGCCACCGCCCACCTCAATTCGATGAACGTCCAGTTCAAGGGCAATCTGCCCTGGCCGCTGTCCTTCTCCTACGGCCGCGCGCTGCAGCAGCCGTCGCTGAAAGCCTGGAAAGGCCAGGCGGCGAATGTGCCGGCGGCGCAGGCGGCGCTGGCGCATCGTTCGAAAATGAACGGTCTGGCTGCCCTCGGACGTTATTCGGCGGATCTGGAGCGCAAGGGCTGATTTATAAAAATATAAATAAAATCAATAACTTATATAAAACAAGTTAGCGCTCACCCTCAAATGCGGCTGCCGGTCTCGATCATCACTGGATTCCTCGGCAGCGGCAAAACCACGCTGCTCAACCGGCTGCTGCAGGATCCTGCAATGGCCGGCGCCGCGGTGATCATCAACGAGTTCGGCGAGATCGGGCTCGATCACCTGCTGATCGCCACGCCCAATGAAAACACCGTGCTGCTGTCCAGCGGCTGCATTTGCTGCACGGTGCGCGGTGATCTCGTCAACACGCTGCGCGACCTCGACAAGCAGCGCCGCCAGGGCGACCTGCCGCCCTTCGACCGGGTGCTGATCGAGACGACCGGCCTGGCCGACCCGGTGCCGATCGTGCAGACCGTGGTGATCGACGAAAAACTCGCGCCGCAGTACCAGCTCGACAGCGTCATCACGCTGGTCGATGCCGTCAACGGCGCTGCCCAGCTTGAGCAGCAGCCGGAATCGCGCAAACAGGCCGCGGTGGCCGACCGCCTGCTGATCACCAAGACCGACATTGCCGATCCCGCGGACGTTGCGCTGCTGCAGGAACGGCTGGCACTGCTGAATCCCGCGGCGGAAGTGACCATGGCCAGCCACGGCGCGGTGGCGCCCGGGTTGCTGTTTGGCGCCTCGATCGCGGCGGAATCGCGCGAAGCCGATGTGGCGCGCTGGCTGCGCGAGGACCAGTACCGCCGCGTCGAAAGCCGGCAGACCGGCCTGATGCCGGGCGCCCACGATGCCGGCATCCGGTCCTACAGCCTGATGCTCGATGCGTCGGTAACCCGTGCCGGGCTGACCGCTTGGCTGACCGCGCTGGCTTCCCTGCGCGGGGCCGAACTGCTGCGGGTGAAGGGATTGCTCAACGTCGAAGGCGAGCCGGTGGCCGTGCATGCGGTGCAGACGCTGATCCACGAACCGGTGACCCTGGAGCGCTGGCCCGATGATGAGCGCCGTTCGCGGCTGGTGTTCATCACCCGCAACATGACGCGTGAGGCCGTCGAAAGCACGCTCGATGTGCTGGGTTGGCAATCACAGGTGCCGGCCACTGTGGTTCCGAAGCCCGATCCGCAGGCCTACGCGCGTTTCCTCGCGGCAATGACCAAAATGCATTGATTCAACCCGGACTTTGCCTTGACAAGGGCAGGGTGATTATTTAGCTTCGAAGCTTCGCTGCAAACGCTTGCATTCTGCAAATTTTGCAGTTTCGCTGCTGCAATTGCAGTCCATAGCAACGCGGAGGAGTGTTACTGATGTTTGAATTCAAACCCCCGGAAGCCCGGGGCGCAGTCAAGGTTCTCAAGGGCGGCCTGCTGATCGACGGTAACGGCGGCAAACCGGTCAAGGATCCGGTGATCGTGCTCGAAGGCCGGCGCATCAAGCAGGTCGGCGTCAAGGGCAAGGTCAAGATCCCGGCGAAGGCGGAAATCATCGACTGCGGCACGGCAACGCTGATGCCGGGGCTGATGGACATCCATCTGCACACGATGATGTTCAACTGCCTGACCTTCCACAACTACCGCGTCGCGCAGTGGGAGATCACGCCGGAACTGCAGCAGATGTACGGCCTGTTCCACGCCCAGCTCTGCTTCGACATGGGCTTCACCACGCTGCGCGACCTCGGTCTCAATTCCGGCCGCGGGCTGCTCACCGCCCACCTCTGCGCGATTCGCGACTCGATCAACGCCGGCGTGCTCGAAGGCCCGCGCATGCTGATCGGCGGTTTCACGACGATCACCGGCTCGCACCTCGACCTGATCCAGCCGCGTGCGGCCCAGCGTTACGGCTTCCAGACCGCCGACGGTCCCTGGGAACTGCGCAAGCTGGCGCGCACCAACCTGCTCGCCGGCTGCGACATCGTCAAGACCTGCGCCACCGGCGGCGGCGGCACCGACAAGGAAGAGCCGGACATCCGCAACATGACGCAGGAGGAGATCAACGCCATCGTCGACGAGGCGCACGCCTTCCACAAGGTTGCCGCGGTGCACTGCTTCACGCCCAACGGCCAGCGCATGGCGCTGGAAGCGGGCGCAGACACCATCGAGCACATGGTGTTCCATGAGGAAGAGACCATCGACATGATTGCCGAATCCGGCACCTGGATGACGCCGACGCTGCTCCACCGCACCGACCGCGCGATCGAGACGCGCAAGGACCAGGGCACCTCGCAGTTCGTGCTGAACAAGATGAAGGCGCTGCAGCCGTACTGCTTCGAGACCTTCCAGAAAATGCACAAGGCCGGCGTCAACATCGCGCTCGGCACCGACATGGGCTTCGATCCCGAGATGGGCACCAATGCCCGCGAGATGGAGATCTACGTCAAGCTCGGCATGACCAACATGGAGGCCATCCTGACCGCCACGCGCAATGCCGCGCGCGCGATCAAGATGGAGCGCGAGCTGGGCACCATCGAGGCCGGCAAGCTGGCCGACATCATCGCCGTCAAGGGCGATCCCTCGAAGGACATCCGCGTATTCCAGGAAAAGAAGAACATCCAGATCGTGATGAAGGAAGGCCGCGTCTATGCCGACCGCCGTCCGGGACACAACAAGAACGTGGTCAGCGTCACGCCGCGTGACTGGAAAAAGATCGACTACCTGTAATCCAGCATCAGACCGCAATACGACCAATACGGCAGTACCAACCGAACAACCGGAGGGGGTTGAGCATGGCAGCAGCAAAGAAGAAGGCAGCAAAAAAAGCATCGTCAAAAACCAAGACCGCAGGCGCGATTCGCGCCGGAAACGGCCAGTACCAGTTCCGCATGGCGAAGCTGAAGAAGGTGCCCGCGGGCACCGGCTATTCAACCTCGCACGGCGGAGTCGTCGAGGGCGAACGCATCCTCGTCGGCTACATCCACAAGCCGCGCGGCACGGGTTCACGCATGCACTCGCACAAGAACGAGCAGCTGAACTACGTGCTGCGCGGCACGCTGGTGGGATCGGTGAACGGCAAACGGGTCAAGGCCCCTGCCGGCACGATGGTCTACATTCCGGCCAATGCCCCGCACAACCTGGTAGCCTCGACCAAGGATGAAGACGTCATCTTCCTCGCGATCAAGGACCTGTCGCAGGGCATCATCGGCAAGGCGGTGGACGGCACGATGACCGGGCCGCACTACGAGAAGGGTTTCGGCCCGGCGGCCAAGGCGGCCAAAAAGAAAAGCGCCCGGCGCACGGCCGCAAGACGATAAAATAGTCAATAAAAACAAATAGTTACAATCTCCCGATGCGCCTGACCGCAGAGGAGAAAAAAATGCTGCGCGGCGAACAGGGCCGCGCAGTGCAGGAAGCGCTGCAGCTGCAGCTGGAAGTCGGCCGGTTTTTCGGCGCGAAACGTTTCGTGCCGGTGTCGAACGTGCACATGATGGGTGACATCGAAGTCATGGGCGACGCCGGCAAGTCCTTTCTTGAAAGGGCCGCGCAGTCCGGCGCGAAATGCCGGCAGCCGACGACCACCAATGCGCGCTGCATCGACTTCGCCCATGTCGATAACCTGAAGCAGGACAGGGACGAAGCCCGCAAGGAAAAGGAACTGATTGCCTGCCTGCGGCGGATGGATGTCATCACCGCCGATACCTGCATCAATTACCAGACGATCTACCAGCCCCACGTCGGAGAACATGTCGCCTGGGGCGACACCGGCACCGTGATCTACGCCAACTCGGTGTTCGGCGCGCGCTCCAATTTCGAGGCCGGCCCGGCCGCGCTCGCCGCCGGACTTACCGGGCGTGTGCCCGAATACGGTTTCCATCTCGACGAACATCGCCGCGGCACATTCCGGGTCAATCTGAAAGCTGATCTCGACGATCTCGCCGACTGGGGTGCAGTGGGCAGGATCGTCGGCTCCGCGCACCAGGACTATTACGCGGTGCCGGTGTTCACCGGCATGAAACGCACACCGACCGCCGACGAACTGAAGCAGCTCGGCGCCGCGCTGGCGAGTTACGGCTCGATGGGCATGTTCCACATGGTCGGCGTCACGCCGGAGGCGCCGACGCTGAAAGCGGCCTTCGGCGGGCGCAAATCGCGGGAGACGATGACCGTCACCAACCGCGACATCGAGAAGGTCTACGCGAGCTACGACAAGCAGGGCAATCCGCTGAACCTGGTGGTGTTCTCCGGCCCGCAGCAGTCGCTGCTCGAAATGAAGCAGCTCGCCGCGCTGCTGCAGGGCCGCCGCGTTGCCAAAGGCAGTCAGCTGTTCATCACCACCAGCAACGGCGTCAAGAGTGCGGCCAAGGAACTGGGTTACCTGAAAGCCATCGAGGATGCGGGCGCCATCGTGCTCGAAGGCGTCTGCTTTTACATCCTGCAGAACCTGCCGCAGATGCGCGTGCGCGAAGGCTGGAGCAACCTCGTCACCAACTCCGCCAAACTCGCCAACATCATCGGCGCGCACAAGTTCAACACCATCCTGCGGCGCACCGCCGAATGCGTGGACATCGCCTGCACCGGCAGGGATGTCCGGTGAAAGCCGCAAAACCGATCCGCCTGAAGCGTGCCTTCGGCCCCGTGGTCGAAGGCGAGGCGCTGGTGTCGACGGAGGGTTTTTCGCCGCGTTACGACCTCGACCGCTGGAGCGGCCTGATCTCGCGGCCCGGCCATGCGCTCGAAGGCCACAACATCCGCGACAAGATCCTGATCACGCCCAGCGCCAAGGGCGGCATAGCAGCCGGCTGGGCCTTTTACGACATCCGCGCCAAGGGCATTGCGCCGAAGGCCTTCGTGTTCGGCGTCACCAACCCGGTGATGGTGCAGGGCGCAGTGTTCGCCGGCATCACGATCACCGAAGGCTGGTCGGCGAGTCCCTACGACTGCATCCGCACCGGCGACATCGTGCGCGTCGATCCCGGCAAAAAAACACTGACCCTGCTTCGCCGCGGCAATCCGGGGTAAGCTGCCGCAGGCACGGGTCACCGCCCGTTCCAACCCTGTTCATCCGGAGGAGAACCTGATGAAGCTGCTGACCCAACTGCTGGCCGCCGTTGTTGCCATTCCCGCTTTTGCCGCACAGGCTGCCGCGCCCTTTCCGACCAAACCGGTGCGCATCATCGTCGCCTACACGCCGGCAGGCACCACCGACATCCTCGCCCGCCTCGTCGGCCAGAAAATGAGCGAAACCTGGGGCCAGCCGGTGATCGTCGACAACCGCGCCGGCGCCGCGGGCAACATCGGCACCGAAGTCGCGGCGCGCGCGACTGCCGACGGACACACGCTGATCATGGGCACTGCCGGCACCCACGGCATCAACGTCAGCCTCTACCGCAAGCTGGGCTGGCATCCGGTGAAGGACTTCGCGCCGGTCAGCCTGGTGGCGATGGTGCCCAACATCATGGTGGTCAACAACGCGCTGCCGGTGAAAAACGTCAAGGAATTCATCGCCCATGTAAAGGCCAATCCCGGCAAGCTGTCCTACGGCTCGCCCGGCAACGGCAGCACCGCCCACCTGTCGATGGAATTGTTCAAGAGCATGACCGGCTCGAATATCGTGCACATTCCGTACAAGGGCAGTGCCGGCGTGCTGGCCGATGTCATGGGCGGCCAGATCGCGGTGACCATCGACAACATGCCGCCGTACATCCCGCAGGTGAAGGCCGGCAAACTGCGCGCATTGGCGGTGAGCACGGTGAAACGCTCCTCGGCGATGCCTGATCTGCCGTCGATTGCCGAAGCCGGCGTGCCCGGCTACGACTCCGGTGCCTGGTTCGGCCTGCTCGCGCCGGCCGGCACGCCGAAGGCCGTGGTCGACAAACTGGCGGCCGAAACTGCACGCATCATCAAGCTGCCGGACATCAACAAACGCGTGTCCGAGCTCGGCGCCGAACCCGTGGGCGGTACGCCTGCGGAATTCGCAGCGCTGATCCAGTCCGAGATTGCGAAGTGGGCGAAGGTGATCAAGGATGCCAAGGTCGAACTGCAGTAATGGGTGACTGGTGATTGGCAAGGCACATCTCCACGGATCAAGCCTTTACCATTCACCAATTACTATTTACTCCTTACGGAATTTTCATGATCCGCGACCCCGAATCCTTCACCCTCCTCCTCGACACCCTGCAGCGCTTCGTCCGCGACAAGCTGATTCCGCGCGAAGCCGAGGTCACCGAGACTGACGAGATTCCCGCCGACATTCTCACCGCGATGCGCGAGCTGGGCCTGTTCGGGCTGACCATTCCCGAGGAATACGGCGGCCTGGGGCTGACCACCGAGGAGGAAGTGCTGACCTCGATGGCCGTGTGTTATGCCTCGCCGGTGTTCCGCTCGCGTTTCGGCACCAACACCGGCATCGGTTCCCAGGGCATCGTCATCGATGGCACATCCGAGCAGAAAAGGAAATACCTGCCGCGGCTCGCTGCCGGCGAAATCACCGGGTCCTTTGCGCTGACCGAACCCGAAGCTGGCTCCGATGCTGGCTCGCTGCGCACCAGCGCGCGCCGCGACGGTGATTTTTACGTGCTCAACGGCAGCAAGCGTTACATCACCAATGCGCCGGAGGCCGACATTTTCACGGTGATGGCGCGCACTGATCCCGCGTCGAAGGATGCCAAGGGCGTCTCGGCTTTCATCGTCGAACGCAACACGCCGGGACTTACGGTCGGTCCGTACGACAAAAAAATGGGTCAGCGCGGCTCACATACCGCCGACGTGATGTTCGACAACGTGCGGGTGCCCGCGGCCAACCTGATCGGCGGCCAGGAGGGCATGGGCTTCAAGACCGCGATGAAGGTGCTCGACAAGGCGCGGCTCAACATCGCCGCGGTCTGCACCGGCGCCGCCGAGCGCCTGCTCGACGAAGCACTGAATTACGCGAAGGAACGGCAACAGTTCGGCAAACCCGTTGCCGAGTTCCAGTTGATCCAGGCTATGCTCGCCGACTCCAAGGCCGAGGTCTATGCCGCGCGCAGCATGGTGCTCGAAGCCGCGCGCAAAAAGGACGGCGGCGCCAACATCACGATGGAAGCCTCCTGCGCAAAGCTGTTCTGTGCCGAGATGGTTGGCCGCGTCGCCGACCGCGCGGTGCAGATACACGGCGGCGCGGGTTACATGCAGGCCTCGGCGGTGGAGCGCTTGTACCGCGACGTGCGCCTGTTCCGGCTCTACGAAGGCACCAGCCAGATCCAGCAGCTGGTGATTGCTCGGCACCTGATCAAAGGGGGCTGATGGCGCCGCACAACAAAAACCGTTTAAAAACAATTGGTTACGATATGGCGGTATTGGGGGTTCTGTTTTGAAATCAATGACTTGCGCAAATTTCTGCCGGGTTTGCTGTTCCGGTTAGTACGCGCCTTGAATGACTTTCAGGTGGCGCAATCGTTTGAATGCAATGAATAATTCGCGGAACGGCAGGACGGGATTGCCTGGAAACGGCGGCAGGTTATCCGGCAAAACTGTCGCCCTAAATTAAAGTTAGACGCCACTTCCATGAGCCGCCCCAAGACAGATGTCATCTTCCTAGGTGCATTGCTCGTGGTGTGGACATCCCAGATCATTTACCTATGGCCTGCTCCACCGTTCGTGGCAAAAGAAAGTGTCGAGTTGCTTGGGGGAATGAGCGCGCTTTGGGAGTTTTATCTCAAGTGGCTTGGGCTGGTGGTTTTCGGAATTGGAGGTGCATTTGCACTATATAAACGTTATCGCTTTTGGCCAATGACTGTATTTCTCTCGTCCGCATTTTACTTGTGGATGATCCAGTTTCCCGAATACATTTCTACCTTTTTTGTGGGAATGGAATCGCTCCAACAGATACCTGCTCGGCTTCAGTTGCTCGGCCGAGGGTTGAGCGATGTGACACTGCTGCATATGCAGTTCGTATCACCTGTATTTTTCATTTTCGCCGCGGGTTACGCTGCCAAATCTTATTTGCGATTCCGCAAAGAACGCGTTGCCAATGTCTCTCAAAGTGGCATCTAACCCATCGCCCCAGACGGACCGAATGTCGGCCGCTGGGCTCACGCGTTAAACAGCAATAGACCATGCGTGAATGGAAAGCTGTGGGGGTGGTATCCGAAGGACAGCCGATCAGGGTTTCGGGGATTAACCCATGGAATCACAAATGGAATTCTCTTGAAGACCCACCCGTTGAGTTGCCACATCCGAGTTATCCGCATCAGAAACATAAAATGTTTATTTACGCAATTGAAGCTGATGGTTGCTCAATTACGTTTGCCGCGGGTGAGTTGTCGGAAAACGTGTGGGGCTTTTATGTCCCCGTCTAACCGCGCGTTCGAGAGCGGACGCACCAAAAGCGGCGCGCCCGCTCAACGCGAACGTTAGGCATGTTTCCCGTACCTCGCAGAGCGAATGAACTGGTCAAAGAGTGGGCTGGCGAACTCTCTGAGCACACGGGCCATCCTCGGGAGCGCCTTCTCGAGAATCCTGAATGCCTCGAGTTTCCGAGTGGTGTATTGAGCATCGTGTTAATGGATGAGTCTATCGTCGAGTTTCGATGGGCCTTCCATCTAGTTAGCGAGCGACAAAAAGCAATTGCCGTGTTTACGGAGCATTGTGGGCATCATGTTTTTCCGTATCATGGGGCAAAGATTTTTCGGGATGGTGCTCTGGTGTATGAGCAGAAACATGCCTAACCCCCGGTTCGAGAGCGGCGCGGCAAGCTTCGCGTCATTGGACGCCCCGAGCCGCGCGCCTCAACCAGAACGTTAGACCGCAGAACCATGTTCGGACTTTTCAAGCGCCGCAAATGGGTTTCCGAAACTATGGCTGAAATGCGGGGCACATATCGCGATCTTCATGTGAGGGTGCGCAACATGCCGTATCTTCGTGAAGAGCAAGGCGTAGGTCGTAAGTATCCGTATCCGAATTTCGGTTTCGAGTTTTTACACGAACTCCATGAACAGCTTGGGCGCGCCGACGCAATTGCCGCCCAACTGAATACTGGCGCGCCGGTCAACGCGCTTATCACGTTGCAATCATACCCACCAATTTCTGTAGAACTTCGAGGTAAGCCGGATCCCAAACCGGATCAATTTGAATCAGATATCGCCGACGCATTATTGGAGGCTTTCAAAAGTGTTAATTTGCGACCTTCGTAGGAGCGCGCGGTCTAACCCCTCGTTCGAGAGCGGACGTGCCAAAAGCGGCGCGCCCGCTCAACTCAAACGTTAGAACTCATGGTCGCGAAACTTCGTACACCAAAAGACTGTGACGGAAGGACTGTGGAGCTTGGGTCGCGCGTTCGGGTGCTGTCGCTTTCTGGTCAATGGTTTGATGCTCTGCCGAATGACGAGCGTACCGAAGTCGCCTCGATGATCGGCGAGATCTTCGAAGTTGACGACATTGATGAATATGGCCAACCGTGGGTGAGTAAGCACTGGCCGGATTTGGCTGAAGGTACATGCCACGGTCACACAGTGGCGCTTGAAGCCCACGAAATGCAGATAGTTTCAGAGCCGTCGGCGCTTGGCGAGACTGAAGGCGTGGAAAAGTAGAAAATCCGGGTGGAGAGTCTTTGCTTCATGCTCTTTCGTTTTACAGCAAATGAATGCAGGTCTCTTCGTTCAGGCCAGGGAGCAATCAGGGTGAGTTCTAACTATATGTTCAAGCCGACGCCGGAACTATCTCTTCGCCCATGCTGGCTTCAAGGCCGGCGCGGCTTAACATGGCGTTAGACGGCATGGCATTCACACTCAACTTTCGCAATTCGACGTGGGGTGGACCTGCGCTTTTGTGGTGGTCTTGGGCATGTGTTGCTTGGTTTGTCGTCGCCATGCTTATTTTTCAATACGGGGGCTCACTCCCATCAATCATCGTTATTGCTGCGTATCTAAGCGGGGCATTTGCAATGATTGGGGCTGCGCTTGCCACTACCTATCTGGCTCTCGTAATCTGGATGCCAGTTCGTTGGCTCCCCGGCGCGGGAGCGCTTATTGCAAACGTCGGCTGCATCACCTACTTTTGGCACTCGCTTCCATGAACGTTCCGTCTAACCACTGGTTCTTGGCCGACGCGTTCCGCGCGGCAAAACTGAAACGTTATGCGTCTCGGAGAAACAGTGGCGACCACTAAGACGTACGGCCGAACATTGCCTGTCTATCTAGCCGGCGCTTTTCTGTTCGCCTATGTACTGCTCACCGTTCTATGGTTGATCCCCGATTGGGCGCAGATGCAACGGGCTGAGGTCTTTTCACACCTTTGGCATCTTGGGATCGTTGCGCTCATTGTAGGCGCGTTGTACTTCGAGCCTCAGCTTGGAAGTTGGTTTGCCCTTGGCTGGTGTGTATTTGTGCCCTTGGAGCGGTATGCGCTCCTCTTTCGGGAGGTGACGGAGATGGTGTCAGGGGGTTCTCTATCTCTTGCAATGGTGGATGTTGTGAGAATTGTGCTGCTTCTGGCTGCGAGTACAGCATCCGCCTGGTCGGTTTACCGGATGCATCAGATTCAGCAGGCGTCGAAAGATGCGGAGTCGAACGCATAACCGCGCGATCAATGACGACGCCAGAAAGCGCCATGCGCTTTCTGGCGCGCATCATCACTAACGTTAATCGGCTGCTGAAATTTTAAGGTTCAGGCCTCACACCTTCCGGCCTTGTCGCAGGACCATAAAAAGACTATATTCAGTCCATTGCAATCCGGAGCCATCCCATGCGCTATTCGACCCAGGTCAAACCTATCAGTTACCTGAAAGCCAACGCCGCGGAAGTCCTGACCCACATCGCCGAGCAACGCGAACCGCTGGTCATTACCCAGAACGGCGAGGCCAAGGCCGTGCTGCAGGACGTGGCTTCGTACGAGGAAACGCAAGAGACGCTGGCTTTGCTGAAGCTCCTCGCGATGGGCAATCAGGACGTGGCCGCCGGCAGGCTCAAGCCGGGCGGTGAAGTCATTGCACGCCTGCGGGCGAAGCGTACTCCCGGTTGATCCGGCCGATGACGGGGCAAAGACCGGCGTTTCAGGTCCTGCTCACGGCCGTAGCGGAACGTGATATCGAGTCACTGCACGATTACGTGGTCCGCAGTGACGGTCTCCCCCAGGCGGATCGCCTGCTCGACCGTTTGATGGAGGCGATGGAGGAGCTGGCGCATTTTCCCGAACGCGGCAGCCACCCCAGGGAACTGCTGGCACTCGGTATCAAGGAATACCGCCAGGTATTTTTCAAACCCTATCGTCTGATCTACCGGGTGACCGGTAAACAAGTGTTGGTATTTCTGGTCGTGGATGGACGCCGCGACATGCAGTCGGTGCTGGCGCGCAGGCTGCTCGACGGCTGAGCGAACGGTCGACATGTCGTGTAACGCCCATGCCTTCCCTTTTTGTATGATTGTCGACAATCTTCTTGACGACAATACAGGCCAAAGTTATGCTCCGCTACTGAAAATCTCTCCAAATCCGTGCTGAAACCGAGGACTGCCGTGGCTTTTGAAAAACTGATCGAAGAATTCCAGCAGAAAACCGCCGAAGCGCTGGCCATGGGCGGGCCCGAGAAACTGGCCAAACGCAAGGCCGAAGGCCACCTCAACGCGCGGGAGCGCATCGACTATTTGATCGACAAGGGCTCGTTCATTGAATCGGGCCTCTTTGCCCGCAGCAACCGCCCCGAGGTCAAACACAAGACGCCGGCCGACGGCAAGATCGCCGGCTTCGCGAAAATCAACGGCCGCGAAATCGCGCTGGTCTCCAATGACTTCACCGTGCTCGGCGCCTCCAGCGCGGTGATCAACATGAAGAAGATCAAACATGTGAAGCAGGTCGCCACCAAGCGCGGCATGCCGTTGGTGATGCTGGGTGAATCCTCGGGTGCGCGGATGCCCGACCGCATGGGTTCCGCCGGCCGCGCGATCATCGCCCAGGACCCCACCGAGTACCAGCGCCTGCGCGAGTCGCCCTGGTGTTCGGCGCTGCTCGGCCAGTGTTACGGGTCCTCGACCTGGTATTCGGCGATGTCGGATTTTGTCGTGATGCGCAAAGGCGCGATCATGGCGATCGCCAGCCCCAACGTGACCTCGATCGCGATCAACAAGCCGATCACCGCGGAAGAACTCGGCGGCTGGAAACTGCTGACCGGGATTTCCGGGCTCGCCGACATGGCAGTGGATACCGACGAGCAGGCGATGGATGCGATCAAGAAATTCCTGTCCTACCTGCCCAGCCATTACCTGCAGCCGCCGCCGGAAGCGCCGGTGCCCGAAGGTTCAGACGAGGCCTGCAAGAATATTTTCGACATCCTGCCGGAGTCGCGAAACAAGGTGTACGACGTGCGCAAGATCATCGCCGCTGTTGCCGACAAGGACTCTTCATTCGAACTGAAGGAGCGCTACGGCAAGTCGATCGCGACCGTGCTCGCCCGCGTCGATGGCAAGACCACCGGCTTCATCGCCAACAACCCGATGTACAAGGGCGGCGCACTCGACGCCGACGCGGTGCAGAAGGTCATCAGCTTCATGGTGCTCTGCGATTCCTTCAACGTGCCGCTGGTGTTCATGGTCGACGTGCCGGGCTTCCTGATCGGCATCGAGGGCGAGCTGCGCGGCATGCCGGGCAAGGTCATCAACTGGATGAACGCGCTGACCCAGGTTACGGTGCCGAAGATCACCATCATCATGCGCAAGAACTACGGCCAGGCCTTCATCAACATGGCCGGCGGCAAGAATGCGGACGAGGTCGCGGTGTGGCCGATGGCCGACCTCGGCTTCATGGATCCGGCGGTGTCGGTCAACGTGCTCTATGGCGTGAAGCAGCAGGACGACCCGGAGAAGTTTGCGAAGCTGAAAGCCGAAGTCGAACGCGACACTTCCGCCTGGGGTCTTGCGGAACTGTACGAAGCGCAACACGTGCTGGACCCGCGCGAAACCCGCCAGTGGCTGATCCGCACGCTCGACGTGCATCGCCGCGGCATGAAAAACGGCGTCGGCGAACATCTGCTGCGCAACTGGCCGACCAGCTACTGATGCACGGTGCTGCAACCCGCAGCATGATCTGAAACCCGACCCGCGTACAGGCGGCGCAAGACCGCAGCGCGCGGGGCATTGCAGGAGGAGTACCCATGTCCTATCGAGCCCTGATACTGATTGCCGCCGCACTGTCCGCTGCGGTTCCCGCCGCCGCGCAGAATTATCCCGCGCGTCCGGTGCGCTTCATCGTGCCCTTCGCCCCCGGCGGCAACACCGACGTGCAGGGCCGGCTGATTGCGCAGAAGCTGACGGAAAGATGGGGGCAGCAGGTGGTGGTCGACAACCGCGCCGGCGCCGGCGGCACGCTGGGCGTCGAAATGCTGGCCAAGGCACCGGCCGATGGTTACACCCTCGCGCTGGCCTCCTTCGGCAACATCCTGGTCGGCCCCAGCCTGTTTCCGAAACTGCCCTACGATCCGCTGAAGGATCTGGCGCCGGTGGTGCTGGTGTCGCAGCCGCCGGGCCTGCTGGTGGTCAATCCGGGACTGCCGATCAAAAACGTCACCGAATTGATCGCCTACGGCAAGGCCAATCCCGGCAAGCTGAATTACGGCTCGGCCGGCAACGGCACCTGGAACCATCTCTTCGCCGAACATTTCAAGGCACTGACGGGCATCCAGATGACGCATATCCCGTACAAGGGTGCCAATCCCGCGGTCACCGATGTGATGGGCGGCCAGATCCAGCTGTCCTTCGCGCCGTTCCCGGCCGCGCTGCCGCAGATCAGGAGCGGGCGTCTGCGCGTACTCGGCGTGACTTCGGCGCAGCGCTCGCCGCTGCTGCCCGAGGTGCCAACCGTCGCCGAATCCGGCCTGCCCGGTTACTCCGCGGCGACCTGGTTCGCGATGCTGGCCCCGGCCAAAACGCCGCAGCCGCTGATCCGCCAGATCAACCGCGATGCCAATGCCGTGCTGGCGCTGCCCGAAGTGAAGGCGGCCTTCGCTGCCGACGGCACCGAGCCCGCGGGCGGCACACCGGAGCAGTTGCAGGAGTCGATGCGCAGCGGCATTGCGCAATGGGGCAAGCTGGTGCGCGATCTGGGCATCAAACTCTGAACGGAACACCATGGCTTTCGAAGAACTGATCCGCGAACTCGACGAACGTAAACAGCGCGCGCTGGCGATGGGCGGGCCGGAGAAGCTCGCCGCGCGCAGGGCCGAAGGCCTGCTCAATGCCCGCGAGCGCCTTGATCGCTTGTTCGATGCCGGAACCTTCCTCGAATCCGGGCTGTTCAGCGTGTCGAACCGTCCGGAAGACAAAACCACCACGCCGGCTGACGGCAAGATCGCCGGCTACGGCCGCGTCAACGGCCGCGAGGTCGCGGCGATTTCCAATGACTTCACGGTCAAGGGAGCCTCCAGCGCCCAGATCAACATCAAGAAGCTGAAGCAGATGAAGGCCGTCGCGAAAAAACGCGGCATCCCGCTGGTTTTCCTCGGCGAATCCACCGGCGCGCGCATGCCCGACGTGATGGGCGCGGGCTCGATCGGCTCCAAGGACGATCCGCAGGAGTACCTGCGCATGCGCGAAGTGCCCTGGGCCGCCGGCGTACTGGGCCACTGCTACGGCTCCTCGGCCTGGTATGGCTCGATGTCGGACTTCTGCGTGATGCGCAAGGGCGCGATCATGGCGGTGTCGAGCCCGCGGCTGATCTCGATGGCCACCGGCAAGCAGTGCGACGGCGAGGAGCTCGGCGGCTGGCGCGTGCATTCCGAAGTCAGCGGCCTGGTCGACCAGGTCGTCGACACCGACGAGCAGGCGATCGACGCGATCAAGCAGTTCCTCTCTTATCTGCCCAGCCATTACATGGAACCGCCGCCGGAGTATCCGGTGCCCGAGGGTTCGGACGAGGCGATCCGGAACGTGATGGACCTTATCCCGGAATCGACCAACCAGGTCTATGACATGCGCAAGGTGATCCAGTGCATCGTCGACCGCGGCTCGATGTTCGAAATGAAGTCGCGTTTCGGCAAGACGCTGGTCACCGCGCTGGCGCGCCTCGACGGCAAGTCGGTGGGCATCATCGCCAACAATCCGCTCTACAAGGGCGGCGCGATCGATGCCGACGCCTGCCGCAAGGTGCAGGCCTTCTTCGTGCTCTGTGATTCCTTCAACATCCCGATCGTGATGCTGGTTGACCAGCCCGGATTCCTGATCGGCATGGAAGGCGAGCAGCAGGGCGTCACCGGCAAGGTCATGAACTGGCTCAATGCGATGACCTTGGTGACCGTGCCGAAAATCTCGGTGATCCTGCGCAAGAGTTACGGGCTGGCGGTGTCCAATATGGGCGCCGGCGGCAACTGCGACGAGCTGGCCTGCTGGGTGACCGCCGAGATCAGCTTCATGAAGCCGGATTTCGGGGCGAAAGTCGTGTTCGGCGTCGACCCCGAGAAAGAGCCGGAGAAGTTCAAGGAGGCCGTCGCCAAAATGTCCAAGGGCACCTCGCCCTACGACATGGCCGCGATCTACACCGCGCAGGACGTCATCGACCCGCGCGATACCCGCCGCTGGCTGATCCGCATGCTCGAGGTGCAGCGCATGCGCATGAGCAACGGCGTCGGGCAGCATTTGATGCGCACCTGGCCGACCAGCTTCTAGCGTCGCCGGGCGGCGAAGTTGCCGGCCCACCCGCGTCCCAGTAAGATCAGGCCATCGTTGTGCGTCCGCAGTCCGGCGCGAAACTCCTTGTCAGACCCTTCCGGAACCTGCCATGAAAACCGATAACCGCCCGGTACGCGCTGCTGCGCCCGCCAAACCCGTCACCGCAATGCCGCGTCTCGGTGAACTGCGCATCCGCCAGATCGAGGCCGTTCCCGTCGTCGTGCCGCTGCTGCACCCGATCAAGTGGGCGCGCGGCGAGATCAAGAACATCGACAACGTCATCGTGGTGGTCACGCTGACTGACGGCACCCAGGGCATCGCCGACGCGCCGCCGCGGCCGACGATCTATGGCGAGACCCAGCAGTCGATCGCCACCATCATCCAGGACCATTTCGCGCCCAAGCTGAAAAACCTCGACGCCTTCGATATCGCCGGCCTGTGGTCCGTGCTCGACCAGTACGCCGGCAACCCGGCGGCGAAGTCGGCCCTCGACATGGCGCTGTTCGATGCCCAGGCCAAACACCTCGGCATCAGCTGCGCCGAGCTGCTCGGCGGCACGCCGAAGGCGTTGCCGGTCAACCGCCGGCTGATGCTGGGCTCGAACAAGGACATGCTGGCCGAGGCGGAAAAAATGATCCGCCAGTACGGCTTCCGGGCCTGGAAGGTCAAGTGCGGCATCGACAGGAAGCGCGACATCGCGCTCTTGCGCGCGCTGCGCCGGCTGGTCGGCGACGACCACGAGATCACCATTGACTGCAACCAGGGTTATTCCTCGCAGGACCTGCTGGAGATGAGTCCCTACTTCGAGGAAGTGAACGTGGCGCTGATCGAGGAGCCGATCCCCATGCGCGACGGCGCCGGCAAACGCTTCTGCGCCGAACGCACGCGCATTCCGATTTCCGGTGACGATTCCTGCATGACGCCGGACGACGTGCTGCACGAACTGAAACTCGGCGGCATCCGCGCGCTGGTGATCAAGTGCGCGCGCACCGGGTACACCCAGTCGCGGCAGATCCTCGCGCTGGCGAAGTCCTTCTACACCCCGGCGCACAACGGGACCCAGGCCGACATGCAGATCGGCTGCGTCGCCGCCGCCCACTTCGCCAGCACCTATGCCACGCCGCATGCGCACGAGTTCTCCAGCTTCATCGATGCCAGGGACCATGTCGCCAATGAGGAGCCGGTGATCAAGAATGGCCGCCTGATCCTGCCGCCGGGGCCGGGTATCGGCCTGACCCTGGATCCTCGCAAGATGAAGAAGTATCGTGTTGATTTATAAGAATATTTTTCCATTCCCGACAGTTGGCGGGCACTTACTCCGGACCCTACTGACGACACTGCTGCTGTTGCCGGCCCTGCCCGTTGCGGGGGCTGCATCCGGCGAGGGCGCACCCTGGGATCTGCGCGGCAGCGAGATCCAGGTCTTCATCGAAAACGATTCCTTCGGCGGTACCGACCAGTACTACACCAACGGCATCAAGATCGGTGGCGGCGTGCCGGCGGATCGCGTCACCCGGCTGATCAGCCGCCCGCCCAACGCGCTGCTCGATGCGATCAGCGACGGGGCGAGCAATCACTTCGGCCTGTTCATCGGCCAGAACCTCTACACCCCGCGCGACATCACCATCGCCGCGCCGCAGCCCTTCGACCGGCCCTGGGCGGCGTGGTCGTACATCGGCGCGGTTGCGCAAAGCGTCAAGGAAGACCGGCTGCACACTGTCGAAGTCGATCTCGGTTTCGTTGGCGCCCCCGCGCTGGGCCGCCAGGTGCAGACCTTCTGGCACAAATACATCGTCGATGCGGCGGAGCCCAGGGGCTGGGGCAACCAGATCCGCGCCGAACCCGGCCTGCTGGTGACCTACCTGCACAAGCGCCGCTATGGCGACAGCAACGGCCTGCAGTTCGTGCCGCATGCCGGCGCCAGCATCGGCACCATCATGACCCTGGTGCGCGCCGGCGGCATCGTCCGCGTCGGGCAGAACATGACCGGCTTCGGTCCCGACGGCATCGAGCCCGGCGGCGCGATGCTGAAGAACACGCGCAGCGAACACGATGCCGGCCGCCGCCAGCCCTGGGAATGGTTTGCCTTCGCCGGTGTCGACGGCCGCCTGATCGGCCACAACATCTTCCTCGACGGCTCGCTGTTCCGCAGCGGCCCCGGTGTTGCGCGCCGGGATGCGGTCTACGACTTCACGGCCGGGCTGTCATTGCGCATCGACAAGGTCCGCCTGTCGGTGACGCGCATCAAGCGCAGCGAGGAATTCCGCACCCCCATTGCCGGTGGCGGCCAGCAGCGTTTCTACTCGGTCAATGTCGGCATCGAGTTCTGAGGGGATCACCAAGTGCCTGATCAATGTCTCGAGCAATCGGCGTCCAGGCAATCAAGGCGGCTGATGCCACACGTTGCGCTCCTGTTCGGGGACAGGGGCCGTTGAACCGACTGATCACCGGCTTTCATCAGGACGGTGCAGGCGACTGGGTCGCCGAACTCGCCTGCGGCCACCACCAGCATGTGCGCCACAACCCGCCGTGGATCAACCGGCCCTGGGTCAGCACACCGGCAGGCCGCCAGTCGATGATCGGCCATGCACTGGCCTGCAAAAAATGCGAGGCCGGCGCGCCGCCGGACTGACGCCGGCTAACGCGCCGCGCGTCGCACTTCGCCGCCGGTCATCAGCAATACGTCGCCGCTGATCCAGCGCGCGCTGGGACCGCAGAGGTAACGCACGAGGTCGGCGACTTCTTCCACCGTGCCGGGGCGCTTGATCGGAATCGTCGACAGACGTTTTTCCCATTTCGCCGGGTCGCGCAGGGTGTCGATGCGCGCGGTATCGAGGAAACCCGGCGCGATGACGTTGGCCGTGATGCCGTGTTCACCGAGTTCGTCGGCCAGTGATGACATCAGCGCGTGCATGCCGGCCTTGGAGGCGGCATAGGCGGAGAAGGTGGCCGACGCCTTCAGCGCAGCGCCCGAGGAAATGCTGACAATGCTGCCGCCCTCGCCCTGGGCGATCATCTGCCGCGACACGTACTTCGAACACAGCATCGTGCCGGTCAGGTTGATGTCGACGATGTTGCGCCACAGGTCATCGTCGAGCTGCTGCAGCGGCACGCGGTCGGCGGCGCGGGGATAGGTCGCGTTGTTGATCAGGATGTCGATGCGCCCGAGTTGGGCGACGACTTCCTGCACCATGCGCTGTACGTCATCGGCCTTGCGCACGTCCATGTACGCGCCGCAGCCGCGCACGCCCAGCGCCTCGATTTCGGCGACGACATCGGGCAGGCCGCGCCAGCCGTCCTGCTGTTCGTCGGCGGTCAGGCTCGCGTTGCCGCGGCTGCTGCCGGTGACCGCGACGTCCGCGCCGGCGCGGGCCAGCGCCAGCGCGATGGCGCGGCCGAGCCCGCGCTTGCGGGTGGCGCCGGTGACGATGGCGACCTTGCCTTTCAGTTCCTGCATGGGTTTCTCCCGTGTTGCGGCGATGGTAGGCGACATGCCCGGCCGCGGCAATGCGACAGGGTGTGGACGCGAAAGCGGCGCGCGCCGCACCGGGCAGTACAATGCCGCAGGAGGAAATGGACATGGCCTGGATCATCACCAAGTATTTTCTGACCGCGGCGGTGGTCGTGCTGGTGTCGGAAGTCGCGAAGCGCAGCGACAAGCTCGGCGGCCTGGTCGCCGCGCTGCCGATGGTGACCGTGCTGGCGCTGATCTGGCTCTACGTCGAGCAGCAGCCGCCGGAAAAGATCGCCAACCACGCCTGGTACACCTTCTGGTACGTGATCCCGACATTGCCGATGTTCCTGGTGTTTCCGGTCCTGCTGCCGCGGCTGGGCTTCTGGCCGACGCTGGGCGCCTGCGTGCTGATCACGGTAACTTCGTTCTGGCTGTTCGCGCTGCTGGTGCGGCGCTTCGGCATCGAACTGTTGTAGCGCGGGCGGACTGCCGGAGCTGATCGCCTGTCGTCACCGGGCGACGGCGGCTTTGTACTCCGCACACCTTGCCGTGCGTTATATCCGGGCCGTCTCCGCGGCTGAACTTTTGTGATCATCTCCAGCCCAATCGCAGCATGCGTCTCCCTTCCCTGTTTTTCCTGTTGACCCTGATCCTGCTGCCGCAAGCCTTGTGGCCGGCCCATGCGGTGACCGATGCCAGGGCGAAACCGTCGGCTGCCGCGACCAAGAAGCCGGCCGCGGCGGCAAAAAAACCCCGGCCGCCGCAGTCCGTCGTTACGCCCCCCGCGGTGGTGACCGCCACAGGCGACGGTCAGGCGGGTTATGTGCATTACTGGCTGATCACGGCGCCCAACGGTGATCAGGAAATCCAGGTCGGCATCGAACTGCCCGACCAGCGCATCGCCTGGTCATTTCCCGGTCTCGGCGTGCATACCGCGGCATTTCTTGCCGACGGCGAAGTGGATGTTCCGGGAGGGGCATTCAAGGTGCAGCATCTCTACGGCCTGCGGCCTTTTGCCGGTGACGCGGCGATGCGCACGCTGCGTGGCAATCTGATGCGCCGGGTGACGCCACTGGTCCGCCAGCGCGTGCCGTACTGCGAACTGAACGGCCTGACCGCGGAACTGTGCATGAGCTGCATGGGTTTCGTGTCGCAGATCCTGTTTCCGGGGCGGACACCGGAATATGCGAATTTCCCGCGCAATTTCCCGCGCATCGCCGGCGAGGAGTACCACACCACCGAGGACCTGCTGCTGTACCTGACGGGACTGCATGCCCTGCCCGGCGATGCCGCGCGCAAACGGCGCATGGCGGCCATCGGCGGACCGCCGGCCCTGCAGGAGGAACTGGCCCGGCTGGTGCAGCAACTGGGCCCTGCCCCGGCAACGGCGACCGCCAGCGCCAAAACCCCGGCCAGGAGGTCGCTGCGGGCTGCGCCCAAAACCGCGATCAAACGCGCCGGTTGAGTGGCTTGAAGCGTCACGACCGTCGTCAATACGCGACAACACAAATATTGCTGCTGCTGCGGTAGGCGCCTTTGCCGCCGGCAGCGTTATGGCCAGATCATGATGATTGCCGGCAGGTTCAGCTTTCACGATTCCGCAGCTTGCAGTCGCAGGGGGCAGGCCCTGCTCTTCGTCGCGGTTTTGACGCTGTCCGGTGTGCTGCCGGCGCAGGCGGCATACCGCAGCACGGTCGCCACGCTGTCACCGGCTGCCCTGGCGGTACCATCCCGCAACAAGCCGCGGGCCGCGCCGGCACGACCGGCGGCGACCGACCCGGTGAAGGTCCTGTCCGTGGTGACGGCGCCGGGCAGCGGCCAGGTGGGTTATGTGCATTACTGGGTGATCACCGCGCCTGACGGCGAGGAGGAAATCCAGGTCGGCATCGAGTTGTCCGGCGGCCGCATTGCCTGGGCATTTCCGGAACTCGGGGTCCAGGTGGTGCCTTTCATCGCGGACGGCGAGGTCGATGCGCGGGGCCAGCGTTTCCGGGTGCAGCATCTGTACGGACTGCGGCCCTTTGCCGATGATGCAGCGATGCGGCTGTTTCGCGAACAGGTCGAGCGCCGTGTGGCGCACTGGATCGACGATGAAACGGCCTATTGCTACAGCGGCAGGCGGGAGCGTGAAATCTGCCTGAGCTGCATGGGACTGGTGATGCACCTGCTGTTCCCGGGGAAGACGCCCGCGCATCCCGCGGTTCCGCAGGATTTCCCGCGCATCGGCGGGGATCTGCAGTACAGCACCGAAGACCTGCTGTTGTACCTGACCCGCTTGCACCTGCTGCCCGGCGAAGCAGCCCGCCGCCAGCGCATTGCCGTACTGGGCGGTCCGCCGGCGCTGAAAGAGGAATTGACCCGCCTGTCGACGCAACTGGCAGATGAGCGGCCCGTGGTGGCCGATGCGGTCAAACCGCCGAAGCGCCGCGTCAGTGCCCGTCCGCCGGCGCCGAAGCCGCTGCTGCGCCGGCCCGCTGGCTGACGGCCTAGAAACTTTCGTCGTCGCGCAGGTAACGCCACTGCCCGACCGGCAGGTCGCCCAGCATGACCTTGCCGATGCGCACCCGCTTCAGGCCGGTCACGGTCAGTCCGACCAGCTCGCACATGCGGCGGATCTGGCGTTTTTTGCCCTGGCGCAGCACGAAGCGCAGTTGGTCGCGGTTCTGCCACGAGACCTTGGCCGGACGCAGGGCTTCGCCGTCGAGGCTCAGGCCGTGGTTCAGTTTGGCGAGGCCCTCGGCGTTGAGCCGGCCCGTCACCCGCACCAGATACTCCTTTTCGATGCGCGAGTTCTCGCCGATCAGCTGCTTGGCGATGCGGCCGTCCTGGGTCAGCACCAGCAGTCCCGTGGAATCGATGTCGAGCCGACCGGCCGGTGCGAGCCCGCGCAGATGCTGCGGGCCGAAGCGCAGCGGGCTGCGGTCCCCGCTGTAATGGTTGCCGGCGATGACCAGGGTTGATGCCGGCTTGTAGTTTTTTTCCGCCTGGCCCGAGACAAAACCCACGGGTTTGTGCAGCAATATCGTGACCTGCGCCTGCTGCCGGTCGCGCGCCGCCGCCGCCAGCGTGATGGTCTGCGTCGGGAGGATGCGGGTACCCAGTTCGGTGACCGGCTGCCCGTCGACCAGCACCCAGCCGCGCTCGATGTAACTGTCGGCTTCGCGCCTGGAACAGAGGCCCTGTTCAGACATCAGTTTGGAGAGGCGGATCTTTTCCATGTCAGGGCGGCGGTTTTGCTGCGGAGTGGCTATCGCTGCAGCAAGAGGTAAATTTATAAGTATTTGTTTTTATTGATATTTTTATTCTGCTGCGGGTCAAAGTGCAGCAAAGATCTTTGCTGCGGCCTTGACCGTGCGTTCGATTTCCGCGGGGCCATGGGCGGCGGATACGAAGCCGGCCTCATACGCCGACGGGGCGAGGTAGACACCCTCGGCCAGCATCGCATGAAAAAAGCGGTTGAAAGCGTCCTTGTCGCATTGCATCACCTCGGCGTACGAGGTCGGCGGTGTTTCGCGGAAATAGAGGCCGAACATGCCGCCGACGTTGCGCGCCGAAAACGGGATGCGCCGGGCCTGCGCGGCTTCGGCAAGGCCGCTGCACAACTGGTGTGTGGCGGCGGCGAGCCGGTCATGAAATCCCGGCGCCTGGATCAATTGCAGCGTGGCCAGTCCCGCCGCGACAGCCACCGGATTGCCGGAGAGCGTGCCCGCCTGGTACACCGGTCCCACCGGCGCCAGGCACTGCATGATGTCGCGGCGCCCGCCGAAAGCCCCCACCGGCAGGCCGCCGCCGATGACCTTGCCCAGCGTGGTGAGGTCGGGCTTGATGCCGTACAGCGCCTGGGCGCCGCCCAGCGCGACACGGAAGCCGGTCATCACTTCGTCGAAGATCAGCACCGCGCCATGCTGCGTGCACAGCCGGCGCAGCGATTCGAGGAAACCCGGCCGCGGCGCGACCAGGTTCATGTTGCCGGCCACGGGTTCGACGATGACTGCGGCGATGTCACGGCCTTCGCGCGCGAAGGCCGCTTCCAGCCCGGTTTCGTCGTTGTAGTCGAGCACCAGCGTGTGTGCCGCGGTTTCGGCGGGAACACCCGCCGATGACGGCTGGCCGAAAGTCAGCGCGCCCGAGCCGGCCTTCACCAGCAGCGAATCGGCATGGCCGTGGTAACAGCCTTCGAACTTGATGATTTTGCTGCGCCCGGTGAAGCCGCGGGCGAGGCGGATCGCGCTCATCGTCGCCTCGGTGCCCGAGCTGACCAGGCGGACCTGTTCCAGCGAGGGCACCAGCCGGCGCAGCAGATCGGCCATCTCGACCTCGGCTTCGGTCGGCGCACCGAAGGACAGTCCGCGCTCCGCCGCCTGCTGCACGGCCTTCACCACGTCGGGGTGGGCGTGGCCGCAGATCAGCGGGCCCCAGGAACCGACATAGTCGATGTAACTGTTGCCGTCGGCATCCCACACCAGCGCGCCCTTGCCACGCTGGAAAAACAGCGGTGTGCCACCGACGGACCTGAAGGCGCGTACGGGGGAGTTGACGCCGCCGGGGATGCCCAGCTGGGCGTGGTTAAACAGCTTCTGGCTTTTTTTCATGACGGGTTTCGAACAGGGTCTGGAAACTGCGGGCCGCGGCGCTGATGTTTTCAGCCGCGAACACCGCCGAAATCACGGCCACCGCGTCCACTCCGGCGGCCAGCAGTTGCGGTGCATTGTGCGGCGTGATGCCGCCGATGGCCACCACCGGAACGGCAAAGCGCCGTTTGGCGCGGCTGATCAGCTCCAGCGGCGGGCGCACGGCGCCGGGTTTGACGGTGGATGCGAAAAAACTGCCGAAGGCGATGTGGTCGGCGCCCGCGGCGATCGCCGCTGCGGCCAGTTCGATGCGGTCGTAGCAGGAGGCCCCGAGCAGGCGCTGCGGTCCCAGCCGCGCGCGGGCAGCGGCCAGGTCGCCGTCGTCGCCGCCGAGGTGCAGTCCGGCCGCGTCGCACTCGAGGGCGAGTTCAAGGTGGTCATTGATGATCAGCGGCACACCGGCGGCGCTGCACAGCGCCTGCAGCGCCCGTGCCTGCGCGCTGCGCAGCGCCGGGGTCGCGGTCTTGTTGCGGTACTGCAGCACCCGGACGCCGCCGGCAAGCGCCGCGCGCACCCGGTGCAGCAGTTCGCCCGTGTCGGCGAGGTCGGGCGTGATCGCGTAGAGGCCTGCGATCCGCGGATTCACGCCTGCGGCTCGCCGTCGCTTTCGGGCGTGCCGGAAGTGTCGTCTTCGCGTGCCCAGAACAGCCGGTCGGGGATGTGCTGACCCATGCCGGGGCGGAAGGCGAGTTTCAGCGACTGCCAGGTGTATTCCTGGGCGTCGCGAACGGCTTCCTGCATGTCGACGCCGTTGGCGATGGTGGCCGCCAGCGCCGAGGCCAGCGTGCAGCCCGAGCCGTGGAAACTGCCGGGCAGGCGCGGCCAGGAATCGCTGCGCACCACGCCGTCGCTGTTGTACAGCGTGTTGGTGACATCGCCGGTGTGTTCGTGGGTCCCGGTGATCAGCACGTACTCGCAGCCGGATTCGAGGATGCGTCGCGCGCATTCGGCCAGGTCCGGATTGTCGCTGTCGTCGCCGTCATCCGCGGCGAGCCGGCGCGCCTCGATGCTGTTGGGTGTGACGATGGTGGTCTGCGGGATCAGCAGTTCGCGGATCGCCGTCAGCATTTCCTCGGAAGCCAGTTCGTCGCCGCGGCCGGAAGCGAGCACCGGGTCGAGGATCAGCGGAATTTCCGGGTAGTCCGAAACCACTTCGGCCACCGCCGCGATCGCCTCCAGGCTGCCGAGCACGCCGACCTTGAACGCGGCGACCGGCATGTCTTCAAGGATGCAGCGCGCCTGGTCGGCCACCCATTCACCGTCGATCGGCTGCACGCCGTCAACGCCGGTGGTGTCCTGGATGGTGATCGCGGTGACCACCGAAACCGGGTGGCAGCCCATGCTGGCGAGCGTCATGATGTCGGCCTGCAGGCCGGCGCCGCCGGTGGGATCGGTGGCGGCAAAAACCATGACGATGGGTGGCGAGTCGGTCATGCGCGGGAATTGGGGCGCGGTGAGGGGATCAGCTAGAATGTCGAGGCGATTGTAGCTTAATAACCGAGAAGCCACCCAGAAGACGCTGATGACCACCGACAACGGGCAGTACCGTAAATACATGTGTTTGATCTGCGGCTATATCTATGACGAGGCCGCCGGTGTTCCGGACGAAGGCATTGCCGCGGGCACCAAATGGGAGGATGTTCCGATGAACTGGACTTGTCCGGAATGCGGCGCGCGCAAGGAGGATTTCGAGATGGTGCAGATATGAGGAGATGCGGGCGATGAGACTTTTGCACACCATGATCCGCGTCGGCGACCTGCAGCGTTCGATCGACTTCTACACCCAGGTGCTGGGCATGAAGCTGCTGCGGAAGACCGATTATCCCGGTGGCCGCTTCACCAACGCCTTTGTCGGTTACGACGATGAATCGCGGGCCGCGGTGCTCGAACTGACCCACAACTGGGACACGAAGTCCTATGACATGGGCACCGGCTTCGGCCATGTCGCGGTGGAAGTCGAGGATGCATACAAGGCCTGCGACGAGGTGAGAAAACGCGGCGGCAGGGTCACGCGCGAGCCGGGGCCGATGAAACACGGCACCACGGTGATTGCCTTCGTCGAGGACCCGGACGGTTACAAGATCGAGTTCGTGCAGCGCAAGGCGGCGGGCTGAGTTTCAGGCCGGCGCTGCAAGGGCGTCGGCGATGCGCACGAAATCCGCGACGGCGAGTTCCTGCGCCCTTGCGCCGGCATCGATGTCGAGCCGCGCAAGCTGCTCCGCCGTAACCATGCCCTTCAAGGTGTTACGCAGGGTCTTGCGGCGCTGGCCGAATGCGCGGGCGACGACCGCGGCCAGCATCGCCTCGTCGCGCGCCGGATGCGGCAGCGTCGCGAAAGGCATCAGCCGCACCACGGCGGAGTCGACCTTCGGCGCCGGATCGAAGGATTCCGGCGGCACGTCGAACAGTTTTTCCATGTCGAAGCGGTACTGCAGCATCACCGACAGCCGGCTGAATTCGGCGTCGCCGGGCGCCGCGATCATGCGTTCGACCACTTCCTTCTGCAGCATCACGTGGATGTCGCGGATGCGGCCGGCGAAGGCGGCGAGGCGGAACAGCAGCGGTGTGGAGATGTTGTAGGGCAGGTTGCCGACCACGCGCAGGTCTTCATCCAGAGTCGCAAAATCGAACTCCAGCACATCGCCTTCGTGGATCAGCAGCCGTTCCGGGGCGTGGAGTCCGCGCAGCCGCGCGATCAGGTCGCGGTCGATTTCGATGACATGCAGGCGGTCGAGCCGGTCGAGCAGCGGCGTGGTGAGTGCGCCGAGGCCGGGCCCGATTTCCACGACCGCATCGCCGCGCTGCGGCCGGACGGCCTCGATGATGCCGGCGATGATGCCGTCGTCGACCAGGAAATTCTGGCCGAACCGTTTCCGCGGAATGTGCCGGGGCGCGCGCCCGCTCATGCGGGGCGCCGGCCGTGCCGCGCCAGTTCGGCCGCGAGTTCAACCGCCGCCACCAGGCTTTCGCAGCTGGCCCTGCCGCTGCCGGCGAGCGCCAGCGCGGTGCCGTGGTCGACCGAGGTGCGGATGACCGGCAGGCCGAGCGTGATGTTGATGCCGCCGCCGAAACTCGCGTACTTGAGCACCGGCAGCCCCTGGTCGTGGTACATCGCCAGCACGCAGTCGCAGTGTTTCAGCTTTTCGGGCTGGAACAGCGTGTCGGCGGGCAACGGACCCTCGAGCAGGAAACCTTCACTGCGCAGGCGTTCGAGCACCGGGATGATGACGTCGATTTCCTCGCGGCCGAGATGACCCGATTCGCCGGCGTGCGGGTTGAGCCCCGCGACGAGGATCCGCGGCCTGGCAATCGCGAAGCGGGCAACCAGGTCACCGTGCAGCACGCGCAATATGCGCTCCAGCCCGTCGCGCGTGATCGCGGCGGCGACGTCCTGCAGCGGCAGGTGGGTGGTGGCCAGCGCAACACGCATGCCGCCGCCGGCGAGCATCATCACCACCTGTGGCGCTCCCAGCCGTTCAGCCAGGAATTCGGTGTGGCCGGTGAAGGGGATGCCGGCGTCGTTGATGACCGCCTTGTGCACCGGCGCGGTGGCCATCGCGTCAAACCGGCCGTCACGGCAACCGTCGGCGGCGGTTTCCAGCGTGCGCAGCACGTAAGGACTGTTGGCCGGGTCAAGAACGCCCGCTTGCGCGGGCCGGGCCAGCGGCACATGCAGCACGGAAAAAGCGGAGGGATCGGCGCGGCCGCTCCAGCGCGGCAGCCTGCAGTCCGGCAGGCCCGCAGCGCCGGCGCGTTCGCGCAGCAAGCCTTCATCGGCAATGAACACCACGCGCGCCGGGAGGCTGCGCCGGGTCAGCATTGCGCAAAGCTCCGGGCCGATTCCCGCGGGCTCGCCTGCGGTGACGGCTATCAGCGGGGAGGTCGGCCCGGCGGAATTCATGGCGCGGGCGCCGCGTTATCTTTCTTCAAGGCGCTGTTCCACGTAGGCGCTGTCGCGCAGCTGGCGCACCCATTCCTGGTAGGCCTCGTCGGTCTTGCGCTCGCGCAGCGCCTGGCGCGCGTTCATCCGCTGTCCTTCGCGGGTCATGTCCTGGCTGCGGCGCTCCAGCACTTCGATCACGTGCCAGCCGAAGGGGCTGCGCACCGGAGTGCTGATTTCGCCGGGTTTCAGGGCATTCATGGCCTGTTCGAACTCCGGCACGGTGTCGCCGGGGTTGAGCCAGCCGAGGTCGCCGCCGCGCGCGGCGCTGCCGTCCTCTGAATGGGCGCGCGCCAGTTCGGCGAAATCGGCCTTGTTGTCGAGCCGCTCCTTCAGCGCGAGCAGGCGGTTCCGGGCTTCGGTTTCGGACACCAGCTCGTTGGTCTTGATCAGGATGTGGCGGGCGCGGGTCTGCTGGACCATGATCGGCGCCTGTCCGCCTCGACGCTCGTTGAGGCGCAGGATGTGGAAGCCGTTGGGGCTGCGCAGCAGCTCGGTCAGCTGGCCGGCCTGCAGCGGACGCAGGGCTTCGAGAAACAGCGTCGGCAGTCGTTCGCTCTCCCGCCAGCCGAGCAGGCCGCCCTGTAGTGCTTCGGGCGCGTCCGAAAATGCCGCGGCGACCTGGCGGAAATCGGCGCCGCCCTTGAGCTGCGCCAGCGCCTGTTCCGCGCGGGCGCGCCGCGCCTGCAGCTGCTCCGGCGAGGCGTTTTCCGGCACCGAGACCAGCACGTGCGACACGTTGAATTCGTCGCCGCGGCCCGGCTGCGCCTGCTGGTTCTGGATGAAATTGTCGATCTCGGACTCGGTGATGACGATTTTCTGCGCGACCTCGCGCTCGCGCAGCCGCGCCAGCGTGATTTCGCTGCGGATGTCCTCGCGGAACTTGTCGAAGGGCACGCCGTCGCGTTCCAGCGTTGCGCGCAGCTGAGCCGGAGTGAGCTTGTTTTCCGCGGCAATGCGCGCCAGGGCCTTGTCGAGCTCCGCGTCATCGACGCGCAGGCCGATGTTGCGCGCATGCTGCATCTGCACCCGGTCCCCGATCAGGCGTTCGAGCAGCTGGCGCTCGATGACTTCACGCGGCGGCGGCGGGGTGCCCTGCTGGCGCAGCTGCCGGAACGCAAAATCGACGCGGGCGGCGAGTTCCTGGCGGGTGATGATTTCATCGTTGACGACGGCGACGATGCTGTCGATGGTGACGATGGCGCGCGGTTTGGCACCCTGTGCGTGGGCCGCCGGGCCGGAGGCGGCCAGCAGGGCGGTGCAGAGCAGGAACATGAAGAATCGCGATGGCATGTTGAATCCAGGAAGTTCGGGTTGTTCGGCGCGGCGGGCTAGAACACGCCCGGTACATTGTATTGGACCGGCGCCGCCGCGCGGGGATCCAGCGACTTGTAGCCGCTGATGTTGCGGAACAGGACTTCCGTCGGGTTGGTGCCGATGCGCGAGATGCCGCTCAGTTCAAGCTGGACGAAAATCGAGGTGCTGGCCGCCGAGGTCGTGGTGGCAAAGCGGTGTCCGACGATGCGCAGGGCCCAGCAGCGGTCATTGTATTCGACGCCGGCCAGCGCCTCCAGGGTCCGGTTGTCGCGCATCGAATAGTTCCAGCGGGCGACCGCGGTCCAGCGTCCGTCGATCGGCCATTGCGCCGATACGTCGGCCTGGCGCAGGGTGTTGATGGTGTCGCGATAGGCCAGGTTCAGCACCTTGCCGGCCTGCGGCTGGTAACGCCCGGCGATGTTGAATTTCTGGACCTGCTTGAGGTCGGTGTTGTACTGCCAGCCCGCTTCGGTGGTCCAGTTTTTCGCGATGTTGCCGCTGATCACCGCGAGCAGGTCGGAACTGTTGCTGTCGCGCGCGCGGGGGGCGACCCCCGGCAGCGTCACCTGCTGCGGTTCGAAGTAATAACGCTGGGCCAGCGCCACGCGCAGGCGTTCGATCCCGGTTGCGGCGTCGATGAAACGGGAGCTGACGCCGGCGGTCAGCTGGTTGGCGTCGTTGATGCGGTCGCTGCCGCTGAACTGGTTCTCCGAGAACAGCGTCGCGAAATTGACGTCCTGCAGCCCGCTTTCGAAATTGGGCAGGCGGCTCTGGTCCTTGTAGGGGATGTAGACATAGTAGGCCTTGGGTTCCAGCGTCTGGATCAGTGCCTGGCCGCCGGCCTGCATTTCGCGTTCGAACACGACCCCGGTTTCCGCGCTGAATATCGGCAGCGTCCGCGTGCGGTCCTCCAGGTTGGCCGTGTTGTTGCCGCCCATCGCGTAGCGCGTGATGTGGGCGCCGATTTTCGGCGTCACGAAGGCAAACGCGTTCTGCAGCGGCAGCGACAGGCTGGGGTTGAGCACCATGCGCTGGCCGTTGACCAGCGACGGATGGTCAAACGCCGTGTAACTGCCGAGGAGATCGAAATCCCCGATGCGCGTGCCCAGGCGCTGCGCCGACAGCGTCAGCTGCGGCTGGCGGTTGTAAGGCGCCACCAGCGGTGCCAGCGGGTCCGACTGCAGCGTCTGCCAGCGCTGGGCGAATGCCGAGAAGCTGTAGGTGCCGCTGTCGCCCCAGGTGCCGCCGCGCGCGAGGGTCAGGTCATTGGTCAGGAAGACCTGGGAGGTCACGGCAACCTGGGTTGAGAGGTCGGTGAAATAGTTGCCGTCGGACACGCGGTTGATGTTGAAGGTGCCGCTCCAGCCGCGGCCCAGGGTCTGCTGGTGTTTGGCGAACAGTCCCCAGCGGTCGCGGCTGACCTGCTGGTCGCTGGTGAGGATCTCGGTGCGCGCCTCGCCCTGCCAGTTCGGATTCAGATAACGGAACTCGCCGCCGAGCTGCAGGCCGCGCTTGGTCATGTAGCGCGGGTACAGCGTGGCGTCCATTTCCGGCGCGATGTTCCAGTAGTAGGGAACCGTGAATTCGAAGCCGGTGGTGTTGGAGGTCCGGTAACTTGGCGTCAGGAATCCGGACTTTCGTTCCTGGTGCAGCGAGAACGACAGGTAGGGCGAATAAAAAATGGTCTTGTCGAAGAACACGATGCTGGCATCACGGGCGACGCCGACGTCTCGGCTGCGGTCGATGTCCAACTGGCGGGCGCGGATGAACCAGGCGTCGTTGCCGGGCTCGCAGGTCGTGTAGCTCGCGGTCTGCACGCGGTACTGACCCGGGCCCTCGAACAGCAGCCGCTCCGCGGTGCCGCGGCCGTCGGTGTCGCTGAACCGTGCTCCGCCCCCGGTGCTGGTGCCGGATGGCGTGCTGACCAGCATGTAGCGCGGCTGTTCCATGAAACCGCGGTCGGTGCCGATTTCGTAGCGCAGCGCATCACCCTCGATGATTTCGCGGCCCTGTTCGATGCGCACATTGCCCTTGGCCGTCAGCACATCGGTCGGCGTGTCGTGGCGCATCCAGTCCGCAAAAAAAGCCTGGCCGCGCTTGCGCAGCCGTGCACTGCCATGGGCTTCGATTTCCCGGTCCTGTATGCCCTGCAGGCGGTCGGCTTCGATGAACAGCGGCACCTCGTCGGTGTTGTCCGCCGGGATCAGCAGCAGGCTGGGCTGCGATTTGAGTTTCAGCCCCTGTTCCGCCCCGGCCGCCAGCGGCAGTGCGCACAGCACGGCAAGCGCAATCCGGGTTTTTCTGGAGGAGGGCATCGGAGGGGGTGTCAGGCGAGGTGGGGTAAAATCTCACAATTCATTGAATGAAGCAACGCTTGAACCCCTCACCAGTGGCCGGGCGCGACGAGCGCCTCGAATCGCTCAGCGCATGGCTCTCCGGCCACCTCGCCGGCGCCTCGTTCTCGCTGGCGCCGGCATCCGCCGACGCCAGCTTCCGCCGCTATTTCCGCGTCACATTCTCGGGGGAGACGCGCATCGCGATGGATGCGCCGCCCGGACACGAGGACTGCCGCCCCTTCGTCAAGGTTGCGCGGCTGATGGCGGAGGCGGGACTCCACGTGCCGCAGGTGCTGGCCGCCGACATCGACCGCGGATTCCTGCTGCTGTCCGACCTCGGCGACACCACCTACCTGAAGGCGCTGGATGACGCCAATGCCGATGCGCTGTTCGGCGATGCGATCGGCGCACTGGTCGACTGGCAGCGGGCGAGCCGCCCGGGCGTGCTGCCGCCCTATGACCGCGCGCTGCTGCAAAGGGAGATGGACCTTTTCCCGGAGTGGTATGTCGGCCGCCATCTCGGCGCCACGCTGTCGGCCGCACAGCACGAAACCCTGGCCCGCATCACCGGCCTGCTGGCCGACAGCGCGCTGGCGCAGCCGTCCGTTTACGTGCATCGCGATTACATGCCGCGCAACCTGATGCTGTCTTCGCCGAACCCCGGCGTGCTTGATTTCCAGGACGCGGTGTACGGCCCCCTGACCTACGATGTCGCTTCGCTGTTCCGCGACGCGTTCATCAGCTGGCCGGAAGAGCGCGCGCTGGACTGGGTGGTCCGCTACTGGGAGCAGGCGAAACGCGCGGGATTGCCGGTCGACCAGGATTTCGGCGCGTTTTACCGCGCCTTTGAGTGGATGGGACTGCAGCGGCATCTCAAGGTGCTCGGCATCTTCGCGCGCATCCGTTACCGCGACGGCAAGCCCGCCTATCTTGAAGACGCGCCGCGTTTTATCGGATATGTCCGGGCCGTGTGCGCGCGTTATGCCGTCCTGGCCCCGCTGGCGCAGCTGCTCGACGAACTCGAGCAGCGTCCGCCGCAGGTCGGTTACACCTTCTGAGCCGGGTGGCCGCGGTGAAAGCGATGATCCTGGCGGCGGGGCGCGGCGAGCGGATGCGGCCATTGACCGACCGTGTGCCCAAGGCGCTGCTCTCCGTGGGCGGCCGGCCGCTGATCCTGCGCCTGGTGCAGGCGCTGGCCGATGCCGGCATCCATGAGCTGGTCATCAATCTGGCCCATCTCGGCGGGCAGATCGCGGACAGGCTCGGTGATGGCGGCCGTTTCGGCGTGCGCATCGCCTATTCGCGCGAAGCGGAGGCCCTGGAGACCGCCGGGGGCATTGCGAATGCCCTGCCCCTGCTCGGAACCGCGCCCTTCATCGCCGTCAATGCCGATATCTGCACCGATTACGGCTTTTCCGGACTGGTGACGACGGCACGCCAGTTGCCGCAGCAGGGCGCGCTGGCGCATCTGGTGCTGGTGCCCAACCCGCCGCACCATGCGGCCGGCGATTTTGGATTGTCCGGCGACAGGGTCACGGCGGATGGCGCGCTGCGCCACACCTTCAGCGGCATCGGGGCCTATCAGCCGGCCCTGTTCGCCGGCGTCGCGCCCGGCGCCAGGGCGCGGCTCGCCGATCTGCTGTACGCGGGCATTGCGCAGCGGCAGGTGACCGGGGAGCTGTATCCAGGCTACTGGCAGGATGTCGGCACGCCGGAACGCCTCGCGGAAGCGGATCGCCGGGCCGCCGGATGATTTCCCGTCCGGATGCCGCCGGGATCGATGCCGCGCTGGTCCTTGACCCGGCGTGGATCGCGGACCTGCGATCAAACTGGCTGCAGCTGATGGATGCCGCGGTGTGGGACGATCCGGCCATGCAGCGGCTGGGTGATGCGCCGCGGCTGCGCAAGCGGCTGCTCGAGCTGGGCGAGCGGTTGAAAAGCCTGGCTGCGGACCGGCACTGGATTCCGCATCCGCGAGAGCGCCTGAAAAGCGCGCTGGCCGCAGCGGCCGGTGTGCGCGAAACGCTGGCTGCCGTGGAAAGTCTGCTGACGGGACTGGCTCCCGGGCCCGGCGCAGAACGTTTCCGGGCAGGATTGCAGGGGCTGCGGCAGGCCATCGACGGACTGCTGCCGGCCCGCGAGAACGCCTGGGCGCAGCTTCTGGACGCACAGCTCGGCGACTGAGTCGCGCGGCTATAATCGATCCATGCAGACACTCACTCCACCGGCTGCGGTGTACGCCGCGCGCCGGGCACGGCTGGCGGCACTGCTCGGCGATGGCATCGCGATTGTGCCCACGGCACCGGAGCGCATCCGCAACCGTGATGCCCACTATCCCTACCGCTACGACAGCTATTTCTATTACCTGACGGGATTCCGCGAGCCGGAAGCCGTGCTGGTGCTGGCCGGTGGTGCGGCTCCGCAGAGCATCCTGTTCTGCCGCGAAAAAAATGCGGAACGCGAGATCTGGGACGGCCATCGCCACGGGCCGGCGGCGGCGCGCGAAATTTTTGCCCTCGATGCGGCCCATCCCGTCGGCGAGCTCGATGCGCGCATGCCCGATCTGCTGGCGGACCGTCCGGCAGTCCATGTCCATCTCGGCGCCGACGCCGCCTGGGATGCGCGGGTACTGGGCTGGATCAACGCGGTGCGCGGCCGCGCGCGCAGCGGGGTTGCCGCGCCGCAGGACATCCGCGATGTGCGCGTGCTGCTCGATGACATGCGCCTGTTCAAGGACGAACATGAGCTGGGACTGATGCGTCGCGCGGGCGACATTTCGGGTGCCGCCCACCGCCTCGCCATGCAGGCCGCGCGGCCGGGCGCCACGGAGTACGAAATCGAAGCCGTGCTCCAGCACGAATTCCGGCGCCGCGGCGCGCAGGCGCCCGCGTACACGCCGATCGTCGCCGGCGGCGCCAATGCCTGCGTGCTGCATTACGTCGAGAACAGCGCGACATTGGCCGACGGCGACCTGCTGCTGATTGACGCCGGCTGCGAGCTTGACGGATACGCATCCGACATCACGCGCACCTTCCCGGTCAGCGGCCGCTTCAGCGGCCCGCAGCGCGCGGTTTACGAGATGGTGCTGGCGGCGCAGGCCGCGGCGATTGCCGCCGTGAAGCCGGGCGCGCGCTGGAACGATCCGCATGATGCCGCAGTGCGGGTGCTGGCGCAGGGTTTCATCGATCTCGGGCTGCTGCAGGGCACGCTGGATGGCGCGCTGGAGCAGGAGAGTTACCGCCAGTTTTACATGCACCGCACCGGACACTGGCTGGGACTCGACGTGCATGATGCCGGCGAGTACAAGGTTGGCGGTGTCTGGCGCGAACTGCGGCCGGGCATGGTGCTGACCGTGGAACCCGGCTGTTATGTCCGCCCGGGACCGGGCGTGCCGGAAACGTTTGCCCATATCGGCGTGCGCATCGAGGACGATGCGCTGGTGACGGCCGGCGGCTGCGAAATCCTCAGCAGCAGCGCGCCGAAAAGCGTTGCCGACATCGAAGCGCTGATGCGTGCCGGCCATGCCTGAATCCGCCGATGTCGTGATTGCCGGCGGCGGGCCGGTGGGCAGCGCACTGGCGCTGGCCCTGCGTGATGGCGGGCGGCGGGTGGTTCTGCTGGAAGCACGCAGCGGATCCGGCGGCGATGCGCGGCCCCTGGCCTTGTCCTATGGCAGCCGCCTGATCCTCGAGCGTCTCGGCGTCTGGGAAGCCCTTGCGGTGACCGCAACCCCGATCCGCAACATCCATGTGTCGCAGCGCGGCGGCTTCGGTCGTGTCGGACTGGATGCCGCCGAAACCGGCGTGCCCGAACTCGGTTATGTCGTCGATTACACGCGCCTGTCGCAGGCGCTGGAACAGGCGGTCCTGACATCCGGAACGGTTTGCCGCCAAGGCGCCCGCGTCCAGGCCTGGCAGGGCGGTAACCCGGCACGGGTCAGTTACGAACTGGCCGGCGTGATGCAGGAACTGGAGGCCGCGGTGCTGGTGATCGCCGATGGCGGCGCGGTGTCTGACGCGGCGTCGACGGATTACCTGCAATCGGCGGTGACGGCACGCGTGGTGAGTGAGCGCCCGCACAAGAACACGGCCTATGAACGGTTCACCCGCGACGGCCCGCTGGCGCTGCTGCCCGACGGCGATGCCTGGGCGCTGGTATGGACCACGACACCCGAGCGCGCACGTGAGCTGTGTGCGGTGGACGAGGCGGTTTTCCTCGCGGCATTGCAGGAGGCCTTCGGACAGCGCGCCGGCCGTTTCACCGCCGCCGCCGGCCGCGCCAGCCACGCCCTGTACCGGCGGCGCGCAAACGCCACAGCCGGGCACGTGGTGCTGATCGGCAATGCCGCGCAAACGCTGCATCCGGTCGCCGGGCAGGGTTTCAATCTCGGACTGCGCGATGCCTGGGAGCTGGCCGGACATGTGCTCGATTCCGCATCCGGCTCGCCGGGTTCGGCGGCGTGGCTGCAGGCCTATCGCGACCGCCGCCGCATCGATCGCGGGGGAGGCATCGGATTTACCCACGGCCTGGTCAGCCTGTTTTCCAATGACCTGCTGCCGCTCCGCCTGCTGCGCGGCACGGGGCTTGCTTTGCTCGGCTGCGTGCCGCCGCTGAAAAATTTCCTGGCGCGGCGCATGACCTTCGGCGCGCGCGGCTGAGCGGCGACGAATCGTTGTCGCACGGCGGCTTGTCCGCCGATCTGCAGGTGGCTTTCGAGCAATGCGCACTAAAGGTATTCATCGCAAAGCAGATTTTCCGCAGTGGCCGGATCCTGCCGCGCATGCGCGTGGTGCAAACGACACGGCTGCCCAAAAAATAGGCACATTTCCCTTTGCATGCCGCGCCAGTGTGATTACAATGGCGCCCTTTCTCCCGACACCCGCAAAAGAACAACACCGGTGCGCATCGGTTCCCATCAGCTGAAGAACAACCTCATTGTGGCACCGATGGCGGGCGTCACGGATCGCCCCTTCCGCCAGCTGTGCAAGATGATGGGCGCCGGCATGGCGGTGTCGGAGATGGTCGCCAGCAATTCGCTGCTCTGGGGTTCGGAAAAAACCCGGCGCCGCGCCAACCACGACGGCGAAGTCGATCCGATTTCGGTGCAGATTGCCGGCGCCGATCCGCAGATGCTGGCGGATGCCGCGCGCTACAACGTCGACCAGGGCGCGCAGATCATCGACATCAACATGGGTTGCCCGGCGAAGAAGGTCTGCAACGTGATGGCGGGTTCGGCGCTGCTGAAGGACGAACCGCTGGTCGCGCGCATCCTTGATGCCGTGGTCGGCGCGGTCGACGTGCCGGTGACGCTCAAAATCCGCACCGGCTGGGACCGCGACCACCGCAACGCGCGGATGGTGGCGCGCATCGCCGAAAGCGCCGGCATCCAGGCCCTGGCGATCCATGGCCGCACCCGCGCCTGCGGCTACAGCGGCGAGGCCGAATACGACACCATTGCCGCGGTCAAGGCCGAGATCCGCATCCCGGTGATCGCCAACGGTGACATCACGACGCCGGAGCGCGCGAAACATATTCTCGATTACACCGGCGCGGACGCCGTGATGATCGGCCGCGCCGCCCAGGGCCGGCCCTGGATGTTCCGTGAAATCACCCATTTCCTGGAAACCGGCCGGCACCTGCCGCCGCCGGCGGTGGAGGAAATCCACCGCGTGCTGCTGGCGCACCTGCAGGACCTGTACGGTTTTTACGGCGAACACACCGGCGTGCGGGTCGCGCGCAAGCACATCTCCTGGTACACCAAGGGCCTGGCCGGATCCGCGGCGTTCCGCCATGGCATGAACCAGCTGCAGACCTGCGCGGAGCAGATCGCGGCCGTGAACGACTTTTTTGCCGAACTTTCGGGTCTGGGCGAGCGCCTGACCTATGTGGAGGAACTTGCAGCATGATGAATGAAACCGAAATGGCCCGTGTCGTGCGCCGAGCGATCGACGGCTACTTCCGCGACTTGGACGGCGAAAAGGCCAGCGGCGTATACGACATGGTCATCGGCAGCGTGGAAAAACCGCTGCTCGAATCGGTGTTGAACAAGGTGCGCGGCAACCAGTCCCACGCCGCCGCGATGCTCGGCATCAACCGCAATACCCTGCGCAAAAAAATCAAGACCTACAACATCAAGTTCTGACGGGATCCGGGCCGCTCCCGCATCGTCGTCAATCACGCAGCCGCATCCATGGCCATCATCAAGCAGGCACTGATCAGCGTTTCCGACAAGGCGGGCGTCGTCGAGTTCGCGCGCGGACTGGCGGGTTTCGGCGTGGCGTTGCTGTCGACCGGCGGCACCGCCAAACTGCTGCGCGATGCCGGACTCGCGGTCACGGAAGTCGCGGAGTACACCGGGTTTCCGGAGATGCTCGACGGCCGCGTCAAGACACTGCATCCGAAAATCCACGGCGGACTGCTCGGCCGGCGCGACCTGCCGGAACATGTCGAGGCCATGCGGAAGGCGGGCATCGCCGGCATCGACATGGCGGTGATCAATCTCTATCCCTTCACGCAGACCATCGCGAAGGACGGTTGTACCTTCGCCGAGGCGATCGAGAACATCGACATCGGCGGTCCGGCGATGGTGCGCAGCGCGGCGAAGAACCACGAACATGTCGCCGTCGTCACCGATCCGGCGGACTACGCATCCATCCTCAGGGAAATGGCGAGCGCCAGCGGCGCCCTGGGTGCGGAAACCCGGTTCCGGCTGGCGTGCAAGGCCTTCTCGCATACCGCCGCCTACGACGGCGCGATCAGCAATTACCTGACCGCGCTGCAGCCCGACGGCAGGGCCGCGGTGTTTCCGCAGCGGCTGAACCTGCAGCTCGAACAGGTGCAGGCGCTGCGTTACGGTGAAAACCCGCATCAGCAGGCCGCGTTCTACCGCGACCCCGTTCCGGCGCCGGGCAGCCTCGCCGCCTATCGCCAGCTGCAGGGCAAGGAACTGTCATACAACAACATTGCCGATGCCGATGCGGCCTGGGAGTGCGTGAAGACCTTCGACGCCCCTGCCTGCGTGGTCGTCAAACATGCCAATCCCTGCGGTGTGGCCGTCGAGGCGGATGTGGCGGCGGCCTACGACAAGGCCTTCGCCACCGATCCGACCTCCGCCTTCGGCGGCATCATTGCGGTCAACCGCGCGCTGGATGCCGCGACGGCACGGGCGATCTCGAAGCAGTTCGTTGAAGTGATCATTGCGCCGGAAATTGCGCCGGACGCGCTGGCGGTGTTCGCGCAGAAGGCCAATATCCGCGTGCTGGAAGTGCCGCTCACCGCGGGCGCCAACCGCTACGACCTGAAACGCGTCGGCGGCGGCCTGCTGGTGCAGACGCCGGATGACATGAATGTGGCAGCGGCACAGCTGAAGGCGGTGACCCGGAAAAAACCCTCGGCTGCGCAGCTCGCCGACCTGCTGTTTGCCTGGCGCGTGGCCAAGTTCGTCAAATCGAATGCCATCGTGTTCTGCGGCAACGGCGCGACACTGGGCGTCGGCGCCGGCCAGATGAGCCGTGTCGATTCGGCGCGCATCGCCTCGATCAAGGCGGAGAACGCCGGCTTGAAACTCGGCGGCTCGGTGGTGGCTTCGGATGCCTTTTTTCCGTTTCGCGACGGCGTCGACGTGGTGGCGGCTGCCGGCGCAACCGCGATCATCCAGCCCGGCGGCAGCCTGCGCGACGAAGAGGTCATCGCCGCCGCCGATGAACACGGCATCGCGATGGTGTTCACCGGTTTCCGGCATTTCAGGCACTGATGAAAATCCTCGTCATCGGCGGCGGCGGCCGCGAACACGCGCTGGCCTGGAAGCTGGCCGGCTCGCCGCGGGTGCAGAAGGTCTACGTCGCCCCCGGTAATGCCGGCACTGCAGGCGAGGACGGCGTAGAGAATGTCGCCCTCGACGGCAATCAGCAAGCACTTGATTTTATTAATAAAAATGACATCGCCTTGACGGTGGTCGGGCCCGAAGCGCCGCTTGCTGGGGGCGTGGTCGATGCCGTGCGCGGCGCCGGTCACCGCATCTTCGGGCCGACACAGAAAGCCGCGCAGCTCGAAAGCTCCAAGGATTTCGCCAAGCAGTTCATGGTGCGCCATCACATCCCGACGGCGAAACATTCCACGTTTACCGATGCCGCCGCGGCACATGCCTACATTGACCGCGAAGGCGCGCCGATCGTGATCAAGGCCGATGGACTGGCCGCCGGCAAGGGTGTGGTGGTGGCGATGAATTCCGATGAGGCTCATGCCGCGGTTGACATGATGCTGGTCGGCAACCGCATGGGCAGCGCCGGCGCGCGGGTCGTGATCGAGGAATTCCTGGAAGGCGAGGAAGCGAGCTTCATCGTGCTCGCCGACGGCCGCAACGCGCTGGCGCTGGCGAGCAGCCAGGACCACAAGCGGCTGAAGGACGGCGATCAGGGCCCAAACACCGGCGGCATGGGCGCCTATTCGCCGGCGCCGGTGGTGACGCCGGAGATCCATGCGCGGGTGATGCGCGAGGTGATCCAGCCGGTGATCAACGGCATGGCCGCGGACGGCATTCCCTACACCGGTTTCCTTTACGCGGGATTGATGATTTCCCCCGCCGGCACGCTCAAGGTGCTCGAGTTCAACTGCCGCATGGGCGACCCCGAAACCCAGCCGATCATGATGCGCCTCAAAAGCGACCTCGTCGGGCTGCTTGATGCGGCGATCGACGGCAGACTCGATGCGGCCGAGGCGGAATGGGATCCGCGCGTCGCGCTGGGCGTGGTGCTGGCGGCGGCGAATTATCCCGAAGACCCGCGCAAGGGCGATGTCATCCGCGGCCTGCCGCCGCCCGGCGCGGATTTCCATGTATTCCATGCCGGCACCGCGCTGTCGGGCAGGGACGTGGTGACCAGCGGCGGCCGCGTGCTCTGCGTCACCGCACTCGGCCACAATACGCGCACCGCGCAGAAGCGCGCCTACGAGATCGTCGACCAGATCCGCTTTGACGGCCTGCAGTGCCGCCGCGACATCGGACATCGCGCGGTCGGCGAAGGGCGCAAGTAGCCTGCTGCGGCGACGCATCAACCGGAATCTCCGATGGACATCGCCGCAGTCAAGTCCTACCTGACCGGTCTGCAGACGACGATCGTCGACCGGCTCGCCGCGCTCGACGGCGGCAGCTTCATCCGCGACGAGTGGCAGCGGCCGCAGGGTGGCGGCGGCATCACCCGGCTGATCGAGGAAGGCTCGCTGTTCGAACGCGGCGGCGTCGGTTTCTCGCACGTGTTCGGCGACCACCTGCCGCCCTCGGCATCCGCCTCCCGCCCGGAACTTGCCGGGCGCTCCTTCCAGGCGATGGGCGTGTCGCTGGTCCTGCATCCGCGCAATCCCTACGTGCCCACGGTGCACATGAACGTGCGCTGCTTCGTCGCCGAGAAAAGCGGAGCCGATCCGGTATGGTGGTTCGGCGGCGGCATGGATCTGACGCCGTACTACGGCTTCCAGGAGGATGCGGCGCATTTCCACCGCAGTTGCCGCGATGCCCTGGCGCCCTTCGGGGACGGCTACCACCCGAAGTTCAAGGCCTGGTGCGACCGCTATTTTTTCCTGAAGCACCGCAACGAGCCGCGCGGTGTCGGCGGCATATTCTTCGACGACCTCGGAAGCCCGGATTTCGGGAGCTGCTTTGCGCTGGTGCGCAGTGTCGGCGACCGCTTCCTGCCGGCCTACGTACCCATCGTTGAACGCCGCCGGAACCAGCCTTACGGCGAGCGTGAACGCGATTTCCAGGCCTACCGCCGCGGCCGTTATGTCGAATTCAACCTGGTGTACGACCGCGGCACGCTGTTCGGCCTGCAGTCCGGCGGTCGCACCGAATCGATCCTGATGTCGCTGCCGCCGGTGGTGCGCTGGCGCTACGACTGGGTGCCGCAACCCGGCACGCCGGAGTCAAGGCTCTACAGCGATTTCCTGGTGGAGAAGGACTGGGTCTGAGCGGGGACTGCCGCGTGCTTCAGCGGCCGCCGAACCAGGATTTCACCGAACGGATGCGTTCCCGAAGCTGGGACAGCATCGACGACTCGGCTTCGGGCGCCGCCGCCGCCGCGACACGATGCTGTTTCAGCAGTTTCGGCGTTTTCCTGAAAGACTGGTAACGCGCCAGCGCGGCATGCACGTGCTGCTGCAGCAGCTTCAGGTTCAGCGGTTTGCTGAGGAAGCGGAACACCTGGGCCTGGTTGATCAGGTCGATCACCAGCTCCGAATCCGAGGCTTCCGTCGTCAGGATGGCGAGAATCTCCGGGTGATCCTGCTTCAGCAACTTGAAGGCGGCCAGCGATTTATGGTCGCCGCTGCGGAGATCGGCGACGATGACGGCAATCTCCCGCTCGGCCAGGACGCCCAGCGCGCGGTCCATGTCCAGTGCCTCGATCACCGGGCACACGCCGCCCATCAACTCGCTGACGGCGCGGAACACGCTCTGGTCGGGGTTGAGCACCAGGATTCCGAAATCCACCTTGTCCGGCACGATGACGGGGGAGGTCGCCATGTCCGCCAGCTCCAGCGCGATGGCCGCGGCCTCGCCGATCGTTTTCTGGATTTCGGCGTTGTTCCACGGCTTGCTGATGAAGCGGAAGACTTCGCCGTCGTTGATCGAGCCGACGATGGACGCCAAATCGGAGTAGCCGGTGAGCAGTATGCGCACGGTATGCGGCGCCAGTTCGCGGACCTGGCGCAGGAATTCGACCCCGGTCATTTCCGGCATGCGCTGGTCGCTGATGACGACGTGGGGATGGAAGCGTTTCAGGAACTCCATTGCTTCCGGACCGCTGCTGGCGGTGAACACGTTGTACTGGTTGCGGAATACCGAACGCAGTGCATTGAGTATGCGTTCCTCGTCATCCACGAACAGCAGTTTCGCCTTCTTGCCGCCGGTATCGAAGGTGGGGGCCACTGCCGGCCCCGGTGCGGCAGCGGGTTCGGCCGCCTTGGCCGCCTGCAGGCCGGAGATGACCCGCGCGGCGGATACCAGCTTCGGATCCAGGCGCTGCGTCGGCACTTCCCGGCTTTTTTCATCCTCGGCAGCCTTTGCCGTGCGCAGGCTGGCGGCGATCCCCTGCACGAAGGCCAGCGCGAATTCGCGCGCGGTCTGGAAACGGTCTTCCCGCTTCTTCGCCAGCGCCTTGTGCGTGGCCCAGTCGAGCTGCACCGAGATGCGCGGGTTGAACTCGGAGGGATTGGCCGGGCGCTCGCCGATGACCTGGCGCATGATCTCGACATTGCTGCCGGTGAAGGGCTTGCGGCCGGCCAGCAGTTCATAGGCGATGACGCCCGCGGAATAAATGTCGGTGCGCGCGTCGGGTTCCTCGCCGGTGAACTGCTCCGGCGACATGTAGCCGGGCGACCCCATGATTTCGCCGACCTGGGTCAGCGAGGAGGTGTCGATGTGGGCGATGCCGAAATCGCTGATCTTGATGCGGCCGTCGTCGTTGATCAGGATGTTAGAGGGCTTGATGTCGCGGTGGACGACGCCCTGCGCATGGGCGTAACCGAGCCCGTCAAGCAGCTGGCGCACGATCTCGCCGATTTCCGCGAGGTCGAATTTCGCCTTGTTCTGCAGGTGCTCGTACAGCGACTTGCCGTTGACCAGCTCCATGACGATGAAGGCGAGATCCTCGTCTTCGCCGTAGTCATAAATCGCCGCAATCCGCGGGTGCGTCAGGCGGCCGACGGCCTGCGCTTCATGGCGGAAGCGCGCGACGGCATATTGCAGTTCGGAGGGATCAAGCGCCGACTTGGTGATGGTCTTGATCGCCACCTGGCGGTGGATTGCCGGATCGAAGGCCTTGTACACGGTGCCCATGCCGCCGCGGCCGAGGATGCCCTGCACCTCGTACTTGCCGATCTTCTGCGGGTAGCCGGCGCTCATGCGGCGTCATCCAGTGTTGCCGGCGGGACCAGCGGCAGCACGATGGTGAAGCGGGTGCCCCGGCCGACCGTGGAGTCAACGCTGATCCTGCCGCCATGCTGTTCCACGATCTTGTACGAAATCGACAGGCCGAGGCCGGTGCCCTTGCCGACGGCCTTGGTCGTGAAGAAGGGGTCGAAAATCTTCGACATGATTTCCGGCGGAATGCCCTTGCCGTTGTCGGCGATTTCAACCGCGACATGGCCGGCGTCCTCGGTCCGGGTGGTCAGTGTGATCTCGCCGCTGCCTGACTCGATCGCCTGGGCCGCGTTGTTGATCAGGTTGAGGAACACCTGGTTGAGCTGCGAAGGCGAACAGGTGATGGCCGGGATGTCGCCGAGATGCTTGGTGACCTTCAGGTGCTTCAGTTCGTGCTTGGCCAGCACCAGTGCGCTTTCAATCCCTTCATTGAGGTTGAAGCTCGACACCTTGCTGCGGTCCAGCCGGCTGAAATTCTTCAGGTTCAGCACGATTTCCGAGATCTGCTCGATGCCGTAGAGGCCGTCATTGGCCAATTGCCCGAGCTCGGCGAGCGCCTGCTGTTCGGCAAAATGGTTCACCAGGCTGCGCACCGCGGAGTACTTGGCCTGCAGCCGCTCCGGGTTCGGGCTCGGGTCCTCCATCAGGCGCAGCAGCTTGTTGGTTTCGACCACCAGCTGCTTGACTTCGGGCAGCTTGCCGGCAACCGAGCCGAGGCTGTTCTTGACGTAGGCGAGCGGCGTGTTGATCTCGTGGGCGATGCCGGCGACCATCTGTCCGAGGGAGGACATCTTTTCCGTCTGGATCAGCTGCGCCTCGGATTCCTTGAGCTGGTGGAGCGCGTCCGACAGCGCGCGGGTGCGTTCCTCCACCCGGGATTCAAGGACGCGGTTGGCTTCGTTGAGCAGCCGGTAGCTGACCGCCAGTTTCGACAGCAGCCAGCCGATCAGGACCAGCAGCGCCCCGGCGTAGGCGATCAGGTAGATGCGGTAGCGTTCGCTGTCGGATTCGATGTCCGCCGCTTCGCGGGTGAAGGCGTCGGTCAGGGTGTTGATGCGCGGCCCGGCGGAGGATATGGAAATCTTCAGGAACAGCCCGTCTTCGACCGGCTTGGCGTCGAGGACCTGCTGCACCGTGCTGTCGAGGCGCGCGAGTCCGTCGCGCAGCGCCGGGGGTAGCCCTTCGGAGGACTTGCGCAGATCGGCGGCAAAGGTTTCGACGGTTTTGCGCTGCGCATCGGAAGGATCGGCCGTGTAACGCATCAGGTGCGCGAACAGCAGCGCCGAGGTGCTTTCCACAGCGACCAGGCGGTCACGCTGGGGAAAGCCCGCCCAGGCGCCGCGTACCAGGCCGGCAATTTCGGAATCGAATTCGACCAGGCGTCCCAGCGCCTGGGTCACCGTGAGCTGGGCCGCCCGGTAACGCTGGAGCAGATCCGCCTTCTGGCCGAAGGCCTGCAGCAGCGCCGGCAATTCCCGGGACAGCGCCTCGCTTGGTGATTCGGCCGCGGCCTGCTGCAGCCGTTTCAGGATCTCCGGAGCCCGTGCGCCGCGGTCTTCCGCAATCTTGGCTTTGCCGGCATGGCCCTCGGTCCGGGCGCGCAGCACCTCGAAATCCCAGCGGCCGTCGATTTCCCGCAGCTCCCGGAGGTAGCCGAGGATTTCGCCCTGGCGCCGGTAATCGACGCCCTGGCTCTTGATGTACAGAAAGCCGAGCAGCGCGACCAGGCCGACCGCCAGCAGCGCCATCAGCGGCAGGCGTGCCCTGCGAGGCGGCACCAGGCGCTGCCACAAGGCCGCCGGCGCGGACGGGTTCCGCAACTCATTCTCCAAGGTAGGCCTGCCTCACTTGTGGATTGGACAGCAGTCTGCGTGCATCATCGGCGAGCACGATGCTGCCGCTCTCCATGACATAGCCGCGGTGACAGGATTCGAGCGCCAGTTTCGCATTCTGTTCCACCAGCAGCATTGTCACGCCCTCGGCGGCCACCGTCCGCACCGTTTCGAAAATCTTCTGCACCATCAGCGGTGCCAGCCCCATGCTCGGTTCATCCAGCAGCAACAGCCGCGGCCTGCCCATCAGCGCCCGCGCCATGGCCAGCATCTGCTGCTCGCCGCCGGAGAGCGTCCCGGACAACTGCCCGCGGCGTTCGGCGAGCCGCGGAAACAGCGCGTAGGCACGGTCGAAATCCCGGGCGATGCCGGCCTTGTCATCGCGGATATAGGCGCCCATCGCGAGGTTTTCCGCCACCGTCAGCCGCGGAAAGACGCCGCGCCCCTCGGGCACCATCGCCAGGCCGCGCCGCACCAGATGATACGCCGGTTTGCCCGTGACTTCGGCGCCGTCGTAGTCGATGCGGCCGGCCGCGGGACGCAGCAGCCCGGACAGCGCTTTCAGCGTGCTGGTCTTGCCTGCGCCGTTGGCGCCGATCAACGCCACCAGTTCGCCGCCGCGTACCTCGAGGTCGATGCCTTTCACCGCGCGGATGCCGCCGTAGGCGACTTCCAGGCCGCGCACGCTGAGCAGGATGTCAGGCAATGGCGCCACCCAGATAGGCTTCGATGACCTTGGGGTCGCGCTGCACCTGGGCCGGCTCCCCCTCGGCGATCTTTTCGCCGTAATCCAGCACCGCGACACGGTGCGAAAGGCCCATCACCAGTTTCATGTCGTGTTCGATCAGCAGCAGCGTCACGCCATCGGCGACGATGCGCTCCAGCAGTCCGCGCAGGCCGGCGGTCTCGGTGGCGTTCATGCCGGCCGCGGGTTCGTCGAGCGCGAGCAGCCGCGGTTCGGTGGCCAGTGCGCGGGCAATTTCGAGCCGGCGCTGGTCGCCGTAGGGCAGGTCGCGCGCGAGCACGCCGGCGCGCGCCGACAGGCCGCAGTAGTCCAGCAGTTCCAGCGCGCGCTGCGTGATCGCCGCCTCTTCCCCGCGTGTCGCCCGGGTGCGCAGCACGGCGCCGAGTACGCCGGCGCGGGTGCGCGGATGGCGCCCGACCATGACGTTTTCCAGCGTGTTCATGCTGCCGAAAAGGCGGATGTTCTGGAAGGTGCGGGCAATGCCCTGCTGCGCGATGCGGTGGGGCGGGAGTCCGCCGACCGCCGCGCCGTCAAAGGTCACCGTGCCGGCGTCGGCCGCGTAGAGCCCGGTGAGGACATTGAACAGCGTGGTCTTGCCGGCGCCGTTGGGGCCGATCAGGCCGAAAATTTCGCCGCGGAACACATTGATCGAAACGTCATTCAGCGCCCGCAGCCCGCCGAAGCGCTTGCTGACGCCCGAGGCGCGAAGCAGCGGCGTGTCAGCCGGCGCCATGCGTTTTTCCCGCGGCGGCAGCGGGCAGGACCGGATGGCGGCGGCGAGCCGGCAGGATGCCCGACGGCCGGAACAGCATCATCAGCACCAGCGCGAGGCCGAACAGCAGCATGCGCAGGTCCGAAGGATCGACAAAAACCTCGCCGAACCAGCGTTGCTGCAGGGGTCCGACGTAACGCAGCGCTTCCGGCAGCGCCGTCAGCAGCACGGCGCCCAGCATGACGCCCCAGACGTTGCCCATGCCGCCGAGCACCACCATGCAGAGCACCATGATGGAGTCGATCAGGTGGAAGCTTTCCGGGCTGATGAAACCCTGGAAGGAGGCGAACAGGCCGCCGGCGACGCCGCCGAAAGTCGCGCCCATCGCGAAGGCCAGCAGTTTCATGTTGCGGGTGTTGATGCCCATTGCCGAGGCGGCGAGTTCGTCGTCGCGGATCGCCACCCAGGCGCGCCCGATGCGCGAATTTTCCAGGCGCAGCGAGATGGCGATCGACAGCAGGGCGCAGGCGAGGAACACGAAGTAGTAATTGTGTGCCGGCGAAAACGTCAGGCCGGCGATGCTGTGGGTCTGGGCCAGCGAAAATCCGCCGAACTGCAGCGGGTCGATCAGCGTGATGCCCTGCGGTCCGTTGGTGATGTTGAACGGGCGGTTCAGGTTGTTGAGGAACACGCGGATGATTTCGCCGAAACCGAGCGTGACGATGGCCAGGTAGTCGCCGCGCAGCCGCAGCGTCGGCGCGCCGAGCAGGATGCCGAACACGGCGGCCACGGCCGCGCCCAGCGGCAGCAGTACGTAGAAGGGCCAGTGCACCGCGAACTGCGGCGAGGCCAGCAGCGCGTAGCTGTAGGCACCGACCGCGAAAAACGCGATGTAGCCGAGGTCGAGCAGGCCGGCGAAGCCGACGACGATGTTGAGCCCCAGCGCCAGCATGATGAACAGCAGCGCGACGTCGGCGATGCGCACCCAGGCGCGGCCGAGCACCGCCTCGATCAGGAAGGGCGCCGCGAGCAGCAGCAACGCGATGACGAGCCAGGTCGTCCAGCGCAGCGCGGGGTGGCCGGCGGCGCTCATGCGCGGTCCCCGCCGGAGCGGCCCATCAGGCCCGAGGGCTTCAGCACCAGCACCAGCACCAGCACCAGGAAGGCGAAGATGTCACGGTAGTTGCTGCCGAGCACGCCGCCGGTGAGGTCACCGATGTAGCCGGAAGCCAGGCTCTCGATGACGCCGAGCAGCAGCCCGCCGAGCACCGCGCCGGCGACGTTGCCGATGCCGCCCAGCACCGCCGCGGTGAAGGCCTTGAGGCCTAGCATGAAGCCCATGAAGTAATGGCCGATGCCGTAATAGAGCACGACCATCAGGCCGGCGATGGCGCCGATCGCGGAGCCGAGCAGGAAGGTGAAGGCGATCACCGTGTTGGTGTTGACGCCCATCAGGCCGGCGACGTCGGGGTTCTGCTCCGTCGCGCGCATTGCGCGCCCCATGCGGCTCGCCTTGATGAACCACAGCAGACCACCCATGATCGCGCAGGCGAGCAGGAAAATCGCCGCCTGCAGCGAGGTCATCTGTGCCCCGAACAGCGTGAAACGCACGGGCTCGATGACCTCGGGCAGCGAAATGTACTGCTTGCCCCAGATCAGCGCCGCCGAGTACTGCAGCAGGATCGACACGCCGATGGCGGTGATCAGCGGCGCGAGGCGCGGCGCACGGCGCAGCGGGCGGTAGGCCGCGCGTTCGATCGACAGCCCCAGCACCGCGCAGACCAGCATGGCGCCGCAGGCGGCCAGCCCCAGCACCACCGGTGCCGGCAGGCCCGCGGCCGCCAGCAGCTGCAGCAGCGTCAGCGACACCAGGGCGCCGATCATCGTGATGTCGCCGTGGGCGAAATTGATCAGGCCGAGGATGCCGTAGACCATCGTGTAGCCGAGCGCGACCAGCGCGTAGATGCTGCCCAGCACCAGGCCGTTGACGATTTGTTGGGCAAATATTTCCATCGGCAGAGACGGCAACGGCACCCTGGAGGGTGCCGTTGTGTCGTCGGTCGCGGGTTATTTTTTCCCGGTTGCCGCTTCTTTTGCCGGCGCGCCCGCGCCCGCGGCGGCGGCGTCAGGCTTCACCACTTCCAGCGGCTCCCACTTGCCGCCTTTGACCACGTAAATGGTGATCGGGCCGTTTTTCAGGTCGCCCTTGTCGTCGAAGGCGATCGGGCCGATGACGCCCTGGTAATCGGTCTTGCCGATTTCGGGCAGGAATTTCGCGGGGTCGGCCGAGCCGGCGCGTTTCATCGCTTCGGCGAACACGAACACCGCGTCATAGCCCATCGGCGCGAACAGCTCGACCTCCTGGTTGAATTTCGCCTTGTACTTCTCGAGGAAGGCCTTGCCGCCCGGCATCTGGTCCTTGGGCAGGCCCGGGATCGAGGCCATCGCGCCTTCGGCGGCATCGCCGGCGAGCTTGATGAAATTCGGAGTCTGCATGCCGTCACCGCCGATGAAGCCGGCCTTGATGCCGAGATCCTTCATCTGCTTGATCATCGGACCCGCCTGCGGGTCGATGCCGCCGAACATGATCAGGTCCGGCTTGCGGCCCTTGATCTTGGTCAGGATCGCCTTGAAGTCGGTGTCCTTGTCGGTGGTGTGCTCGCGGGCGACGATCTTGCCGCCCAGCGCCTTCACCGTCGCCTCGAAGTTATCGGCGAGGCCCTGGCCGTAGGCGGTGCTGTCGTCGATCACCGCGATGTTCTTCGCCTTGAGCTGGTTGATTGCAAAGCGGGCCAGCGTCGGGCCCTGCTGGCCGTCATGGGCGACGACGCGGAAGGTGGTCTTGAAACCCTTCAGCGTGTAGTCGGGGTTGGTCGACGACGGGGAGATCTGCGGCACACCGCCGTCGGAGTAGACCTTGGAGGCGGGGATCGAGGCGCCGGAGTTGAAATGGCCGACGACCGCCGCGACCCGGGCATCCACCAGTTTCTGCGCCACGGTGGTCGCCTTGGTCGGATTGGCCTCGTCATCCTCGGCGACCATTTCGAATTTCACTTTCCTGCCGCCGATTTCCACACCTTGCGCATTAAGGTCGTCGATCGCCAGTTGCACGCCGTTACGGATGTCGATGCCGATATGCGCCTGCGGTCCGGTCAGCGGCGAGGCGGAGCCGATTTTGACGGTCATCGTTTCCGGCGGTTTCGGTGCCTCGGCCTTGGGCGCGGGAGGCGGTGCTTCCTGGCCGCAGGCGGCGATCAGGGCGGCAGCCAGAAGTGCGGCAAGGGTGCGGCGTGACTTGTGCATCGGCATGGGGGCTCCAGTTCGAGGGGTCGGTGGGGCGATCGGTCCGCGGCTCGCGGCAGATCCCGGTTTCAGCGGTTTCAGTATTTAACCCATTGTTACTGAAAGGGATTTAACGATTATCCGGAGCAGGCCCGGCAATGTCAATTTAAGCGCCGGTGGCGGTCATGAAAAAAGCCGGCTGCGGCCGGCTTTTCAGGATGCGGGGGATACGTTATTTCAGCGTCAGTATCCACTGCACCATGGATTTGATGTCCTCATCCTTGACGTGCGCGTTGGGCGGCATCGGCGCCGGCCCCCAGACACCGGATCCGCCAGCCTTCACCTTCTGGATCAGTTTCGCTTCCGCGCCTTTGTCGTTGCGGTACTTGGCGGCGATTTCCTTGTAGCCGGGCCCGATGGCCTTGCGATCCATCGCATGGCAGGTCATGCAGCCGCTGGACTGCGCGAGTTTTTCCGAGGCGGCGGCGGTGCCGGCGGACAGAACACCCAAAACGACAAATGCGGCATGAACCAGTTTCATGAAGACTCCTTGGCGGTCGGCTCTGGAAAACGAGCGGCGATTGTAGCCGAAGCGCGCTCCCGCAGAAAATCCGCTGCGCCCGCGCCTGCGGCAATGGTCGATACCGGGAAGAAATGTTATAAGTATTTGTTTTTATTGTATTTTTTGCAATTCGGCCCGGCGCTCCGGTATGAACCTGCTTATACTCCGGGCATGACTTTGAATAATTGACCGGCACGGAGGACAGATGAAGATCGACACCATTGCAGTACACGGCGGCTACACCCCTGATCCGACCACCAGGGCGGTCGCGGTTCCGGTCTACCAGACGACCTCGTATGCCTTCGACAGCACCCAGCATGGCGCGGACCTCTTCGACCTCAAGGTCCAGGGCAACATCTACACCCGCATCATGAATCCGACCACCGACGTGCTGGAAAAGCGCGTCGCGGAAATGGAAGGGGGCATTGCCGGGCTGGGCCTCGCCTCGGGCATGGCCGCCATCACCTACGCGATCATGACCATCGCCGAAGCCGGCGACAACATCGTCACCTCGAGTGCACTCTACGGCGGCACCTACAACCTGTTCGCGCACACCTTTCCCCAGTACGGCATCGAAGTGCGCTTCGCCGACTACCGTGAGCCGAAAGCCTGGCAGACACTGATCGACGGCAGGACCAAGGCGGTGTTCTGCGAATCGGTCGGCAATCCGCTGGGCAACGTCGTTGACTTCGGCGAGCTCGCGAAGATTGCCCACGAGCGCGGCGTGCCGGTCATCGTCGACAACACCGTGCCGACGCCCTACCTGTGCCGGCCCTTCGAGCATGGCGCCGACATCGTCGTGCATTCGCTGACCAAGTACCTCGGCGGCCACGGCAATTCCATCGGCGGCGCGATCGTCGACTCCGGCAACTTTCCGTGGGCCGAGCACAAGCAGAAATTCCGCCGGCTCAACGAACCCGACGTGTCCTATCACGGCGTGGTCTACACCGAGGCGCTGGGCGCTGCAGCCTACATCGGCCGCGCCCGCGTCGTGCCCCTGCGCAACATGGGCGCCGCACTGTCGCCGTTCAACGCCTTCCTGATCCTGCAGGGTATCGAGACCCTGGCGGTGCGCATGGACCGCATTTGCGACAACGCGCAGGCCGTGGCCCGTTACCTGCAGGGCCACGCGAAAGTGGGCTGGGTGCGTTATGCCGGCCTGCCCGACCATCCGGACAAACCGCTGGTCGACAAATACATGGGGGGCCGCGCCTCGGGCATCCTCAGCTTCGGCATCAAGTCCGGCAGCGCGGGTGGCGCGCGTTTCATTGATGCCCTGAAGCTGGTGACGCGGCTGGTGAACATCGGCGATGCGAAATCGCTGGCCTGCCATCCGGCGAGCACCACCCACCGCCAGCTGTCGCCCCAGGAACTGGCGAGTGCCGGTGTCAGCGAGGACATGGTGCGGCTGTCGATCGGCATCGAGCACATCGACGACATCATCGCCGACCTGGAGCAGGCGCTGCAGGCGGCGTGACGGCCCGGCATCAGTCTGTGCGGCTGATGCTGTCCAGGGTTTTCCGGTAGAGCGCGGCGCGCGGGCCGCCCAGCGCCACCGCCTTGCGCGCGGCGGCCAGCGCCTCGCTTTTCCGGCCGAGTTCGAAGCGGACCTGCGCCAGGTTGTTCCAGGCATCCGCGGCCTGCGGGTGTTGGACGGTGGCCTCATGGTAGGCCGCTTCCGCTTCGGCAAGCCGACCCCGAGCGTAGGCCGCATTGCCGAGACCCAGGCGCGCAATGGGGTTTGCCGGCCAGCGAGACAGCGCACTGGCGTATGCACGTTCAGCCGCTGTCGGAGAACTGCGCTCCAGTGCGGCGGCAGCGGCGACATGTTCCGCTTCGGATGCGGTGGCCGCCAGCCGGTCGGGCTGCAGCACGACCATGGCCCAGTGCCCGCTGCGCGCCCAGGTGCGCTCAAAGGTCGACAGCGTCATGGCCAGACGGCGGGTGGTGCCTGAGCGCAGGATGATTTCCCCGCGCTCGCGGTCGTAACCGACGACAACGGCGTAATGCCAGAGCGGTGCAAAGGCCAGCGCAAGATTCTGCAGCACGATGACCGGATTGCCGGCAGCAACCTCCGACAGCAGGTCCTGCAGCCGGGGCGCCAGCGGATACGCCAGCAGGCCCTGACGCCGGGTGGTGGCGAGCATTTCCGCCTGCAGCGAGCCTTCGCGTGCCGGCAGGTAGACCTGCGGCACCAGGGCTTCGGGTGATACCGGCGCACCCGCATGCGTCAAGGCCGTGGCCAGCGCAGCCGGGCCGCACTGATAGTCCTGCTGCGGAAAGAACGGCACCGCCGCCAGTTCAGCCCGCGGCGGCAGCGCAGCCGGCGGATGTTCGAGCAGTGTCCGGACCTGGGGGCTCGCGCATCCGGCCAGCATGGCCACCATGAGCAGGGTCACCGCGACCGCGGGTACCCTGGTCCTGCCGGACACGGGTTAGCGCACCGCCCGTGTAAACGGGAAGACCTTGGTCAGGCCGAGAATGTCGGTGACCAGCAGGATGATGAACACCGCAAACAGCGCACCGACAATGCCGGCGCCAGCAGGCAGTTCGTCAAGGCGTCCCGCGAGTTCCTTCACTTCCTGGTCGGACAGCGCATCGACGCGCGCTTTTGCCGCATCGGCGTCGACGCCGAAAGACTGCAGCTGCGACCGCACGTCTTCCCGTTCCATGAAACTGCGAACGCGCTCGCGTTCCGAACTGGCGTAGATCTGGTCTGTGGTGACGATGTCCGCCGAAGCCGGCAGCGGCAATCCGAGCGCAAAAGTGCAGACGACAAGCAGGCGGGCGATGGCGCGGTTAAAACGGTTCATAGGGCAGCTCCTTGTGAAGTTGGCACAAAAAAAGCATTACCCCCGGGCGACGGAATATCCCGTTGTGTGATTCCGGGCTTGTTTGAGGTCGCCACTCGGACGGGCCGGATCGTCAGTGCGATCCGCCCCGTCATGCCCCGGAGTTTACCTGCATTGATCACGCGGCGCATGGCTGCGCCGCGGCCTCAGGCCCAGCGCACGGTGTCGGCCTGATCTTCGGCGGTCAGCAGCGTGCTGGTGTACACCCAGGTGGCATCGCAGAGGTCGTAGCGCCGGCTCAGCTTGCGGCGCACTTCTTCCTCCGCTGCATCCGCGGGCTTCTTCGAGCGCTCCCACATCGCGAGGTCGGGCCGCCGTGTCATCATCAGCGCGCTGGCGCGTCCGGCCGGGTCGTCCGTACAGCGCCACAGGCCGATGACCTGGGAGTCGTAGGCGGATTCGAATCCCGGCCAGGCGTCGGCGCAGAGCGCGAGGAATTCGGCCCAGTGTGCATCCGGCAGTTCGAACCAGCGGAAGGCATAGTTGCCCTGGCGCCGCGGCGGCTGCGGCGAATCGGGGCGCAGTGTCGCCTGCATTGGCCGGCTGTGCACCTCTTCCACGTTTGCGGTACCGCGCATCACTGATCCGGCGATGCCGGCGCCGGCCGCTGCGGGCCATACAGTGATCGCATTCAGCTCGTCGCGGGGGCGTCCGATCTGCGAACGCCAGAGGCCGAACAGCGCGCCGCCCCGCCCGGCCCAGTCCAGGCAGGCGAGCCGGTCGGCCACGGTGGCCCAGGTCCGCGGGGCGCAGCGGATCGCGTGATGGACGTAGGTCAGCGTGTCCGCCATCGCCTCGCCATGCCTGCCCCGAGGGCGTTCAGTCGGTGACCGCGCCCTTGCTGGCGGTGGAGACCAGGCGCGCGAATTTGGCCAAGGCGCCGCGGGTGTAACGCGGCTTCGGCTGTTTCCATTTCTTTTTGCGTGCCGCCAGTTCCTTCGCGGGAACGTTCAGCTGGATCAGCCGCTTGATGGCATCGATGGTGATCGAGTCGCCTTCCTTGACCAGTGCGATCGGTCCGCCCTCGAAGGCCTCCGGCGCGACGTGGCCGACGACCATGCCCCAGGTGCCGCCGGAGAAACGGCCGTCAGTGATCAGGCCGACGGATTCACCGAGGCCCTGGCCGATCAGCGCGCCGGTGGGCGCCAGCATTTCCTGCATGCCGGGTCCGCCCTTCGGGCCTTCGTAGCGGATGACGACGACGTCGCCGGCCTTGATCTTCTTCGCCATGATCGCTTTCATGCAGGCGACTTCGGAATCGAAGACGCGGGCGGGACCGGTGATCTTCGGCGACTTGAGCCCCGTGATCTTGGCGACACAACCCTCGGGAGCGAGATTGCCCTTGAGGATCGCGAGGTGGCCCTGCTTGTACATAGGGTTGTTCCACTGCCGGATCACGTCCTGGTCCGCGCGCGGCGCGTCCGGGACGTTTTTCAGTTCCTGCGCCAGGGTCCTGCCGGTGATGGTCAGGCAGTCGCCGTGGATCAGGCCCTGCTTCAGCAGCATCTTCAGTACCTGCGGCACGCCGCCGGCGCGGTGGAAGTCGACCGCGACATAGCGCCCGGAGGGTTTGAGGTCGCACAGCACCGGCACCTTCTTGCGCACGCGCTCGAAGTCATCGATGGTCCACTTGACCTGCGCCGCGTGGGCGATCGCAAGGTAATGCAGCACCGCGTTGGTCGAGCCGCCGGTGGCCATGATCAGTGCCACCGCGTTTTCGATCGACTTGCGGGTGACGATGTCGCGCGGCTTGATGTCATGCTTGATTGCGTTGACCAGCACGCGCGCCGATTCGGCGGCGGAGTCGGCTTTTTCCGGGTCGGGCGAGGCCATCTGCGAGGAGCCGAGCACGCTCATGCCCAGCGCTTCAAACGAGGAGGACATCGTGTTCGCGGTGTACATGCCGCCGCAGGCGCCGACCGAGGGGCAGGCGTTTTTCTCGATGCCGATGAAATCCTCGTCGCTCATCTTGCCGGCGGCGTAGGAGCCGACCGCCTCGAAGGCGCTGACGATGGTCAGGTCCTGGCCCTTCCACTTGCCGGGCTTGATGGTGCCGGCGTAGACGTAGATGCCGGGCACGTTCATGCGCAGCATCGCGATCATGCCGCCGGGCATGTTCTTGTCACAGCCGCCGCAGACCAGCACGCCGTCCATCGCCTGGCCGTTGACCGCGGTTTCGATGCAGTCGGCGATCACTTCGCGCGACACCAGCGAGTACTTCATCGCCTCGGTGCCCATGCCGATGCCGTCGGTGATGGTCGGCACGCCGAAGACCTGCGGCATCGCGCCGGCGGATTTCAGTTCCGCGATCGCGCGGTCGACCAGCGGCTGGATGCCGGCGTTGCAGGGGTTCATCGTCGAATGGCCGTTGGCGACGCCGACGATGGGTTTGTCGAAATCGCCGTCGCCGAAGCCGACGGCGCGCAGCATCGCGCGATTGGGTGAGCGGGCGACGCCGGCGGTGATCAGCTGGCTGCGTTTGTTGAGCGGCATGGTTGTTCTCCGTTGGGCTGGCGGCCATCCGGCGATGGCTGCTGGCGGGCCACGTATAATGAGCGCAACATTTTATCGCATCCTTCCGCTTCTCCCATTTCCCCCATGTTCGTCCATCCCCAGTTCGACCCGATCGCCCTGCAGCTCGGTCCCGTGGCCCTGCGCTGGTACGGCCTGATGTACCTGCTCGGCTTTGCGCTGATCTGGTTCTTCGGCCGTTACCGCATCGACCGCAATCCGGGCGGCGGCTGGGTGCGCAATGACCTTGACGATGTGCTGTTCTACGGCATTGTCGGCACCATCGTCGGCGGCCGCCTGGGTTATGTGCTGTTCTACAAGTTCGGCGACTACCTCGCGGCGCCGTGGAAGGTGTTCTACGTCTGGGAAGGCGGCATGTCCTTCCACGGCGGATTCCTCGGCGTGGTGATCGCGATGATTTTGTTCGCGCGCAGCCGCCGCCGCGACTGGCTGCAGATCACCGATTTCATCGCGCCGCTGGTGCCGCTGGGACTGGCCGCCGGGCGCATGGGCAACTTCATCAACGCCGAGCTGTGGGGTCGTCCGGCCGAAGTGCCCTGGGCGATGGTGTTTCCGAATGTCGACAGCGTGGCGCGCCATCCTTCCCAGCTCTACGAGTTCGCGCTGGAGGGCGTCGTGCTGTTCGTCATCCTGTGGTGGTTCACGCTGAAGCCGAGGCCGCGCGGCGCCGCCTCGGCGCTGTTCCTGATCGGTTACGGCATATTCCGCTTCGGCGTCGAATACACGCGCGAGCCCGACAGCTTCCTCGGCTTCCTGGCGCTGGGGCTGACGATGGGCCAGTGGCTGTCGGCGCCGATGGTGCTTGCAGGGGCCGGGCTGCTGGCCTGGGCCCTGGGCCGCCCGCGTCGGGCCTAGTTCAGTTTTTTCGGGTCGACTTTCCGGCCCTGGCCGTCCCCCGCCCGTCGCGCGGCGCGGCGGTCGAGCAGGCGCTGGAAGTTGTCCAGCGACAGCAGGTGGGCATAGATGCGGGACAGCATGCCGTTCTGCGCCAGTTGCTGCAGCCGTTCTCCCGGCAGTGCCTGCAGCTTCGTTTCCGACACGCGGTGCATGCCGGTCAGAGTGATCGGTGATTCGCCGGCTGGCGCCGCCTGCGCCGAAAACGGCTCCAGCAGCTGGAGATCCTTAAGCACGCGGCACATCTCCTCGGTGCGCGCGAGGTCGGCCTCGAATTCGAACAGCAGCTTGCTCAGGCGCTGCCACACCGGCAGGGCTTCGCCCTTGTCGTCGTAGAGCGCCTCGCCCTTGGCTTTCAGCGCACGTTTCTCGACGCAGGCGACCCGCTCCGCTTGTTCCTGCCCGTCGACGGTGACGCGGGTCATGCAGAACGGGTAGCGGCGCACATAGGCCGGAAGATAGGCCTGCGCGTCCCAGGTGTCGTCGGCAGTGACGAACAGGTTCTGCTGCGGCTCGACACCGAGGATCGCCATCGCGACGAATGTGGCGCCGCCGTCGCCGGAAATGAAGGTGATCGGGTAATCGCGCACGGCGACTGCCAGTTCGGCAAAGGACAGCGGCAGCGCAGTGAGATTGCGGAACAGCACCGGCAGCCGCCGTTCCCCGGGCAGCAGCACCCGGTGGGTCTTGCTGAGCGGGACGATTTCCTGGTAACCGTAGGGGGGCTTGATGTCCATGGCGGGCGTCATTGTTCCGGAATCCGGCTGATTATATCCGCGCGTCCCGCAGCGGCAGGCTGATTTGCCGCCCGCCCGGCAAGCGGGTAAAATCCGCCCCTCTTTTCGGGGTGGTAGCTCAGCTGGGAGAGCGTCGCGTTCGCAATGCGAAGGTCGGGAGTTCGATCCTCCTCCACTCCACCAAAATGCCAGTAACCCCTTGATGCCAAAGCCATTTGGCGTCAAAGGGGTTCGTTCTAACAAAGCGGTGTGACAAAACGGTGGTACACACGCTTTTTAGGACGACATGGCCCGCACTACGCCGCATCTTCTCCTCTCTCGGCACTGCATCTTCTACTTTCGATTGGCGATCCCGCAGCGTCTTCGTGATGCTGTAGGCGGTCGTCGTGAAGTCCGTATCTCCCTTGCAACCAGGGACCGGTCTCTGGCGATAATACGTGCGCATCAGTTGTCGGCCTTTGCAAAAGCACAGCTACTACAGGCTTTGACCGCTGAAGATAAAACAACGGGGGGGAGTATGGGGCTCGATTCAAAAATCATTCAAAAAATGAATTTGGTGATGCCGAGTGGACACCAAATAACCGACATTAAGCCTGGCGAGGAAGCAAGTGCTTTAGCACTCGTCGAAAAGCTGAATGGAATGATTGCAGGAGTAAATCCCTCTCACACGCAATCCTCGCTGGCCCCAAAACAAAACGCGATCACTTTTTCAGAGCTGTTTCAGAAGTTTGGAGAAGAACGTGCAAGAGGTGGTAAGTGGTCGGAGAAAACAAAGAAAGAATTTACTGGCAGCGTCAAGTTGGCGATAGCTCTGATGGGAGACTTGCCCGTTGATCAGATCACGCGAGAACGTATACGTGCACTGAAGGACGATCTTATGTTTGTCCCCCCGCGCGCAAGAATAATGCCAAAAACCAGGGAAACCGCCGTAAAACTCATGGTGTTAACGCAGAAAAGCCGAAGTCTTGATGGTGGCAAGATTCAAGTCTTGAGCGCCAGCACCATCAATAACATTTTAGGGCGATTTCATTCAGTGTTTGGGTGGGCAAGAGATCACGGTTATATGACGGATAACCCCGTCTCGGGGATGCAAATTGAGGTCTCGGACAATGAACCTAAACGATTGCCTTTTGAGCCCGACGAGTTAAAGACGATTTTCCGTTCCCCAATTTTTATGGAAGGAAAATATCGAAAACCTTTTCAATACTGGGGGCCAATGATCGCGATTTATAGTGGCCTTCGCCTTAATGAAATTGCACAACTTCATCTCAAAGACATTCGCGATGTGGACGGCGTAATGGTGCTTGATATCAACGCGGCCGGTGGAGGAAAGAAATTAAAAACAAAAACCAGTAAGCGTCTCGTGCCAGTGCACCCGATATTAAAAAAACTCGGACTAATCGATTATGCCGAATCGTTAAAGAAGGCCGGTCAAGATCGACTCTTTCCCGAATTGAAATATAAGAAAGACGAGGGATATGGGCGGCGACTTGGGGACTGGTTCAACAACACACTTTTGGTTGATCTCCAGATCAAATCGAAAACCAAGGTGTTTCATTCCTTGCGGCACAACGTTGCGACTCGTCTACAAAACGCGCATGTCCAAGAATCTGTAGTCCAGGCAATATTGGGTCACGCGCACCAATCTGAATCTTTCAATAGATATGCGAGCGGGTATCTCCCCGAGATTCTTTTACCCGCTGTAGAAAAGCTGGATTTTGGGTTGGAGCACATGCCGTTCAGATCCAAAACTATGTGACCCTCTGGTAGCGGTTAGTTGCCGACAAAGCCACGACTTCAATTAGGCGCTCATTCCGTTAAACTGGCGGGAGGAAGCGTCCATTAATAAGCGTTGAATAATGAAGGAGGCGGGCGATGGCTGCCGGCAACAAACCCACTTTGTCCGAAATCCTGCTTGGGCTGGTCCCCGCCACCGGTGAGGCCATTGGTAATCAGGCACTCCGTGAGCAATTCTTGAAGGCGGCCAAGGCGGCCGGTATTAAGGGGAGCGATGATCAATTCGATCAATTGCGCGAGGAGTTGATCGAAAACGGGGTCCTTGTCAAAGGAAAAGGCCGTGGCGGCTCCGTACGGCGTGCTGAGACGGTAGGGGATGGCGGTTTTTCCTTGGCTCCCCAGGAAAAGCCTGAAGGTGCTGACGAGCCCGCCAAGCGAAAAGCCAAAGGTAAAGTCTCAGCCAAGAGCAGCGGCGACCCCGAGGTTCTTAGCTACCGGCACGACAGCAAGCGCAAAAACAATCCCCAGATCGGGTTGGTGAATCCGGATACCGACCCGGACCAGCCCAAAACCGTCTGGAAATACGATCCCCATCTTGACCCGGCCCTGCAGTTTGATGTTGGCCGTTCGCAGGTTGAAAAACTGATTGATGATGCGCTGGCCAGTGGCGACGAAAAGGCCATGCGTGCAGCGCTGCAGGAGCTTAAGCGCCTGGGCGAGCCTTACCTAAACTGGACTGGCAAAGCAGAGCGCACCAGCTTTGACGTCGATACAGTCTCGCTTTACGTCCATGAGCGAATTGATCCGGCGAGCATTCTGGCATCCGTGCGCAAGCGAATGAAGGATGCCCAGGGTAAAGAGCGGGACAAGTGGAAGCAGCCCGATCTGTTCGCGGCGCCATTCGAGAATCTGCCGCTGCGGGACGCCATTGATTTCTACAAGCACGAACGCGGCTGGGCCAATCGGCTGATCGCTGGCGATTCACTGCTGGTGATGAATTCTTTGCTGCAAAAAGAAAGTATGGCGGGGCAGGTACAAATGATCTACATCGATCCGCCTTATGGCATTAAGTATGGATCTAATTTTCAGCCTTTTGTGAAAAAGGAAAAGGGCGATGCACGCAAAGTGCAAGATCGGTCAGATGAAGACTTAACTCAAGAGCCCGAAATGATTAAAGCATTTCGGGATACTTGGGAATTAGGTATTCATTCATATTTGACTTATCTCCGCGATCGTTTCTTATTATCAAAAGAATTACTTGCTGATGATGGTTGCATTTTTATTCAAATCTCAAACGAAAACGTTCACTTGATCAGAACACTATTGGACGAGGTTTTTGGAGCTGAAAATCAGTGCGCAACTATCGTCTGGAAAAAGGGGACCCCGGACTCTAAAACTATTAGAAACTCATTCAATTATTTGTTGTGGTACATGAAAGATATTAACAAGGGAGTCAAAAAAGTTAGAAAGCAATTTGACTCACGAAGGGGTGATGAGGGATCAACCGATGACCCAAGAAAACTTGCTTTATGGGGGCGATTCGGCGCTGGGGTTGAGAGAACTTTAACTACGGACGAAAAGCGCAACATTCTTGCTGCAAGGGAAAAGGCGCAAGTGTTTCGAGTTGATAAGGTCTTAGAGCGTGGCGATGACGAGGAAAGAACTAAAGCTTTAGAGTTTCGGGGGGGGGCGGTACGACCCCCGAATGGAGCAATGTGGCGTGGTGATCCAGATCAAATGAGGCGATTAGTTCGCGCAGATAGGATCATGCAAACAGATGAAGGATACGGTTTTCGTTTTTACGTTGATGATTATCCTATTGTTGAGATAACCAACCTTTGGGAAGACACCGCCGGCAATATCAAAGATATGCGGTACGTGGTAGAGACGAATCCGAAAATTATTGAACGCTGCATCCTGATGACCACAGATCCAGGAGATCTTGTTTTTGATCCAACCTGTGGTTCAGGCACAACCGCTGTCGCTGCTGAAAAATGGGGGCGACGGTGGATAACGTGTGACACTTCCCGCGTAGCAGTAACCCTCGCCAAGCAACGGCTCATGACCACGAGCTATGATTATTACGAACTCAAGCATCCTCACGAAGGATTAAAGGCTGGATTTATTTACGAGACGGTGCCTCATGTCACGCTTAAATCTATCGCCAATAATCCAGAAATCGATGAGATATACGACCGAAAGCAACCGGGGATCGAGGCGGCGCTGAAGGAGCTTAACCAAGCTACAAAGCAATCCCTTAATGAGTGGGAGGTGCCTTTTGAATTTGCCGCAGCCTGGCCCGCCACCGCTCGTAAGTCCTTCGATGCTTTTCATGCGGCGCGGCAGGCGATGCAGAAAATGATCGATGAATCTATTTCTGCACATGCTGATCAGGAAACGCTTTACGACAAACCTGTCATATCTAATGACAAGTTACGTATTTCTGGGCCATTTACAGTTGAGGCGGTTCCTTTTCCGACAGTCATGTCGCTCGACGAGGCTGAGCAGCCTAAGGAGGCTGACGTAGCGATTGCTCGTTCTGGCGAATCCTCACGCCAGCATCAATGGCGTGACGAACTGTTGCAAACCGGTATTCGAGGTAAAAGTGGACAGAAATTGGAGTTCGCTGGTTTCGATGTGTTGCCAACAAGGCACCTACACCTCTCCGGAACACTTAAGGACAGTGGCGAAAGGGTGGTTGTTCGCTTTGGACCTGAGCATGCCGCTTTGGAGGAGCGGCGAGTT